>ENA-UOWK01000052-UOWK01000052.1-bioreactor-metagenome-genome-assembly--contig:-NODE-52-length-170482-cov-25.541610_pt1 | contig 170482 bp, 139 predicted proteins | sample MGYA00238157_ERZ761612 | MGnify/ENA primary metagenome ERZ761612 (study PRJEB28901, sample SAMN06268035) | bioreactor metagenome | isolation source: Joint BioEnergy Institute, California, USA...
GTCTAATTTAATTGTATTGGTGGTTGAAAAGCTTCAAAATTATAGTGGGTGCGGCAAAAATTCATCGCTTGGTGGTATTTGTCGCTCGGTGGTTGATTACATTATCTGATGTGCTGTACAGTACAAAGTGTCTATTTCTATTCAGTTTTACAAGAATTATATTTATTTACCTATCTATTGATTGATGGACGCGATGAAGAGTATCATACACATCATAAACACTGTTAAAATAACACACGTCTATAGTCTATGTTGGACGGGGGGGGGGGGGGGGGGGGGGGGGGGCAACACTGCCTTTTCTGCGTTCCATTCCTATTCACGCTGTATGTACTGTGCCTTTGTGCACAACATGTATATAGATTTGAGCCTGGATGGGACATCCTGGGGAGCCTTCTCCAAGGCCCTCCATATACCTACAGTGAAGCGTGTAAACATACATAGGAGTTATATATATAGGTCAAAGATAATGGACTCCTCATTATTTCATTGAATGAGATGATCTACTAATCTCGAGTCCAGATCCAAGTACTCTTCCAAAATAATGTCCTCCCATTCATCATTGAACTTTTCGCCTTTTGCTTGAAGAATGCAGCGAGGAATGCTGCGGTATACAATCCGATCGATGCATTGCATCTGTCCAAACGATATCCCAGCCCGGTTGTTTGGAACTATTGCTTTCGGGACAATTCAAGGCCACTGCAGCGATGGGAACGACTGAATTTGTCAAGAGAACGTTGGCTTCGATCCGCACACATAACCCGTCCACTGAACGATATGGATCGTGCACTGGGTCTTTAAGATACTCCTGGAATTCTGCGGACAAAACGTCTTCAGTGATGATGGTTTTATGGGCGCCTGTGTCCCATATCATCTGGACTGGCTCAAGTCGACAGATGGGATCTGACTCGGAGGCATCTAAGCCTCGCAAGGTAAGATTAGCCGTGCTTCTCCACTACGCCCGCCCGGAGAGTCGCATAGGGCTGGCGGAAATCCTCCTTCGCGATCTGTTTTGCGGTTTCCCTAAGCCGATTCCGAGCACTTTCTGAGAGAGCCGGAGGGGAACCCACGGCTTTGGATCGACGGTGGTTCGGATGGGCAGACCAGGAACGTGTTCTTCGGGCAACCCTGAGTTCCGACTCTGAACTTCCTGGAGTGCAATCTCCCGTAGACGTCGACGCTGAGACTATGGGACCGGTGGCGCAATGACAATCGACTCATCTATGTCACCTAGAGAGGCTTCCGCGGCTCGAACTGCATTCCTCCAGGTAGTGGGCACAGGCACTGTGACAGACAGTTCGTTGTATCTCCAATTCATCGCCGCAGCGACCTGGCGCAGGGATGTTGTGTAATCGTATTGACATTATCCATGGCTGATCTGGGGCAGAATAGCAGTGTCAGTGGGTATCGAAGGCCTCGTTCCAGATGCAAGTAAGAAGTGAGGTTGTGTACTCTTTTTGCCGATGATTCTGCCGTTTCTCGTTAATTAGCAGCTGCACACCACAGGAGTTACAATAGCATTCACACCTCTGTGATAGCAAGCGAGAATGCTTCCTTGCCACGGCTGAACCATGCAAGGCGCGGCGACGCTTGGTACTGGCCATGTTGAATTGATAGTCAGGAGATACGTTCGGAAATACCAACATACATCGAAGAGACACAGAATTGAGAGTGATGGAAAGCAAAAGAGGGAGGATACAGGGCTGTTCTTTACCTTAACCAAAAGCGAGCCCAGGCTAACTTTCTAGAGAGAAGGTGCAGCGAACAGGGTAAGACACATAGAGTTTGGGTTCTGTCCCAACCTGGCCTGCCGAAACAAAGAAAATCATGACGACTTACTGTCAACAAAGTGATGAGGAGGAGGAGGAGGAGCGTTATCTCTGCAAGAGCGGCTTGGGATGCTTTACTTCAAAGTGGGATGCACGTCCATGTCAATTACCACTCAGTCTTAAGAGCTTACGCTTGTCATAGCTCCATCATGAGGAGGTACCATAGCTAAGTGTTGCTTTGTGACGGACAGATCCCGTGGTCGCTAAACCGGATAAGGCCGCTCCCATCTTGATATCCATGTTATCGTCTCCTCATAACCCTAACCGAAGGACGAAGACGAAGACAAAACAGTAATAGCAATACATTCCATCTGCACTGACAAAAGATACATACCAAGTACCTACTAAGTATACACTATCCCTGCCAACCTAAGCACTTGCTGTATGCGTATGGCTACTATGCCTAAGGGCTCTCTGGAAAAGGCTTCTCCGCATCTCTCTAGTATTTAAGAAGTTCATGTTTACTGTCTGTTCCACCTGTCTGCAGCACATCCTGCGAATAAGGTATTTTTTATGCAACAAAGCTAAGCCTCACCACTCTTCGTCCCTGTGTCCTAGGCAGATAGTTCAATATTAACTACAGTACTCTGTTGCTCCCGAAGTCCCTGAGTTGATATTCGCTGTATCATTCTTCAGATTTTGATACTGCCTTAAATGTCGCCTATCAAACCGCTATAGCGGCAGCGGTGAGGTCCTGGGTCCTAGACCTATCAAGGCTAATCGGGCGAGAACGCTGGCAGTTAAAGTTGAGGGCAGCATCCCTATTAGTGAGACTGGACTTGTGGATTTCTGGGGTCCACATTATATTATATTGATCATGGAAGATTGAAAGGCATCACATAAGTGCTTTTACAATAAATACTATCTGATTCATGCATTGATTAAGTGTTCATGATGTCGTTTCCTCATAACATCAACATTAACTGAGCCGAAGACCGCCCGCGCAGAAGCAGCAGCAATGTATGTAAAGGAATATATAGATTTAAAGTCATGAGATCATGATCAGATAGACATACACCTATCTATGTAATGAAAATACCAGTCTTCCTATCCAACTGCCCTAATGGGATGGATAACAAAGACCTGACTTGAAAAACTAAATAGCCACGAAAAAGCTCTTCTCCCCTTCCTTCGGAAGCACCCGCGCTCTCTCCACGATCGGATCCTTGCAACTCACCCGGATCCGCTCTGGCGTCGCGGGGCTCTGCAGACTCAGCACCTCATCAACCCCCCACTGCTTTCGGGCAGCCTTCAATGCATCGCGGATCGCGAAGAAGACGGCGCTGCCCATGAAAAGCGGCGGCTCCCCGACTCCACGCGAGCGCTGGACGGTGCGGAGGTTCTCCCACTCGACGTCCTTGAGCAGACTGACGTTGAAGACCTGCGGGATGTCTCTGAACCCCGGGATCTTGTAAGTGCCAGGCCCCTTGGTGAAGATCTGCCCGGAGGCGCGGTACCAGAGGGATTCTTCCGTCGTGAACAGGCCCTGACCCTGGACGAAGGCGCCCTCGATCTGGCCGTAGTCGATAGCCGGATTGATGCTGCGGCCGACGTCCATCTTGATATCTGCGCGCAGCGCGGTCCAGTCTCCCGTCAGTGTGTCGATCTGGACCTCGGCGGCCGTCACGCCCTGCGTGAAGTAGAAGAACATCTGGCCCTTGTTCTCGCCCCAGACGTAGCCGATGTCGGGGGTGCGGTAGTAGCCCTGGGCGGAGAGGTTGACACGGTCCAAGTACGCGGCGCGGGCGAGCTCCTTCATGGTTGCGTTAGGCATCTTCTCGCGGTACGGACGGAGGCGCTCGTTGAGCTGCTCGCAGGCGTTGAAGATGGCGTAGCCGTTCAGGTCAGAGCTCGCTGATGCCGCGGTGGATGAGGTGTTTGCGACGGTGTTTGTTGCTGTTTCGGAGATAAATACATCGGATAGAGGGACCTGGAGTGCTTCGGCTGCTATCATGGTCATTTTAGTGTGAAGGCCTTGACCCATCTCGGTGCCACCATGAGCAACCAGGACACTTCCATCCTGATAGATGTGAACCAGCGCGCCAGCTTGGTTCAGGAACAAGGCAGTGAAGGAGATACCAAACTTCGTGGGGATGATAGCCAAGCCCCGTTTGGACCACTTGTGAGTCTTGTTATATTCGTCAACGGCTTTTCGACGCTCCATGTATGACGACTCCTCCATGACTTGCTTGTACATCAGGGGCACATGCCAATCTTTCAGTTCCTGATTGAAGTGAGTCTTGTCCCCGGGCTTATACATGTTGAGCAGCCGGAGCTCTTCGACCGGTATACTCAGGTGGTCTGCAATCTCCGACATAAAAGACTCGGCAAAGAACATGCCTTGGGGCCCACCAAAGCCACGGAAGGCAGTATTAGAGACGGTGTTGGTCTTGCAGACACGTCCGCGAACGTAGACATTCGGGATGTTATAGACTCCATCGATGTGCGATAGGCACCTCTCCACTACGGCACCAGATAGGTCTTGCGTATGTCCTCCATTCGCATAGACATCTGCATCGAGGGCCAGAAGCTTCCCTTCCTTGGTCACCCCGACTTTCCATCGGCATAAGAATGGGTGACGCTGCCCGGAAGTAACAATATCCTCATCACGGTTGAGCATGCATCGGACCGGTCGTCTCACTTTTGCAGCTGCAGTGGCACAGATGCCCGCCAGTTGTATCGAGCGAGTTTCCTTTCCACCAAAGCCACCTCCCAGGCGTTTCACTCTGGCAACGACCTTATTTGCGGCCACGCCAGTGACCTGAGCGACATAGGCCTGACTGCAAAAGGGTCAGCATTGAAATATCGACAGGAACCTAGCTCACAACTTACGTCTCGGTAGGATTCTGAGTGCTGCTCCAAATTTCCATCTCACCGTCCTCAGCCTTCGGAATGGCTAGGCAAGCTTGTGTTTCCAAGTAAAAGTGTTCTTGACCACCGATCCTCGATACGCCAGTAAAGACATGGTCGGCTTCTTTGAAGGCAGCTTCGGTATCACCCTTCTTTATGAAACGATAATGGTCAAAGTAAGATTCTGCTTCAATCGCCTCCTCGATTGTGAGGATCGCCGGCAACTCTTCATACTCGACTTTGACGGCCCTTGCAGCTGCCTCGGCGATCTTTTGGGTACTTGCAAGGATCATTCCAATCGGCTGGCCCGCAGTAGTGACCTCGTCAACCGCAAAAAATACCTCATCGCTCTTTGGCGCTCCCCACCAGTTGGCCTCAGAATTCGGAAGAGCAGTGTGATCCACAAAGTCGTAGACTCCCGGCATGTCCAAAGCTGGTTGAGCATCTACCTTAATGATCTTGGCGTGAGCCTTGGTAGAGAGGACGAGGCAACCGTACAGCTCATTCTTCTGCGTGGGAATGTCATCAGTATATTGAGCCTCTCCGGTACACTGCTTCAACGCAGAAACATGAGCGGTCGGCTTGCCCAAAATCCTCTGCTGATATGCCACCGAAGCTTCATGATCTTTTTTGCCAGTCGAGATCGCTCTCTCGATCTCGGCAATGACGTCTTGGTCAATGTCCGTCTCCTTGACCTCCAGGTGTGAAAGCACATCATGGTAAAATCTATAAAAGAAGCCCAAGGCAAGCGACTTGCGATACGTCGCCATGCCGCCTGGGACGGAATAGCTCAGATTAAAGTCTTGTTCCAAAGCGTTCATGACGCCTTCTAGGGTGGTGGGGTTAGTAAATTTCTTCCCGACCAGATATGCTTCCGCAATCTTTGCGGATACGGTCATTGGGGCCATGCCGCCATATACCAGATTGGCGCTTGTCACCTCATTTGACTCTGATAGTGACACGCGCAAGGCAGCATTCACGATCGCAATATCGTCGTCCTTCCTCTTGGACTGTTTGTACGCCCTGAAGAATTCGCCCTTCTCTTTTCCAACGGGGATCCGTAGGTATGCGATAACAGCGTCAGGTGGGAGGGCAGTAGTTCTGTATCCCTTGAAGAACTGGCCCATTGGAATTTCCGTTTCCTTCTCTAATGACTTGGCAACGAGAACAGTGTTCGAAGCCACGAATACCGGGTTTAAATCGGAAATTGGAGACGCAGTGGCAATATTCCCAGCCGGTGAAGCAACGTTCCGAATCTGCCTTCCAGCAAAGTAGCGGAGTTGCTTCTTGATAGCTTTAAAAGGTTGTCCCTTGAAAGGACCATATCGTTCGACGGCCTCGTTGCAAATAGATTCCAGATCCGTCAGGGAAACATTAGCCCCCAACTCCAAATGGTCATCCTTGAACGCATACTGGCGCAATTCGGGAATATCGCCGACGTAGACCGAAGGATCGTAGTGCATTGCCTTGAACTTAATCTCAATCTGCGTCTCCGTGCTGCCTCCGACAAGTTTTGCGGCCGGATAGACACTCTTAATTTCTAGAAGCTGTTGCAGAGTCACTGGCCTGTACCACCTCTTTCTCTTGTTTCCAAACGCCAGTGGCTTGAATTCATGCTTCCTCAGAGCTGGGGGAAAGATCAGCTCTGTATCAGGGTTGTAAGGGATGAAGTCTGGCCGTGTAAACTTTGGGCCATCACCATTCGTGCCATTAGCAACGGACGACTCCTTGCAGCATCCTCCGGAACCGTTCTGCTTCTCCATGCAGCACCCTGTTCCCCCATTTGCGCGTGCTTTCCCGCATCGATTGGCAGACGACGAAAAACTCTGAGCGGCGTCCAGGATAGGTCGGTAACCGGTACAGCGACAGAGATTCCCATCAAAGGCTTCTTCCACTTCATGTTCAGAAGGTTCAGGGTTATTGCGGAGAAGGGCATAGAGACTCTGGTAAACATCAAGTCAGACAAGTTCCAATCAATCAGATAGAGAGGTCACGGAACCCACCATGACAATTCCCGGAGTACAAAAGCCACACTGGCTTCCATTGCCCACCGCAATCCTCTGCTGCACGGGATGGGGGTTCTTGACGTTCCCGATGCCCTCGACGGTGATGACATGCTTGCCGTCGATGCTGACCAACGGCGCCAGACAGGCATTGACCGATGCGTGGTAGATCTTCTTCGTCGTCTGGTTCACGTACGACACGACCTGTCTGTTGTCAGACGACCCAGGGTCCCCGAGACCAAGCAAAAGAGGGCATCATGTATAGCCCGGAGATAAGTCTGTAGAACATACGACCGTGCAAGCACCGCAGCCGCCCTCTGCACATCCGAGCTTCGTGCCCGTCAAGCCAATGCCTCTCAGATACTCCAGGAGAGTGATTTCGGGGTCCACGGAGTCCAGCGTGACCTTGGTGCCGTTGAGGTAAAACCGAATGGTGTCGTCGTAGTGAGCCGTCAGCTGTGCTAGAGCAAGGGCCTTATCGGCCGTCCCTGAGGACTGCGGCGGCTCCGCGATGCCCGGGGTCATGGTGAGGGAGCTCTCCTCGAGGTCCTAGAACTGTACTCCGTATATGATACTGAAGAGGGAAAATAGAGATGGACACCTAGATACCTAGTACAGTACTCCAGGACTATTAAGCTGGAATTCCGGATACGGCAGAGGTGGAACCGTATCTCGAGGAGGCCGTACGGCTTCCTAGGTCAGGAAGAGCAAAACTCCCAAGAACACTCGAAGAACGACAGAATGTGTGGGAACCATGGCGTTAAATAGTTGGTGGGCGAGCTGGCAGCAGGCCAGCAGCTGCAGCGATAACGAGGTGCTTATCGACCCCACCGGGCGGCTCCAGCGCGGGGATCGCCACCCGCCGACGCACGGCCACGCTGCATTCCGCCGCTCGTCCACTCGGCCAACCACGTCCCGCCTGATGACCAGCGCTTCGGCGGCCTCCTACGGTGCGCGATCTCGTCGTCTGATATGACGATTCAGCAGGAGATATCTGCCGTTGATCTTCCCGCCGACCTCACCGGCGCTACGGACAACCACCAGGTATGCAAGCGTCGTCCCCTTTGTAGTTAGATGGCATTAACTCCCTAGGATGATAGCTTTTCTATCCATAACGACATTTCTCAACCCGTCACAAGACCGCAGTCGAGACCAATACAAAAAAACGCCGAACCCTATGCATGCTCCATGAACAAGATGGCGATGCACACGCTAAGCAGCAGATTCACATGGCAGATTAAAAGGTCTTTGAAGAAAGACAGCGCGAGAAAGGAGTTATAGAAACATACAATCATGGTTTGTCCATCCTACTCGGCCTTCGGACCGACAAAGTTCTTCTCTTCCTCCTCCCACTTCTTCCGTTCGACAACGCTTCTTGCTCTGTCACGGTGAAGAACAAGGATTAGTCCGGTTGTCAAAGAGAAGGGGGTTATCAGAAAATACTAACCGGTACGCCCTCACGAAACGCCACACCTCCGTGTCAGCGAGGTTCCATGCTTCAGCCACTTTCTTGATGCCAACCCGGTTGTTGTCCTTCGACTTCAAGACTTCCCTGGCCTTCTCGATGAGTTGGAACTCCCTGTCGAGTGCCTCCTTGCTTGGCTTTGGTGGCTCCTTTGGTTTCTTGTCGTCCTCGTTGTTTTCGTCCACCTGGATGTCTCGAGGGATGGTGAAGCCGAACTGCCACTCCAGCTCGTCGAGGAGAGTGGACGGGAGAGGTTGACCCGCCTTCGCAGGGACGTTTTCAACCGTCATCCAGACGGAACGTCCAATCGCCGCATCCCCTGCTACAGCCTCCTTGAGGCTAACGACTCTCGAGGGCTCGCCGCGCTCCGGTCCAAGGAGTTCTTGAGTCACGGCTGTCAGCCAAAGATCACGCCCGGTCTTACGACGAATGTATCGTGTAGTGATCTCTTCAGAATCCGCCTGCAGGCTGATCAATGTATAAGGATGAGGTACGGTGCCGATGGTGAAGAGATCCGATGTATTCTTGAAGGCCGGAGGCTGGCTGATTGGCATCGGCTTCGATGAAGCACAGGGCTGACATTTCGGGCGATTCGGGGGGCAAGACGTTGGGATTGTAGACGCAGGGCACTTGGCAAGGGCATGGGCAAGAAGCAAGGCCGGCTCAACCAAGGCAGTTGTGTGCTCGGGAAGCGGCTTCAGGACAGCAATGCCCGATGGGAAAGAGCTCTGGAACGTATTGTGTAGATGCGAATTGATCAGCTCTGCAAGTGCGAGACGGCCCGCAGGAGCGGACTGTACATGCTTTTCCGCAAGGGCCGGGTAGTGCGATGTAATGGTGGCCTCGTTGTAGAAAGCCAGTGCACTAGGCTGCTCGACTTTGAAGAAATCCGACGGGATCACATCTAGAATCGACTTTGCCTGGTCATTCGCGCCCTTTATGGCCGCTTTGATTGCGTCATTTATGCGCGATTTCTCGCCGGCAAAGAGGCCGGAATCGAAATTGTCGAAGCGGGTGATATGGGTCGGGACGGGACCGCGACGGAGATACGAGAGCAGCTCGTCATCGTACTTGGCCATTGGGAAGCATCGCCAGTCCGCGAAAAGCCCTGTGCCCATGTGGCCCCAAGCCAGCCACTTGAAGAAGTCCGCCTCGAGAGAGGGATCGATCTTCAGCTTCTGGACAGCCTCGTAGAGCTGGTTGTTCATGGCCTCTGCGCGACTCAGGACGACGGGCCGGAAGCCTTGGGCATACCAAGCCCTCCGCCACGCCAGAAGCAGCTTGCCATCGGCCTTTTCTACCTCCTTGTCATTCTGGCCATTCGAATCGTAATACGTGTAGACGGGCGGCCGTTCTCGAAGGGGCGGGAGGACGGAGCGGCTCTCATCCAGCGTGATGGATGACGAGAAGGGATTGAGCCATGTCCAGTCACTGAACCACTTCGATTCACCACTGGTACTGTTCTTTTGCTCCGGAGGCTTATGCGCTGCAGGGCGGAAGGGGATGCGGAGGTTGTTCAGGGAAGGGAGCTTCGGCCGTGGAACATACTTGGCCGGACCGTAAACGACAGCGGAAGCGGTATCCGGCGAAGAAGAAAATATTATAAGTAGAAAGGCGACAAAGATGACAACGGCAAAGAGACCTGTGGTCCGGTGAGGGATCATCTTTGCGGACGGAAAGATGTCCCGACGTTAGAGAAATGAGCGGCAGGCCAGGGGCGGGTTGCGAAAGCAAAGATAATAATAATGGCCGTCTCCTGATCGTCCACCCGCCGCGACCACTAGCAGAAGGCTGGCGCAACTTGTCAGTAAGATATACACATGCCAGGACCAAGCAGAAGAGAGGCGCGACTTACCAAACGCGCGTGGGGGGAGGCCGATGGGCATCGTCCTGGACTCGCGGTCGAATCTCACGGCGTGCTCGTGTCGCCCTGCATACGCGGCCGGCGGAAGAGCCACACACGGGGCGGTGCACGTGCGGGTGGCAGGGGGGTTTCTCCGGGGGGTAGACAATTCTGCCGTAAGGCGGTGTGCGCGGCTCTACCCCTGCCGAGCTTTTGCCGGGCTATTCGGGGCCGAGACCCTATTAGGTATAGTTGGCCTTTGTAGGGCTAGAATATATCACATGATAGTCTATGTAGGGCTTAGGAATGGTCGCAAGCGAGGTTTCTCCGGCCGCACCGAAAGCGGTATAGGGGCACGAGGGCGGTGAGCGATGCGGCCGGCGACGGTGCCGAAGTCGGGCCGCTTTTTCTGTGCGGAGGAACGAGATCTTCGGCCCCTCTTGACTCACACTCTCCGCAACGACTCGCAGCGCGACGGCAGGGAAGAGCCCTCCGCTTCTCAGATCTGCAATCATGGGTGTCGAGGCAGTCTCGGTGCAGGAGCGCCTTGAGAGATGGGCCCAGCGACTGCAAGATCTCACCGTTTCGCCCCTCACCCGAGACTATCCCGAGACTCAGCAGCAGGACTCGGCAAAGAGAGCAATTGAGGCGTTCGAGTCGTTTAAGCTGCCGGCGGACACTCAATTGGAATTAAAGAAGCTTTCCGAGTCGTCTGGATCTCCCTTTTCCGTCTTCCTGACTGCATTTGTCATCTTGGTTGCCCGGCTGACTGGAGATGAAGATATCGCAATTGGTACCAGCTCGGCGGACGATGGCCGTCCCTTTGTCCTGAGGGTGCCGTACGAGGCTAGTGAGACTTTCCTTCAGCTTTATGCTAAGGTGGTCAAGGTATGTATTCTGATCCGCGCCTCCTCGGCCGTTCTGACATGGTCCAGGCCTTCGAGGAAGGGTTGGCGGATATTGTACCTTTGAGAAGCCTTCGTTCCTATATCCAGCAGAAGACCAATTCAGAGCGCCTCCCAATCTTGTTCCGCTTCGCGGCCTATGACGCACCTGCAGCCTCCCAGGAATACCCCGCCAACACCTTTGAGACTACAGACCTGGTCATCAACATTGCTCCGGACAATCTGTCGAGCGGATCAGCAACGGACCTAGAATTAGGAGCATACTACAACCAGCGCCTGTTCTCTAGCGCGAGGATAGCCACAATTCTGAGGCAACTTTCCCAGCTGGTGCACAATGCTGCTTCCAACCCTAGTGAGGCTGTTGGAAGGATCGACTTCATGACCGAGGAGCAGAGAGCACTCCTGCCGGATCCCACGACGGATTTGCACTGGTCTGAATTCCGTGGAGCAATCCACGATATCTTTGCTCAAAATGCGGAGAAGCATCCGGACAAGCTCTGTGTGGTGGAAACGAAGTCCAAGACCTCGCCTCAGCGTGAATTCACGTACAGACAGATCAACGAGGCGTCGAACATTCTCGGACATCATCTGGTCCAGTCTGGGATACAGAGAGGAGAGGTTGTGATGGTTTATGCCCATCGCGGTGTCGACCTCGTCGTGGCCGTTATGGGTATTCTGAAGGCTGGCGCGACCTTCTCGGTCATCGATCCTGCTTATCCACCGGAGAGGCAGATGATCTATCTCGACGTTGCTCGTCCTCGCGCATTGGTCATCATTAAGAAGGCTACCCAAGAAGCTGGAGAGATGTCACCGCAGGTTCGCTCCTTCATCAATGAGAACCTGCAACTCCGAACAGAGATACCCGCTCTGGCACTCCGCGATGATGGCACCTTGGAAGGAGGATCAGTTGACGGCCAGGATATCCTTGCCAAGCAATATGCCTTGAAATCCCAGCCTGTTGGCGTCGTCGTTGGTCCCGACTCTACTCCTACGCTTTCGTTCACCTCCGGTTCGGAGGGGCGACCGAAGGGAGTACGGGGCCGTCACTTCTCTTTGGCCTACTATTTCCCTTGGATGTCAAAGAGGTTCAACCTCACTCCAGATGATAAATTTACGATGCTCAGTGGCATTGCACACGACCCCATCCAGAGAGACATCTTTACCCCGCTCTTCTTGGGAGCTCAGCTGCTGGTGCCATCTCGGGACGATATACAAAATGAGAAGCTTGCCGAATGGATGCGGGACTACGGAGCCACCGTTACTCACCTTACCCCTGCAATGGGTCAGATCCTTGTCGGCGGTGCTACTGCCCAATTTCCCGCTCTTCACCACGCTTTCTTCGTCGGCGATATTCTGATCAAGAGAGACTGCCGATCGCTTCAGACACTCGCCCCCAATGTGAACATTGTGAATATGTACGGAACGACTGAAACTCAGAGAGCCGTCAGTTACTATGAGATCCCGAGCTTCTCCAAACAAGAGAACTATCTGGAAAGCATGAAGGATGTTATCCCCGCCGGTCGAGGAATGGTTGATGTGCAGTTGTTGGTTGTGAACCGCTTTGACCCCACCCGTCTATGCGCCATAGGAGAAGTGGGTGAGATCTATGTCCGCGCAGGGGGTCTTGCGGAAGGCTACCTGGGCAACCCGGAATTGAACGAGAAGAAGTTCCTGAAGAACTGGTTTGTCGATCCACAGATCTGGGTTGAAAAGGAAAAGTCTCAGCAAGTCTCTGTCAAGGATGAGCCTTGGAGAGAGTTCTATTTCGGACCCAGAGACCGGCTGTACCGCAGTGGAGATCTCGGTCGATACACACCCACGGGAGACGTTGAATGCTCTGGTCGAGCTGACGACCAGGTCAAGATTCGTGGTTTCCGTATTGAGCTTGGTGAGATCGATACGCACCTCTCTCGACACCCTCTAGTGCGTGAGAACGTCACTCTGGTGCGGAGAGACAAGTTCGAGGAGCCAACCTTGGTCAGCTACATCGTTCCGGATATGAACAAGTGGCCGGCATGGTTAAAGGAGAGAGGTCTCGAAGATGATGAGTCCGCTGAGGGAATGGTGGGCATGCTGAGACGGTTTCGACCTCTTCGGGATGACGCTCGCGAATATCTTCGAAGCAAGCTCCCTGCCTATGCAGTGCCTACGGTCTTCATTCCTCTAAAGAGGATGCCTCTGAACCCGAATGGCAAGATAGACAAGCCCAAGCTCCCCTTCCCAGACACCTCAGAGCTCACCGCCGCGGCTCCCCGGCGCAAGTCGTCGGTGCTGCATGCGCTGTCCGAGACCGAACAAGCTCTGGCTCAGATCTGGGCCAAGCTCCTCCCGAATGTCACTGCCAGAATGATTGGGCAGGAAGACTCATTTTTCGATCTCGGTGGTCACAGTATCCTTGCGCAGCAAATGTTCTTCGATGTCCGACGCAAGTGGAGAGGAATTGACATCAGCATGAGTGCAATTTTCCGCAGCCCTACTCTCAAGGGCTTTGCGGCTGAGATTGACAGGTTGCTGGATCTTGAGTCCTTCACTGACAACCAGGCCAAGGAGGCACCCAACGGCGCTGTACAGGGTTCCAGTCAGCCAGATGATGAATACTCCAGGGACGCGAGGAAGCTGATAGAGACTCTGCCCGAATCTTTCCCCGCGCCTACCAAGTCGGTCCTCTCGGAGAGCCCAACGGTCTTCCTTACTGGGGCGACTGGTTTCCTTGGTGCCTACATCCTTCGGGACCTCCTTTCCCGCAAGAATCCTGAAGCCAAGGTCGTCGCCCTTGTTCGGGCCAAGACTGAAGAACAGGCGCTCGACCGGATCCGATCCACCTGCAGAGCTTACGGCTTTTGGGACGAGGCTTGGACGGACAGGCTCAAATGCGTTACGGGTAACCTTGGGGATCCCCGGCTGGGTCTCTCGGAGCAGCTGTGGGACGATCTGTCACGCCGCGTAGACGTCGTCATTCACAACGGAGCTCTGGTCCACTGGGTGTACCCGTATGCCAACCTCAGACCAGCCAATGTGCTCGGCACTATCGACGCTCTGAAGCTCTGTGCTGTTGGGAAGCCGAAGCAGTTTGCCTTCGTCAGTTCCACGAGCGTTCTGGACAATGACCACTATGTCCAAGAATCAGAGAGGATCGTTGCAGCTGGCGGGACTGGTATCAGCGAAGCGGATGACCTTGAAGGTAGTAGCACTGGTTTGAGTACAGGCTACGGTCAGAGCAAGTGGGCTGGTGAATACCTTGTCAAGGAAGCTGGCCGAAGAGGACTGCGGGGTACAATTGTCCGCCCTGGATATGTTACCGGTGATTCGACCTACGGAAGTATGTAGCAGCTTCGTCTTTTGTCCATTTTGGGTTACATGCTAACGTATTTCCCACAGCTACCAATACGGATGACTTCCTCGTCAGAATGATCAAGGGATGTATCCAGCTCTCTGCACGTCCGAACATCAATAACACGGTCAACATGGTTCCAGTCGACCACGTCGCTCGGGTTGTCATTGCATCTGCATTCCACCCTCCCTGCACGCCTCTTGGAGTGGCTCAAGTCACCGGCCACCCCAGACTCCGATTCAACCAGTTCCTCGGCACCCTGCAGACGTACGGCTACGACGTTCCTCAGATGGACTATGTCCCGTGGTCGCGGTTGCTTGAGCAGTATGTCAACGAGGGCAACCACAACGACAAGGAGTCTCAGCACGCACTGTAAGTCACTGCATCATCCTAATGTAATCAAAGAGAGCAGACTGTCGTTACTAACCTCATCCTCTCAAGCATGCCACTCTACCACTTCGTCACCTCGGACCTTCCCTCCAACACCAAGGCGCCCGAACTTGATGACACCAACGCCGCCGCAGCTCTCCGCGCCGATGCGGCCTGGTCCGGCATCGACGCCTCTGCCGGCTGCGGTGTGACGGAGGGCCTGATGGGCCTGTACCTGTCGTACCTCGTGGCCATCGGGTTCCTCCCCGCTCCACCTGCCGCTCAGACTGCTGCCAGGCAATTGCCCGCCGCGAAGCTAAGCGAGGAACAGAAGGAGGCACTGCTGAGCGTTGGTGGCCGTGGAGGGAGTGCCTAAAAAGCATATCCATACCTTATAGATAAGATATGGATATAGATCTGATGTATTTGATGCTGGATCTTTTTTTGATGATGTCTGCTCCTCGTTTCATGATATATGATACAGATAAAGAAAAGGAAGAGAGGAAAGAATCTAGAAATTCGACCGATACAAATCTGTGCTAGAGTTGGACTGTACATATATAGAAAGATATGCACATTGAACTTGGCTCCATGCAACGGAGCTTCCATGATCACCTTTTTTTATTTATGTATTTCCATAACGCGACAGTCGAAGGGACCGATTTGATAGAGGCAATAAGAATGATCCAGAGCCCCCCTCCCCCCCTTTTTTATCTATTGTACACATTAATATCTATAAATCTAAATAAACAAACTATAGAACCCCCGGCTGATACCGCCACCGATACATAACCACAAACCCATCGACCTCGCGCCTCCTCGCCCGCTCTCTTTCCCTTATCCGACGACCCTGATCGTTATTATTATAATAGACATGCACGTCTCCTCCTTCTCCTTCTCCGTCTACGTCTCCCTCTCCCTCTTGGCTACTAGCAGCGGCCGCAGGCCACCCATCCAAGCCCGCAAAGGGAAAGGGAAGAGGAAGAAGAGCAGGAGAACCTGAAGATTCAGCGAACGCTGCCGCCGCCGCTTGTGCCGCGACGGCCGTCGCGGCGGCCGCCGCTTCGAATTGAGCTGCTGCTAATGCTGAAACAGTCTTAGTGGACCTGGTGGCCGTCGAGGTCGAGGTCGAAATAGAGGGCGAAGTCACTGTCTCTGACTCCTCGGAGTCGGCGTCGTAGTCGTAGTAATCGTCATTATTATTATTATCAGGCGGTGGCGGGGGGCTTGCTACTGCATGACGACCGGAAAGAGGAGTTGATGAATGTTTACGATTGCGATCACGATGTAGATGTCGGTGTCGACAGAGCACTGTGTGGGTAGGACTCGTCAGCTCAGTCACAAATCTCAGCAGCAGAAGGAAGTCTATGGAGCATAGATACCTAGTTGGTGTTAACTTGGGAAGAGGAACTTACTTACTTCTTGTAGTCTGTTTGGAAGTTTTAATTAAAGGACAGTGCGTATCTATCAGTCTTGTTAGAAGAATATAAATAAAATCACGCACTGGCGTGGGCTCTCCTGTTCTGCATATAAAGGCAGGTTACAGACATGGCTTGGGATGGGAAATCTAACTTCGGACCGTACGACGTCAGCTGCCATTTCAGCTTCACAAAGTAGGCTTCGTATTATTTATATATGCAAAGTACCTAATTGTACATGAACAGTGTAGTTACTGACATGCTGGATACATATGTATGATGTCATATCATGGCTCCTGGATGCCCAATCCGGCATCCCGGGCTTTGCGGGGGCCCATCGAGCTGGAAGACGGCGGAATCTAAATCTAAATATTAATTCACTCATTAAGTGGGTTCATTTATTTATTAATTTATTTGATTTACTCGAGAGGGTTTTTATGTATGGATGTCATTTATTGTATTCTGTAGATAACTATGTAATCAGCCCATGTCCACATATCATGCTGTACGTGTATGTCCTCCTGGTGATCCATAACTAATTCATTCGTATGTATTATTAATATTGTATGGCATGTATAAACACCACAAACGGGAATCATGAGAAAGGATGAAACAAAGGAATCCCTCCAAGGCGCATTTCGATCACATATCGAACATCTATATAGATCCAGATCCAACACCAGCAGTTACATACATGAAGTACTGTACACATTAGATCTAATCCTCCTTCTCCTCCAAACACCTCACAACCTCCCCCACAGCCCACTCCAGCACCTCCGCTATGGGTATCCTTCCTTTCCCCGGCGCAACAGTGACGCCCGCATCGGTTCGTATCTCCGTCCCCTCTCCGACCCTTCTGAGCAGCTCCTCTGTACTGAGGCCCTTCTCTTCTTTCTCCTTCTCTAGCGGCTTCTTGTCACCTTCACCCTCATTCTCTGGGAGCAGCAACCACGCGTGGTCCTGTACGTACCGCGGCCAGACGATGTCGTCCACGTAACCGGGGGGATCGACCCAGAAGTTCTGCGGGGGGCCCTCGTCTTCCTTTTCCAGGTCGATCTCTTCTTCCTTTTCCTTTTCCTTTAGTTGTTGTTGCCTGTCATTCTCCTGATCTCCACGTTCTCTCGAAACGTTCCGCTTGCTCGGCGGCGTCGGGGCCGGCCCGATGGTGACGTACCCGCTGCGCGCCTCGCGGCGTTCCTTGACGAGCGGGTACGGCGCTGGGAGGAAGAGATGGAGGTGGATGTTGTTGTGGATGGGGCGGAGGATGTGGTTGGGGTTTTCGGACTCCGGGGGCGCGTAGAGGAGGAAGCCTTCCAGGAAGGCGACGGTCAGTTTTCCTTGATTGCCATTATTATTCTCGCCGTCTGTCGACGATACTATCCGTTTCTTTCCCTTTAGTCTGTCTGCGACCTCTTTCCGGAGCCGCTGGACGGTTGCTTCGTCGACGCCCGGGTCGCGCGCCTCGTTCTGGTCCTCCTTGCTCCTGAGCCGGGGCGGGAGGGCGCCGTGCTTTCGGACGTAGGCCAGCGTGGCGGAGAGGAAGTTGACATCGATCGCGTCGATGGTGTCCCAGTCCTGGACGACTTTGCCGAAGGGGGTGGTTGTGTATGGGATTCTGAAACGGGCTCGAAGTCAGCATACCCTGGGATAACCCTTGTACACGAGCTTCAAGGCAAGAAATAAAAAGGGAAACACAGACTTATCATCCGGATAATAAAAGTCGTCCTCATGGATGATGAACGTCTTCATGCCATGCACTGCGAAGACGGTCCGTAGCAGCCTCGCGAGGGTCGTTTTCCCGCTCGACGAGGGACCCGAGATGCCGATGATGATGGTCTCGGGCTCGCCCTTCTCCTGCTTCTCCGCGGCCATTGCGGTCGATTACTTTTTCTCTCACGAGTTTCTCTCTATACACAGGTCCGATCGAGCGGTCAATGAGCGAACGATCGTAGTCTTGTGACCGGAGAAAGCGCGGACGGAGTCGGAGTTGATAGCGGGGTAGCTATGGATCTAGGAGGTTAAGTAGTATGATCAATGTATGCCTTCCCGGAGTGGAAAGCTAGAATTAAGAAAAGAAAAATGTAATTGAGTCCATATTCTCAGGCCATGTTCAAAATCTATCGCGAAAAGGGAGTTATCATGCTCGAGAGCGAACGGGGCAAATTAAGGCGGGGCGGCGGCGGACGATATCATCATCGGCCCCGCCGAGACATCCCCTTATCATATCAGACAGGAACTATACAATCTCCACAACACATGATATTGGTCAACAGACTACTTCTTCAGAGACATGGAGAACTGAGAGTAAAGAATTTATGTACATTCATATAAAACTGTACTGTGTGATGTACAGACATGACAAAAGGCCGCCAACATCCGACTCCCAATCAATTAGAACGAAGTCCCTTACCGTGGCGCGAATCGTAAACGGTAACTATCCCATCGATGTAACAAAAAAGCCCCAACTCTGATAGTCACTTAGTCGTCTCATGACACGACTGAAATCGCAAGAACATCGCCATAGAAAAAATAGCACGAGTCCCCACCCCAGATCCATCACAGATTCAGAAACATGGGTAATGTACAACATCAACATGTACAGAACATGAAACAAAAGGGGAATTTAGAAGAAAAATTACTGCGGGACAGAATCTTGCCGACTCATCTGGACAAGCGCTGATGCTGCTGAATTCAAGTTTGCGAGCAAGGGCTGCTGCTGCGCCGCGCAAACAGACGGGTTCCCATCACCAAACAAGGTCGGAACTGGAACACTGGGAGTCTCTCCGGCGTTGTCCAGTCCATTGATAACTGCAGACAGCGGGGTTTTCGATCTAGACCGGCGTGAAGGAGTCGTCATCACGATACCTTCGGGAGTTACAATCGTCGAGTCAACACCACACGTTGATCTCCGCCTCTTTGGAGGCGTGCTCCCTTCAAAGTCGGTCTCCATACTCACATCCGACTCGACCCAGGGAATATCAGGCGATGGTGCTCCCCTACTAGTACGCTTGCGCTTGGAGGGTGTTCTCGGATCCGGCTGAGCGATGACAACGTTGGAGGGAACATCGATATAGTTATCCGGGATGGGGAGTTTGTGGCGGTCAAAGAAACCCGGCGGATCTTTCAGGTACGCCGGTCTCGCGTATCCGTCTTCGGGCATCGGGATGAAGCGCTCGTTCTGGATAATGGAGTTCATGGTGCTGTCATCGAGCAGGTCCTTCTCTGCGTTCTTCAGCTCTGCGTTCGACATCTCCTTGCGCCGCTTGAGCATCTTGTCTTCGAGGGTATCCTTGAGGACAAGTGTCTCGACGAACACCGGCTTCGTCTGCCCGATCCGGTGGGCTCGTTTGATGGCCTGGCTCTCAACGTTCGGGCGCCAGATCGGATTGACGATGAACACGCGCGATGCGCTGGCGACGTGCAGGCCGTGCGAAGCCTGGCGCAAGTCCATGACGAGGACACGGATGCTCTCCGATTCATCGAACAAGGACAGGTATGCCGCTCGTTGGCTGGTCTTGAGAGTATTCGCGTAGATGCGGAACTCAATACCGAGCAGCTCCAACCCTTCAGCGATCCAGAAGGCGGTGTTATTGTTCTCATAAAAAATGATGATCTTTTCCGTCTCGTGCAGTTCCAGGACCTTCTCTAGCAAATAGGTCAATTTTGCCGATGCCGTTGCGACTAATTTCGTCCGTGCAAGTGGCGAGTCTGGGGGCAGACTTTTGGTGAGACCTTTTGAAAAGGTCTTCGTCGGAGACTTCTGGTCAGGCTTTGGCTTGTGTACCAGTCTATCCGCAGCATTCTTCTTCATACCTCCTGCTGCGGCAGGCTCAGATGCACTTGGGCTATTGCTATCCCTTGCCCGCTCAGAGATTTCACGTCGCGCTCTGATTCCAGCACCCGCAAGGCCCTCCGCAGGGTCATAGGCGGTTAGACGGTCAGTAACGAACTTCTGAGCGAGTCGAGCTTGAGAAATCCCCAAGAGCAGAGGCTCTTGCTCCGGCTGCGAGCAATCTAACGCCCACATTCCTCGAGCATGTGAAGGGAAATCTTGGACAAATACGCCCAGTTCGTGGAACTGGATAAAGGCATTCCAACTTGTGCAATTAATCGCCTTCTGGGCGATACGAACGCCCTCACACAACGTGTCGATGTCCTCCTTCGACATCCTCTCATGATTCTTCTCGAGATACTTCAAGGCGTTATCAATGGAACTCTCGATATTCTCCCTCTCAAAACCGGCCCACCAGAAGCCTGCCTGTCGGAGGTTGTTAATGAGTAAACTAAGGTGTTTTCTGTTCCTCGGATGGAACATGTAATCCTGGTCACTTCGTTCGGATGTAATAGCGTTAACTGTCAGAATAAATATGAAGAGGTTAATCGACAACTTGTCGTAGAAGGTCGGCTCAAGGTAGACCACCTTGTTAGACAACCTGGGAAGCGGGATCTCATTATTAATGACATCCAAAGGATGCCTAACAACAAGGCTCTGCAGAGTCGCTCGAAGCGAGGGCGCCTTTCTCCGCTTTCCATCCTCGCCAACAGGTTTGATATATTTGGTCCAATTCGCAGGATCCTCAGCCCGCGAGTTTGACCACGGCTTTAGATTCAGGAAATCAACGACAATAAGCCGCAACTTATCAAGGTCTTTCAGTTCCTCGTCCGCGGCACTTCCAGTCTTCTTCCGGGACTGCAGCACAGCCAAAGTTGTGTCGTCGGCGAGCTCGGTGTCGCTTGTTTGGGTTTCTTGAGACGCTAGGCTCACTTCGACTCCATACAGCCCGGTCGACGGTGTCCCGGAGACCACCCATCGACGTTCGACGTGCAGCTGGTCCAAGATATGCACCATGTTAGTCTTGTGGCCATGTCCTGCCACATTATGACCTTCATCGACGATTATGCGCAGCCAGTGGAGTTTCTTCAATGGGGAATCATATTCCAGTTTGGGAGGCGCTCGTCGATTGTGAGCAACCTCCCCAGCTTCCTTCTCAAAACGAGTTCGTGAGAAAAGAACAATGTCATACTGCAATAGTTCGTCTGCAGAAGGCGTTACATCCGAGCTGGTTTGCAGGATAAGAACGGTGAGCCCTTCCGTGTGGATGGCGATCTCATGCTTCCAATGGTCAACCAGATTAGGAGGTACAATAACCAGGGTCCCAGAGCACAATCGAATGTGCGTCGGAGGTGGCCTCGTATAAGTCGCACTTTCTCGATTCCCATACCTCGAAGGCGGTGGCGGTATGGTATATGCTCCGCGATGCTTCTCGCAGGCTGCTACACACCTCTCGTAAAATACACCAGAGTCACGCAACAGCTCAAAATGGCTCTTCCAGGGCAGGGAGAAACGGCCGGCGGCGGCAGCGGCCATTTCAACAAGGGAACCAGTCCTTTCGCGAACCGGGTTCGTCGTCGCCTGGTATCTAGTCGGAATCTTCGGGAAGTGACCTCGTGTAGCCAGAATTACAGCAAGGCAGATCAGAGTCTTGCCGCAACCCATAGTCTCTGACAGGATGCCTGTACAGATAGATGTCAGACGAATTACAGATAAACAAGCAACGTTTTTAAGACATACCTCCACAAGCCTCCGAATAAAGCCTCTTCTCACGAACTAGACTTCCTTCCAGTCTATCGTAGTAGTACTCCTGGCCCGTCGGGCCACGATAGACTTGCAACCTCGGATCCAGCATCTGCGCAGGCTGCACCTCCCTCTGGATCATAGTAGCAGCCGAACGACGCTGATACGGATACAGGGGAGTCTTCAATCCAGCAACTCCCATGTACTCGTCCGTCCCAGCACCATTCTCGCTTGTCTGGCCGAAAAGGATATCCTCCATCGCCCTCCTACCATACGGGTCCTTCATATCCTCCACCTTTGGATTCGGACCCTCCAAAGTATTAAAGATATACCACAGCGACTCATCCTCGGCATCATCCGAGCCTGAGCTCTTCTCGGCCACCGTCTCATCAACGGCAACGAGGAACTTCCCCTCCCAAGCCTCCGGTGAGCTATCCACCTTTGACATAACCACCTTGAGCGCGCGCCTCAGTGCCGTGCTTGAGCGCGGAACGAACCTCCGGCCCGTATCGTCCGGTAGGACATAAACACGCACGTAGCACCACTCCGGATGGTCATCGTACACGTGGGTGGAGGTACGGATCCAGCTGTGGTTCTCCAGGCTGGCGAGCTCCGCCTCGGGGAATCCTGCATTGTTCGCGAGATCCTCGCCGTTCGACGCATTGCGCTTTCTCAGAACGCCAACGGGAATATAGTTCTCGAGGTTCTCAAGAAACCGCTCCTTCTCCGATTTGTTAGACCCCGCTGCAAATTGCGTGTCTGACTGCGATTGCGGTTGCGACGAAGCAGGAGTCGAGGTATTTGTGGAACTGCCAGACTCGGAGCTGGAATCGCGCGACGACGATGCTGTCGAAGTCGCATCGGTGGCCGTGGTCGTGGCCGTTATTGGGGTCCTCCCCTAATCATAATCATGAGAGACACAGGATCAGCATAACACGTTCCCAATTCTCGTCTCAAATTAAATTGGACGCGCCTGGACAGAGACAAACCTGAGGAAGAACCTGACGCTTGGTACTGCTATCTAGTGGAGATAGAGGAGCCCTCACCATCGGGCCGTCACCTTTGGCTGCCATAATATGGCGACTTAATGGTGCCTATCTTGTTCCCCCGTCTTCACCCGCAGCCATGGGAAGAAGTACTCAGGAGGAGAGTTCAACGCGCGCATGTCCCTGCGCGGAGGGGGGCCGTGAGGGCTAGAGGAGGTTGAGATTCTCCGCGAAGACTTAAAAAAGTGCAGGTGAATGAGACAACGAAAGGGTCTAGCGCTAATAATTGCCACGGCATCAAGAGAAAACTGATTTATCCATCACAGCAGGCCCTCTTCAGACCAGCCACAGAAAGTGAAGTGAGCTTGTTGAGGGAGACAGGGCCTAGGGACGGGCAGACGAGCCGAGGGTTGAAGATCTCCGCGATTGAGGATTTGTGATTGGATAGGAGCTCTGACCGCCCTGGCAGAATCCTCAAGCGGGCGTCGCGTTTGCCGTTTTGGGTTATATTGGATGCGCCGCTGGGTGAGCGAGCACGAGTTTTTCGGTCCATATCTCTAGCGACATAGACAAGTATGTATGTATTATGCTCCAAGCACAAAGAGACTGATATTCAGTTCGAAAAAGAAGCTTAGAGTACTATGAAATAGTAATGTACACAGTTTAAATCTTATCCAAAAGTCCCCAGGCAAAAAATAAATCATCAAGGGCAACCTGAACCACAAATGAGACAAAAGTCCTTCCACCATAATATCTATAAATTTATTCGAAAAAAGGCCATAAAGGGTAATACGAACGAGGTAACGGGGACAGCTCCCCAATAATTCCCCTCACCGACTGCCGCCGCCTAGCGAGTCAGGAAATCCTCGACCTCAAAGCCAACCCTTCTCAGGGCTTTCTCTTCAAGATCTGGAGGAGAACCTGCAGGCCTTCTTACGACCAACGTCCGTGCATCACTCAGGCGCACCTCGACAGGGTTGCCCGAGCCGTACCGCTCCAGCTCCTCCCTCTCGCATTCGCGAATATATACCGTGATGTCCGGACCGACGCAGGCCCGCCAGAGTGACGCCATCCACTGCCAGTGGTCCAGCGGCGCGTAAGCGTCGTTGATGGGGATGGCGCACGCAAACGCATCCGCCGTGGTCAGCTGGTACTGGGGGACGAGAGCGATGGGGATCGGGCATGGAGTCTCAGCAGCAGATGTCGTTTCAGCCGCTGCTGCTCCATTGGGCTGCTGCGACTTTAACGATGGCGAGCTGATGTGCAGCTTTTCCGTCTTAGGGACGATCGACTTCGGCGAAATGCCTGATGAGGGCTCTTCGGTGGCAGAGCTGGCTTCTGCGGGAGATGATTCGGACGGTGACTGGAAGAAACGTATGATCTCTTCGGAGACGCGATGCCACGCAGAGATGGTAGTAAGGTAGTCGACCGTGGCATCGCGCATCTCCCCAGCCTTGGGCGAGCTCTGACGGGGCTGAATTTCTGGTCCTTCGAAGACACGGACAATGTACTTTCCTTCCTTGGTTAGGAGACTACCGAGGTATTTGACCATGACTTTGACCGCCGCGGCGTCCTGCCCGTCCACAGCAATCACAGCACCTGGGTTCTGGTTGTCTGTACCTCTCGGGCTAGACACGAACGGGGGCGATATCTTGGCAAGCACTCTGATCTTGTTGAGAAAGGGAATCGTCATCACCATTGCTTCCACGTCTCGTCGATCCGGCTGGGAAGACAGGGCAGTCTGCAACGGCGGGAGCGTAAGACTAGGGTCATGAGACCGGTACGGCTTGGGAGGAGGGAGCATCGGGAAGGAGCCTCGAGATTGTGTTGGCTCTGAACGCAAGCCATATGTAACTTGGGGAGAGGCTGGGTATGGCGTATCGGGGCTATTATCCCGATGACTGCCATTGTAGACGCCATTAGTAATAAAACGTCGACGTTTGGGCTCAGGAGACCGACTGCCATTCTCCTCCCAATTGTGGTGACGGGAAGCCCTGGGATCCATGCTACTGCACGGCTTCCCTGGGCTAGGGGAGCGAACGGCATCTTTCGACCCACGAGAAGGCAAGCTGCGCGCCGGGACAGAGCTCGAATTTGGAGACCGAGTACTAGACGTTGCCTGCCCGCTTCCAGGGAAAGGCGTGTCCGGGGTGGAAGGTGGATTCATGATACGTCCACCACATCGATTACAGACTGTAGCCCCGGGAGGGTTGTGGCTGATGCCGGAGCTCGAAGCGCCGCGGGAACTGCCATCCCGTCCGTATCGACGGGGTTGGTAGCGGTAGTCTGGATACTGTTGTTGATGTCGAGCTTTCTCTTCCTGCTCAATGGTCAGGTCACACAACCCGATCAAAGGGGAAGTCATGCCGAATTATGCTGATTTACCTCTGCGAGAGCCTTCCATTCGCTTTTGGTCTCGTTCGGAAGGGCTCTCCACTGCTCACCGATGATCTTCGATATTTCGGGATTCGCAAGCCCTGGGTTCTGTGCTACAACAGCGGCCTGATAGTGCTGTCGATAGAGTATGAAAGCTGTGATCAGACTGAGAGTCAGCTGTTTCAAGAGCATTGGCAAAAGAGATAGTTTGAACAAGGTCACCACGTTGCGCCAAAACCTCCCAGAGGGAAAGACTTATCGAGAACGACGACTCACCATTCCGGGGTCTGGGTATCTTTGGGTCGGGTTGACAGAGACAGAACTGCACGGGCTCCTTGGATGGCATTGACTTGGAGGGGCTGGAAGAAGAGGATCGACACTGGAGGGAAATATCCTCCGTCAACAACGGGGCCACCCGCTTTCTGGTAAGGGAAGCACTCGACGAGATCTCGTTCAGAGCAACCTTTTCACGATTGGCGGAAGAGAGATGTGCCTGCGAAAGAGCCGTAGACGGTGTCGCAGGGTCCGCGCCATACTTGCTGCTGGAAGGGCCGTTCGAACCGCCATCAGCTCGGTCCGCTACAGCGACCTTCGAGGGCTGGTCATTCATAATCTTGTGCTCCAGGAGGCTGCTGGTTGGCCGTCTGGGTAAGTTGTTTCTGGCGGGATCATAATACAGGGCGGCGGGTTTGGGGAGAACTCGATCGTAAGACATGGGAAAAGCCAGAAGGGAGGAGATGGGCCTTCATAAAAGAAACAAAAGGGAAGAAAGAAAACAGTACAGAAAAGGGCGATGTCCTCAAAGCTTTTATCGCGATACTCTTTCCATTAGAACTGCCACTGCTTCTAGGTACAGGCTGATCTGAACGTGGTGGCGCATGTAGCCAAGGCGATCAAGCCCTTTGTTATAGTCCCTGATCCTGCTTATTTAGGAACACCCTAGTTCTTTGTCTCCAGCCGGCATAAGCCCCCATTGCAAACAATCAGCGTCGACTGTTGGGCCATGAGCGGATGGGGTCGTAGTTCCTTCAAGGCAAGTGAACAATTGTTTTGGGTTCCTTTGTCTGACGGTCAACCGAATGCGGCGTGCCGCAGGCGCTCCGAAGCTCTTTGACAGGAAACGCCCAATCACCGCCTGCACTGAGGCATGAGACATACAAACGGCGATTGGCCAGGCCGATCTTGCAGTTGTCGCTACTCAAGGCCCGATAAGCCGATGGTTCAGATCCAGAAGAGCCTAATCGTAATCGGATGGCACGGAGTGCCCTTGCGCGCAAATCAATGATGCTGCAGACCAACAGAGATGCCAGAAGCCTAAACCCACATGTTCTTATTCCGATCGCCTGTACGGGGTAGATCGCATCACGCGATCCGCTGTATCTTGCATTGAGTCTAATGCGAAGTTTAACAGTTACCGTCGGCTCGACGAAGACGGGAGATGTTTCTTGGTACCGTCGACGCTACTGAACCCGAGTTGGGTCTTGAGATAAAACAAGAGTATGGCCCAAGTGAACCCGCTGCGACACCTCCACGTTCACAACCGGAAGGTCTCACACACACCGGTATCGAGAGACGAAGATTTGGCTATAACCAAAACGCAGCGACCGTTCGCGTTTGACCAGTGGGAGCTAGAGACTTCAGCTCCCGAGAGGTCGGGAAGTCCTTTCCAGGCCATATCCGCTTTAAGTTGCAGTATTCCTTGGCTTTTGCTTTGAGGGGGCCACCTGGGTCCGGTTCAACCAGAGCTCCTCAATGCCATGAAAGATCTCTGTGCCCATCAAACGGTGAGCTGAAGGGCCGAGATGCATGTCGTTCCTGCACAAGGGTCAGTGTCAAACTCCTTTGTCTCGGAGCGGCTCGAAATGAACCTCACCAGAATAGGTATTTCTCGGGGTTTTCACACCGCTCACCGCCCCAAAGCGCCCATGTCTTGCGGCGCATCACGCAGGGCTTCTCGACATTTTCCCAGCCTGGATCCTCGTTCCTCCCTAGACCGTTGGCACTTTCCATGCCGGCTGCAAATAACTGCCAGTCGCGAATCTGGTCGAGCATAAAAGCATTTGTGTCAAAGAGATAGATGGTACCACGGTCCCATTCCTCCGCTCCGTTGCGGAGCATATTGTTCCAGTAGTTGACCAGCTTGACCGTGTTTTTCTGCTTCTCGGACGTGGGTTCGAACGCAGGGAAAAACGTCACATCTACAGTCATCGTCAAAATGACTTTCATGTTCTTTGTTCCCCACTTATCAGACAAGGCATTAAGTTGCTCGAAGAGGGTGCGTATGCTGCGCTCGATCGATGCCTTGGCTATGTCATAGGTCTCTCCCACTAGATTCCAGATATCCCAAACGCCAAAAGCCACAGTGATGATCGTATTATTCTGCCGGAGGCTGATGTCATCATCGGACAGTGATCGCATGGCGTCTCGCTCTGCGGTGATCCATTGGCTTATCTGGGATCTGAGATCCGCCAGGGGTTTCTGATGCCACCCGATTCCTGGCCCGGCAAGATCCAACTCGGTATTGTCTACAACAGACCCTGCGGTTCTCCCCAGTGAGAGCGTGGCTGTCTGCGCCAGGTTCTCATGGTGACAAGAAAACTACAATGGCCGGCTGGTCAGCCATAATCTCCCCGGCCAAATATTATATTCATAGTCAATCACTTACCATAGAGCAAAGCCAGTCCGTCCACACCTGGCCCTCAAAGTCACGGGCACTATTATCGCTCCACGAATCACCGAACACGACCAACCTTTGGTCGAAGCTGCCGGCAACCTGGAACCCGGTGTCGGAACCAGCGGGAAGGACTTGACGGTACCGCTGGGAAGTCAGCACCCATGCGGAGTACAGGATACTACACGCTGCCAGAGCTCTGAGGATGTGTAATTTGCTCAGAAAACGCATGAGGAAAGTGACCGGAGAATGAAAGGCGGACTCCGATCAGACTCGTGGGGTCGATCACACTCGGTGCATAGAGAACGCAAGGAGGAACGCACAGAGGGCCTCTGGCCTGGGATTGGCGGCGGGAGAGAAGCAAACGATCAGAGGGAGGCTTTTTCCTCTCCGCAGCTGGCACCCGACGCCTCGCGGAGCTAAAGAGTCAATGTAAAATAATAACCAAGAATTTCTGCCCCGCTGGTGGCAAGGAATGAAGTCGCGCGGGACTCAGATGCAGAGAGGAAAAAAGTTAAATGAGCGCAGTTGACAACGGACAAAGGCAGGAAACAGTCAGAGGGATAAGAAGGTTTAAAAACCCAGAATACAAAGTGACAAGAGAAAACACTGTAAACTAAACTAGGGGTTATCAGTCTGGACAGCTCGTCGGCCCCAAAGGCCGCGCGGCGTTGGCGTTGACTCGTGCGCTGTCGCGTGCCGTTGCGTCCGACGGTCGACCCCAAGGGCCCAAAGCTTGTCCTGAATCCTGATGAAACTATAACTTACTACGGAGTGTAGCCTCGTCTCGGCCTCGCAGCGGGACGGCGCCGATCGAGTCTAAAAAGGGGATCTCCGGGACATCGAGTGCAAGACGCTGTACAGAGTATAATGCCGATGTATCCGATTTTCTGTCTGTAAAGGACTTCCTACAGAGTACGTGGGTTCCCCGTACGCTTGAGCCTTTGGCTGGACCAGCATCTTAACGGTGAAAGAGGGAGAGCCTCGGAGGGAGACTGCGGAGCGCCAACGCTCAAGGCGTCTAGTCTATATATAGTAAGTGAGCACGGAGAGCTTCTTCCTGCCTCGTCGTGTTGGCAGGACTCCCTTGTGTGGCTGCGTCTGCGACCGCCTGATGAAAAAGAGCTGAGCTGATGAGCAACTAGCGCTAAACGCCGCCTGCGCCTCGAATGAGTCGAATCCGGCATTCCAGGAATCCAGGCCATTGGCTACCTGGCTTTTGCGCCTGGTCTCCGCCCCCGACACTTACAGTGTCTGGGCTGGCAGGCCCACATGACCGTGCAGTCTCAGCAAAGAGTGAACCGCGTAAGCAGCATGCGTAGACTATGTACTGTGTAGAGATCCCATAAGATGGGGAAGCTGTGTTCTATACATCTCGTCAAGATATTGGCATCCATCTCAGGAGTTAATCTTACTCATCTGGACCATTTACATCTACTCCGTACCCGTAGACCATGCCCCTCGTCAAAGGCTTCGGGTATTAACTCCATCGATGCTCCGGGTATCGTCCTAGGATTAAATCCACGGGTTGCGGGGTAGTTATGTACGGAGTACCAGGTATGTTTGCAAAGCATAAACATTTACCTCAAGCAATGGGGAATGTCGATGCCATGCCGTAGCCATTGAGTCGAAAAGTGGGCCAGACTCGGGGTTTTGAGATGATGTTAGCATAGTAGGTGAATCCGCACTGCGTCAATCTGCTTTCTTCTGCACAAGCAATGAATCATTGTCGTGGCAGTCATCCCAAAACCTCAGAAGTGGTAAAATGCTGGTCGACAGTGTCGTCCCTCTTGTGCGTAGCAAGGGCGGCAGTACAGCATCTCGAGAGACCAGTGTCCAAGAAGCCTTTGGTTTATTTTTTAGTCGGTTAGCAATGGATATTCTGACACTGCATGCCATCGATCAGCCTGTAGAGTATGTATAACGTTGAGTTCAGCACCATTATCGCCTGGTGCCGGACAGAGTCATCGATGCTGTCGATGCCATCGACGGGGATGAAAGAAGACGAGAGGCTCGTGTGCGCATCCGGAACAGGAAACCACATGCGCTGACATAAGCAAGCCCTACCCGCCAAGAGACGGTGCTCGAAGCGGCTAGCGCGGGTTAGTCAGCCGCCCACACATGAGAAATCTCGCTACACCAACGCCCAAAAAATCCCACGAAGAACGAAGTCCCGACGACCCTCTAACCTCCTCGATCTGTCGACAAATCCGCGCTGCCGTCTTGACCGCGCATCTCCGTCAAGATGAAGCTCAACATCTCCTACCCGGCCAATGGGTCGCAGAAGCTGATCGAGGTCGACGATGAGCGCAAGCTCCGTCCCTTCATGGAGAAGCGCATGGGAACCGAGGTCAGCAACCATCCCTCCCTTTCGAAAGCCTTTCTCGATGCCTTGCGGGTTGCCCAGGAACAACGGAAACTGATTGGGATTTTGTGGCTTCTATAGGTTCCCGGCGACTCCCTCGGTGATGAGTTCAAGGGTTACATCTTCAAGATCACCGGTGGTAACGACAAGCAAGGTACGGCTGGACTTGGATATACAGATCTCATATCGGGGAGAATATGGAATTGTTACTGTTATGAGCAATTTTTGCTGACTGCACAATAATAAAGGTTTCCCCATGAAGCAGGGTGGTATGTTTTCAGCCGATCTCTAGAACGCACCCCGGTCGCACAGGCTCATAAATGTTTCGACAGTTCTCCTTCCCCACCGTACTCGCATGCTCCTTAGTGCCGGCCACAGCTGCTACCGTCCCCGCCGGACGGGAGAGAGGAAGCGCAAGAGTGTCCGTGGAGGTACGTTTCGACTTCCAATGTGCCATATTAGACGGTCGAATACGGCAGGCGTCCTGACAATTGATACCTTACATTGCAGCCATTACCGGTCCCGACCTCTCTGTCCTCGCCCTCAGCATCGTCAAGCAGGGTGAGAACGAGCTTCCCGGCCTGACCGACGTTGTCGTCCCCAAGAGACTCGGTCCCAAGCGTGCCACCAAGATCCGCAGATTCTTCAACCTTGACAAGAAGGACGACGTCCGCAAGTTCGTCATCCGCCGCACCATCGCCAAGGAGGGCAAGAAGGAGTACACCAAGGCTCCTAAGATCCAGCGTCTGGTCACCCCTCAGCGTCTCCAGCGCAAGCGTCACAGGATCGCCCTCAAGCGCCGCCGTGCTGAGGCTGCTAAGGAGGCTGCGTAAGCGACCCCCCCCCCCCCCCCCCCCTTCCCCTCTTCTACCCAGCTTCTGTTTCTATACAACAAAAGGAGACTAACCACGCGACACTCAAAAAACAGTAACGAGTACGCCAAGCTCCTGGCTGCCCGTGTCCAGGAGGAGAAGGCCAAGAAGACCGAGCTCCGCAAGCGGAGAGCGTCCTCGCTGAAGAAGTAAATTCTTCACCAGGGGGATGTTTAATGGTCGGGTTGTGTCTTGTTTCTCCGTGGCCCACGGCTTTGGAGTTTTAACGACGGCGGAAAAATACAAAAGCGGAGTGGGGGGAATTTAGGAGATGGCAGACGGAAACAAACAGACGAAAAAGGGACATAACGGCTGCTACTCAATGTTATGAACGTCTGCGCGGAATCCGGAGTGCAAAAAAACAATATAAAAACGGAGAGGGAAAGGGAGTAACACACTTTTCTTTTTTTCCAAGAAAGGCAACGGCACGGCAACGGTACCGCGGGGCTTTTGCTGCTATGTTTGCGAAATGAAAGAAAGCTTTTTTGTACTCCAAACCACCCCAGATTCATTTTCTTCATCCATGAAATCCCGGCGTGATTCTTTTTTTCCCCAAAACTGGACCGGACCTGATATCCCACCCGTACGGTATCCCGCTTAACCCCAACTCTCGATCGTCGAATTTACCGAGCCCCTTGCCCAAGCTTCATCCAGTACAAAAACCAGTAGCTGTAAGCGGCCTAATTATTACTCGGCAGGGTCATTTGAAAGGACTGAAATAGTTTTTGCCTCATTGGACGCAGCAAATACCTAATGTCTAACCTGTTACTAAGGTTTCTGGGCATATAAACACAATCTATTCTAAAACATAACCACATCATACCTATATACACACGATCTGCCAGAGAAAAAGCCATACTTCATCTCAATAAACAACCAAATCGAGAAGAAACAGATTTCCAGGCCCGAAGCTTTAGGCAAACCAAGACGAGACGAGACATGTAAGCGCTATCATACTGTACTGTAACACAGCTGGCAAGCTGGACGGCGCCATCTCATTTACCTGGCCTTGTCTTCCGTCTTTGTGACGACCTTTTCGGTGACATAACAAAGATGTACAACCCCCTGTTATATTGCAAGACATGATAGAGAAAAAATACAAAGAAAATCGTGATACAGTCCGGATTCATACAAACTCAAGGGACCCCTCCCCACGATTCCGCAAAGCAAGGAAATGGAAACATCATTGGTATCAAGCATCTCCTTTCTGCTACAGCGAGGCGTTTACCGACTGCCCACACCATTCTCGTGAGTACATGATTCATCCCTTTTACTTCTCCCTTACCCACCTACATCATAAAAAGCCCCTGGTCTACGCCACAGCGTGCGAAAATAGGAAGCTAACCGACTCTCCGTTATGCGTGCGTCTGCACGCTTCGGCAAGGGTCGGGCTAATGTCAATGGTCTCGATCTTGTTGCAGAGCAGCTTCTTGTCCTCATGGGGCACAGTGTTGGTGACCACGAGACGGCTGAGGCAGCTATTGTTGAGGTTCTCGATTGCCTTTCCGGAGAGAATGCCGTGCGTGACGATTGCGACAACTTCGCGCGCGCCGTGCTCCATGATCGTCTCAGCGGCCTTGACGAGCGTCCCGCAGGTGTCTGCCATGTCGTCGACGATAATGGCAATCTTATCCTTGACGTTGCCGACGAGGACCATCCTGGACACCTCATTAGGACGAGGACGCTCCTTGTGGATCAGAGCGAACTGAAGGTCAAGGCGGTCGGCAATGGCAGTGGCTCTGGTAGTAAGGTGTCAATATGTGAAACACGAGAAATGTACGGCACAGGGCTGACGAACCTCTTAGCACCACCAGCATCCGGGCTGACAATGACACATTTGCTCACGTCCAGGTTTTCCCGGATCCACTTCAGCATGCTAGGCTCCGCATAAAGATTGTCAACGGGAACATTGAAGAAACCCTGGATCTGACTGGCATGAAGGTCCATGGTAATGACGTGGTTGCAGCCAGCTGTCTGGAGCATGTTTGCCATGAGCTTAGCCGTGATGGGTGCACGGCTCTTGTCCTTCTTATCCTGGCGCGCGTAGGGGAAGTTGGGAATGACAGCGGTGATACGCCTGGCGGAAGCAGTTTTGCAAGCGTTGATCATGATGAGGAGCTCCATGAGTCCATCATTGATGTCGTTAGGCTTTGTAGATTGCAGGATGAAAACTGAAATCCCACAATACGGCGGTCAGTATGGGAAATTCCACAGACCCTGCTATCAAGAAAGGCAGAAAAAAAGAGGCAATACCATCTTCATCTCGCACGCTCTCGCCGATCGTTACGCTCGTTTCCTGATTGGAGTACTGAAGAACCATGATCTTGGTCAATTCAATACCCAGTCTGCACATTTTCAGAGGAATGGTTAGCCAGATGAACTGAGCCATATTTCCTGGCTTGACGCAATGGCCCAAGGCCACAGCAGACAAACCTGAAGCCAAAAAAAAGCAATTATCCATGGGAAAATCCATACCGATCAGCAACGAGCTTGGCAAGCTCTGGGTGACTGTTTCCAGTCAAAAGTTTGATCGAGTTGGTCGCCATTTTGCTTCGCGGATGCGGAACAGGCGCCAGAGAACCGTCACTGGAGACCTCGGAAGTCAACTCGGGGGCGCCCTTGAGGAAGACAGAGGGATAATAGGAGAGGGATCACAGGCAGAGGCTGGTCATGACGCTGCTCGCGCGCAGACAGCAGAGAGAAGAGAAAAGGCCCCGCCGGCGGCGGCGATGGCGACGCAGTGCGCGGCAGAAAAGTTTCGTCCCGTGACCTCCCACGTGGGGCTCCGGCCCGCCAGTCGCCGCCGAGGCCGCTCACCGCCTTTGCCCGCCGCCTTCGCCCCGCAAAGCATTTTGCCGCGTGTCACGTGCTTAAGGAAGAGGCGATGTGAACCCGACCTGCTGAAGAAGAATCTACTGTACTTTTCAACTAAGAGCTAACTAGATACAGGAATGAGGAGTGAATGCTGCCAGAGGCTGTTCGCAAGACGGAGAAACAGACTGACCTGCACTTCAGCCCGGATCCCCATGCACCCGCAACAAGATCCCCCGGTACAGAGTACAGAGCAGACCATCCCTTTCCCCCTTCAACCTGACCGCACCATCAAAGACCTAAATTACAAGTCATGCCAGTCATCCCCGTCCCACCAAATACCATATCGCAGTTTGAATCATACAATTAGCTGGAAAATATCAAGCGCCCCAGATGCCTAGACACAGCATAATAAGGCAAATATGACCGTAACCGTCGTAAAGCGAGGCAAAGGAAACCCATCAGCCTACGCGAACCCGAAGTATTCGCTGCCAGCCGTCATCGCAGTGTACAGGCGTTGTCTGAGAATTTCGTAGCTTTCGTACTCCGGCAAATCAAGCTCTGTTTGTCATCGTTAGTCAAATAACGTCCTCGTGAGAAGGGAGGCCCTTTAGGAGATACTCACGGTTGAAGCACGTGTGCGAGCTTGGAAGACGATCCTTGTTGCCATAGTCCCGATGGATATTGAACTTGCTGAACCCGTTCATGCCCTCAAGCTCTTTGAAGCCGTTGAGCGGAACCTTGCTCGTGCCAGTAACGAACTGGAGCAACTTGGCCCTCTCTTCCTTGTCGAACGACCGGACAGCACGCCAGAACCACTGGATCTGTGGCGAGGAGGGTGAGTAGTTGTGGTACTCGGTATTGTTCTTCCAGTCGTCGACGTCGATCTCGGGCAGACCAGAAATCAATAACTCCAGCTCCTGCTCGTTGAAGATGGAGATGAGATCGGGCGGAATGATGTCATGGAACCCTGGTCATTCGTCAGCATCACAGTCTGTCGTTGACCGTCGTTGCATAGAACCCACCTTTCAAGAAGTTGTCCAGTTGCTCCTTCACAGAGCCGACCAAACGGTACTCGACAACACGCTGCACGTACTCTTCCTTGTTCTCCTGAGTAACCGGGATATTGCGGCCATTCTCTACCAGGTCGATGATCCGCTTCTCTCCAAAGTCATCGCTCTCGACAGAGAAGGTCTCCGTAATGATATCGGTGATATCATTCTCTAGCATCCAGACAAGAGACTTGTAGTAGTCCAGATCCAGAGTTTCCATGTCCTTGAGGTTGACAGACTTGCCCAGGATGCGCTTGTACACGGCTCTGCTGAAGTGGCAGTCCAGGACCCGTCCTTCGTACAACGCCTTGCCGATGATCCGCCCGATGAACTTGAAGAACATAAGATGTTCCGAATTGACCCCACTGAGGCGGTTAGGGTGGAAAGTGGTCCTGTCAGAAGCCACTGGAATGAACAAGGCGTAGTTCGGATTGAACATTCCACGAGCGAGCACTTGGAACCACTCCCTCGTCACGCCTCCTGCATCGACACCCTCCTCGCCATGGAAGCGAACATTCAACTTTCCGTACTTCATCTCCTCTGCCGTCTTGAAGTAGAGAGACTTGAACGAGTCCAGGAAAACCTGATCTCTCCGGACAGAGAGCTGAAGAGGGGGATGAGGGTGACGTGCTTCGGTACCACGAGCATGGAGGCGACGAGTGAAGTAGTTGCGTTTGTTGTCGAATTCCAAGACTTTGGGGTTCTTGACCAGCAATGAGAACGTTCCGCTCATAAGTCTAGGATTCTGGCGGACGAGCTCGTTGAGAATCTTGCGATGCTCTTCCGTGAACTTGAAGAATAGGCTCTCCATGCCTGAGCCACTGTCGGGGGGAGGGCTCGATACAGAATATTCTCGGCCATGTCTGGAAAGCGGAGCATCCTTTAAGGTAGTGTTCTTGCAGACAACCATGAGTGACTCGATCAGAGGGAGAAGAATTGTTGCCACGTTCATCATATTCTCCTTCTGGCGAATGACTGTCAGGCACTCGCTGAGCCTAGCCCACAGCGGTCCAAACGTCGCACTCTCGTAGAGTGCCTTCAGCAGAACCTCTTTCGGGGCGGATTCAGGCTCACTGGCCTTAGTCCTATCAATTCGGTTAGGGTCGAACAGGTAGTCGAGAGCAGTCAAGACACGGAGTAGCTTCGCTTGGTCGGAGCTAGCAGGAGAGAACTTGGAGAGAGCCAGGCCTTGCAGTTCAGTACCTGACTGGGCCTGCTGAATATGCGGCAGGAGTTCGTCAAGGTCGCAGAGAATTGTCTTGCTCAGCCTCTGTGCCTGACTAATCAACTCCTTTCCGATAACATCTTTCGCTCCAGGGATAGCCGAAAGGTTGTTTATCGTCGAGAGCGTTTCTCTGAAAGTCTTGCCATTGCACTCCCGAGCAGCGAGAATGCCAACCACCAGACAGAGATTGTGTTCTGGGACGACAGGAGGCTCGATTGTTCGCCTCTTGGGTTTCTCGTCCTCAGTTGGTGGTTTCGACGGCCCGTCCTTGTTGGTCTCTGCTGACCCGTCCTCTGCAGCCTGTGCAGCTGTCTCGGGTCCTTGAGACTCCGTACTCTCAACAAGGGGAGCAGCCTCTGTCATAGTAGTATCCGTAGTCTCTGTCGTCTCCGTTGTTTCAATGGATTGGTGGTGAGACTCCTGGTGGTCCGAGTCCGAAGGGCGCTCGGGTTTCTTGCCCTTTTCTTCTTCTTCTTGCCTCTCCTTTTCACGCCGAAGCAGGAGGGTGAGAGGCTGAGTAATATTGGCGAGAAGACTCGAAAGCTGTTCCATGCAACTTGGGCTCTCCATAATCAACTTCCGGTCTAGAAGAGAAAGCAGAGTATTCAGGGCGAACTTGTTCGCCCGGTTCTCCTTCCCCTTCCCCTTTCGGATCGACTTCAGCTTGAGCGCAGAAGCGGATTCATGCTCCGTTAGGAAGAACCACGCAATATGCGGGTTGTATTGGGTCAGGAAAGAGAGTGTCCCCAGGCACTGTTGCACAACCATAAGCGGCGTCACTTCACTGTTAGCACTAGGAGTTGCCTGGAAGGACAGAGTTCTCCTGGCTGGCTGAGGAGTCTTCTGCGCCGCCGGAGGCTTTGCGCGAAGGGACAAGTGGGCAAAGCTCCGCTCAATGGCTGTGACATCAGCACTGCCGTCTTGAAGGATGGAAAGAAGCAGGCTAATGACTTCGATTCGGTTCTGCCGGTTCTGACAGACGTTGTGAAGGATATCGTTCAACTGATGGCGAGCGTTTCCTTGAAGAGGCATAAACATCAGGCGAAGCAGCGTCGCAACACCTGCTTTGTCAAGCATCTGGACAATCTGACGGCGTTGCGGTTTCTTCGCCTCCTGTTGGGCTTCTTCATCTCGTTGCCGCTGATCCGCTCTGCCAACGTCACCAAATTGGGCCAGTCGTCGTCCAGTAAGAGCTCGGGCTTCAGACAAAAACTCCGGGCCAAGGCTTGCAAGAATTTCCTCTGGCTGGTCAGCAAGAACCGCTTGTCGCAGAGAAGGATCCAGAGTAGCGATGAAGCTGGCAGGATCCATATCTTCAGCATGAGCAGGAGCGCCAGCCGCCGCAGCTTGTCTACGGGCATTTTCACGCTCGCGGCGGCGACGATCTGCCGCTTCTTGCTGCAGCAACTCCTCTCGGATTTCAGGAGGTAGAGCTTCGAGGAATTCTGGGTTGATCTCACTTGGCTCTTCTCCAGCTGCGGCAGCTTGAGATCGTTGCTCTGCGAGTTGCTGCATTATAACTTCTTCCCTGAGTTCTTCGGGTAAGGCTTCCAGGTACTCTGGGTCAATTTCCATTCCGGTAATATCCACCTGGCGGCCCCTAATAGTGGTGTAAATACGGCGTGGAGGCTCAGATGGACCGGCCTCAGCAGCTTCTGCCGGCGCTGCTGCTTCACGGCTGGGCTCTGTTCGCTGTATGTCCTCCATCGGCTGAGCAGTGTCGGCGGCTTCGCCCGCTGCCGCTCGCCGCTCTGCCTCCTGTTCCATTTCTTGCTGTCGCCTAGCAGCCTCTTCTTCTTCTTTGCGCTTTCTCTCCTTCTCCTCTTGTTCTCTAGCAATGCGCTCTTGACGCTCCCGTTCGGCCTTCTCCTCCTCTCGTCGCTTGCGCTCTTCCTCCAACTGCTTCTGCCGCCTCTTTTCTTCTTCGATCGCAGGAGGGACGAGAATGCGCAGAAGGGAGTTGACCACACGTTGAGTTTTCTCCACGTACGCATTGCCGAACAAGATGCGGGCCTCTTCTTGCCAGCGGGTTGTAGTCGTTGCCAGCGCAAAGCTGACCGCCTGGGAGGGATCATCACGAGACCGAGTAGTAACAACTTGCGGTCTTCCCAAGCCGAAGATATCTTGGATACGGTTGGGCAAGGCAGAGCGTCTATCAACATGGAGATGGATCCCATCAGGACGGGTAATCACACCAAAGCCTGGTCCGCCCTGTCCTCCAATGGCCTGCATAATGGCGTTCATGAATGTAACCGGACTGTCCATGGTGACCAGACGTGTCGCAGCCGGATCGATACCGTGGACCCAGTCGGTGAAGGCTTCAATACCGGGTCCGCGAGCCTGGCCTGGCCCCTCAGGACCGCGGTCAGATCGGATGAGTAAAGGATTTGTTCCGTCGTCGGTGCCGCGTGCGGGAATCTGGGTACGGTGGGTACGGTATTGGGGAATTTGGATGATGCCATGACGGTTGGGCATTCCACCAGGTGCAGCGCCCCATGGTTGGACGTTACGGTACCGATGGTGATGATGGTGATGTCCACGATGCAGCTGTTCATCACCCTCCCATCCCCAAGGCTCAAGATCTTCATCTAAAATTAAGTAGAACATTTAGCTCGAGAATACTGAAATTATTGTGGAAGGTTGCTTACCGTTAAAACCTTGATAAGATCCTTGATCTTCGTCGAGCTCTTCAAGCTCTTCCTCCAGTTCATCAATCTCCTCTTCATCTTCTAAGGAAGCGTCAGATCTAGAAGATCTAAAGACGGGAGGGGAGCATTCTTACCTTCGTCCTCGTTCAAATCATCCTCTATCATGTCGTCTTGGGCATCGCCTCCAATGCTGTCTGCACGGAAGTCTTCGACACCCCCGGCTGCCTCATTAAGAACACGGAACAAGTCATCATATCGTTGAGACTCACCCCGCTGGTCGGCTTGTCTGATATCTGCCAATTCGTTCTCAAATTGGTTCATCATTTCGGCTTCCTCGTTGTCTTCCGACAAATCTTCTTCGCTTTCCCATTCGTCCTCATCGCCTTCGAGGCTGTCATTGTCGTGATCACCGGTAATCTCTCCTGCCATGATTTCATCGTCCTCCATATCAGAATCACTTTCATCATCTTCATCTTCGTCCTCATCATCTTCATCCTCATCTTCATCATCCTCTTCATCGTCCTCGTCCTCGTCAATGAGAACCTCGATATCCATGCCGGGATCACCTGGAAGACCCTCGATAGGTCCTGCACCTTCGACTTCCTCATCTTCCTCGCTGACAACCTCGCCATCATCTTCGGGGAGGTCTTCTTCGTACTCCATGTCCTCACCATATTCATCGTCATACATTTCATCATCCTCTTCCGACTCCTCTTCGCTAGTCTCCTCCTCGTGGCTAGGTTCCAGCATACCTAATGTGGAATGGCGGAATAAATCAGGTGTCTCCTCGCGGTCATCTTCCATATCGGAGACAGAAGTCGCCGAGGAAATCTCATCCTCTTCGGTTTCTCCAGGCGTTGAAATACTCGAGGTCTCGCTCAAAATGACAGCAGTCTGAGTGAGCTTGTTCAATGGACGTAGGATATACTTGATGACCCTCTTGGAACCAGGGAAGTTAAGGTCGATATCGGCTATGGAAGCAGTGAGAGCCGAAATGAAATGCTTCTCGAACATGGTCTTTGCAAGCTGCTTCGTCGAGGAAGGAAAAGCGTTATCGCCGCCGGCGAAATTGTATCCACTCAGTAGCTTGTCAAACAAATCGGCAAGGCACATCAGACGAGCGTATTTCACGTCGAGAGGTTCATTCGAGGCGTTCGCATCTTTATACGATTTCAGAGCATGTTCCAGGACGAACCTTCGCACAAATGCCAGTTCGGGTTCATCTTCCTCATCCTGCACATTGCGTCGTCTCGCGTTCAGCCCTCCATATTCGCCAGTCTTTGTACAGAGGGCAACAATGACACGCATGGTCCAGGCAGAGGTATTGCTGCGCTTCTTGAATGCCACCGATTCATCGTGTTCTAATGTGCCAACGGGGATTAGAACGTTCAGCAGATAGTTCAGAATACCTGACCGAGGCTTCGACGGAGTCGTTGCTAGAGGATCAGCCTTCCGAGAGAAATTGATGAACTCGACTTTCGTCCGGTTGTATGACGACAGAAGCTCCGTCAAGCATTGAAGAAGGAAGCAGCGATAGATGTATATCGGATGCTCGTCAGCTTTGAAGGTCACCTTCTCCTGTTTCTTGGAGCTTTGTGCTACAGGCAAATCAGCGCTGGAAGCCGATGGAGAAGGTTCGGACATCTCGACATCAGTTTGAGCCTCTGGTCGCTCAGCTCCAGTTGTATCCGCAGTTTCCGGGGCAGGTTCCTTGTCGTCGACGTCTCTATACGACAGGAGTTCAGAAAGCAGATAGTGGATGACTCCGTCTGGATGTTCGACGACGGGAGGTTTAAGCTCCGGTGCTTTGCCCTTGTCTTTCAATTCCCTCCCGGGCCCTTCAGTAGCAGGAGCGGCACCGCGGGATTCGGAGGTTTCCATATCCCTATCCGCGCCGTCAGGCTCGTTTGAAGGCGTGGATCCGACCGAACTATCGCTCTTTTCCGACTTCAAAGTGAGAATCTGCGGTCGTTGGTGGGAGTCGTATCGTAGAAGCTTGAGCTTCTCGTTTGTGACCTCGACGAAGAGCTCAGGTGACCTTAGGACGAGGTGATACATCTGTCGAACATACCCGGTGGTATCTATTTGCCGTGAAGATCTAGATTCAAAGGTGGCCACAATCTCACTCCTCATTATCTGCCGAATCGTGTCCTCGTCTTCGATAATATGTCTCAGTATCAACATGAAGGCGCTTTGCAGTTTCTCATTCGTAGCGCTTGCAAGCTGTTTCACCATGACAAACAGCCGCTGCAGATTTCGCTTCTCGCCCAGTCGTACCGCAATAGTGCGGTTCCGAGTGAGAATGACAAGAATGCGACATATAGAGAGCGCAAGTGAAGCGTCCTTTCCTATCCTCGGGAGGATTTCCACAATGGCATCAAATAGTTGCTTCTTGTAGTCAAACGAGATGAAGGGTTCTTCAAGTTGGGCTGGCTCCTCGTTGGCCTCGGGGTTGTCGAAGCTTGGGGGGTTCCAACGGATCTGAGGTGGTTGAGCATCGTCAGACAACAACTTCTCAATGACAAGCAACACCTGCCCGATCCACGGATAAGTTTCCTCCGTAGGCTTATCAGGAGGGATCTTGATGAATCCAAGGAGAGTCAAAAAGCAGTCCTTTATCTCTCCTACGGTAGCGGAGTATATATCCTTATCCTGAAGCACCAAAGCGAGAAGATTAGCATAAGCAGCAATCTTCTTGCCGGCAGCTTGGAAGTCCTCTTCCATCTGCAAGGAAACCAACGACTGAACGAGAGTTTCACCAGCCTCCTTTCGGAACCCCTCGGGATCACGATGCTTCTTCGTGGCAGCGGCGATCAGATCCGCGAGTTCGAAGGTCACATCATGATGCACGTTGAGCACATCCAAGCAGCGTTCAATCAAATTAGACCGGACCTTGTCACGTTCGGCATCCAGGTCTTCGATAGTTGTGACTTCGCGCCGTCTCAGAGGCTGCTCCGACGACTGAGCTGTGGAGTCGGATGTAGGGTTCAGGCTTGAAGATCCCTCCTGACCGTCGCCTGCTAGATTTTCCTGATCGTTAAGAATATGATTAAGGGCCCTAGCCAAAAACTCAGGCCCGTTTCCAATATCACTATCAGACCCTCTGTTTTGACCTGATTCCGGGTTGGACCCATTGTCTAGAGGGCGGCCAGTAGCCTGCGCCAGCAGCATAGCTAGTGTTGATCGGTCCAGAAGTCCACTGCTGAATGGAGGAGCATCTCCCACGACCGTATCTTCTTGTATTTCTCCTCCGGAGGTTGTGCTCACCCTGGGACTCTCTACGTCGTAGGAGGGTGGCGGTAGTCTGGGCGGGGCACGGAGCCAATTACGTGCTTTGCAATATTCCTCCGCAGCAGAGTAAACGTTGTTGCAACGATAGAGAGCCTCCCGAGTGAGCTCCTTATCATACCCCTTCTCTCGGAGTGACGCCGCACGCTCCCTATTGATCGAGAACGTCTTCTTCACAGCTTCCGCCAGGGCCGGGGGAGTTTCGGAACGTCGAGCAGCACCTGTCTCGTAATCACCATCAAGAGCGGAGCGCAAGATATCGACCAAGCACTTGACAATTGAGCTGGACGCGTGGTCTACAAAGTCAGAGCTCCACATCTCTCGGACCATGGGCAGGACCTCCATTCGAAGATCCACCAAGAACTGAGCGGGTTGGAAATAATCAGGACGATCTCGGTCTCTCTCGCTACTGGTCATCGCTTGCGTCTGGCTTGAATCCATGATGTACCTCGCCGAAGTAATCTCGGAGAAGAATGTCAGGATTATCTTGATTCCTCCATACGCAGACGCGAGTCGTGCGGAAAGATCTTTGTCCTCATACAGACGCTCCTTGTTCTCCTTGTGAGGAGCAAGCGCCTTGATCTCCTTCAGGAAAAGTTCGCAAAGGCCTTTCATTACTTTCAGGCCATTCTGCCTCTTGAAGGCAAAGAGTATCAAAGTAAGACAGTGCGAGTGAGAGCGCTCGGTAGTGGCTAGAACCAACGTTAGAACCGAGGTTCGCAAACATAAATACAAATAGGAACTTACTCTCAAAAAGCAACTGAGAGAATGATGAGAGAATGACGATCAGATAGGAGAACCGATCTTTGACGGAGGGAGTTCTATTTGGAGTGCCGAGCTGCAACTGTCGCAATACAGCATTCGAGATGGAGTCGGCTACGAGGGACGCGTTCTGCCGTTGGTACACATCCATACGTCGTTTCCCTATAAGTCCATGTCCCAGCAGATGGAAAAAGCCTGTAATGGACGAAGGCAGAGAGCTCAGCAGGTAACGGAGAGTGAGCGCATTCTTGAATGCAGCACTCTCCTCGGGTACTTTTGCGGCTCTACCCTCCGTCTGTCCACGGGCGGAATCGCCACCAGATGGAGTCTCAGTGCGGCCTTGATCGGTTTCGGCGGGGTTCGAGGGGTTCGACCGCGCATCGGCATTCAGAAGCCTCAGAATGTCATTAGATTCCTCGTTACCGTATGCTCGAACTTTGGTGGCCTCGTTCCAGGTTTCCGGGATATTTTTCGTAAGTACAATCTCTTCCCACACGCAGGCGGCATGCAAGCGCCCGAGGGCCGCAACAAGAGAGGCATATCTGTCAGCCAGGTTCACTTGAATAAAAGCGGAGGTTTGCTGGCTTGGTCGTGTTTGGTACATGGGAGGAGTGTACACCTCGCGAAGGATGTCTGTGAGGATATGCACGGCCACAAGGTGTTTTGCAAAATAGGTGCCATGAGACTTGACAAAGGTTGCGCTTTCATCTCCTTCATCTTGAGGTTCTCCGTCGCCTGCGGGCTTCGTCAAGGAGGAGAAAAATCCGGACGGCTTCGTCTCCATCCAAAAGCCAGCCAGACTATCCACTGCAATCTGCGCGCGATGGACAAGAGATGGCACGACAAGATGTGGCTTCGTCTCTGCCATCATGTGGACCAGTTGAGTAAGCTCATGATTTGCCTCACTGTTATGGAAGTCGAATGGAAGACTTTGAAGAGTGGCAAAGTCTAACACGAATTCGACTCCGCCAGACTCGATAAAGTATGTACAGTTAACCTGGTTCTCAAAGAAAGACCCCAGGAATCGCACAACGGGGTATAGGTGATCCGCAACAGTGAGCCCATGGCTATCCTGGTCCTTTGGCTCGAGAGGCGCAGTTTCAGGCAAAGCAAGCTCAGTTAGATCACCGAGAACCAATTTACCGCCATTTGGGAGGTTAACTGCGTTTAGCTCTGGGAAACTAATACGGGAACTGTCGTATGGTTTGTCAATCGGCGCGCCTATTTCCCCGAGCAAAGATGAAGGGCCCCCAGCGACAGAAAGCTTCCCATCCTTGTCCTCAGTCCAGAGTCTAGCCCCGATACCATGTTCCCACGCTTTACTCTTGCAGAGAAGCCCAACACGAGCGACCATCACAAGGACCGCGGTCATGACCGATTGCTTGATTGCCGGATGGTGTCGAACTAGTTCGTCAAAGGCTGCCCCTAGCGAACGGACAAGGTTTGCGTCGTCCTTCATGCACTTGACATGCTCAGGACTCTCGAAGATTTCGAAGAAGCTTTCCAGAGCGTTCGAAGCCTGGAAAAGCCGCAGACCGTTGGAGTTAAGGCAAATGGCGCCAAAAGCCTGCGGTATACACGAGATGGAATCTGCTGCAGGCATGATCCCCCGAGCTAGTTGTTGATGTCTTGGCCTTACGATGCTGTACTCAGGAACCTTGGGTTCCTGAGCTGGCGTAGCCTCAGAGACTGCAGCAGCAGAGCGGGAAGACGAAGGCTCACCCTCCTCGCCCTCTCCCTCACCCTCAGGAGGTGGTTCAGGGTTCTCTGGGACATTCAGCTCGCGAAGTGTCACGGCCTCGAGCAAGCTCTTGCTCAGTCCTGCCTCGGCAATGACCGCATAGCTGGTAGGCTCATTATGAATGAAGCTGCTGAGAATATTGACGCCTCCACTCCATACGTGAGAACCAAACACCCGTGCATTCTCGAACACCAAACGGAGGGCCCTCAGTAACGGGGGTGAGTCGATCAAGTTCCGAAGCACGCGATCGAAGCCACCCCCATTATGCTGCATAATGTGATTAACAAACCTGAACAGCCATCGGAGAGCCTGCTGTTGGAAGTATTGGATTTGGTAATCAATCGACGGTGTCTTGTACTCGGCAGGGAGCCCTGCACCCCGGGACACGTTCTCAAAGGCCGAGGTTGCCTCGAATCCGATCAAATCAGAGATTGCATCGAATCCTTTCGCACTGGCCAAGGTTCCAAAGGCATCCCGGACCGCATGAACGAATGTATCAAGGAATTCCATAACGCGAGGATAGACTCTTCGCGCCTTTTCCGTTCGGAGGTTCAGGATGTCGACGAACATTGGAATCAACCCAGCAGCAACGAGTGTCTCCGGGGTCCTAGAGCTCGAGCCAGGAAGTGTCCGCAATAGCGCAAACAACGCATCCCTCCATTCGTCATGCTCGGCGTCTTCCTTCTCACCCAGTTCAGCTCCGAGCTCGTTAATTGCCTTCCGAGTCAAAAACATGAGAATTCCATGATTGACATTGACGTTCAACGCTGCACAGACCTCCACTGCCCTAGCCTTATGCTTCGCGAGGGCATCAAGTGCGTTAAGTGCAAAGGTCTGAAGAGTTTTGGGCGCGTTGATATCTCCGCTCGCTCCTAGGTGAACAAGTTCGGCAAGTTGATAGGCAAGCTGGAGACGTTTCGGTTGATCCGAGTCTTGCTGGAGAATCTTCTGCTGGAATACAGCTTCGGGATAAACATATGCTAAATTAGTAATAGCGAGAATCCTGGTAGCAAGGATCTGCAGTCGACTAGAAGGAGATGTCGACAGCCCTTGGGCAACCCGGATCTTGTGAAGGAAGTCATATTTCGACTCGCTCGGCACCTCGGGTAACCCCGATTCGAGGAGGTCTTCAGCTTTCGATGAAGACACTCTCGCATAAGGAATCTCAAAAACCTTCGCGCCCCGCAACGACTCGTCAGGTCTCCCAGACGGAGTGTTGACAAAGGCCGCAGGCGATTCCTCCGCGTTTGATGTGCGACTCCACCGCGGGGTAGGGTGGGTAGAGCTTCTACGCAACGGCGTAGGCGTCGATGGGGCCTGCGCGTTCTGTTCAGCGCTACCACCGTCGGTTGCGTTCCTCGTTTGATCGGAGGAACCATTGGGGTAATAGAGCACGCGAACATGGCCCCATTCCTCCCATCCACTGTTATCCCGCGTTAACGAAACCAGGTCGTTTGCATTGTTTCTCGTCTGGACTGCCCTCTCCTTGCCCTTGACCAAGACTGCCGGAGACGCTGAAACCGACGCTTTTCCAGACAGAAACGGCCGGGGAAAGGGTGAGGCAAGCTTCTGGATCTTCTCCAGATCGATGTTGTAATGGGCCGCCAGCAAGCTCTGCTGGATATGGGTGCTGCTTGCATTCCGCTGCCGGGAGTAATACCTCTGGGCGAGAGTGAGTGCAAGGCGTAGGGTGGACTGGAGCAGGGAAAGCGAAGTGGTGTTCAATAAATCGCCGAGGCGCTCACTGCTGCTGTATAGGCTGCGGTTTCCACATTTCTCCTGGAGAAGCCTGGAGAAGTCCAGGATGGCTTCCACAAGCTCTCTGTCTCCCTCAGGCCCATACCCCAGAGCATCGAGTGTGGCATCGACGTCCTGATCCTTGACTTCGCTCCCGGCATTGGCATAGGATTCTGCCAATACCAACCGCCCAAAAGGCTTGGTCTGCGGGCCTGAACTGAGACCGTACTTGTCGATGACGGATTCCAGGATCTCATCGAATCGGTTCAAGACACCGATCCAATGATAAAGGTCCCCTCTCGGGAAGGGCCATGTTCGAGGGAACGAAGATAGAAGTGAAGGAAGCCCAGGCAGAGGGATTTGGGTGCAACGTGCAACGAAATCCGCCAGAAAAGGCGACTGTAACGGGAAAGTGAAATTAGCATCTCAACACCAGGGATACAGGACTCTGCGCGGGGTAATATCACTCACAATTGTAGCCTCATGCTTTGGGCCCGCCACCTTCTTAATTCTCCCCATGGTGAAACACGGACAGGTAGACAACCATGAGAAGCAGCGGACTTCCCGAAAGGCTGTCTACCAGGGAGCGGGGTGCCGTGTTCACTTTGTCGCGGAAAAGTCACAAGGAGACCTTATGACGTTTTCAGTTTTCTTCCTCCTCGATTGATTAAATGGTGAAACGCGAGAGATCTCAGCTAGCGTTGTAGAGAACTGAGATGGACGGAAAGCTAGCTGGGAATCTCAATCACCGACCGTGTGTGGTGGAAAGAACCACGGGAGCCAGCAAGTGACAGGAATGCGGCTCAAGCAGTGCTGAGAGGATGACCGGAACAACCAGACTAAAGACCCAGGGAAGACGGTGCAGGACGTGACCCTGGAGCTTTAAAGCCGATCGTGCGGTGCGCGAAAAGGAGGGTATCAAGGATGCCGCGGCAATGTAGGGGGAGAAGGATGAAGGATGGTGTGTGGACGTGGGTTTTTGCGGCGGTTGGAAGGTTCGTGAAATTATACGATGGATGATGGAGCTCTGGCTCTTCTCTTTCGGTCGCGCTTGTGGCTAACCTGAAGGGTGAGGCGTTCCGCCCGGAGCGGGTCTTCTCTCCACCGAACAACGCAGACGCCCGCCCGAGATGGATGCGCACTGCATGCTGCAGGTCACAAGGGTTTTCTTCACGGCGTCTACAGTGACCCAGGCCTTCCTTGGTGCCCGAGCATCTAAGGTCAACAAACTGCTTGCAGCCTGATTGCCTTTTTTGTTGTTTACGGATGATGTTGGAACCATGCTTCCCGACTCTTCATCCCATCATCATTATGAGGTGCTGCTGGAGACTCTGTGCTTCAAAGCATCTCACCAGCCTTTCCTGGATCTGTGCGCATCGATAGAACAGGTAGTTGATCTGATGTGACAGTCTCCAATGTGACATATGACATTCTTGTATAAATTTCTGCTCCACCTACTGGTTGTCCCACCTTGCTTCTGACTCTCGCCACCTACAACCTACAACCGAGTATGGGCTAAGGGTTGAGAAGATCTAATTTCTTTTTATCTATTCATATCTACCCTTGACTGCGCTATTCAGAAAAAATAGAAAGGGGCGAGGTTCTGCGCTTTCATCGCTTCAGTGGAAAACATACTAAGCCAGCCAACATGCTATCATTTCTGTTTGGTAGATCAAAACGGTTTTCCCATTACCAATCTGGAGTATTTGGTATCTTTGCATCTGTAGTAGTCTTGTTTGGCTTCTGACGCAAGTGCTCATCACGTGACACAGGCCACAGTCATCGAATGGAGATCCATTTCTAGGCACTGAAGTGCGAGAAGCCGTCTTAAGTTCTACGTTATATCCAGGTTGACAGCCGATGACATGCACCGGATGATGTTAAAGAACACTTGTGGCGATCAGAGGCCTCAGGCAAGACTTAATATCATACATCACAGATCACCTGACAAAGGAATATCTTTTATTTAGCGAGATGACGTATCTATACACACCAATGGGATAAACGATGTTTGTTACTATTTATGTGAACAATAAATCCGAGATCAATTCGTCCATTAGACTACAGTCCATCTCTTTTGTCTCTATTGCCCAAGCTATCCAGTCCCGAATCGTCTCTTATTGGGATCTGTGCCTATCTCCAACGGGATATCATTTCTGATACTTACGCAGATCTTCCCACTGGCAAGACGTCACCGTCCCACTGGATCTTCATCGTCGTGGGGAACGGGAAGTAGCTGCTGTGGTCCGGGGTCATGTACATCGTGATACCTCCAGGGCCGGGGATCTTCTTCAGGTGGCCCTGAGCACCGGGTGCCCGACGGAGGTTGTCCAGTCGTCCAATAACCTTGAGCATGGAAGTGAGTGCAAGCTTGCAGATGCCGTATCCGAGGCACTTGTGCGGCCCAAAGCCGAAGTGCATGTACGAGTTCATGTCGCGGTCCAGCCTGACCTTGTTAGGCTCAGGGAAGGCGGCAGGATCCGTGGAGGCGGAGACCTGAAGATTCTATGTGAGTGGTATGTTCTGGTTTGCTTGCAGTGAGGATTTCACACACCAGATTGCATATAATACGCTCTCCAGCTTTCAGATTGACCTTCTTGCCATTGTCATCGATGACTGTCGGTTTCGCCACCTCTCTTGGCAGTGCAACCGTCGATCTCATTCGAGCACCCTCCATAAAGCTGCATTAAAGTCAGTCTAGATATTTACGATTACACTCTCGGGATACTTACTATCGCATCAGCAGTTCGTCAGCCGCTGGAGTGTCCTCCTGCGCCAGCCGCTTAATCTCCGGCAGATGAACAGAACCCTCTTCGGAAAGATAGTAATCGAGACACTGAGAGATGAGCTGTGCCTGGTTTGCCACCATCCCACCAGCAGTTGGCAGTACATGGGTCCAGACGATCTCCTTTGGCGGCAGGCCGCTCTTGAGTAAGCGCTGAATCATGTGAATGCCATAGTCACTGAGAACATCGTGACGGTGGAAGAAGTCTACTATGTTTGCAAACCACCCAGTTTTGCTGATAGCTTCAACATTTGCCATCACTAGCTGTCCTAGCTGCTGCGTCACCTTTCGAGCTGTTTGGCGAAGCGGGAAAGATTTCGCAGGATCCACATCGTAGAAGATGCAAGTGAAAACAACGGCCATGATCATGTAAAGTTCTGATTCCGCGTAGATGCCCCTAGGGTTAGACTCGGTCTTCAATGGCAAAGAGAACACGCTCGCGCAAAAGTGGACCTGAGCAAGGTTCGCAACGTCTCGCACGATATCAACCTGATTAGCACCAGCGACTTTGTATGAATTCCTGCGCAGAAGTTCCACAGTGATGTTCTCGTAGAATTTCTTCACCTCGGCTTCCCATTTTTCACGGTACAGCACTCCTTCCATCATCTTCCGCGAAGCGGCGTTTGGAGGCCCATCTCCAGACAACATGAAGTCTTTACCGTAAGGCTGGCCACTGTTATGCATCAAAAACTCGATAGTGTCTCCCCAAGTCACCTTGAAGTCGACTTGGTTTCCAAGAATGGCCGTGCAAGCGGCATGGGAATTAATAAATTGCGGTTGCGGGATTCTGCTAGGTCTATTCCAGCTGTACTTCTCAGCGAGGCCGAGGTCCATCAGTATCTTCTGATTCTCGGACGGAATGACCATGGGGAAGTGGGCGTATATGGAGTCCTGTTTGAAATGATGGGGGAACGCCCGGAAAACCAGCTTGTAAAAGACGTGGCCCTGATCGACAGACACATCGTAGTTGACTTCGTTGTATGCCCAGTTGGTGAGGCTTTTAGGGGTATAATCAACAGTATAGAAACGGTCCCCGCGCACCAACGCGACCGCGTCAGAAAGAATAGCCCTAGAAATAGTAAAATTCGTGCAGAGACCACTTCCCGGGACCATTGAATCCTTTGCGTCTTCGAGGATGACACCAGGGTAGAGCTCAACGAAGTCTGGGTGATCATAAAGGCGTCTTAGTTGGTCAGCGACATAAGGGTCCGAATTGATTTCCTCAAAGGTTTTGTATGGAGCGAGGTTGAAGTGTTTCCTGAACTCATTAAGAGTTGCCAGGTTCCAGGAGCGAGCCTGCTTGATTCCTAGGACTTCAACAGCCTTTAGAACCGTGGGGACATGTCTGGCACCAAAAGCTCCAGCACAATCTTCAACACTTTCCACAAATATCTTGACAAGGTCATCGTCGTTGAACCGTCCATCTGCTCCGCGCTGCAAATCTGCAAAAGGACGCTCCTGAGGGTCCTCCGGGAGTTGGGAATGCCATTTTCCAAGCCCTTGGACGAAATCCTGCAGATTGACCTGGTCCGAATTTTTTCCCGGGAATAGTTCTTCATACATGTTCTCTGTCCACTTTGTATCGCGTTCAGAGATGCAAGAATGCCAGCGGTAGACAAGGTTGAATTCCGCTGAGACTTGGTTACCGGTAGCTTCTGCTGCGCCATCCATCTGCGAACGGGGGTCGAGACTCCAAACACTATGGGTCCTGTTGACATTCAGGATCGTCCGGACATAGTCTTTCAGAATAATGTTGATGTAAAGTCCGCAAGTCACGAGTCGACCGGTCTGGAAAAGATCGTTATCGTACTTCGCATAAGCCTTCGTGTTTGACTCAGCTGGCTTCGTAAACCGTCCGCCTTCGTTGATCAACGCTAAGTTTTCGACGACATAGTTGTGGAAACGGTTGAACATTATGAGAATGACGCCAATACCAGGTGGAAAGCCTAGAACACGTTTGCTGGCGAAGCAGTCCGGTTTAAGTTTCCCGTCTCTGAACGTTCGTACAGAGTTCTGCTCATCCTGGTTATTTCCGTACAAAGGCGAGAGGTCAAGGTACGAAGATGTTTGTGACCGGGTAGAATCAGCTCCATCGGTATAAAACAGGTCTAGATCGAGGTCAGACTGTGAAACATTCCAGGGAATATGGAAGACATACCGTGGGTGATGATGGACGCAATATAGAAGAGAATGCTGGAAATCTTGTTTGGATGTTGCTTAAATTCTTTCCGAGCCAGAACACTGTCGAAAATAACGTCGGGTTCTGGAAGAGCAGCCAGCTGCATTGTTCTAGGTTGTACGGACCTAGCATACGGCATACCTGCGGCACCGATATGAGGGTTCAGAAAGCTCTGATGCTAACGTTAGTCAGTTTTCGTAAGACTCAATGGGAGAAACATACATTATTAGAGCCATCTGCTTTGCGGTAAGCAAATTCGCTCCCAAGATAGCTGCATAATGTCAGACACAACTACAAACGAAGCAATGTCTTTCTACATACGTGATTGGTGGGTGTCTCAGGTCGTTCCATAGCAGATTGAGAAAGGAATTTGTCAAAGTCATGCCGTTGCGTGAGGTGGATGGTAGACCGGAAGCCAACTGTTGTGCATCAGAAACATGTTGACTAGATGGAACGACAATTAACTTACCTGAATGACTCTTTCCATGATATAGTCCCTGTCATTCGTCGGCTCGCCTGTTGCAGCATTCTTCATGACATCAATGAGAGTCTCAACATCCTTGATATTGATATGGCCAAGGTCATTCAAGATTCCTGTCATGGAATCCTCTTTTACATAGGTCCCATCGCCGGTTTCCGTTGGCAGCGGCCGTAACGAAGCAGTAACAACCTGATTAATCTGAGAAAGAGAATTCTCGATTTCTTTACGAATGGAGCTGTGGTTGGAGTCAGCCATTGAGGATGCGTGCGCACTCGACCGGTGAGCAGAACTGTCAATATATACTGATTAATTCATTAGTAGCTGGACGCTGAATTCATTTGCAACGGACAAAGGGAGCTAAGTAGTCACTGAGATAAGGTCCACGAAAGTATTTGACTGCGCTTTCAAGTTCGTCCCATCATTTCTAGTAGCTGTAGAAATATGCGAGAACATAGACGCAAACAAGATTCTCAATCGCGCATGTAGGAGGACAAAATAATTTAGGAAGCCAACTAACTCAAAAAGAAGTTTCTCTTTTTCTCAATGAGGCTCCCGTGGATATAAGGTGGAAGCGAGAGAGTTCCCAACTCACCGCTGCGTTGAGAAGCAAGCTTTGATATAATTATGAAAGGAATGGCAACAGTGCTGAATGCGGCGCCAAATCCTACGGTCTGGACAGAAATTAAGCAAAAAACAATAGAAGGAAGTGTTCCTCAAGATTGTGAATGCAATGAGGAAGCAGTACAATACAATGGGTCCATAGCTTCTTTAAATTCTAGGAGCCTGGGGCCCTGAGACCAGAAGCTTCACGCTGGAACCACACCTGCAGAGCTAAATCGGTGCAAAAGGAGCAGAGGACGACCAATCTTCTCCGTAGGCCAGCGGCGGATATACGGTCCCAAGTCATCATCGGCATGCATACTGCATATGAGATGGAACGCTCGCCACTCATGTGGGTAACAATAGAAGTCTTTGATTCGTGCATGTACCCCGAAGCAAGTTGGTCGCGTTGCCCTCACTTGATTGATCTATCAGTTCTGAGAAGCGATAGTTAGGACCACTAGGAGGGGTTCGGAGTTCACACCTCAGAGGGCTGCAGCTGTGGTAATCGTGCTAATGATTTGGCAGAGGGCGAGGGAGACGAAAAGGGGACCGGCCATCGGGGTCAACCCGTCAAGACCTCGATACGGAGTATGAACCAGGGCAGACTCAGTGGCCCGATGCTAGTCATGCCCACGCTAGGCCAAGATCCAGCTGATAGTCGATTTGCATTTGATATGATTGGCAGCGATCTAGTCGGCCGGGCCATTCGATTTTGCACAAGGCTGATGGAAGCATTGGAAGGCGATAATTATTGCGGACCCGCGGTCGACGTCGGCCATGAGGAGAGTCCATGACTCGCAAATGGCGACTCGCGAGCTGTGCTGAGACTCCACAACTGCATTTGCATCCTCATTATTATACACATTAACCATTATCATTTCCCGAGAGGGCCCAGCTGCCACGATATCAAGTGGCGTTACGAGCCCACAGCTTGTCAGCTCTACTGCGTATAGTTAGTACGGAGTACGGAGCACTCCGTCTGTATGTATGTAGCTCTTTTTTGTACTTCGCTTAGCCATGCCGGAGCGTGGAGAGGCGGCTGACTCAATTTTTTTTCGTACCACTGTCCTAGTCTTGAGAAATCTCAAATTCTTGATAGATCATGGAGGTGCTCCGTAGGTAGTTTTGGGTATCCTCGCTTCGTGGTTCGTACTGGAAAAGACTGCCAGCCCGCACATTGTTGCCGGGCCGCGGAAGCACGAAGCTGGCGATCGGCATAGCAGCCAGACTCTCCATGCTGTAAACAAAGGCTTGTCTGAGAACCTGGTCATTTTGTGTTAGTCATTCTAAATTCCTAAATATGCGTGATCTAGCCGTTCTGAGCTTCCTCAATGGCTGTAGCGAGATATGATTGTCGTCGGCCCTCTTTGTTGGGTGCCTTGACTACCGGGGGGACCTTGCATCGGCAGCGGTGTCATGTGATTCCGAGCTTCCTCAGACTCTCGGCGTCCATTATTGTTCTACTCACCTTATTCACGACGGGCTTCTTTGCTAATTTTGGATCCACCCCTGCGGCACGTCTCCAGTGAATAGGTCTCTGATTCCTCATATTTTACATGAAGTGGCTGTTGAACGTCCCATTCTAACATTTGAGCATTTCGCCAATTCGGAAAGTGTGTTGAGGTCAAACGCCATCTCCTCGGATCACAATGATACAAATGGCGTCCCAGACCAATATCACCCTCATCGTTCAGCCAAGGGGTATGCTGGCAACAAAGACAATTTAGACTTTCTTTAAAGAGACGAATTGAGCTCACATTCTGCCAGGAAAGCCAATTCGGAAGCTCCCAAAGGACCTCCAGATCGCCTCTAATGCCTCTGGCCATGAACTCTACAACGCGCTAGCCCAGCAATCCGGGTACTCTATTCACCGTCTGAGAGTCACTAAGGGCAGCGATGGCAGTCTGGTACCGAACACAAAGATAGCAACGGTCCATGATACTGGACTGAGAGATCAGAGCGTCGTCTATGTCAAGGATCTCGGTATATCCGCCCATCCTGGCCAGCCCCGGGGCCAGACCACGCCCTCTTTCCTAATCGTGTCTAACATGAATTTTAAAAATCTTAGGCCCCCAGATAGGATGGCGCACGGTTTACATAATTGAATACCTTGGCCCGCTGATCATTCCAGCCTTGTTCCTATATGTCCTGCGGCCATACATCTACTTCAATTTTGAGAAGCCTCTCCCGCCGCCCTCTGATCTGCAGGCCCTTATCGTTGGTCTCCTCACGCTGCACTTTATCAAACGCGAGCTTGAGACCATCTTCGTGCACCGCTTTAGCCTGGCCACCATGCCGGCACGCAACATCGTCAAGAACAGCGCACATTACTGGATCCTGGCGGGCGTGAACATCGCTTACTGGGTCTTACGCCCTGATGCGGCCGCGGCGACGGACGACCCAAACCCGTTCCTGCTGTACGCTGGGATCGCACTCTTTGCCTTTGGGGAGTTGGCGAACTTGAACACGCACCTGGTTCTGCGCAACCTTCGCAAGCCTGGAAGCACCGAGAGGGGTATCCCCTCTGGCTTCGGCTTTGGACTCGTCACCTGCCCGAATTACCTATTTGAAATCATCGCTTGGCTTGGAATCTACCTGGTTACCGGACTGAGCTGGAGTGTGTTGCTGTTCACGGTCGTCGGTAGTGTGCAGATGGCTAGCTGGGCTGCGAAGAAAGAGCGCCGATACCGCAAGGAGTTCGGGGACAAGTACAAGCGGAAGAGGTATGTCATGCTCCCTGGAATCTTCTAAGCTGCCAGTAGTAGTATGAAGGTGTCATTGGTCACAGGAGGGGAAAGTGCCTAGTGGAGTGATGTCACGTTGTCTGGAGAACAGCTGCCTGTTTAATGTTAGTCCAAGCGCAGTAGAGATTGTGGTACGCATGACTGTGAGCTTGATATCAACAGTGGGGATTTGAGCCGAATACCCATTTATGATGTATGAAGGAGCGACAGTACAAAAGTCGCAAATCATCCGATTGAGACATGATGGAATACGATACAATTAATCCGGAGAAAAAGGGACCATTCACGACTGTAGGAAATTACAATATATTGATTATTAATTTAAAGCGCTGTTCATGCAAAAAACCATCTCAAGATAGTGTACATGCAATAGTGGAAATTCAGGATGTTCAAGCTGTGTCTAGAACTCCTCTCCCTCCAATAATTACACCACCAAATCCAGATACACATCCAGAAGCTCTCCTTTGTTCAGATCTCTATTACTGGCAGAAAAAAAAGCTTCGCATTAAATATCAGTATCAGGCCGGTAAGTAATGGCATCAAGTCTCTCTTTTGTCATTCATTCTCTGCCATCTGGCATAATAGGGTCCCATCTCTCGTTCGCAGTTTCGAGTGGAATCGTTCTCGCAGCCCGCGAACCGGATGACGAAGTCCCCTTCCTTGTATGTGCCATTAACAGCTGCTCCAGGAGAGTCCTTGCTGTAAGCGCTCAGGATTCGCTGAGGGACCAACGCCAATTTAGCCAGGATTGTAGGATGCCATTGAACGATATGATCCTACAGAGAGAGCAATGTTAGCAGCCATTTTCTTTTTTGTGACAATCACAATTCAAGAGACAAGCCACTGAAAAGAAAAGAGGAGAAAAGAAAAGAAACGAAAACAAGGGCCATACCAAAGCGTGAGTCTCCGCCTTCGCGAAACTGTAGCTCCGGTACAGGGGATCAAACCAGACATCCAAAAAGAATCTAGCCCAATCACCCTGCTTGATAATGAAGCTTGCCGAAGTCAAATCCTCCTTGTCCTGCGCGAGGATGAAGTCCACGTCACCTCCTTTCAAATGCGAAAACGTCTTGATGACGCTGTCGGGGGGCACAACCGGAATATCCTTGAGCATCAAAGACTCGAGACGCTTATGGTCGAGGACGTGCGACTTGAGAGATAGGTTCGGGTTCATGATCAAGGCGTGGGGACTCAGATGGAAGAAGTAGGTGGAATGAGGATACAATGTCAAAGCATGGCGAACAGCAGGCACAATCGCCCAGCTCCGCGGAGCATTGTTCAAGTACGGTTCATAATACGAGACGTTTGTGAAGAAATTGGCATAACCTTGAAATAATGGAGTCAGCGCATACTACTCACGAAAGGGGCCATGGGGAGTACAGGTGTACGCACCGTATCGCGCGGCATAATCCTCCCTATTCTTCTTGATCTTACTGATGTAGCTCTCGCTCAGAGCGTCGTGATCGAGGACGGTTACGATGACGACATTCGGAGTCCCGGCCGGTATTGAAACCGCATCTGGGCTGGATGACGAGAAGATGCGGCATAGCAGGAAAAAGAATGTAACGATAGCGAAGCCAAATACGGCGACGGTCTTGAGCTGCTTGCGGCGCTGCGGCGAGGGACGTGAGGAACGAGCGTACGGAAAAGAATAGGAACTTTTCCGGGGTGGGAGAGCGAATTGCATGGCGAAAGAGATCGCCCCCAGCGCTGAATTGCTGGGAGACTGGGAAGCTGTCGAATTCTCCCTTATCAAGGCATAATAGATAAATCACTGTGATCCGTCCTCCGCTGTTCTGATGGGCTTCTGGCCAACTTTGCCAAATTGAGAAACTCGGTGCGGATCATCTTATGTTCCGCTAGTTCTCTAGACTGACACTCAGCGTGGTCTGTTCTCCTGTCTCACTTCTTGGATTTTGTTTTACAATTGTTTTGTGAAAATTCTCTCCTTGGGTGTACTGGACGATTTATTTATAGATGCTTCAGCTTCCATAATTATGCTGCTTAAATTTAACCAATACACACATAATTGGAAGTGGTATCATGAGAGGTGTCAAGAACTGTGCATAGGTACTAAACAGAGAGAACAAGCACAGAGAAATGTGCATATCACTTCTATAGTGGTCTATCAATACGAAATTTCTCAGCACTAAGAAAGTGACCACTTAGGAGAATGTAGATTGCATTGAACACATAACAACAAAGCTGATGTACAAGCATATTGAAACACTGCATTGACACATGGGGAAAAGTCTCCGGCCAACTCCTTCAGGAAACTCGTCACCCATAAAAGATACGTTGCAAGCGGCTCACGCTCACCAAGCAGGGTCGACTGCTGGATAACAATTCATCTTCTGTGCTTGATCCTCGATGATTGCAATTCACCAGCCATTTATTCCTTTCCCCTAGAGTCAAGGGGGGTGCCAGCGCCTGGTAGCTTGAGCTTAAAGGGATGTGCTGGCTTCGTTTTCTCCTTGACATTGAGGTCCTCCTCCACGCTCGCCTTGAGTTCCTGCTCCTTTTGCTTCAACCACTCTTCAAACGACGGAGGCTCAGGAAGTCCCAGCTTCTTTCTCTGTTCCCGGAATTTTTCCTGCATCTTTGGAGTCTGCATGATCTTCCACCTCAGCTCCCATCCGAAAATCCCAAGCTCCTTGATCCGCGATGGCCGGTCATCAAGGAGGTAGTTGTCCAGACCGCCTGATTTCCAGATCGTCCTCAGAACCCGACGTGTCACCTTGATATACAGGTACTCTCCGAGGGCGTCGCTCCAGAGCTTCTTCCGTCGGACGTTCGGTTTCCATATCCGCCTCGTGCGGCCCTTGTTCCTTCCTTTCGAGATCTTGTTTCCGAATTGGATCATGGCCCCGCCATAGAGACCGCTGTTCGATTGTTTGAAGAGGTAGTTAGGTCCATAAGGATAGGGAGGGATGTATTCCGGTAGCTTCTTGGTCTTCTGTGTCGGTAAAGTCGTAGAGAAGGAGCGTTTCGATGCCAATGAGAGGTTGCGGAACGCCGCCGTGAGCGAGGCCGGGAAGGAGGCCATCCTGGCCGACAAGCCTGCCATTGTGTCGATGGATTGCAGGCCTAGAGATCGACCATGACAACAATGAGGGGTTCTTAGAGAACAAGCAGCGTAGACAAGTTCTCGACGTTGGAGGACGGGTGAAGTCGCTCGGAGTGGAGGGTCGTCCGAGAAGAATTTGGGGCCGCTTGACCGCCCGGACGTGGCGCCTGTCTGATTGGATCCCGCCGCCCTGCGGCGCGTGAAATTCGGCCAGACCAGCCGTTCTTTGCGAGACATCGTCCTAAGCTCCCCCAGATCCTGTCGTCCACGATACAACACGCCAGCTTACGAGTTTTTCTTTGCGTCCCGATACCCCTCTTTCTGTTTCTGGTTACCCGGAACTCGTTCCTGTGGCTTCTGCGTGAGGCCGCAACCCTTTCACAATGGTCCAGATCAGCGAGGTGAAGGGGAATTCGCGCGAGAACAGGACAGCCGCGCATACACATATCAAGGGTCTTGGACTACGTCCAGATGGCACTGCAGAGCCCTCCGCTGATGGTTTCGTGGGGCAGACCGCTGCCAGAGAGGTGCGCGCAGTCCCATCTCCAAACCCCTCGTTGCCCCTCACAAGTGCTAGTTTACTGACATTTGTGACCTGTCTTCGCAGGCATGCGGTGTGGTTGTGGATTTGATAAAGGCGAAAAAGATGTCGGGACGAGCAGTTTTGCTCGCGGGTGGCCCTGGAACTGGCAAGACGGCCCTTGCGCTGGCCATATCGCAAGAGCTCGGCACAAAAGTCCCGTTCTGCCCGATGGTCGGAAGCGAAGTGTATTCTGCGGAGGTTAAAAAGACTGAGTTGCTCATGGAGAACTTCCGAAGAGCTATTGGTAGGCTGAAACGATATATGTTCTGGTCTGGCGAAAAAAGCATTCTGACGGACTGCAGGTCTACGAGTGCGGGAAACCAAGGAGGTGTACGAGGGAGAAGTTACAGAGCTTACCCCAGAAGAGGCTGAAAACCCCCTGGGTGGCTACGGGAAGACGATCAGCCACCTGATCATCGGTCTCAAGTCTTACAAAGGGACGAAGAAGCTGCGCCTCGACCCCAGTATCTACGAAGCCATCCAGAAGGAGAGGGTCACCGTTGGAGATGTCATCTACATTGAGGCCAACACGGGAGCTTGCAAACGAGTTGGACGATCGGATGCGTATGCCACGGAGTTTGACCTGGAAGCCGAGGAATATGTCCCCGTACCGAAGGGCGAAGTTCACAAGAAGAAAGAGATCGTTCAAGACGTTACACTGCACGACCTGGACGTGGCAAACGCACGGCCTCAGGGTGGTCAAGATGTGATGAGCATGATGGGACAGTTGATGAAGCCCAAGAAGACGGAGATCACAGACAAGCTCCGACAAGAGATCAACAAGGTCGTCCAACGCTACATCGACCAAGGTGTCGCTGAGCTTGTCCCTGGCGTCCTTTTCATCGACGAAGTACGTTACTTTGATTCCCAAACTCCCTCATTAAGAACGAAAGGGCAAGAAAAGAAAAAGAAAGCTCCAATCTAACAGAGTCCAAAAAATAGGTCCACATGCTCGACATGGAATGCTTCACCTACCTCAACCGCGCCCTCGAATCCTCCATCTCCCCCATCGTCATCCTCGCCTCCAACCGCGGCAACACTGTCATCCGCGGTACGGGCGACATCGTCGCCGCGCACGGCATCCCCCCAGACCTCCTCGCCCGCCTCCTCATCATCCCCACGCACCCCTACAACCCGGAGGAGATCAAGACCATCATCCGCCTGCGCGCCAAGACGGAAGGCCTCAACCTCACCGACGGTGCCCTCGAGAAGGTCGCCGAGCACGGCACCAAGGTCAGCCTGCGGTACGCGCTGCAGCTGCTCACCCCCGCGAGCATCCTTGCCCGCGCGAACGGGCGGCCCAACAGCATCGAGGAGGCGGACGTGGCGGAGTGCGAGGACCTCTTCATCGACGCGAAGCGGAGCGCGAATATCGTCAACCAGGAGAATGGGAATTTCATTTCGTCATGAGGAATAATTGTGAGCGGATAAAGGCCATAAACATAAAAAAGAAACGAAGATAAAGTCATGGCAGGAGTAAGGAGAAGAGGCAGAGAGAAGGGGGCATGAATATTTTTTATGTCGCTTTTCTTATGTGCTGCGTGTGCTGTGCTATGAAACGGATATTGTAACGGTATTTCAGTCTTTCTGATTTTAAAAAGGAAAATTCCCATTTTAAGCCTTACCTTTACCTCACGTAAATGTTTCTTCCTTTCTGATTTCTTACGTCGGGTGTTTGGCCAAGTTGGGGACGCGAGTTATTTTCCCTTCTCTCTTTACAGAGCAGTCACCTAGTTCGTTAGCACATTTTGGTTCCGGATCGGGGAGCTTTGTACCCTAACTAGCCAATTTTAAATGAACATAAAAGGCAATGGAGATGACCGATAAGTCTTGCAGCCCCTTTTATTTTCAAGTACTGCGTAACAAAGTGCTAATACTTCTACACCCTTGAAGACTATCAATCCAAGCTATTTACAGTTCAGACAAGCGAGCAGACGAAAAGATCCCGGCTCGCTACATAGACTTTGACATTTTCGCGTCGCTGGATCTGGCGCCACTGTTCCGTTTCTGCAGACTCGGAATACCGATCAGATCGAAAAAGCCTACAAAAATCCTGAGCATGATTATGTACAACCGAATTAGCCTCAAGAGCGTCCTGGTAACCCTGACTCTCAATCCCAAGACTAGTGGTGAGTCAGACTGCGCCAGATGATCCGCCAACTGAAAGGGGAGCTTCGCTCCTAAATGCTCACTCGCAACCTGGAGCCCGCTCGTCACTGCTCCTTCGTAGAACTCGTAATCAGTCCAGCACCCACAGTAGCTGATCCCCCTCGTGTTCTGAATGGTGGGGAGCAGTTCTCGTGCATTCAGCGTTGCCGCGCTGAGCTCCGAGTCTGTGTATTCCCAGACTCCCTGTACAAGGCGCGGGTGTGGCGGGGTAAACGGGTTGAGGGTGATGAAGATGCGGCCAAAGATAGAGGCAGGGATGTCCTGCAATGTGTTGACAGAGTATGTGATGCACGGTTGTTGGATTGAAAATCGAGGGTGAAGACCAGGGTTTGTGATATAGTTACAAGTGGACCAGACCCGCTCGCGTTTAGGCATGAGCTATACATGACATTAGCAATTGAATGTCGCGTAAATGCTTTGCTTGGAACGTAGTTCAGCTGATTGAATTATGGATAGGAGGAAGCTGGGAACGGAGTTGCAATTGACCACTCACAGAAGAATCAGAATGCAAAACTGCGACGGTTTTCGATGTCCGAAATTCGCGCAGGATATTCCGTTCTTTTGCATCCACGATCGAATGCATGATCTTCAGGACTTCTTCGCTATTCACCGCGAAGACTATGTGGTCAAAATGGTGACTCTGACCATCAGCAGTGCGGATAATGAAAGCCTCATTCTTGCCCGGCTGCTGGACCTCTGCTACCCGTGATTTGAGATGGATTTTCTCGGAGGGGAATTCTTTGGACAGGGTCTGTATAAAGTGGCTTGCCCCTCCTCTGACAGTCCTCCATCGTTGTGCAGACCGGGGCATGCCCAAAAGCTGATGGTCGTACATAAAGCGAACAAGAGCCTTAACTGGGAAGTTCGAAAGCGATTTTGCCACTTCCGTCTTCCTCCACAGAACCGAAAGTAAAGGCACTAGATAGTCATCATAGAAGTTGTCAGAATACTTTTCCCTTGACAAGTAATCGCGAACACTTTGCGGACAGTCACCGCCATGCAGTTGTAGAGAGCCACCACCCTGCGTCTCATCAGTCAAGACATCCACGGCTAGGTATTTAAACCTGGCGATGTCGAAGAAAGTCTGCCATGTCTCCAGGCTCCGTAAGATCTCAGGATTTAGTAATATGTCCTTTAGGAGGCTGCTTCCCCACTGGAAAGTGCTTTCACCTCGGGATATGCCAAAGCTTAATCTAGCATCGGAGGTACGGACGCCAAGATGATCGAGGAGGGTGCCGAAATTAGCTGATTGCAGTCAGTCTTGAAAGGCGTCAATGGCTGGGCGGCACTGACGAGAGGCATGTTCATTGAATAGCAGAATTCCCGTATCAACATCGACTTGGCGTCCATCCTTCTCGAAAGGGAGCGAATTGACGCGACCACCTCCAAGGTGATCAGAAGCCTCGAATAGATGTACATCGTGGTCAGAACGTCTCAATGCCCAGAATGCGGTAACTCCAGAGCATCCTCCACCTACGATTGCAACACGTTTCGAAGACATGAGGGACGATAGCTCCGGTTGAGCTCCAAAGCGAGGTTGGTGACAGGTACGTCTCTCGGAAAAAGAAGAGTGCGCGACTTCTTTTAGATGTGCTCACTGTAGTGTAACGTAGGAACCAAAGTATTTAATGTATTCCAAATAGAGTCAAATGCGAGAAGTAATAACATGAGACGGATTAAGAGCGATGCGCCTTCCTCCCTAGTAGTAGGAACCTAGATAGCAGTGCCTCTGGAGTCCGCAAGAACGAAAGGGAACCGACTATCTCAAGAAAGGGCGCGTCTTATGTGAGACAAGGGGCACAATGCCTGAAATAAAATGTACTCCCAGACGGCAACAACGAATGGACAGTCCCCCGGGCAATTCGCTGTTCCCGAGTCCAATGTTGTCCGGTCACCTTGCGTTAGGGAGATCCAAACAGGAGTATCTGGAGAGGGGGCAGGCCGTATGACAAGAGGAAGAAAGACAGGAACAGCGACAACCCCCGCAGAAGATCTTATATGTCCCTGGCTCGAGGGGCAGCGTGATCCCATCAGATGACGGCGCGATGGGAGGAGACGCCGGCGGACATCACGTGCCGCGCTCCTGTCTGAGATCAGCGCCGGCGGCCGCAAGGGGCGGAGAGCGCCGCTGCAGGTGCGGGTCGAGGCCCCGATCCGCGACATCATCCCCGGCCTGGACTCCATCCATCGCCATCGTCTGCTCCCCCAGGCCGTGGCCCGCATTCTGGCCTGTCTCTTTCTTCACAAGCACTGCTTGCGCTGTGGTTTCTCCAGTTGCAACTGCCTGTTTTTGAAGTGTCACTTTTGTCTTTATTGCTCCATCGTGTCACAGGCAGCAACGCTAGCCCGGGAGCATCGTTGACCGTTGCTCGTGACGGCTGATATACGTTTCAAGTTCCCAGACAGTCGAGACCATCAGGATGGCGAACCCCTTGGATACTGATGCCGGCTCTGAGCTGTTCAGCAGCTACGAGGCCGAGCTCAAGCTCGTCCAGGCGGACCTGAACCAGAAGCTGGACCAGATCGCAGAGTCGAGCGGGGAGCAGCGGAAATCGGCGATCAGACAGGCTGAGAGAGCTCTCGACGAAGCAAATGAATTGGTTAGTTGTCGTTCGGATCTGATACAACCGTCTTAGACGACACACGACTAACTCCCTCCTCAGCTCGACCAGATGCGCATGGAGAAACAGAACATCCCGTCCGCCGCCCGCTCGAAAGTCAATGCCCGCTTCCGTAACTACTGCTCCGACATTGATCAGTTGAAACGCAAACTGAAGTCTTTGTCAGACGACCGGAGGGCGCTCTTCGGTGACCGCTACACGGATGACCCATCTAGCTTGGAGGACCAACACCTGGCGCAGAGACAGCAGCTCCTGTCCGGGACGGAGCGTCTGGAACGGAGCTCCGCCCGATTGCAGGAGAGCCAGCGCATCGCGCTCGAGACAGAAGCTATCGGGAGGAGCACGCTGGCCGATCTATACCAGCAGCGGCAGACGATCGAGCACGCCAGGGCCGGGCTGCAGCAGAGCGAAGGTTATGTGGACACGAGCATAAAGACGTTAAAAGGAATGGCCCGTAGGTACTACACCCTTGAGCAGAAGCTGCCCCTTGTCGTGCTGTGGTCATAGAAAGGCTGATGCCTTGCAGGATGGCTACGAATCGGATAATCACCATTGCGATCATCACCGTTCTCATTCTTCTTATCTTTGCGGTTATTTATAGCAAGTTCCATTGAGCGTTTGAGAAGCAGGCGTTGTACAGTTTTTCTTTTATTTTCCTTCTTCGTTGTTTGGACACTGTGTGTCCGGAGCATTACTACGAAATGTTGTATGATGACATTCAGTCTTACTACCCGGCATGATACGGTCATGGTCGATAATAAGCCTTACTCGATACAAATTAAGTCATATCTAATCTCGTAATATATCAAACAGATTCCATCCCAAGGGTATCATCAAGAATACCACCAAGCCACTATGCAGGAAATATAATGTACAGAGCTGTGGCTCCTCCGCGCAAGATCCTTATATCCCCTTAACATCCCAAGCAACTCAGATAAATGCAACACAAACGGCCGAAAATAAAGGATCTTGGTTAATTCATAACCCTCATAGCACCGAAGGCCGCATTAATAACCACGCCCACAAACACAGCTAACCCCTTGCGCCAGCTCCACACGCCCTCCTCCCTCCGCAACCACATCGCACACCCCACCGGCCAGAAGAACCCGACCACCGCGCCCCAGAGCATATCATCCAGCGCGCCATGCGACCCCGTCCCGAACCCGCCATCATCGTCCGCAAAGGCACCTCCGATCCCACCTCCCGCGGTTCCCCCGGTCGCAGCACTGCCAGCCGCCGTCCCCTCATCCATCCACCGGTCCTCCAGCTCGCGCAGCTCCGCACCCGAGGGCATCGTGTCCGGCGTGCGCGAGAGGGACTGCAGCGCGAGGAACTGGGACCGCAGCTGGGCGACCTCAGCGGGGGTGAAGCCCGCGGAGAGGAGACGGTCGAAGCCGCGCGGGGCGGGGGTCGTGGATGCTTCCTGCTGCTCCTGCTGCCGCTGCTGTCGCTGTTTTTCTTGTTCTTCCTGGGCTCTTTTCTGAGCGAGGGAGGAGTTTCCCTGCTGTTGCTGCTGCTGCTGCTGCTGGATGAGGATGGTGGACGCTTGCGCCGCCTCCGCCGCCAGATCTGCTGGGGAGAGGACGATGTCGCCGATGGAGCAGTGCACGTAGAGACGCGGTAGAGGCGGGTCGCGGACTGGAGCTTTGCCCTTGCCCTTGTCCTTCTCGTCATGTCTATTGTCATAATCACTCCGCGGAGTCCAGACCGACGGAGTCGGCAGCTTCAGGGACTTGGACAGCGGGATCGCATCCTCGAGCCCCCGACCGGAGTAGATGAGGCGCAGGCGGTGCGTGGACAGTTCGGGCGGGAGGCGCGCGCGGATCAGCTGCTTGAGGCCCGCGACGGTGGTGGTGGACGGGGAGGGGATCTCAAGGAGGACGTCGGGGATGGAGGCAGAGAAGCGGATCGTGAGGAGGAGCTCGGGCTCCGGGGGGGGGAAGGCGTCGGTATTGTCGTTATCGTCCATGGTGAGGGAGGATGGATTTTTTTATTTATAAAGAGCGATCTCGCCCCCAGCAGGTGAAGCAGCGGACAAAGTCTGGGGTCTACGTACTGTACGGAGTACTTGGACCTCCGACAGGGCAACGATATCGCGCTGCCAGCCGTCTAGTCCACGTGATGTCAACAGCAACCCGCACTCTATATTCATATGTTCGAGAATAATAAAACTGGTAATTACTTAGGAGGGAATATTATGAGAAATAAGAACTACACTTCATGGCCGCACATTGAAGGGTCCTGTTTCCTGAATAGCACTCTCCCGCTATTATGACTCAAAGGATGAACGTAGGCCTCTAAGGACTCTAATTGAGCGATGATGGTAATGAGCTTGTGAAAACACGCCAGTTAAAGTCTTAATTTTCAAGGACTAAGGTCTAGAAATTTGTGTAATCGCGGGAAATCCCCATCGTATTCACCTTCTTAAATTGTTATATAACAATATTACAATATTACATAAAAACTCGTTCCCCCACAGAACAAGACAGGTAGTCAAACCAACTGATCATAGATCTGTGATCTGATCAGGTGTCATTCTGTAAATAAAATCCGTTTCCAACGGAGTTCATCATAGTCTATCCACAAGAACCAAATGAATATGCCATACCCAGGCCCATCCTCTATCGTTCCGGCTGCTTGTAAACAGAGCGGTGATGGATGTGAAGTGTCACGCCGAGCCCTCCTCAGTAGTTAGACAATCTAGCCGCATATCATGAGGAAACTCATTCAGATCCCCAGTAAAATAGCCGCAAATCCAACCTAGTCTTGGTGGCCATTCCATGAACTCTCATGGTGTTTCACCATCTTCTTCACCAAACGCGTCGAAAGCGTGGAACAGAAATCTCTCTGGGAGATGGTGAATGGATTGCGAAGGCCATCCTAGGCACGCTTTCTGCGTTGATGTTGACCCGTCTCCGACCGGCAATATTCGCCAAGGTAAATATGACGCGCGTGGTATCCAAGGAAGGCATGGACGGACTTCTCGGCTCGAAGCATCACCAGGTATGAGCCGGGTATACTCTTCTAATTAATTTGCTACATTGTTGGTTAAAAGCAGTCTGCAAAGTAAAAACCAATATATCCCACCCCAAGGTTTCACCCAGAACGCCGTCCAATGCACTCAGTAGATCATCTGTTATGTACATGGTCTAAACCATAAAGGATTCTCCGCATCCGCACTGTTCCTCTGTCTGTTTGTCAGCAGCTGTCCTATGGCCGCTCAAATCAACAGGGGAGAAAGGGAGAGGGGCTGCTTACTTATGTTCGGGTTTCTAAAAATAAACCTCCTGCTCAGCTTATCTTCATGCCAGTCCATCTCACTGCCAATGATGCTGAACAGGGCTTTGCTGTCGATCAGGACTTTCACTCCGTCCTGTTCCACAACTTCGTCGAAGGCGCCTGGCTTCTCGACATATTCGAGGTGGTAAGCAAGACCGGAGCAACCTTTGTTCTTCACGCCAACTCGAATGAGCTTCGGCTCTGGCTGCGACAGCAATGTGCGCAGCTGCTCAATCGCAGCTGGGGTGATGGTCATGGCCGCCTTCCTTGGGCGGAGCTTGGTGGTTCGTCGAGGCTTTGTCGCCGTCTGCTGGGAGGGCGTTGACGCCGTAGAAGAGGTGGACGCAACGGGCTTCGACTTCTGCGCCTCATCCTCTCTCACGCTGGCACTCGACTGCAGATCTGAGCGGTTCTGCGCTGGAGGCACAGACCGCCCTGAACTCTGGGGCGCTCCATTGTCCGTGGTCACCGGTATTCCGCCCGCAATCGAGGTGTCCGGGATTCCAGAGTTTCGGGGCGGCGGCGGAAAAGAATCTGGTAGGGTATATGGCCGGAAGGCGGTTGCGGTCTGCATATCACGCTTCGAGGAGCGATATATGTGCCCGTATGATGAAAACGACCGCGGCGTGTGGGTGCATTTTCTGCTGAATGGTTTGGAAACAAATCTGAAGGAAGCAGATGATGTCACCGGAGGGTGAACGGCGCGACAGAAAGACATGGCGGCAAGAGGGAGATCAGGAGCGAGGAGCAACAATATGAGAATAACGCCCCTATCCTCATAGGAATCGTGGGTAGAAGTTGAGCGGAGGGAGGATAGCAAGCACAAGAGTGAGGATGTTGAGCATCAACTGTCAAAGGAGCATGAAGAGCATGAGCACGGTCCTCGGGCGTTGGCAGTCCCTTCAAGGGTGTCCGGCCGCCAGCCAATCAGCGTGAAGGTGTTTCTACTCCTGTGGCGCCACTCTCGCAGTCGCCCTCCGCCTCACCTGACCCTGCTGGATGTGTCCAGTTACTCATACGGCATCTCCGGTGGTATCCGTACACTCTTCTGGACAGGCAATGCACAGGACCATGTGTTCTGTGTGGCAGTAGAGCAGACAAGTGGCACTCATCATCTTATCGAGGCATGGCTGCATACGAGAACCATACCATTTCCATCTCCCCTCCCTGGGAACCTTGGGAGTCCCGTCCACAAGACTCAGGTCACACCTGCCATCCAGTTTAGCTGATTAATCATCACATGCATTTCTAATCGGATTAAGTACCTTGGGTATGTATGCGCCTACATACAATCCAGCAGGTACCTTGCCAGTTTCAAGGGGTGTTCTGTTTACTGCTCAAGCTGTGTTATGATCTAGAATGTCACCTGCTTAATTCTATTGCCTTCTAAGAAGTCTATATCCTTATTTTGCATTCGTTGCCAGAGAGCCCATAGCACCATAGTGACATGGCTGCTGCTTGGTGCAGAGTTTGCAATGTGTTTGTCGCATGACATTTAGTCACTAACCATTTATCAAGTCACAAGACGATACCTAGGTCCAATATTGTTTATCGACTAGACTGTAACGAATCTCACTGAGCAACATCGATCAGACAAGTCTTCATCCTGGTGCCAACTTCAGGTGCATATCTACGGCGTACAGTGGACAGCACTGTAGAAGGTGAGCTTAGTAAGGTCAAACGCTATCATGAAACAAGGGGCCTTTTGCTGTTTACCAAGTTTTAGCATGCATATGCTATGCTTCTTAGATTGTGGGGTGCGGGGTAGGTTCCTCAGTCCCTGCAGAGACGTCGGGATGGAGACATGTGGGGGCATAGTAATATGCATGCATGAATCAGGTCTCTAATTCTATGATTTCTGCTCTCTGCCGTAGTACAGTACAAGGGCTGTTTGAAGCAATGTCAAACTCCTTTTCAAGCCCGTCTGTTAATCATGTGCGTGGTGATGAGAATTACGAGACTCTGCGTACCAGGTTTTGTCACGCCGGTTTGGTCCGCTGAGATAATTACTCCTACATGTGTGGAAGATGCGGTCGCTGCAGCCAGGAGAGCAAAGCCATTAGGTCGAAGGATGTTGCAGTCGGCAGGCCATTCATTCCCTTGTGCCTCCCTTGTGGCGGATGGCATTCTTCTCGATGTGAGAAACTGCAACAGGGAGATTGAATACGATGAAGATACCAAGATCATCACATTCGGCCCTGGAGTCCCTCAGTGTTCCTGCGCAAATATGGAAGATTCTTCGCTGACTGCACTCTCCAACAGTTGCCTTGGGTAGGCTTTGCCTCGCCGGCGGACGAGGCCGGTTTATACGGGGTTGGGACATCACATCCAACACCTGAATCACCCAGATGGAGGTGGTTACTGAAGATGGATAGGTAGTCATTGCGAGCGAAGAAGAATTCAGATCTCCTCTGGGCTGCAAGGGAAGCGGGAAGGGATCCTTTGGTGTTGTCACTAGGTTCTGGAAGAGAATAATCCCCGCGAAGAACCTACTTCATGCAACTCTCTTGTTTAGGGTAGCTGTTGTATTCAACCAAATCCTGACATGGGTATTTCAGGCTAATAATCGAACGCCCAAATATGGCACTGATGCTGCATTGTGCATGTTCTGTGCTGATAAATATGCCGACGCACTGGGAGACTAAATTCAGAACACAAAGTTATGATCTGAACCGAGTAGATCGCATATATGAACACGATAGAGGAAACAAGCACGGCATTAAGTGCGTGGACAGATATTCCGACTGATATCAGAGCGGACGTGGTCAACGTTCAACGTGAGACAGACAAGCTGGGAGGAGCTCAACTGCAGCTAGGAGGCATTTGATCCATTGGGAAGTGAGGAGAGATAGCAGGGTGACAGTGTACTAAGCGAACCTAGAGTGCCAAAATCTGAGGCACGGCGCCATTTTTTTTCTCCTGTATCGATAGTGATGAACCTTCTAACCAGTCGATGCCGGAAATATAGTTGATAGCGGCGATCCCCCCGGCTATGTGTGATCTTCCAACCAGCCGGTCCTGTGGCTGCATATCTACGAGCAACCCGTACCTGGACGAGAGCCATCAGATATCTAGCCTTGCCCAGGAGTACTATATCGCCGTGTTTACCTGCTGGACCGAATCCTGCATGGACAAAGGGCACGATGGACAAAGGCGGCGTATCACAGAGCCGCGCCGGTTTCATGTGGCACGTACATTGCTGATCTTGACACGAGCTTGCGTGTTCCGCATGGGTGAGACTGCTATGAAACAGTTCCTGGATGTGAGGAAGAAGTGGGACCCTGAGGAGAGGTTTCCTGGATACCCGACTTGGCGGTTGTGGATACGCATAAGGTGATTCTCTAATCATCGTGAAAGACGGAGTAGTTGTAAGGTATGCATATATGTCCACTGCATACATAAACAGCCCACGTGCAATCGAGTTGAGTCAGTGCAACGTATACATGTTTTGAGATGTCTAGTGTTGCTGGACAAGAAAGGATGGTCCGCACGGATGAATCTGTAGAAAGCCCGTGCCCGGCGCTTCCATGGCTCGTCGAATGAGATGTGGCTTTCCGCCGGGGCTGCTGTGGCGGTGGACGTGCCCTGGTGCCTTGGCGACTGTGAAACTACTCGACCGGCCAGATCATTAATATCGATCCGATGTAAGTCCCGATAACATAGATCATCCTTCAACCTTTTTCCTGGCATGCTGATCATGAGCCTGGTACCTCACCAGGTCATCCAGCGTCTTGTCGTCCTCCAAAGTCATGGAAGCCTCCCCCCTCACCCAGCAAAGTAGACCCGAGACATTCAAGCCCAAGATCGTGCAACTTTACGAGACCTTATTTAGAGTAGGGAGCCGCCCCAACCAAAGCGGTTCCTGGATTGCTGGACTAATAATCATCATGTAGACAACTGAATATGCAGAGCCTTCTGAAGGATTCTGGAGGGAGTTTTTTCTGCTCCCTCCGGACAGAACACAACTTCGTCAGATTCTAGACAAGCTTAGCCCGGATGATATGCTCAGCCTACAGGTACGACCGGCCCATTGTGCTTTCATTGTTTGCCTCCATAAGCAGGATTGCTATCCAATCTACAACAGTTTGCTGATTTTGCACCAGGCACAAACGCAGCAATTCTTCGCTCGCGCGATCCGTGAGGCTGGCTCAGGAGCGCCAAATGACGTGCATTCTCTTGAGGTTAGTTCCTGATGTATCGCTTGGAGCAATTTCCGTACCTATTTTAACTCACGATTAAAGACTTTGACGAGCTTTTTGGGCAGTGTCTTGGCCAAGAAGTACACTAATCCAAGCTCCGATATCATCACTATCTTGGCTGGACTTGATGAGGTCGACCGTGTCATTTTTGAATTTGTCGCCGTCTTGGACGGCATAATTCGCAATGGCAGAACTTGTAAGTTCATCTCTCGAATCTTGCTTGAGTTCAATAGAGCAATGAAACTCATCCATGTGCAGCTGAGCTTCGTCTCAAGGCAATCAAAACTGCTATTGCCATGACCAGCGGGGCATATAAGACTGGTCTCGTTTCGTACTTCACTCATCGCGATCTTTTCCCTTCTCTTATGAAGGTCTGATCTATTTTCGAATATACGTGGTTTGAAATAGGGAAGATGCTGACGATGCACAGTTTGTACATGACTCTGATACCCATATGCAAGTGTTCGATCCTTTCCTTCTTCTTGGGTTACTAGCCAATTACAACAAGTTTGAATTCCAAAACCCTTATCAGCTGCGACTTGATGATTTTGTCAATGAGGCTACAATTCAGAAGATCGTCAAGGGTATTGGGATGTCATGTGCAGCACTGAGAAATGGTTATGTCGCTGTACAAGACGACGTTCCGGAAGGCTGGACTCTAACCAGCACATTGACCTTCTTTGGCTTAAGGGCGCTTGCTCCTGGTGCCAAAGATAAACCTGCTCCTCCAACCCCGGAGGAAGCGAAAGAGATGTTCGCAGCGCTGTACGGTGGCCCAATCCCTCTCACTTAGTAGTACAGGGAGCTAATCCTGCTCAGCCCGGCCCCCGAGGCAGCGATCCTTCTGGCGACATACGACTTCACGAACGCAAACAAGCTTTTTGGCTACAATCTTGTCACATATACCCCCGAAAAGAACACGGAGGAATCTCCTTTCTCGAGCTTCCTCTCATTAACATCTTACTTACTCCAGCATGCGTACCGGTCTGCAAGAGTTGCGCACTACGCTGAGCTCAACCTGTTCACGCTCCGCATTCTGGTCGAAGATCCCGTCTTGTGCAAGCGAATATGCAGCGATGAAAACAAGCGAGCGGTACGCCTGTGCCGGCAAAGGCAACCGTACCTCCCTATTGTCCATGGGGAGCGAGTTCTCGCGACTGTCATATTCGATATCATGATCGATACCATTTCACACAACCTCCGACGCCGTCTTGACGTTAACCTCTATAGGTAAGCATTCCTATCAGGACCCATTTATCACTCTATTAGAATCTTTATTAATAATATAAACGAACAGCCATACAATCGCAATCCTCCTCCGCCTCTTCACATATCTATCGTCGAACAAGACCCGGCTCACATACCACTGGTCCGAGCTATGGCGGACACTCCTGTCCCTCATGCGTTTCCTGACAACTTACAGCTCAGATCTATCATCCAACCCACAGATCACCATCCTCACCACCTCCCTCGCGAACCTGATCGCCTTCGCCGTATCCGCGGGCGACACATTCCTCCCAGACCCCGCATCTTACGACGACCTGTTCTACAAGATCGTCGAGACGGGCCCCATCATCTCAAAGTTCCGCGAAGTATACAAGCTGTCGTCCCCGTCACCCTCAAGACCCGTCGCAGTGGTGGATGTCAAAGGTGCGGAAGGCGCCAACGTCGCCGCCATCGACACCCTTATCTCCGTCTCCCAGCACTTCTATTCACTCCTCTTCCACCCCGAGAAGAACCCCGAGAAGAGCGGCGCCGGCGCCGACTCGGCCGCGCCCATCCCGACGATCCGGAAGAAGAACCTCAGCCCGCGCGAGGTCCACCAGATCATCAAGCAAGGGTACGACACGCTGAGTATCCAGGCGCACGAGGGCTTGAGCGCGTGGGAGAAGTGGCGCGAGGTGGACTTCAAGATGGCGCTGAAGAAGGCTGCGAGGTGCGCGGTCGAGGATGCGAGGAAGTTGGTGGTGTAGTTAGTAGAACTTAGAAGAACTTAGAAGGGACGGATGGATACATGTATGTGTGCAATCTGGGTTTCATCTGTATGCGGGAAAAGGGAAGAGAGAAATGAAATATTGCGTGTATATTGAACCCTAAGTTGTTGCCGTCTTTTTATTGGTATCTACCTTTTGTTCTCTGTCTACCTTCTTCCTCCGAAGCTTGACGCGGGGACCTTATAATTATTGGATGCAAAAACAGGAAAAGCAAAAAGCGACTACCATGTACATTGTGATCCACCCTTACCTTCGCCTCCTCGTCGATGTTCCGGGAAGGATTGGTTATATTACAGTACGTTGTACAGTAAAGATTGCAGAATGCTACACCGTGATCTAGGAAAAGGACATCTGTTCCCTACCCTATCTTAGCTAGCTTCAAGGATTTATACGAACGAGCATCGAGTGACAAACATCCATTATTCTATGACCGATAGCAAAAAAAGGCAAGAACGAAGGTTAGTGCCTATAAGAAACAAACGTCAAGGGGAGGATGAACGAGGCAGAGGGAAATATTAAAAAAACCAGCATATATTTATTTAAAGACAGGAGTATGAGAGAAAAACAAGGACCAAAAATAAAGGGGAACAGAGATGGGTTTGCCCCGTGTCAGGTAAGAACGTTGCGAAAGGAAGCAGGGTGCTCATGAGGGAGGAGAAGGAGACAGGAAGAACCAGAATATCTTGTAAAGAAATAGAAAGCGCTTCCCGAAGTATTATAGAACGTCACTAGTCAGACAGTAGAGAGAACAGAAAAAGGGATATTCTAGCTGGCCAATTGAATAAAGCCCAAGTTCACTGAGCTTATACGGTTATTGTGCTTGCCCCATCCAAAGAAAGAAAGACCTTTCGTTGTGGGTTGCTGAGATCTCTTCTTCCTTTCTTTCGTAACCAATGCTCGGTGCATTAGGGCGAATAACGAGGACAAAGTAATCATGAAAAAATATAAATAAAATTCATTTCAAGAAGCCTTCTCCGGAATCATGAATATGTCCTTTTTCCCTGCTTCTCAAGCCAACCTTCCCGCGTTCTGGCCACCTCTTATCGTCTTTTCGATGTAGTCGTGGTTGGCGGTTATGTATCTGGTGGCAAAGTACTTCTCCGAGTTCCTGCTAAGCCAGGTTGTAATCTTGGAGAGTTCCTCACGAAGCCGGTTGGTGGACTGCTCGTCCATGTTGGTCTGAGCGATGAGCTCGGGCATCGTAGCTGGGGGAAATCAATCAGTAAACCATTTTCAACCATGATAGAGTTCGAAATTAGCGCCCTGGGGGCGATGTTAGAGATAGGCAGTATTTTTTTCTTACCGAACAGCCTTGTCAAATGCTCTGCCCCGTAAATGTCCAGTGGACTTTTGTCTCCAAGGTCACCATTTTTCTTACGCAGAAGCTTGTATTGCTCGCGTTCGAATCGGTAGAGAAGAATCTTGTCCAGTGATTTATCAAAATACTCTCTGATACCTGCAATGACCTCATCGAGGACATCTAGGTCCGATGGGGTGGTTCGTTTAGGCTTCTCTTCCTCGTAAAAGTGGTCGAGAATCTGATTAACTGTGAATTTTGCGGGCAGAGCGACAACCTGAAGGTTCTTCGTCACATTCTCCCAGTCATCAACAAGGAGCGCCTTGAGATTGTCCGGCATGGTAATCCGAACCGAAGGTCGAGCATGAAAGTGTTCTTCCTGTAACAAGCCATTTAGTACCGACTTCCACTATCGGTGTCTACTTGGTAAAGCTGCAACGTCAAAGGCAGAAATCGAGTTATGCTGCTGCGAAGCACGATTTATTCGCGATGAAAAATGACATGTGTCAAAAGAAGGGGGGGGGGGGGGGAAACTGAGAATTGCGGTGGAGCAAACGAACTTGCATTCGAGACTTGCAAGACTGACAGCGGACATACCTTTTCGAGTTCGTAATCTCTATTTCTCTTAGTCCCTCTTGCAGGCACAGAGGACTGTCTTTCCTCACTGCCACGAGCGGAGCTCCGGTCGGAACCTCCCCGCTTTTTGGATGAGCCTTTGCGTTGTCGAAGGGCAGCTTCTGCCTCGCGCCGCAGAGTTGCTGCTAGCTCTCTATTCTCTTCTGTAAATTTGCGAAGTCGCTCTTGGGGGACCCAGTCATCCCACCTGATTGCAGAATCGTGTGTTAGCGTAACCATCCATAGCTGCCGCCAAGGAAAACTCTTCCCCGATGCCGTCGTGGCTAAGAGACAAGCCCAACAATCCTCAACATAAGGGTGGGAAACTGTAGTTGGAAGATAGAGCGCGAAACAAAAGTATGGCTGCACTCAGGCAAATATAGAAAATGCTGATTTTGGGGACTGAACAAGCCTCCTGAGCGGGCAACGAAACTGAACATGAAAGAGATACATACGTGTTCTTCCAGCCCTTATAGTGGACCAAATACTCGTAAGGACTTTTGCGGTCATCCGGATCAGTATGCCTGATGTCGAGGATCTTGGCTTCGTAGAGGATTTCGTGGTGGAAGCACAGAACCCTCTCGTCTTTCTGGTAAGCCGGCTGGTTTGCTGGTGCCATTCTGGCGGCAGAGAAAACAGAAACTTTCCGAACAGAATCTTTCTTGCTTCAAAAAACAACAGTTGCGTCCAGGACGGGAGAATGAGCACTGCCTGCCGGCGGACTCTTCAAAGACTGACGTTTGAGACGTGAAAGGGAGATGGACGGGACCTCAACAGCTCCCCACGGTGAGCGGAGATAGATGCGCGGAAGCGCTATAGAGAATCAAAGCACTGGAACATAAAATAACAAACGCAAATAACAAAAACAGGACTCCTAAGAGAAGCAAAAAACAAGCGGATTCGAACGTAAGACGGCCTTTTCGGATGAAGAAAGGTGCCCAAGAAGAAAACAGGGTATAAGCTTGAATGTCCAAGGACGAGGACAGGGGGAACAAAACGCGGAGGAGCAGGAGAATGCTTTCACCAAAAGTATACCAAGAGGAAACAGGGCACGGGCAAGAAGATGTGGCGTGAGTCGTGGTCCTCGAGATGCTATTCACGCGTTGGCGATTTAAGGGAGGGAGGGCAAACGGCAGCGGGAGGACGGAGACGGGGAGGCAAAAACGCGTCCACTTAAGCCTCCACAGGCGTCAAGCAGACCCCCTCGGCGGCACTTGGGCCATCATCGAAGTTGGAGACCACGAGAACCGCAACCACAGACCGCCAGTGGCCACCTTCTTCTTGTTTCTTTTTTTCAGTCTCACTTTTTACCCTCGATCGCGGCGTAGCCTGAGGCCTACGGATCTTGCACGGAACTGCCGATCCTCCTATTCCATTCAATAACCTGATACCCCTTCTTGCAAAGACGCGTCATTAGCGGTATTCCAGCCTTGTAATCCCGAAGGACTCGGGACTCGCTGGTTGGATCCTTCTAGAGTATAGTAACTGGTGCATTTTCATTGTTCGCTCTTGTTTGTATACCGCTTCTGTATTTCCCTCCAGCTGTCCGCCTCCTCATTGGCTTGACAACGTCATCATGGCGCCCTCGGAGGAATCAATCCTGAGCAAGTTTCTCCTTTCTCCGGCTTCGTTGCCAACAGTCATATCTCTACAGAAGTTCACGGAGCTTTTCCCAAAGCGTCTCCGGTCCCATCCGCAGATCAAGGTTCTTTATCGAGAACTGCAACAGCTGCGTGAGCAGGACATAGACTTGGTCAACGAGAATATTGACAAAGAAGTCAGAAGGGGTGAAAAGCAAAAGGCAGAGCTACGGAAGGCGTTGACAGCCACCGGAGTAGATGGGATCAACGAGGTTGACCAACGTGAAATGGACATGGATCTCCAGCTCTTCGGGCAGACGTCCAGCAGACACCCGGACGAATTTCATACCTTATCCAGCCTTTTATCCGAGATGGAGGCAGCTTGTACTGGTCTCGAGCGCGAGATAGCCGTTATAGAATCAGAGACAACAGCAACGCTGGCAGAATTAAACACCATTGTCGGCGACATGAGCGACTTGCGCTACGGAAAGCTCAACAAGCCTGGTGATGTTGTGGGTGAGGCTATCAAAGGCCTCAAAAGTCTCGAAGATTCTTGCAATCGCGCAAGCATGCCATAACGGAGACAACTATCACCCTCACTTGTGGACGGCATAACAACTTGCCACAGCCGTCCGCTGTTTGCCAATACAACCGTTTGCCCAAGCGGTATGGCGATGTCCGAGACAGTTATTGTATGGGTTTTCTTGTCGGGTGGATCGAATAAGCTAGCGCGCTCCTGCCACTTACTCTTCTATATGCTCTATATAATTACATGGCAAGAACCTCTATATTCTCAGCCGCCCTTCGCGATGGATACATCCATTTTCGCAAAAGCTCTCGGGATTAATTATCAAATTTCTATTCAGAATTTTCTCTGCAAATGGATTCAATAACGTGTCACTGGCCTGCCATTCTGCGCTGAAAACATAAACATCGAGCTTTGCTCAAATCCACTCCAAGACACAAAGAGGACCTATCTTCCATAACACCATTTCAAATACTATGCGAAAATATGAAAGAAAAGGATGCTGTTTGCTTCCAAAAAAGGAAATGAAAATTCCACAAAGCGATTTCCATGCACATCAACAATGAGCCAATCTTGAACTTATTTGGACTTCCAATCTCTTGCTTCCTCTCTTTCTGCCCCGCGACTACCCACTGATCCATCCTCATCATCTTTTTGGAGTGCCTCAACTATCCAGTTCCTCGAGTAATTCTTTCCCAACGAGAGACATCATCATGTCGTCCGTTTCGGGTGGCAGTTCTTCTCCAGTCAAGGTTGGACGGCCGACTTCATCAAACGGAAATTGAGCGAGCGGCGATCGCTGTTTCCAGTTCACCGTTGGATTTCCTGGGACCCTTGGGAGAGGAGGGAAGCGGCTGTATCCGGATTTGTTTCTATGGTACCCCTCATGCTTAAGTTCATCATAAGTCGGCCATGGAGCTTGTGGCCTTCCAGGTCGGCTGTCCGTCGATGGAATCCATATCGATTCCCTCGAAAGCACGCAGGAAAGGTAATCTTGAATCTCTTTGCCCCACAATGGTGAGTGAATGGCTTCTTTGGTCTGCATTTTCTTCTGTGCCTCTTTGATCTCCAGTCGACGGACTGCCTCCCTGTGTGCCTCCTCTTTCATGCGTAATCGATGAGATATCCATTCGGCCCACGTCCGCGGGGTGAAGGGTGAACTTGGAGCTATATAAGGCATGTTATCACGGATCTTTGCGAACAGATCATATTCCTTAGCTTCGTCCGACACCCAGGTCTTCGAGGCAGTGTAGGACATCACCTCACACGTCCTTTCCTGTCCCGCGTGGTCTAAGATTCTTTCAACCCTTCTGTGATACCTCGGTCAGCTGGAAAACTGACTTGTATACGAAGACGAAAGTTCCATACCTTGGTGCACTCTTTTTTATTCCTGACAGTGGAAATGGTAGAAAGAAGAAAGTGAAAGCTAGGGAATAAAGTCTAATGCAGAAGTGACGGGGAAGCCAGGTCTATGTTGGTGGATCCAGAACAATCAATCCTGATTTCGAAATTGCTTAGTCGAAGGGCCTTCTTTCTGTGGACTGGTCAAAAGATCTCACACAAACGTGAAAAGGGAAATACAATTCCTTTATGGTAGCTTCTTCCCAGTGATGCTATTCAGCACGTCCAGGAGACAAAGAGGCTTCTCAATATGCCACCTGGAATAGTTGGAACCACCACAAGAAGAAAGAGATCCCCAAGTCAAAGAGAAGAAGTCTATTGAAGAGACTCTTCCTAGTATCCGGGGCTTCGGTATGGAAGACTTGAAGAAGCAAAAGATCATAAACTTGGCTGCATGAGATGTCAGAAACACTCTTCCTCCGACTCCAGAAACAGGATGTTCATTCAGAGAGAAGACCTTTGGGGACAGAATGCGCTATTGTGAATGGATACCTATTGTCTCTATTATCTGCGTTTGAGTGAGCAGGAGACCGCCGGTCACTCTTTTATCGGGCTATTCTGTCTAGTACATTTGAGGACGGGACCAGTGCTACGCTCCGAGTGACAAGATGACCTGGAGGGCAGCTTTGAGATGTCTACGGCACTTGGTGATCACCGGTGAAACACTGTTAGGGCTTGACTTTGCAATGATGGAAGCTTGGTTCATGAAGGGAAGGATCATGGAGAAACTTGTCGGCCATTACAGCAGGCGGGCCAGTGTGAATAACTCAGATAATGAATCACCATGACTCTGACGAACTGGTGAAAAGACGCTGAGGGGTATAAGTGAAGGTGGTTAAGATAGCTGTCATTGCACATTGTAGCGAGACAGCCGGATAAACCAGTAGAGGACAAAGAATCAACTTCTGACAAGTTGTAATACAAAGCCCGGATGTCATCCTGTCTGCAACATCCAGGGAGAAATTCCTGAAGCTGTAAAATCTCTCTGTTGGACTGGTTGCTTGTCTCGAAAGGACTCTAGAGTCCACAGAGTAGCCGTAAGTAGTGACAATAAGTGCCGAGAGCTCTCTGGGGCTGTGGGGAGATGGAGATACCTGAGAGGGGCCCGCAGCGCCGCCGCGAAATCTACGCGCCTCGACGCGCACCATGCAATAATGACTTCCCGCATTATTATTACAATAATGACCAGCAAGAGGGAGTGATAGTGACAGCATTTCTATTGTTATATACACAAATATACTCTCAAACCCTCTCTCTGACCTGACAAGAACCAGCTTCAGCCATGCCCTCAATTCCCCTTCACCCGCGCCCACTTCGCGACCCGTCGCACACCCCAAGCTACAATCCCCTCCCCCAGCTTCTCCAGACGCCCTCCGGCCTCGCTATCCTCGAGCTTCAAGGAACCATTAACATCCCCTCCGTCACCGAAGGCGGGCGGGAAAGCAACGGACCAAGCGACGATCCCGCCGCCGGTGGCAGCTCGGGTGCCTCCGCGGGCTCTGTCTTCGAGACTCCGATCGGAAAGCTCATGTTCCCCGACTATTCACCGCAGAACCCAGCGGACGACACGAAGTGGATGAAGCGCGTCTATCTCTACGTGGGCCGGTACCAGCGGATGACGGGGGAGGTCAAGAAGCTCACGAAGCCGTTGGCGGTGATACAGCGGCGGCGGCAGAAGTCTGGTGCTGGAGATAGGGATACAGATCGAGCAGCTGGAGCAGCAGAAGGGAAGGATGGAGACGAGCTCGAGATCGTCGAGATCATTAAGTACAAGATCGTTTTTCAGTCGCGGCCGGAGCCTGTGTTTGACGATTGATTGATCGTCTTGGTTTGTGTTATTGGGATACCGCTATCCATACTCCAGAACTGGGCCGTCTCGTCGTTTGAGACGCCATCACAGCATTGATGCCTGGTACAGACCAAGAACAGACATTGAAAACAGCAGCAACGCCTTCTGAGACGTGACGGTTTTCTTTTGACGCGAAGGCCATGCTTGCTGCTCGAGCTTTACACGTCCAGTCGCAGAGCGGCTCTGATAAAGCTGGCATTCGAAGAAAGATCCTGAGACATGGGGCAGAAAAGACTCGGGCTATAAATCTAGATTAAAGCTCAAAACTGGTTGGCTAGGCGCGATTGGATTTGTTTGCTTGGAGTATGAGCCGGGTCATCATTTCTTGGTCGTATGTGGCTACGACGGATACCCATCCTCCACGCCCTCTGGCGGACATACCAGTATTGTCCAGGAGTGACCTCTACAGAAATCCGTACTGGTGTTTGGGAATTATCTGCATTTGTACTTATCAAATCCTTGGCAGTTTAGTCGTGCTGCAGGGCTGCGCAGCGTATTGACATGGGGTGCAGAGATTACCAGGCTCCTGTACCATTCTCGATTGGCATCAGAGCCACACAGTCCAGACAATTAAGCTGCTATTGGACACCTCTAGATAGTTAGAGGCAGCTTGCATGAATAGTCTTCGCATTGATCGAACAGACAATGTAAACAGATCTGGGTACTTGATCATGTGGTTGGACAGGTTACGAGTCAGACCGCCAGAAAGTTGACGGAACAACTATAAGGAACATCCAGCGTGTCCCTGCATAATTGATGCATACGCGAGAGGCCTGAAATATCACACAGCAGGGCTATATTTTGAGAGAGATCTTGCGGAGAGTTGAGAAAGGGATAGTTCTCTCACGACGTCACCCTCTTTGAGTCTGGTATAACCTACAACCACTTCGGTCAAGGTCTTCACCTTTCCTGTCTCTGCCGATTTCCCCCAAGGGACATTCCATCCGCGGTTTCGCTGATCGTGGGATCTTCTCTTTGTGTCAGTTGTTCACGGTTCTCTTCTCTCTCGTATACTGTACTCTTCGTGACATCCTCTGGGTCCCGGTTTCCCTGGCAGCACGACGTCATATCAGAATACCAGCGAGAACTGTCAACAAAATGGCACCGTCAATGATACTCCCGATCTCCAAACAAGACGAGGAGAGTATCTCCCCGCCTAAGCTGGGCCCTGAATATGTCGGATTCGACCACATCACTTGGTACGTGGGCAACGCGAAGCAGGCCGCCTCCTACTATGTCGCGCGGATGGGATTCAGACATGTCGCCTACCGCGGGCCCGAGACGGGCTCTCGCAGCGTGGCTTCCTACGTCGTGTCCAACGGCAAGGCCACCTTCGTCCTTACATCCCCCATCCGTGCTCCGCCTGGAATGGGCAAGGTTGACGATGTCCCCGAGGACGAAAACGCCCTGCTGCAAGAAATACACGCCCATCTGACCAAGCACGGTGACGGTATCAAGGACGTCGCATTCCAGATCGACGGTGATGTCGAGGCGGTCTGGAAAAGAGCGGTCGATCATGGAGCAGTCTCGATCAGATCCCCGAAGACCCTGAAGGGCGATAATGGTCATGGTCAGATTGTTATTGCCACAATCGGCACATACGGTGATACCGTCCACTCCCTCGTCAACCGCCAGGGATATTCGGGGGCTTTTCTGCCGGGGTATGAGCCGGTCACAGATGACGATCCCATCAACAAGTTCCTTCCGAAGATTGATTTCATCGAGATCGACCATTGTGTGGGCAACCAGCCGTGGAACGGGGTCGATGGCGTTGTGAAATAGTAATTACACCTGATACACGACTCAATATATGTCTGAGAGAGAGAGCATAGTAAGTAACCGAAATGACTCACAGTTACGAAGAGTACCTCGACTTCCACCGTTACTGGAGCGTCGACGACGCAGCCATGTGCTCTGAATATTCCGCCATGCGTTCCATCGTCGTTGCATCTCCGAACGAAGTGATCAAGATGCCAATAAATGAGCCTGCACACGGAAAGAAGAAATCACAGATCGAAGAGTACGGTCCTTGATGTGATCCAAGACGACGGATGGTGAATCGATGCACTGACTGTGATTGATGCACGGCACCAGATTTGTAGATTTCTACAACGGCTCAGGTGTCCAGCACGTCGCCTTCCGCACCGGCGACATCGTCACGGCGGTGTATCGACTCAAGGAGCGCGGAGTCTCCTTTTTAAACGTGCCAGCGGCGTACTACTCCGTCATGCGTGAGCGCCTGGCGAGGGTGGGCATGAAACTCGACGAGGACATCGACATGCTCCAGAAGCTCAACATACTCGTGGACTTTGATGAGAACGGGTATCTGCTGCAGATCTTCGCTAAACACGTAGGTGACCGGCCCACCGTCTTCATTGAGGTGATCCAGCGCAACAACTTCGACGGGTTCGGGGCGGGCAATTTTAAGAGTCTCTTTGAGGCATTTGAGAGGGAGCAGGCTCTTCGGGGGAACCTGTGAGTATCAGTAGCAGGGATGCTGCTCCCCTTCTCATCAACGGGGCAAGACGTCTCACACGTCGTACACGGTGGAAGCTCGTTGACACCTAGAGGGAATCTGTGGCATCCTTGCTGGTTTTCTTGAAATCTTGTTAATTCCACTTCTGTAACTTCCGAAACCGATTCCTTCCTACAATACAATGAAGACTAATAATATATCCATTCCTTTCTATAATTCTCAGGCACCAAGTAGATAGATAATTTCGTTTTCCGCATCCAGTAAACAGTCCAGCACCCGCCGAGGACCTCTCATCATAGATCGCTCGCTCAGTATCGGCAGAGTTGAAAAGCCCCCAACCGCGAATCCATTCCGACATCTCGCTAGCAGTCGGACCTCGCGATAGCCATCCAGTGGAACACGCTACTATCGACGCTCTGTTCCCCGCAGTAGACATCATTTGGATCCCCTCTGCTCCTCCCGAAGACCCGGTTGGACGGTGGCGGGATAGTGACCATCAAAATAGCTCACTATCCGATCATAGCGTATCACGCGCGTTCGGATAACGTCGGAGATTCTGACGGTTTAGCCCGTCGTTACTATACAATAATATCCAGCTATTATTTTGACTTCTTATCCACATTATCATAGCATATAATTGCCTGCGAATAAGAAGAAGGGATATCCCTTTTATATGGTCTGAAAAAGAGAGAGACACCAAACCCCTGGGGGACGGACCATCACGCATATTACCTAAATCCATTCATCTCCTTCCGGAACATCCCAATTCATTCTATATTTCTATTTAGAAAAAAAGACATTATATCATAACTATATTAATTGAAAAAATGGCCCCCATCGAACGCATCACGATGTTTAAGATCCCCAACGAGGCCGACCGCGACCGCGTCCTCGAGCAGTATAAAGTCCTCGCCAAGACGGCTGTCAAGGTATGTATACCCTCTATGCTATCCCTACCGTAGGAATGGCATATAACATTCCGAAACATACTGTACATATACAAGCTACCTACCTACCTACCTATGAATGCGCACATATGCCTAGTCCTACAGTACGGCATACATACACATACACTCCAGCTGTTCTGACACATACTCTCTCTGAACAGGACGGCAAACCCTACATCACCAACATCACCGCGGGCCCGACGGTCCCCGACCTGCGCAACAAGGGCTTCAACATCGCGGTGAAGACGACGTTCGCGTCCCTCGAGGACATGCGGTACTACGACACCGAGTGCGAGGCGCACAAGGCGCTCAAGGCGGTGGCGGGGCCCGTGATGGAGGAGATTGTGAGCGCGTATTATGAGAGCGTGTTGTGAATCAGCCAATCAATAAAATAAAAGTAAATGAATAAATAGCCTTATATTGTTTCTTATGGAGTGTTGTGGTTCGTGAGGTACCATAGAGAGACTACTCTACCTGCCTAGGTAGGTAGGTAGCAGTGGTTACTAAGTAGAGCCCGCGGGGAGGCGCCACTGTGTTGCCGGAGTTGATGGAATAATGAATTCAGAACGTGTCCCATGCCCTATAGATAGATACAGACACGCGGGGGTAATACGGATCCATCGATCGAGACTTGGAATGGAAGGTTCAAGAACACGACGAGGTCGAGGTCGTGCATGCCAGCTGTCTGACTCTGCCTGGACGAAGTGGATCCATGCACAGGTCTTGCAGAATCAACACGCATGGTCCTACAGTACAATCTAAACTTGATCCTCTTAACTCAGAACGGTTCTTAGTCATTCAGCTCGAGACCGTCATAGCCGTATGTCTCTGTCCTCATTCATCTAGTGTCCAGTAACCACTTAAAAACCGGGGAACAAAAGAGATATCAACAACGCGGATCGGAAAATAGGAAATGTAGAATTCCGGAATTTCGCATCTAAGTCATGCTTATTAAAAACTTGCCAGAATAACTGGAGGGAAAAAAAAAAGCAGCACCAGTACATGTTTTCAGAACATCGTGTGGACGGAGCGTTATAAGCGATTCAAACCCATTGGCCTCATCTCAGGGATCATAACTCTCCATCAGACGTTCCAAATACTGCAAAACCCGGTTGTTGATACAGAGATGCAGAACTCAATCATGGGGACATCGCCTTTTTCCTCCTCCAAAGACAGGGCGGATGTTACAGAGTGAACATGCGACAACCTCCATATGAAACTCGGACAAGACACGTCGTCAACAGGCCGGGTATGATGGCAGAAGAGGGACTGTGTAAAATGTACATAGAACATGAATGAAATTCCAGGCTGACTCGGATGACGTTAGCGTGTCGTAAAAGATTCTATAAGGTAGATCTCAAAGGGACAAAGTCTATAGCGGCGTAGCATGCCGTCAATCGAGCGCTTTGCGGATGTCACTCCACTTCTGTTTGAGCGCCTCATGGTGCTCATTTATCTGCAATAGAGAGGTCAGCATTGATATTGAGAATGACACGACGCGGGGAGCTTTACCTCCGCCCATTTCATCTTTGCCTCTACCAATTCCCTTTCCATCTCCGCCATCTGCTCCTCCATCGCGCGGTTTTCGTTCTGAACCTCAATGTTACGTTTCATAATACGCTCCATCTCGGTCCGAAGCTTCTCCTCTACTTCAGCTGGCTGCTTGTCAACAACGTTCTTCAGCTCGTTAACCTGAATTCTTAGGCCCTCATTCATGTCCTGCAACTCTTCGTTCTCAACTTTCACACGAACAAGCTCGGATGCGAGTTGGACATGCTCTTTGTCTGACTTCTCTGCATGCTCTTCCAGCGCTCGAATCCGAGCAGCTTGCATCGCAACGGTATGTCTAAGATTTTCAAGTTCCATTTCTCGTTCCTTCTCAACACGAACTTTTTCCTCCCACTCCGCAGTGTACGTCTTGATCATTTCCTGGGTAAGAGGGACGGCACAGGCATCCTGCACCATGATATCTGCGCGGTAGACTTCCCTATCGCTTCCACCAGAACTTCCAAAGAAACCAGATTCAAGAATCGAAGAAGCCGATGGCTGATGATCGATGTACACATCGAATAGTTTCTCTTTAAGAAACGTCGACAGCGTACTCATGTCTTTCATGCCAAGGAGTGTCTGGGCATTGCGCTGCATGATAGCAATGCCAAATCGGAGGATAGTGCTTTCCAGTCCTTCCTCGAAGATGAGGTCGTAAATGCGAAGAACCAGCTGCAGGGGGAATCGATATGCAAAAAGTGTGAGGAACCACTGAGTGGCATACAACTGCGGATGAACGCCTCGCCTGCGAAGGTGACAGTAGAGGGCCGGCTCCAGATCCTCCAGCAGACGCTCAAACTGATAGAGATGGAGATGAAGCCCTGGCATATCCTGAATGAACATTTCCCGTAAGCCGTACTGGTTCATCAGCTTCACAAGAAGGGTAAAAGCTTCGGCCTCGTCCATCTAGTTTCCAATGGCATTAGCAACCCGATCTTTCGACGGACCATGCACGATACTTACATTAAACAGTAACGGCATGACTATAAAGCTCATGCCCTGAGCATATCCAACAGCCTCATCGTACAGAGCATAGGCTTTGCACACCCCAAACAAGGCTTCTTGGCACCCCTGAGAGATGAAATATTTCGAATAGCTTGTTCGAGAACCCAGATCTTTTCTGATGGTCCTTTCCAGCTTCTGGATCGCAGCCGCTTCCTCCTTGGCCTTCTTCTTTCGAGCTGCTTCAGCAGCAGCCTGTTCTTTAGCGAGTTTCTCGGGATCCTTCTCTTGGGAGGAAGGCGAGGATGTTCCAGTGTTGGACTGCGTCAGTGTAACCGAGAAGTCGGAACGGAGAGACGACCGTGAAGAGGATAAAGAGTCCTTCTCCTTGTCATGCAGGTTGCCATTTACACTACCGTTCATACTCGAGTGGCGGTCCTTCTTCTCTTTATCCGTACCACGTGCAACTAGCTCTCTATAAACTTCTTCCAGCTCGGGGTTCCTGCTGTCCGCCAGTACTTGCCATATAACTCCTCGAATAGTCTGCGGGATGCCCCTTTTGATGGCGGCATTCAACTCGCCGGCCTTAGCTCCCTTTAGGGCCTCCGGTCCGTGATTGACAAGTTGCTGCCACAATTCCCAGTCCACCGGGGCTGCGGCATCAGTGGCGGAGGCAGAGATGCCAGAAACGGTACCCGGGGCGAGATTGGGATTCACTGTAGGGGTGGCTGCACTGGCTGGGGGTGAGATAATCGGTCCATCTTCTTTCTCTTCTTGATTACCCGTTGGACTTGCAAGGCCGTGGCCAACGCTTCCACGTCCAGATGCAACGCTTGCTTGGTCAGCGTCGGAAACATGGCTTTCGTCGCGCATCCTAAGCAACCGGAACTGATCCTTCAAACTGCTCCGTCCAGTCTTTTTTGAAGCTGTGCTCAAGTTGTCTTCATCTCCCTCCTGTAGTCGACCAAGGGCTGCATCGGGGTTACTAGCAACTGACGCCCCCGTATTTCTACGATTGGAACCGGCAGATTGAGGCGGCGAAGACTTAACCTCCTTGTTACTAGTTGAACTCCGAGTGAGCCATGAGAAAGGACTCGTGAGCTTTCGTGTCGGAGGCGGTGGTTGTGCGGCAGGCGGAGGGTCTTTGGGGGCCGGATTGGCCGAGACTCCCTGACGAGAGTTACGTTTCGAATCCGATTCTCCGGATGGCACTGAGGGAGAGCTGGGCTTGGATTCCTGCTCAGGACTGTTCGGTTGGGACAACTCATCCTCCTTGCTACCGGCCAGATTGACGTCGTCCAGATCCAGAGACGAAGTGGACAGCCGGTGAGCTGTCAGCAGCGGAGATTTCTGCAGTCTTGCTTTCCGCGGCGTGTCCTCCGGCTCTGAATGCGATTCAGACACCGGAGACTCGACCTTTTCTGTATCTTCTTCCTTCTTGCCATTCACATCGGGAGAGGGGAGAGGAGGGGGTTCCGTAGCGCGGGGCGTTGTAGCTGATCCATTCGACGGTCGACGGTCTGTCAGGGAGCGTGTGGAAGAACTTTGAGGCAAGGACTGCGGTTTCTCGTCCGCTATTTCGGGGGCATCTTCGAAGGAATCCTGGCAACACCTGTGATGAGCCTATATTTCTGATCGTAGGAAGCAGCGAAAAGCCTACAGCATCGTAGTCTTTGTTTTCAGGGTTAGAATCCATATTGCAGCCTTAGAGATTTCTTTTTCTGCTCCAGATGCTGCACAGCTCGAGGCGGTTCCGGGGACTGGCCGATGGAACAGGGAGCAGGGCCATAGAAGGGCGGGATGCTCGCAGCCTGGGCAGCAGTACTGCGGACGGTGTTTACGCAATACCGTCACGGGCACATGCGCGAGAAGTCGGGGCAAGCAACGGAGACAGCAGGGAGACGGACGCCGTGTAACTGGCGATCTCAGCGGCGGTTGATTGTTGTGTGATGGCAGGAGGTGGAACGCTCGAGACTGTCGCAGATACTTGATGGGGGTCCTTGTACACCGTCGATTGCCAGCTAAGGGCACGCCGGCGCCATTGGCGGTGCCGCGGCATGACGGTGACGGCGGCCCTGCGTCTAGCGTCTCGAGGCGGGCCTGTGAGCGACCGCGAACTCGCAGCCACGTCTGTTTCCAGAAGTCTGGACGCTGCTGGAACTCCTCGCGCATCTTTCCGCAACGGACTCCGGACTATCCTCGCGCTAGCCTCCAAGCATGGAGGAGCTCCACCCCGTCTCTCGAGGCTCTCTTCTTTGCCCGATCCATCCTGTCCCGTCGATCGGGAAACTTGCGGCGCAGGCCACCTGCAGAGTCCGGACATGATCGAAATGGATGTCTGTCACCCCAAAAAAGGAAGAAAGGAACATGTGTCTTTGTCGTCTTTGTCTTTCTTTCGGGCGGAAAAGATAACCGAGTCCTGAGATAAGACGCCCGGGCCTTCGGGTGTGAGGTTCTCCGCACGCAGTGATAGGTATCCGGTATGGATTGCTAATTACATCACACTACATCTCGTTTTCGACATTCACGAAAAGTTTGCGTACAGAAGCAGTTACGCAAGTCCATGTCTACTCCTGGGAACTTTTGAAAGTCTGGCCCCTCCATTCTGCTTAGCCATTTATTGACTTCTCAAAATCTATCCACCGGCCCCTCCTTAGAGGATCCAGCTTCTTCAACTCCGTCAACCATTTCAACACGTTTTCCTTGGCTTCACTCGACATGGTTCCTTCAATCTTGGAGGCCAGCAGCGTGCAATCAATAAGGGCTTGGTAGATCCACTTGCAATCCTCTGCTCCATCAAGCAGGTCTTCAATTGCTTCGATTTCCTTACGGATGTAGTCCAAGCGTTCCGAATCACTCAAATTCGGAGCCATCGTCTGCGCTGAACGAGCAGGATCAAATGTACACATCAGATTTTGATGATAGAACCACAGAGATTGATCGTACGGGTCGAACAGGGCACGATGGATAAGTTTCAATTCTGAAAAAAGAAGTTACTAACGTTTGCATCACAAAGGCGTCCTGAGAATGTATCCTTACCATCATCGAGCATCTTTCTTCGTTCATCATCGCTTGCAGGCTTCTCGTTCAGAAGTTTCTGGATAAGCTTTGTTCTGTAGTGCCATGCTGAGAAATTGGAGAGGTTGGTCTTGATCATCTTTGTCGTGTAGTCAAGTTCTTCCTGGGCCATGCTTTTCTCAGGCGCGAAATTCTCCAGCGCTCCCACTACGAAGCGTCGGTAACCCCAACCGTGGAAATTTCTGCCATCAACACTAAGCATTTTGCCCACCAGCGCTAGCTCTTCCTGCCAAAATCTACGAGCAACGGGCGCTGGGAGCAGACGCCTGGCTTCTTCTAGGAGCCATGAGCGATGGTTCCAGATCCAGTAGCATTTAGGAAACTTGCGAAGAAGAGGGAAGATAAATTCGAGATCAGCCTTGATCGTGGCCGCTATCTGATCAGCCGCCGGCTGATCTGAATCGCCTGACACTGCAAGCGAGAACTGTCGGGCGAGGATCCGACGTCGATAATTCCATATAGTGTAATATTCTGGGTTTCGATTCAGTAACTCAGAGATCTTCTGCAGAGTCTCTGGCGTATATTCATGTTCACGAATCTGTTAGGTCGGGTCAGCGCCGCAATCCAAAGAGAGCCATCCAATTCACCGCACAGGTACCTTTGCATGGACTAGTCGCTCAAGTTCGAGGTAGGCCTCGATTTTCCTCTGCTCCTCTTGACGGGCTTCAGCGGAACTCTCCTCCGCGGGGTTGAGTCGGGGAACGCCGTGCTATTAAACCGGTCATCAGCAGGGACTTGGCAGACATTGCGGACGTGGGGACAATACGCTGGCCATGTTTGAACAGTTCCTGGCGCACGGTAACAGGCTATTTCATATGTGGAAATTCTATTCATGTCCAAGTTCACGGATCCATTACACCAGGCGGTCAAGTCGCTGCTGGCTGATATCGGGTTGCCTCCGCGGGAAGCAACGATGTCCCACCAGAGACACACTTTCCATCACGTGCGCCGAAGGGGAGCGCTCTCCGCCCTCAAGTCGGACAGCTACAAGGCACTTCAAGACAACATCCACCCATCAAGACCAGACGAGCACGTCTGAGTCACTGATTCTGCTTGCAACGAGTATGCTTACTACTGGAATGCCAGTAGCTTTTCTATCACTCCGGTTTCTATCTTTTCTTCCGTATCAGAGCATGTTCTTCCGTTAGTCTGATGGTCGTTTTCGAAGCCTGCCGCCGCGGCAGCGATGGCAATTCCTATATGTCTGTCCTCGGAGGAGCAACGTTCCTCGAAAGCTAGTGGATTTCCAGCTCCTCTCCGTATTCAATGTCATGCTCCAAGCCATTGTGGATCTGCAAAAGCAGCGGGCCTTGCAACTGCTCAGTCACCTATTTCAAGAGACGCTTCGTCTTCCGACGATGACTTTCAGTCGTTCCCACCTTCGCCGGATAGGAAAGCCGATACTAGTCCGAGTTCTGTGCTTCGGTCTGAAGAAAGTGGAGACTTTCGAGATGCTCATGCTTCAATAGATGGCTCAGCTACCAGTCCAGGCGCTTCTGCTATGAGAGGCCGCAGGAGAAATAGACGATGTGCCAGCGCGGGCTCAACAATACATGCTCCTAGGAGCCCAACTTCGCCAGATCGTTTTATCCCAGCTCGGGAATCCTTTGATTGCCCGGCAACACCGTTTCGTGTAAGCAAATCTCCCCGACATCTGTCACCTGAGGAGAAATTGCTCCGTCGACGCGATCCGAGTGCGGATCCTTTTATGCCTACACGTTCACGAAGAGCTGCCAGCGTTCCAAGACTAGGGAGTCAACATGAGCGTAGACTTACTCGTTACCTGCCTCATCTCGTGAGCGATTCAGCGATCGCAGGAAGCCGTGATCCAATTGAGGCAAATGATCTCTTGCGACAAGTCAGCGCTGGAGCAGTCTGGAACGTTGGGGGATCATCTGCTGCAATGGGTGGTCCACCAGTCGGCATATCTGATGGCATGGGAGGTCTCATTGGAAGCGGGACAACTGCCCCGATGTATGTCGCCAACTTTCTGGAGAAGACCACGCCTGCCGAAGAACGCGAGAAGCATGAGTCAAGGCTGGCCCTCGCTCTGGATATTGACCAAACGAACAGACTGCTAGACATTTGCAGACTACCTGCCCATCTTTATTCGAAACCAAGTCCCTCCTCGCCACACTACGAACGGTATTGCCCTCTTACTTGGAAAGACAATGCCTGGAAGAGGGCCGAAGGATTGGAGCGTAAGTTCAACCCGTTTTCTTTTCGTTGCCATATAACGATCAGATTATCGTTGTCCCTCAACGGAAAATTCTTTTGGTCTAGTTTCTCTGGTTGATTTCTTTAATTCTGCATGTTTTTAATTTTACAGTCCTGCTTGTCAGTACAGCAACGAACGACAATTATGTTGCTGAGATCTAAGGTTATTTATAAGAAAATATTTAACCGGTAATTATCTACCTAACCCTCCTTTCCTTGTTTACATCCCTTGCGCCCAATCCACTGATGGGATACGTAGGGTCAAAGACGGTCGCAAAACCCCACCAGCGAGCAGTTCCATCGACGCCTTTTCGAGTCCTCGATGCACCTTTGCTTCGAGACGACTTTTACTGTTCTACGCTTGCCTACTCCTATACTTCTGGAATTCTTGCTGTTGGCCTGAGCAGTCGTGTCTATCTCTGGTCAGAAGCTCTTGGAGTTCAGTATCCACCCTTCGCTGCGCAACCTGAAGCCAATTACGTGACTTCTCTTTCATTTTCTTCTGAGGCCGGCAGAAAGAGTATCCTCGCAGTTGGGAGACAAGCCGGTCACATATCATTATGGAGCACTTTCGATTCTGACGTACGCTTTGAGATAAAGCAGCCTAACGCTGTTTCCTGCGTCTCTTTCAAGCAGACACCATCTCGTAGACAGTCAGAGAGGTTCCCAGACACAGAAGTGGAGGTTGAAGATCTTGCAGTTGGCGATGACCTTGGTAACGTCTGGTATTACTCAGTGGAGTGGCCAGACAATCCCACCAGGGCAGCCCACAATTGGAACGGTGCGATGACACTGCTTGCGAGGATAAATGCTCATACTCAGCAGATATGTGGTCTAGCCTGGTCTCCAGACGGAGCATACCTCGCCACTGGCGGCAACGATAACGCTTGCTTGCTATTTGAGCTCCGTGAGATTCTCATGCCTGACCGAGTTGCATCAGTGTCTCCCAAGTCTCCAACGGCGCCCTCACGTCTACGCCTTCCCCACGCACTCCAGCCTCAAAGTGTGTTGTCTCGTTTTGCCGCACATACTCACCTAAATCGCCTTTTTGATCGGCATTATCGCTTGAGCAACCTTCTTCCTTCTTGGGCCCCCAGCCATATCACATCTATTTCGGCCTCTGCCATGAGCAATTCTGGATCAGTCATATCCGGGCACGGACGGACGGTCTTGATACCATCAAACCGCCAGAAACACAGGCTCGCGCATTCTGCAGCTGTAAAGGCCATTGCTTTTGCACCATGGCAGCCGTCACTCCTTGCTACTGGCGGCGGTTCAAACGACCGCTCCATTCACTTCTATCATACTCCTTCCGGAGCTCGTCTGGCGACTATCAACGTTCATGCTCAAGTCACCAGTTTGATATGGAGCAAGACGCGACGTGAGATAGCTGCCACTTTCGGCTACGCGCAGCCCGAACATCCCTTCAGGATTGCTGTCTTTGCGTGGCCAAGTTGCGAACAGGTGGTGGCAATCCCGTGGAGTGCAAACGGCGGTAGCGGAGGGGGACCTGGAAGCGAGAACGACTGTGGAAGAGCTCTTTGGGCAATTAGCTATCCTGGCGGCCCAAATGAGTCGGTACCAAGTGCCAAGCGTGAACAAACGGGCGATACTGATTCTTCTTCGAGTACTACTGCAACTCCTGCCACGACTGCAGCGAGAGAAGCCAGCAGTGGGCTCTCCACCCCGGTCAGGGCCGAGTCGAATGACATTTCCCGATCTACAGTCGGACATACAAATTCACCAAACAGGGAGAGAGAAGGCGGGACATGGTGGTCTCGAACCGCAGAAGAAGGGTGCATCATTGTCGCGTCAAGTGACGAGAGCGTCAAGTTCCATGAGGTGTGGAGTGGAGCGAGGAAGAGTGTAGCAGGAGCCAGCGGTCTCCTCGGTGGTAGTGACATATTAGAAGGACTAGAAGGAATAGAGAAGGAAGGAAATGAAATTATTCGGTGATCGCAGATGCCCGAGAGAACTGTGGAAAGGTGTCAGGATGAGTCTTGTTACTTTTTTTGCTGATCACTTGCGTATCATCCGCAGCTTCTGACTCTACAGCTCTACACTCTTCTTCGGGATCGGTATTGTTGGGAGACCTCCGACATGCATGCTGAGAACCGGCGAGCTTGCAGGTAGCTATCTTTAGGATATCTTTAATCCAGTCCTATCCCTGTCGCTCTATTTTCCACGCCGTTGGTATGCTCTTCCAAACAACCAGCGGTTTGTAGGGGTATGCCCAGATGGAGCCAATGGACCTTCGGATATACAGAACTGTATGTAGTGCAACGTAGGCTCTTGCGATGCATAGCATAGCGGTCGACAGTACGTAGGTTACTCGGGCAGGATGGAAGACTTCTGACTAAAATGGGGGGTTCTCGACTCTTGGGGTCTCATGAATCAAGGACCCAGGAATACGGAACACGGACCAGTGGATCGTGCAGATCGCTGAAGCCTGGACCTCCGCTGTTTTGGACGGATGTTTGAGCTATCTGGATGACTAGTGTGAGAACTGCGGAGACGGAGCCTTGTAGAGCATCCACTAGTGAAAACTATCCGAGACCGCTGCGGTGGGTTGGTTAGTTGGGTTGGCAGGTGGTTGATCGACAGAGTCAGACCGGCAGTTTCGGCTGTCTTTCTGCGCATTACGGCGTACACCGTAGACTGTTGTGAGTTGTACAGTACATATCATTATTATTGATTAGATAGACTCGTTATGCAGTGTGTGTGGATACGTGGATACGCCGATATAGAGTACTTCTTTTGATTTCCCTTACTTACCCTGCAGTTTTGGTATCGCATGTGTGTATAGGAGACTGCTTGTTTGCAGCCAAAAAAAAGCCCCGAAGTGCTTTATTATCTCAATATTTCAAGTTCGATCAGTTAAACAAATACGTATCTTCAAAAGGGCTATATTACGTGACAGCCTGAGGCACCTGCGCGAGGTCCGCACGTGCTGAGTGTCACGTGTCTTTCGCACTATCTGTATAATTGGGCAAACCCCGAAAAGGAATTTTCAACTCGACAAAGGGGGTCTCCGGCGAACGATAATAGAGAGACAGGCTTTCTTTGCAGTTTTGGCCCTGTGGGGTGAGATAAGCTGATTGTGTTCGCGTTCTGTTATGCTGACCTCAGATCAGAGAAACCCGGTTGGGTTGTTAAAGATATATATACATTTTTGGTAGTAGTACTTCGACAAATTTCCTTTTACCCCAAGCAGAGCCTCAAGCGACAATAAAAACTTTTGATATCTGCTCAATAATAGGGTTTAAAAGACACCATTTCTCTAGTGCTTCTTTTTGAGCTTGTACTCCTCTATAACCGTTTTCCCGGACCCGAGTTCTGGATCCATCTCCGTCCATCTAGCTAGCCATTTCATTCAATCTTGACCAAGGTTTTTTTTTTTAAAAAAAAGTAAATAAAACAATTACGCTCAATTGCTCTCTGGCCTCTTGTCCCTTGAAAAAAAGGAACCAGAAACCGCAATGATGTTCACTCCAAAGAATCTCTTCCTCTCTCTCTTTCTTGACCAGCACCCTCGCCGTCGTCTTCTCCGCTCCCGCCTCTGCGCAGTCGACGTCTATCCCACACACCCTCAATGTTACCACCATCGGCGCAAGGGACATCGCCTCGATACTGGAATGCTGGGCCCTCGAGCCGGGCTTCACCGTGTCCACGCAACCAGGCACCTCCGGCTCCGCGACGATTCCTCTAGGCGCCCTGGGCGGTAATAATAGTTCGTACTCGGTCATCCCTGCCGGGTTCGACGCAGGGAGGCATAATGCGCCTGCTGCGCAGTGAGTTCAATCCCACCCCATTCCCCTCCTGTTCCATCTATCACCTATCAGTTCACCTCTGTTCTACTAGTACCCATCCGGGTACATCTTTCATCTTATTTTTCCAATGACAAATCGCTGGCAGATGGGTCATCTTCCTCTCCGGCCTCGCGCACATCACGCTCCCGCACTCCCGAAGAAGAGGCCTGGGTGCTGGGCGGCAAACACGGCGCCATCCTCGCCCTCGATACCGCGGACGTCAGCGCCGACGGGCACTTCACGCGGTACCCGAGCGAGGAGGTGACTATCCTGCTGCAGATTCCATTGGAAGGGAGAGTTCCGCTGCGGCATAGGGTGCTGCATGAGGGGGCGTGTAGGGGGGAGGAGCAGATTCTGGGAGTCTAGCGAGGAAGGGGAAGGGAAGGGAGGGTGGAAGATCGTTATGGTCATGATTGTTTTGGTGGGTTTTCTTGATGAATGAATGACGTGATGAATGCATGCATGTATGTTGGAAAGAGGTAGAGTTCCTACCACGCAGTATTTGCAAGTACGAAAGGGATAATACAAGTGGATAGGTTGGCACTGTTTTCCACTATTGTTCATTGCCCACGAAGGCAGGCTCCATGTCGTTTTCATATATTTAGACGCGACAGAGAAGATCTCATGAGGGGGCCAGCGAGTCTCTACCTCTCTATACATGGACTCTCAGGAAGACCTAGATCAAGAGTGAAATACTCGAATTATTCATAATCATTATGTCCTCCGCAGCTGGTGTTAACTGCGTCCACCCATCCGGAAATGCTAGGATTGCTAAAGTCCGGGCCTTTTTTTTTTAAAAAAAAAGGAAATATTGGAGCATTAATTCACTGCCTTTTTTTGTGGAATTTCGAAGCTCATATTATCACATGTTCTTTTTTTTCCGTTCCATTTCGCCGTAGCTGACCGTAACTAATAACCTCACATTTCAAACCACAGAAAAAATACAGTGAATACAATGTATGCAATACTCCGTTCCCCAAGACAGGAGGAAGCAACAACTATATGCTACAAAGAGGAGAGCTAAGAATGGTTAAAAAGGGAAGGTGACAAGAATGAAAGACGTTACCATCAAACATGCCACTCCAATGTGATGCGGGGTTCCAGCAAGGCCAACACAAATTGCAGAACAAAGAACGCAGAAGATATCCACCGGATATTTTTGATAGTTTTATCCTTTGTCACCAAATCAAACGACGTTGAAGGAAGTAGTCCTCGGAAATGAAAAGGGAAAAGATATAGCCTAGGTAGGTAGACAAGGTCTACTTCCGTCCAGACTTGCTCTTCCCCTTTCCGCTGCCATGCAGTTTCGCCTTTTTCGAAGGCGGAGGTTGTGACACGGCGGCATCGTCGGACTCTTCTTCATCCTCTGTGTCAGCAATAAAGTCGACCAACGAGCCGGCGCTGTCTTCGTCCTCGTCCTCTTCGTCATCTTCGCTTTCTTCAAGCGACTCCTCCGCATCCGATGAGTCGGCGGATTCCTCGGCTTCGACGTCGAGGATGTCCTCTTCGTTTTCTTCCTCGTCTTCGCTGCCTTCTTCGTTTTCGGACTCTGAGCCAGCGACGCCGTTCATCATTACTTCGTCGTCGTCAGAGTGCTGGTCTCGCATCGACTTCGTTCGTGGAGTGGCAGTGTTCTGGCCCTCCGCGTCACTGTCTTCATCCTCCTCATCATCCTGGCCTTCGACGTAAATGACGTCGTCATCATCCTCGCTGTCGCCATCCGCACCACGGTTAGCGATAGACTGTCTCAGCCCGAGCTGCGCATCCAGCATATCGAGCTTGCCCTTCAGAAGAAGCAACGAGGGTAGGCTTGAAGAGCGCTGATCCATGACCTTGAAGAGCGTGGTCATCCTCTTCAGGATGTCCGCCCTGCCAGCGATCGCGCCACCGTGCGCGACACACGTCCACTGCACCCAGACCAGAAGATGTCCGTAGCGGCCGGGACGAGCGGAGAGACGCTCTGCCAGTCTCTGAAGCAAGGTTGCTGCGAGGGAGGAGTCCAAACGCTGAATAGTCGCGCGAACAATGGAAAGATCACCCGTGTGGAAACAGGACTCCAGCATGGCGCTGTCATTGGTTTTGAGGGCCTGCGTTAGCACGGTCGAGAGGGATACTCCCGAGGGAATCTGAAGGGCAGTCGAGTTGGTCTTGCTAGGGAGAAGGGCACGGCGCCCCGCCTCGTCGTCGAGTTCAGCCTCAACGTCAATGGGCTGTTCGGAGGCGTTCGCACGGAGGAGCTCTCCGAAAGAAGGTTCTCCTGCTTCTTCGTCTTCCTGCTCTGCTTCAGAGGTCCCAGCATCCTGCATTTCAATATCCTTATCTGCGTCTTTTTGCTTCGCAGACTGCTGCTTCTCGCCGAGTTTCTTGACTTCACGCCCCTCTTCCTCCTCATCAGCGTCCTCCCCGTCGCTGGATATCGAGACAGCATCCTGTCGAGAGTCGTCCATCTCGATATCTTCGACAAGTTGTCCCTGCTCCACGACCGCTTTGGACTCGTCCACATGGCTCTTACTTGCTTCTTGGACGCCGTTCACAGTTGCAGACCCTAACACAGTCGCTGATTTGCTTCTCTCGACCTCTTTCGTGCCCTTGAAAGCAAGCTCATCTGTATCTTCGTTCTGCCATCTTACCCGCTCGAATATTAGATTGACACCACCTTCGGCCCAGGCAATGACCAGGTCTGGCCCCTGAAAAGAGACTGCCACCACAGGCACGAGGCTTCTGGATTTATCGGGCCGGACGACCTTGATGGATGCGTCCGCTCTCCTGATCATCTGCTTGCTTTTCGCCTTGAGGCTGGTTCCAGCTTTAGATTCACTCTGCAAGAATGGCTTGGTGAAAAGCTCGATTGCGCCGTCCTCGGTCACAGCCGCAAGAACCTGCTTTTCGAGCAAGAGAGACTCGTCACCAGCCTGCTTTTGATTACTCGGATCCGTGCCCGGGTAGAAAGACAATGATGTGACCTCCTTCTCCGCCACTAGGTTCATTACAAGTTTCTGCTTCTGAGCGTCAAAGACATTGATGTAACGATCGGCGTCTGAGGCGAGGAACTGTCCTGAAAGGACAGAAGCATCTGTAGAAGATGATATGATAGTGTGAATGGGGTTTCGCATGGCAGAGAACGTCACTGGTGGGTCGCCAGGTTTCTCGACATCTATTATGTAGGGCGTCTGTGATGCGCAAATAACCGGAGGGTTCGAAGGGACAGGCCTGGACAGTGCTGTGACAACTGAAGACGCTGGAAGGTGAATAGTCCTAATAATTGTTAGAAATTGCTAGAGACATAACACAACAAATTGACGGTCACTCCTTACCTTACGCTCTGTCCAGTGCGCAAGTCCCACTGCACGAGCTTGTTGTCACCTCCGATACTCCATCCCTCCAGACCAGGTCGTTTGGCAGTAAACTTGAAGTCTTTGATACCTCGGTCATGACCACCTGATAGCGTTCCGATGATCTTGTCCTCCGAAGGCGAGTACATCCGGATTTCTGACGAACTTGTTCCGAAGGCGACGACAACATCTCCGTTATCAAGTCCGTCTACTGCACCATTGACACCCGAACTCCTCTTCCGCTTCTTCTTCGACTGCTGCTCCCGATCCCGCGGCTTATCGCCGTGGTAGTAACCCCAGTCCAGCGAGGTGATCGATTCCTTGGGAGCCACCGCATGTTCGCATACCAGACGACCGGTATTGGTGTCGTGGATCCGGATATGCTGAGCGTCGAGCCCTTGGATGACGGACGCAAAGAGCGCCAATTGGTACTCGGACGGGGAGAATGCAGCTCGTAGTATAGAGGACCTATTCCCCAACTGCGTCGCATTCGACACTGCGGGGGACGCAGCGGAAGTATTCGAGACCGGCGGGCGAGAGGCCTTCTTGTTCCCCATTTTCAGTCGGATCTGTGAAGGACGGGACCACAGACCAGAGGGATGGGTTGCAGAGACGGTCTCCTGAAGTTGGAAGAAAAAAATCCCAGCTTCACCAGGAAAGGCGCCCGGATGTTGAGTCTCTGTCGAGCCGCAGGCCGTCGCCGTCTCTGGCCGTGATGCTTGTGGGAAAAAAGTTCTGTATACGCGCTTGTCCCGTTGCGGCATAGGGCCGCCTGGGAAGTTCCGCTCCGGACCCCCCAAGCTTATCTAATCCTCCACCCTTTCGCTTCCCATCCCATCCTTTGATCGAGCATCCTAGACATCCCTTTTCCCCCCTGCGTCTCCCAGCTTGAGCAGCTGTGTTTGCTGTGTTTTTTGTTTGCTCTCTCCCTCCGTCCTCGATCCTTGTGCCGCCGCCTATTATACGTTGTCGTCCTTGACATCCGACCAGACAAATCTCTATGCCGCAGCCTACGTTGAGAGTCTCCGAACTGATCTGTTCCCTAATCATATTCCCCCAGGGTATCTCTGAAACTCCTTGGTGTTGTCTTATGCCTATATGTCGTTGACCTGTCGTCTTTCTCTCCGTTTGTCATCGCTACTTCTTCATCCTTTGAGGAAGTCGGCCGTTTTTAGAATATGCAGCTGTTCTGCGGGCTGCATATCGCTTCTCTTTCATCAGCTGCCGGCTCCCTGCTGTGATATCCAATGCAAGATAGATGGTCTGCATCCATGCCATCAACCTTCTCTGATGCCTACCCCTCGAAAGAACCCCTTGATGTCAGTGGATTCGGCTATGTTAACAAATCCCAGGAGCAGCCAGTGCGACGGCATCTAATGGTTCTGCATGACGTCTGACAGATTTGCAGAGAACTCTTGGCAGCTTCAGTGGATATGCCATCGCAACTGGGAGACATCATCATTGCTACAGACGGGGAACTGGAGAACGGGTGCCCACACCATCCACGGCACCAAGAATCTGGATGGGCAGTGCAAACTACACTGATACGAGTGCTACGCCTCTCACGTCTACAGTCGCACAGGCAGCCGAAGGAGCTCGGGTCGTCCAGAGGGCTGGCGGTTTGGTTGGTATGAAGGGAGTTGTGAGTGTTGCATTACAGCGTGCTTCGCGGCGGACTCGGGGTCGGCTGGATCACTGCTGCCTGTGAAGCGGCTCGCGTGTGCAGAGATCGGAGCGGACGTGGATCGGTGGGCCGGGAAAGAAAAGGGTCCAGGCAAACGCAGACGACACGACTCGAGACGCCCGTGACCGCACGGCGCGGGTGGGGTCGCGTCTTGCATCAGTGTGACAGGCTAGTCCCGATGCGACGCGAGGGGAGGGTTCAGGGTTGAGCCCTGGGGTTTGCATGGTCAGCGGACCACCTCCCCTCTCTGGCCTGGCCTGTGGTTACGCTGGAGTTTGGCCGGGCGTAGGGCGTAAGGATCCCGTAAGCAGGTTCCGACGGACTCGGATGCCCGATGTGCCTGGAACCTGGCCTGTGATCTTTCACCTACAAAATATCGAAGAGGTAATTGACATAGACGGCCGATTGCGTTCTGTGGGAAAAGAAAAAAAAAGGGAGAAGGGACGGGAGACACTGTGGCTGAGGCCCACCGGCGCGCAGAGCTTTTTGTCTTGTCGCTTCTCTGGCCGGCGGACGCTGTCAGACTGGGAGCGCGTTGGGTGCGAGTCTGGCAGAATCCAGGATTCAAGTATCCGCTTTCGGACAGTCTAAGCCAATCAGAGCGTGTGGGCGGCGCGGCGCTTCGCGTCACCGCCAATCAGCGGCTGTTAAATGGCCTGAACCAGGATGATCGGGACTAGTGCGGGCAACGGGGCTAGCGGCAGCCGGCGGGCGAGCGCGACGAGGGCGTCCGTACTTAAGGATTCTAGCACCCCCTCCGATCTTCTCAGTCTCTCTTTCTGGAGCTGAGCTGAGCTGCGCCCGCGCCGGACAAGTCAGGTCACGCCTTTCTCTCTCTCACCGCCCCTTGCCTCCTCTGTATCCTCGGTTACCTGTGACCTGCCTAAAAATCTCCAGACGCGTTTGCCCCGTGTCGCGCACCGGCCTCCAGCCACGGCAGCGTCCTGCAGCTTATTTACTGTCTGTTTGGACCTGCCGCGACTCGACCTGACCGCGACTGTGATTGCGACCGTACGCGACACGGGTCACGACACCTTGCCTTCCCCATCCGCTCCGGCTTCCTGCCTCAGGCACCAAGGGCACGTGCCTCGATCGCTGCAGCATTCCTGAGGGAGGTCACCTGACCCATCCCTCCTCTTGGCTCTTGTCCTCGCTGCTTCTTATAAGCGGGCGGGGATCTCGGCGTCTCCGGCCTGCTTTTTTTTCCTCTCTTCCGTTCCTACTACCCTCCGCTCTTCCTGCTTAGTCATCATCCTTGCCTCCCACGTGACCTCTAGCTTTTCCTCCTCTTGGCGCTATAAAGTCTTCTCCACCTGACCTTCTTATCACTTATCTCCTGTATCTCCTTCCGCATCCTTTCCGCGTCGCGGGGTACAACACGCGCGCTTCTCCGACCCCTCGTGAAACATTCCCCTCCATCCCACCTTTTCCTGTGAACTAGTCGGGTGGTCTGGCGGGGATTCGAGTCTTAGCCTGTGATAGCGCAGAGAGTATTCAGTTGATTATTTGTGTTGCCGCTCCATTAAGTCCTGGATAGCTAAACCTGCTCCCGCCGCCTTTGCTTGTTAGAACGCGTATATCGGTCCGCCGAGGACCCCAGTGATCTCGCCATGGCAACGCCGCCTCCCGAAGGGGGTTCAATCCTCCAGGATAAGACTCAGTTGCAGCCTGCAGTGACTGACATTGGGTATGTATTCCCCTCTCCCCATTCTCATCTTCCTCTCACAATGCGTCCAGGACATCCAGGACGCGCCTTCCTCACTCTGATTTCGCCTCACGCTTCTTGGTCTGTTCATCAACTGACTGCTTCATAGACTGCAGGATTCACTTGATGTCAAAGCAGCTGCTCTAGGGAAGCCCGCAGAGGCAGTGGTGGACCCAGCGACCAATCAGGCCGCGGTGAACGCCAACAAGGACATCTCCCCGGCAGTGAATGGACACAGCGATTCTCAGTCACCCCTCACTAATGGAGTGAATGATGCCACTGTGAAGAACGAAACCGCCTCACCTCCAAAGTCTCCTCCCTTGCCCTCACCTGTCAACCAGACATCAGCTACACAGCCAGAGACCGCGCCATCGAATAACTCGGAGGTTGAGGTGAAGGCGCAGGTTTCAGAGACTGCTGAATCAAAATCCGCCGCAACTTTGCCACAGGACTCCACAAACAACACGGCGCCGGCCGACAGCATCACTTCTCGGGACACGCAACAAACTCAGAAAACCGCGTCCGAAGCAGCAGTGTCAGAAGATATCAAGATGGAGAACGCGCCAGACACTGCTCAGAAGTCTGCTGCTTCCGCCGTTGCAGGGCAACTGCCTCACCATCCCTCTCCAGCCTCCAAACCAGAGATCACTTCAGATCAGGGCTCTACCAGTGCGCCACCTGCGCCTGCTCAGCAGCAGGTTGACCAGGAAATGCCAGACGCGTCAAACGCGCCAGTATCACCGACCAAGGTCCAGAGAGAGCGTGACATTGATCCAAGCGATGAGCCTGCTGCCAAGCGCACCAAGACTAACGGTGATGCGCCTGATGCGCCTGAGCTCAAGGTGCCGGAGCTGCCTACGCCGGCTACCGATGGGCCGACTGAGACGCCGATGGAGGGCGATACGGGCATCACCAAGGTGCAGCACAAGTTCCTTCTTAAGGGGATCCAGAGCCTCAAACGCATGCATGACGCCCGATTCTACCGGGAGCCTGTGGATCCTATCAAGATGAACATTCCTCATTATCCTTCTATTATCACTCATCCAATGGACCTTTCAACCATTGAGAAGAAGCTCAAGAACAACGAGTATACGTCTGTTCAGGCGCTGGTTGATGATTTCAACTTGATGGTCAATAACGCTCTGACATTTAACGGACCTGACCACCTGGTTACTATAGAGGGCCAGAAGCTAAAGGCAACTTTTGACAAACAGATGGCCAATCTTCCGAAGCCTGATGAGGTTGAGGAGAAAAAACCAAAGAAGGGAGGCAGTGCGAAGACCCCTGCGCGACGCGCCACTGGCCAGGGTGCTGGCAGGAACGCTAGTTCCCCGCAAGGCACCACGTTTGCTCTGGGCCCTGAGGGACTGCCGCTCATCCGTCGCGATTCTACAAATGCAGACGGGCGTCCCAAGCGATCGATCCATCCGCCTAAGCGTGATCTTCCCTACACTACCAAGCCAAAGAAGAAGAAGTATCAGTGGGAGTTGCGGTTCTGCCAGGAGGTTTTGGATGAACTTCATAAGCCGAAACACTACAACTACGCGGCACCGTTCTACTACCCTGTTGATCCAGTGGCACTGAATATTCCGACATACCACAGCATCATCAAGAGGCCTATGGACCTTTCTACTGTTCAGACTAAGCTGAAGACTGGGCAGTACGAGAACTCCAAGGACTTCGAGGTGGACATGCGCCAGATCTTCAAGAACTGCTTCAAGTTCAATATTCCTGGTGACCCTACTTACATGGCGGGGAAGAAACTCGAGGAAGTCTTCGAGCACAAATGGGCCCAGAAGGCCCGCTACCTTGAGGCTCATGATCCTCATCGCCAGGAGCAGAGCGCAGACTCTTCTGACGAGGATAGTGACGAGGAGGAGGAGGACAGCGATTCCGATGCTGATCAGGAAAAGCTGCAAATGCTGCAGAGACAGATAGCAGAGATGTCGAAGCAGGTGGAAGCCATCACACAGAAGAAAAAGAAAACTCCTCCGACTTCCGGCAAGAAGTCAGGCAAGTCGAAGAATGGAAAGAAGGATTCCAAGAAAAGCGGTGTTGGGGGCCTCACCAAGAAGGATAAGAAGGGAACAAAGGGTTCAAAGCCAGAGAAGCAGCGCTGGGTTACGTACCATGAGAAGCAGATCATCTCCAACGGCATCAGCAGTTTACCGGACAAGAAGATGCAGGAAGCGCTCAAGATCATTCAGAATAACGTTCCATCTCTGAAGGTATGTTTCCGGTGTCGCTGCCCCCTTTCCCCTACGTTTTTATGTTCGGATTCTGACTAGTGTTCTAGGGTACGCAAGAAACAGAGATTGAACTCGATATCGATGAGCTTCCTAACGAGGTCCTTCTGATGCTCCTCAAATTTGTCAAGAAGAACGCGCCACATGTCCTGGAAGAGGAGGAGCCGCCTGCTCCACCACTTCCCAGCGCTGCTCCGCCAAAGCCAAAGAAAAACAAGCCAATGAGCAAATATGAGCAGGAGGCCCAGATCAATATGCTTGAGAATAACCTTTCTCGCTTCCAGGGAGCTGCTCAACGCTCTCCCGATCCAGTGCCTTCGGTCGAAGCGAATGTCGAAAGCAGCGACGAGGACGATGACTCTGAGGAGAGCGAAGAGGAGTAAATGCTCTCGCGTTGAACAGGGATATTTGATGTCCACTCTTCATTCGCCTCGGTCCTACGCTGCCTACCGTTGGCATCCGCTCTCGCTTTCCTTTTTCTTCTTCGCCCCGGCAGCTCGCCCGTTTTCCTTTCCGAGGAAGTAGTTTGTTAATCGCATAATCTACGGATGGTGGCCTCCTATGACCAGTCCTCACGCCTCTTGCACTGGCCCTGGTCAAAAAGCGCTAGGTCGACGCATTCACTTCTACTTGTACATGTACATATTCTTTGCCCTCGAGCTTGCCTGCTTCCGAACTTTGCTTCTGGAGCTCTGATCGTTTTCCTCCTTAAACGCCTTTTCCGTTTTCTGCGATGATTAGATGAGAGTGATGGCTGGCTTGGCCAATTGGTTTGGGGTCCGTTACGTTTTGTGTCATGCTTTTCTTTTCACATCGGCAGGACTTGGTTGGACCAGTTTAATGCCTTTCTCCTTCCGTCGTCTACGAATTATGGTTTGCGCTTTGATGGTACTCATTTACGTACAAAGCAAAAGCGATGGTTAGGTGGGAATTGGTCATGATTTGATTCCCTGCCCCGTAATACCTCACCTAGCAGCCTCTGCACTTCGTTCAATTCCTGTCCTTATGGAGCTGAAGCTACGCTGTGTGCAGGAGAGATTCTAACTTGCTGAAATGAGCGGTGGCAGGGGATCTGAAGGATGTGGAATGCCTCTTTCGGCTTATGGTAGGCCCTGCGTGGGAAGGTGGCCAGAGAGAAATTAGGTGTATTGTATGAATATGAACGTAAAAATGTGAAAACTGCAGCCGAGCATCGGATCTTGTAGTCCAGTCCTCTTAGGTGAACGCAGGTATCATTTGTTCGAGTCGTAACAGAAAAAGGGTTGTAGTGGTTTCTTGTCTCGAGATATCTCCGTATCAGCCTGAGCCTAGTAGTGGTAGAGAGTGACGCCACAGGCGCTTAGCTTCCCCCACCGGCAGGGCCGTGGTTCAACAGGACGAGCGCCGGCGGTCAACATCATATTCCGTGTTTGACTGACACAAGATGATCCCACCATGCGACCCCGCTGTTCTCGACAATAATCCCCAATTTAAGAAGCTCTATCAGCATCTGACGACGACCCTGCTCAAACCAGATGGATCAACCCGTGCTCACGATTCCGATCCGGCGCGGAGAGCTGTTCAGGAGGTAAAGGCGCATTGCATGGCCTCGGTCCCCGCGGCAAGAAGACATGGTTCTGACTTTGGCTGCTTCGTTGCAGGAGCTGAAAGCTTATCAAATACGGCATGCAAAGACACAGATCAAGAAGAGAGCAATTGGGCAGCTAGCGTTCGATTTGCACAATGGCTTGCCGGACGAGGTCAGCACAGTCCCTTACCGTCGCCTTCCGGGGTTGAATGGCCGCCTCTCGACTGCGTAGTTCACATCTGCTATACTCCATAAATACCGTGCTGATTGAGATATGCGCAAGAATAGCTCCGGGACCTCGTCACAGTTATAGCTCTCTACCTCGAGTCAGACAACAACGACAGCCGTGATGGCGAAGAGATTCTCTCGCTCCTCTACCCGGATATTGATGAATTCCACTCAAGTATCCGTGCCATCGCACCGTCGCTTTCAAGTCAGCTTATCTCGACCGTAGACAATCTCAGAAACATTGCGAACGCAGCAACAGACCCCGCACCCGCTCCCACAACCTCATCATCATCATCATCATCGATCCCCACGCTTGCAGACAAATCGCGCCTGCTCCCGCGTTCGCGAGCACATCAGTCCGCAATTCAGACCAGCAAAATCTCCCTGTCTTCTCAGCTGTCCGACCGGTTGCGAGCGCTTCACGAGGTCCAGACATGTGAGCTTCCTGCGGCCCGGAGACAGATGGCGGCGACCGCCGCGGAGGTTCTTGCAGTGCGGGCGGAGATCATGGAACGGACGGTAGAGCTCTTGGAGCGGACGAAACATGGTGCGCTGGCCAGGGCAGCGAAGGCGCGGGCGGAGCACTTGGCTACGGTGGCGGCGGGAGTGGAGGGGAAAGTCAGGTATGCTTGTTCATTTTATTTAATTATCTTCCGCTATTTTTTTCTCTCTCTCCGTTATGCGTCAGGCGAACCTATCTCTATTACCCGAAAGGCTGACACAAAGTTCCTCATAATGTAGAGTCATGAAATTGGAGACGCTCGCTGCTATCTACACGCCTGAGACGATCACCGCCCTTACCCACTACCGCGAGCACCTCCGCGATACCCGGAGGCGACTGGAGGAAAGGCAAAAGGTCCTGATCCAGGAGCTCGAGACCTACAAAGCTGCGGATTCCGGTCAGGACGGTGGTGGCGGTGGAACTGGGCCCATGATTGAAATAGCACGCCGATATGGTGCTCTGCTCAAAGAGGTTGAGGCAGTGAAGATGGAGATGAAGAGATTGGGACACTAGATACTGTCTCTTTCTCTAGCGTATGTTATTCACGGCCCTGAGAAGCTTTCAGTTACCTACTTATTTTGATACCCTTGTGTACGGTTATGAGTTCTTTCTTTCAGCCATTTTTTGTTGATGACCTCAAACTTGGCTACTTTAGAAAGTTGGAGAATTCCATGAAGTTATGTACTTTGGTTTATACATAGATACATGGTTGAAAAGGTCACAGTACTAACACTTGTCAGGACAATCTCCATTGTTTTCTGGAGCTGGAGCTAGGTGAAGATATTTAGATGGTTTTAAGCTGCATTATTACAGCCGTAACAGCCAGCTCAGCATGTGTCTCCGACTCATCACATGGCAGGAGAGTGCATTATATAGAAAGCAATTGCTCCTCTAGGCTCTTTTCATAGCCCCTAGAGTCTACATTTCCATCGTCGCGCATAACTAGTTAGTTACATCGGTGGCGCTGACTCAGCCCGAGAGCCTGAGGCCAAGATTTTCACGTGGCGATCCCCGCAGTCACGTGCACACCCCGCCAATGCAGACCCGAGAAAAAAGTTCCCCGAGACCGACGCCGCCACCCGTGGCCTGGGATCTCTGCTCGAATTCGCCTCCCGACATACTATTGCCAACTTCTAGAAACGCCTCGCATGCCTCAGACAGAAAGTACCCGAGACTAGAGGAAAAGAGAACTTACCTTAAACTGCACCGTTACCTTTCCTCAACTCAATATAGGAACCTCTAAACCTAACCCCCGCACCTACTGAATTCCGCTACAGCAGATAGACAAAAAAAGGGCAACAAAATGGCCGACGGGAACATCTCCATCTACGACGAGATCGAGATCGAGGACATGACCTACGACCCGACCCTCCAGATATACCACTACCCGTGCCCGTGCGGTGACCGCTTCGAGATCGCCGTCGCCGACCTGCGCGATGGCCAGGATATCGCCGTCTGCCCCAGCTGCAGTCTGATGATCAGGGTCATCTTTGATGCGGTGAGTTGGCGCCAGCAGCAGCAACAACAGTATAGCAATAATGAAATTGAGGGAATTGTGTGACTAAACTATGTTTGTTTTTGTGTTTGTTACAGGCTGATCTACCGAGAGATGATACGGAGCAGCAGAAAGGAGCGTCTGCGGTGGCGGTTCAGGCGTGAAAGGATTAATTGATCATTGAGGGTTCGATGCTGTGAAGAATTGCAAGCGGAGGCTGTTATAAAGCCACGAAAGAATAGGCGATGCGGAGGACGCATGCATATCTACAACGATGGTAGATAAGGACGACATGGTACGTCATACAATATGGTCATCGCACGACACGACCTCGATGCCATCCCAGCTTGTCGAAAAGAAAGCGAGCCGGCTTCCCGATCGCTTCTCAGTGAACGTCGAGTCCACCAGACTTGGCTGGTTTCTGCATGTCGGGACAGAGAGCATGACCTGTACGACATGCAGGTGTCTTGGCTTTCTCAATCTCTTTGATTGGGGTCCCGGTTCAAGGCAGAACCGGCCGTTGAGAGATGCGGTGCGGGACTTCTGTACAAGTGGGTTGGGTTGTGCTGTTGGGGACAGGTTGGGAGATAAAAAGAATGTAGTCATCTGGATGAAGGATGTAGAAGACCTCAGACCCAAAAAGTTGATTACATGTCAGTGTACCCCGTATCATGACATGAGAGAGCTTGCACATGGCAGATGATCCGAAGGCTTTTGTGTTGCTACATGATTTATGATTTACAGAATAGGAAATAGAAAAATACAGAACACTTCGTGTCAATAAAACATAGCTTCACAACATGCCGTGATAACATGCTGCCATGACGTAGACATCCACCAACACCAGCACTCATTACGATCGCTTCCTCTCTTTTTGGATATGGTATTAGCGGTAGAGTAGACCCTCTTACCAAACCATGAGTCCCGTTATTCCTCTTCCTCATTATAGATATCCTTGCGCATGTTCAGCGACAGCTCTGCGTTCAGCAAGTCCGTCAGGTTGGACCCGTCGCGGAGGTAGATCCACTGCCCGTTGGGGTACCGCGTGTCCTGCTTCTCGTGCGTCTGGTCGCCCTCGACGACCCAGTCGTAGCGCTTGGGGCCCGAGATGGGCGAGCTGAGCCAGATCTGCTTGTTGGGGGGTTGCTTGTTCAGGACGTAGGTGCCCGCGCTGGGGACTATGATGTTGAGGACGCCGGCCTGTGTTGCGCGAAAAAATCCGTGTTAGCTCCTAGATCTGTAGATGGATCAATTGAGGCGAGTTTCAAATGTAGCATTGGCGTTGAGAGGATTCTTGCAGTGAGAAGAAGTTGTCTACTTCAGCTCTTCTTCAAATATACTTCAATTTGCGGAGGGGTAAAAAGTCCTAACGTACACTATACTCCGTCTCGATATCCGACCCCTCCTCCTGCGCCTTCTCCAGCTCCGACAGCAGGTAATTCAAGTAGTAATCCGCGTACTCGTGGTACTGCTGGTTTGTCAACGGCGTCGGCTCCGTCACATGGGTCGCTCCGCCCGCGATGTTCTGCGACTGCGGCTTGGGAGGGTTGGGGTCGGACAAGTTGGCCGAGGGAGTCGCATGGAAGCTTCGACGGGGGATCTCACGAGAACGGCATTGCGATGACGAGAAGACTGGGCTCTGTCTGGACTGGAATTGGAGAGCTGCAGGCGTTGCGGCGACTTGGAGGCGGCCGAGACGGAGAGCGGAAGAAGAGAGCACGGCTCGGGGCGTTCGGGAGAGCATGGCTGGCGGGAAAGTTCGGTGCGGGGTCTTAGAGGAGAAGAAAAAGAAAAGAGAGGATTTGGGGGTTCGTAGCAGGGAAGAAAAAGAGGAGGAATTGGCGGCAAACGAGGCCAGGTCGAGGCGGACGAGGTCGACGGCGGAGGTCGGAGAGAGCGAGCGAGCATCACATCATCCGCTCTCGCGCTTCTCCGCCCGACCTGCAGCCTCCGCGCCTCCGTTGCTCTGCTCTCCGCGAGCTCCAGGACGCTGCTGGCCCGCTGTATCCTGTCTCTTTCTTGTATATCATATTACTTCTGTGTTTTATTGTCATCATAGGGGCCGTACGTCTCATCTATTCCATGTCATCCATCTGCAGCCTGAGCTACCGCGTTCATTTAGTACGGAATTCTAGAACTCGAGAACACTTTGTATAACACAACTCGACATCAGGACATGTTGGTTTTCCGTTGCATTTACATGCTGCTGTCTATCAGTTCTTGAAAGAAAGTCTCCTCTTCCATGAGATACCTCCGGCCCTTTGCCAAAGGGCCTACTGTTCTATTGCGTTCAGAGTTTTCATCATTATCATCATCCTTCGCTGCGCGGGCCTCCTATCATCGGCCTCTTCCCTGGAACATGTCGGAGAACAGACAAGCAGAAGCGCCTTCACCCAGGAACCAACCACCCAGGCGGGAGAAAAGGCCCCCTCTGACGCACTTCCTCTGCTTCCCGCTGGTGAATGCGGTCTCGCTACCCCAGCTGGAAGCGTCCCTCGCGACCTTCAAGGCCGCTATCCCGCCTCGTCCGCGGACAGAGCATGACCACCCGCTGAAACCCACCCCGCCGCTTATCCCCGATGCGGCGCTGCGGCCGGTGGGCACCCTCCATCTCACGCTGGGGGTGATGAGCCTCCCGACAAAGGAGCGTCTGGACGCAGCCATCAACCTGCTCCAGTCCCTGGACCTGGAGTCTATGCTGCGCGAAGCGGAAGTGGCCGCCGCGAGACAACAACAGCGAGCTCGACCTACGGCCGCCCGGAAGGTGACGCCTGTGAACCCGGCCACTGCGGGCGCGGAGCCCCCAGCTCCTTCGGAGGTCAAGGACGATGTTGCTCCTGTTCTGTCGGTGCAGCCGGACCTGACCACCGCTCCTCCCGTATCTATGGATCCGCCCCAGCCGCTGGTCATCTCGCTCGAATCGCTGCATGCGCTTCCGCGCGCGCGGGCTTCGACCGTCTTGTACGCGGCTCCGTTGGATCCCACAGCTCGTCTGTACCCGTTCAGTGTGATGCTGCGAGATAAATTCCTGGAAGCGGGCTTCCTGGAAGGCGAGTACAAAAAGCCACGGGGAGGAGACCGCGACCGCGAGAGTCAGGAGCAAAACGAGACGGAAGAGACCAAGAAAGAAGACGAGAAGGCCGAAGGAGAATCAGCAGAGACACCAACACCAACAATCCCCCAAGAACTCCTCCAAGAACTCCCCTCCGGAGTCGCAGAGGATCCCCAACCGCACGACTCCAACGCCAAACTGAAGCTCAAGACCAAGGCCACCCCAAAACTGAAACCCAGACCGCTCCTCCTCCACGCAACAGTCGTGAACACGATCTACATCCGCGGACGACGGCGGGGGAATAACAATAACGAGAACGGACCTAAGAATAATAATAACGGATCAAGGAATAACAATGGCGGCCGCTACACCTTCGACGCGCGGGACATCCTCGCCCACTACAGGGACTACTACGTCGACGAAACGAGGACGGAAGCGCGGCCCATGATCTTCCCCAGGCAGGCCGGGGCCTTGGACAATGGCGAAGACAGATCCGACGAGGAAGACCTCGCCTCCTCGGAGTCCGAAGCAGAAGCAGAGGCAGAGGCAGAGCAAGAGGGAGAGGGAGAGGGAGAGGAGGTAGTCGGACAGAAGAGAACCAACCACGACGACACCGCCGCCGAAACCGCCGCACCCCCGCCCCCAGAGAAGAAGCAGAAGAAGCAGAAGAAAAAACGAAAGGAGGAGGAAGAAGAGCCACCCAAGAACCCGTTCATCTGGGCCCGCAACGTCCCCATCGACCGGCTCTGCATCTGCGAGATGGGCGCGAAGAAGCTCGACCCCGACAGCGACGCGGACGGTCTGGCCCGGCGGCTCGGGGAGGTGTATACCGTTGTGGCGGAGCGGAGGTTGCATTTTGGTCGGGAGAGTGAGAGAGATGTTCACGTTCCTGCTGATGCTGGTGGCGTCGCTGTGGGAGATAGGGATGTGTTTGTGGATGATAAGGTTGAGATCAGTAGCGATAGCAGTGTTGATGGCGGCGTGAGGCTGGACGTCGCATAATAATAAGATGGACGGATAGATACCTGATACCTGATGAATGTATCTAGCTGAATTGTTGAATATGTACTGTACATGGTATAATGAATACCCCATACCCGTGAACGTCGGGACGAGGGGAGGGAAATGATACCTGATAGCTGTACCATATGAATAGTACGTACGGCATGGCAAAAAGAGCTGCTGCTTGAGCCAAGCATATGGCTCATCCTAATTATCTGATCCACCTGACACTTTGAACAACTCCTGGAACTGACATTATGCCACATGCAGTATGTACTGTACATACATCGATGCAGATACAGAAAGGCAAATGAGCCCATGACCATCCATCCTATCGAGGCACGACTATCCGTCATTTGACTCTTTCAGCTGAAATTCTATCCAGGTATCAGAAACAGAAAGATGAAAAAACAACGCTCACCCATACATTAACAACATTAAAACAACAACAAAAAGCAACCCATTTCTCCGTTATCCACCAAGCAGACGTGTTTTATTTATGCTCACCTCACCTCACCTCACCTTACTCATGATCGTCTCCACCCCCCTCTCGACCGACAACTCCGCCGCCTTGGCCTTGACCGCACTAACCATGGACCTCTCAAAGTCATCCCGCGACCGCAACACGGCCTCGACCCACGAGAGCTGCAGATCCCAGTACTCCCTCTTGAAGCCTTCGTAGACGGAGACCACCCCTTGCCCTTTTTCCGCCTCGAGCAGCCGCACGAGCCAGTCGACGAGGCGCCACTTGTGCTTGATGTTGGAGGCGAACGAGTCGGGGAACTTCTGGAAGAAGGCGAAGACGGTGAGGACATCGTCCTTGAACTTGTCGGTGAAGGGGTCCTGGCGGCGGAACTTGACGCCCTTGTTGCGGATGGCGGAGAGGTAGTGGATGAGCAGCTCGTCGGAGAGCTCCTCGATGAGGATGTCCGTCAGGGACGGGTGCAGCACGGGGCTGTAGTCGGAGATGTAGTCCTCGAAGGTGGAGGTGATGCGTTTCACGGCGAACTCGCCGTACCACTTCTGGGTGAAGAAGTCCGGCAAGGTCGAGCGGAAGTCGACGGCGAAGATGAGGTCGACAAACTGCGAGAGGCAGTGCGTTGACAGGTCGACGTAGCCGTCGCGGAGCACGTCCAGCGCCGGCCCGCCCGTCGAGGCCATGTACTTGGCCGAGACGAGCGGCTCAAAGTCGCGCTTGAACCGCGTCAGGTAGCCCACCTGGCCCGTCTCCTCGTTATCATCGATGCAGGCGATCTGGTCGTTGGCCACGGCGATGAGCCAGTCCTGCAGCATCTGCATGCCGTCCGAGGGCTCGGTCGTCGGGCTCTTGTACTTGGCGCATTCGTCGTCTATCAGCGCCTGCCAGGCGCCCTGGCGGTTCTTCAGCACGCGGAACATGGCGTCAATGACGCCCTCGACGACGTCGGTGCGCTCGGAAGCGCCAGATGCCACGACCTGCTCGTGCAACATACGCCACATGTCGGGGAGGGTCCTGGTGCGGAAATACCCCTCTGCGTTGGTGTCCAGCGAGTCCGGCGTCTTGTCGAGGAACGCCTTTTTGTCCGTCTCGAAGATCCGATCCATCCACTCCTCGACGGCCTTGATGATGATGTTCTGCCACTTGCGGACGAGCTCGGGCTCCCGGTCGTCGAGGACGTTCGGCACCAGGTCCGTCCGCTTCCAGCCCAGCTTCGACATCTTCTTGTAGTACTTCTCGCTCCAGTGGATGATGGCCAGCAGGTTGTCCGGGGGCAATTCGGGATCGTCAATGAGACCGATCAGGAAATCATGCATCATCTTGTGGTAGATGTTGGTATACGTGTTATATATCTTCCACTTCTTCGGCATCAGCGACTGCATGCCCTGCTGGACCGTATACAGATCGTTGAAGAACCACTTGAAGCTCTTCTCCAGAGTGTCCGGGTCGCCGAGGAATTCCTCCTTGGTCCTATCGAACTGCGACTGCGCGTAGAGCTCGATCGCCTTCAGAAACTTTTCCTTGTATCCCCTGACCGTCTTCGGACCGATGTTCATCGACTTAAACCGGCTTGCCAGGTCCTTGTGGTCCTTCTGCGCCTCCTGCAACGCGCGGACCTTCTCGTCGTTCTTCTCCTCGTTCATGATCACGACAGCCAGCCGGACGACCATGCTACGGTTATCCGACTGCACGAGGGGGATGAGATTCATGCAGGCCGTGCCCAGGTGGTCGTCGAACCAATCGATCACGGAATCCAAGCCCTGGAAGTAGTCCGCCAGGGTCGCCTCGTTGCTCGGATCCTTTGCCCTGCGTATCTGATCCATCGCCTCATCGCGGAAGTCTCTCAGCCGCGATATCAGCATGTGCGCCTTGAGCAGGTTGGGCTGGTTCTCGAGGTCCTCGTCGTCCTCCCGGAGAAGGTTCTCCACCTCCTTCAGGTCGTCGTTGAAGCTCTCCAGGCCCTTCTTCATCATCAGGACGGCCTCGAAATTGCGCTGCACGCGGGCAAGCTTGTCGATCTGCTTGAAATCGTCGACGGTCGTCTGGGACTCCGCGCACAGCTTGTCTATCCCCTGCAGTTCATCTCTGGTCTTCGAGACGTGTCGCTGTCCCTCTGTCAGGATGCTTATACTGCGCTGTACCGTCTCCAGCTGGTCCCTCAGGCCCTCCCGGAGCTGCGCGTCAACGGCGGCCTTCTTGCGCGTATACTCCGCCTTCAGGACGGGGATCTTGTCGAGGTCTTCCGGATAACGGAGCAGATCCTCGAGACGGGGCATGGCCACCGTCCCGTCTGCGTCTGCGTTTGGCGCCATACTTGTAGACGAACGGGCAGTCGTATCGGAGAGTTTGATCGAGTGCCGGCCCGGGAAAGTGAACCAGGATGATGCCGAATTTCTTGGAGCTGTATCTTCGTTTCCTGCACGAAGCTCTGATAGAGAATGATGACCAGATGATATCCCGACGTTGCTATCTTTACTCGTACAGTCCCTGTCAGAACAAAAAGACTCGATTGACCGTGTAAACGTGGACTCAGCGGGGGACGCTAATGCATCCTTCTGCGCAGTATCGGATCCTCCCGACTGAGGTCTCCTCGAATGTACGAACGAGTACGACGCAAGTCCAGCTAACTTCTCCCTCACCGTACGCGAGCGAGAGAGGGAGGGTTTCGGACGGAGAGGAGGCGGAGGGACACAGGCGTCAGGGACAGGAGGAGGAGGAGCCGCTATGGAAGTAGTATGTACCTCCCGAACAGGAGCTGTTTCAACGGATGCGCTGTCCCGACAGAGGCCCGGCTGCGCAGCACCGTGGACCCCCGGGCGGAGCGGGCGCTGGTTCGCAGAGGTGGTCGACTTGGCGCACTGGCGAGGAGTAGAAGACGTAGATCTCGAGGCCAGGCCGGGGGCCTGCAGCGAGCCCGCGCGGAGATGCTGCTCGATGGCCGCCGCGCGCTCGGCCACCGACGGCGCCCCCGGCCCGGGCCTCAGCGACGGCCGCCGCACCGGCGACCCACGTGACATCGCCGTCTGCTTTTCCGCGCGGCGCTTTTGACGACTGAGCAGATCAGATCGAGAGATGCTCGACGGCTTGCACGGCGGCCTGCGGACGGAGATCTAGCGCCGTTGGGACAGAGTCGAGACGACCGTCACAGTCCTCCAAGTCTCCTGGTGATTGTGGGTTCTTTCGAGTTCGAGCGATTTAGACCGTTATCTGCGAGAGCGCAGGAAGAGAAGAAGCACGAATTCAATTGAAGACCATTGAGACCGTTCGAACGAGCACACGAGTACCGCAACGACCGGATCGCTATATCAGTCCTTAGAGAAAGGACACGAGCGGTATCAGGACGCGTTGCGAGTCAGAAGTGAAGAGATCTCGAGAGCGGGGTACTTCACAGCCAGCTTGCTCTGAAGAAGACGGCGACAGCCACACACAGATACACAAAAAGCTCGACGTTAGCAACATCACCATAGAGCAACGGTGCATACGACAATAACACGAACGCGGAACCCTCCCACTTTACGTCCGGCGGCCTCCCCTCTACCTGATCCAACCTGCCTCTGACGGCCCGCCTCGAGCTCGACCTCACACACAAACAAACCTCCATCTCCATACCTATCTATCCATCTCAAACAACAACCAACACGAATAGACCAAGATGAGCTACTTCCGCATCACCCTTCTCCGCTCCGCCATCGGCCTGCCCGAGAAGACGCACGGCGTGCTCAAGGCCCTGGGTCTCAAGAAGCGCATGGCGACCGTCTTCCACCCCGTCACGCCCGACGTCGCGGGTCAGATCATGAAGGTCAAGGAGCTGGTCGACGTGCAGGAGGTCGACCGCCCCCTGACGAAGCAGGAGCTGCACCTCGAGCGCAAGCCCGACCCGGGGTACTACGTCGAGTGCACGTCGGGGACGGAGTGGAAGGAGAAGCGGAGGGTGTGAAGAGTGTCATACACACACATACACTCTTCTTGAAGTCTCTTGAGGACTCTTTCTTCCTCCTCATTTCAGCGCTTTTGCTCCTTTTTAAAATCTCTTGGTCATTGGGTGGTCTCTGTTGATAGATTGGTCTACATACTGTACCTTTAAAGGTACCATTGGGAAGTGGGTAGCTTTGCTTGCTCGCAGTGAATTAATCGGAGTGGAGACTGGGCGAGAAGGACAGAAACGGCTGCAATAGCGGATATCCACTACCTCTGAATAGTCATTGAAACCTCTATTTACAACAACCCCACTGGGCCAGAAGCATGACATCCTCCTGACTTCTGTCAACTAGCCTGTCTTTCTTCCAACTGGCTATGACCATGTACAATATTCCTATGAAATATAGCATGTTCTATGACTCATTGCCGTCTCTGTCTTGTCCATTGGCTGTACATATAAACTCCATCCGTCATGCATTACGACGAATAAATGATCGCAACCGTCAATGCAAAATGGAGCATCAATGTAGTAAAAATAGTATTTATTACGACACTAGGGATATAGTCTGAGCAAGCGCAGCTTTGCTCCTGCTGAATACAGGTTTCTGAACCTCCAAATCTTGCGCCTTGAACACCCTCTTCGAATCCCGAGTTCCTCATTTGTACACGTGGAACAGCGCGGCCATATACAGGTCCGACAAGACCATGGAAACTTGCTCCGCGTAATCTTTAAACAGACAGTTCTGCCGCAGCACATCTCTTCTACGTCTTGTAGAGCGTGTCCAGGAATCCCTCCACCAAGCGGTTGACGATGCTCTTGTCCGGTATGGTACCTGCCACACCGTACAGGGCAGACGTATCACCTCTCTTCTTGATATAGGACTTGCCTTGCCTCTTCTTCTCCTCGACCTCCTCTAGCTGCTTCTCCACAACTTCGATGAGGTCGGTGGTGAGTTTGTCGACCGCCGAAGCAGTCGGGATGGTGAAAGCAACATGGATCGCAGGAGGCGATTGCAGAGCATTGAGGTGCCAGCCCTTGGCGGACATCGCATCCGCAATGTCATAGGTGTCGATGGCATCGTTCTTGCTGGCAAAGGCAATGACACTGACAAGTGGCTTTCCAATGACTTGGAGATGCTGCGACAGGATTGGGTGTTCGCGGATCGAAACCTCGAATTTCTTGGCTGCTCCCATTATCTGGTGGCAGCTGTTGATGTAACCAGATTCTCCCATGCTCATTAGACTTGCCCAGCAACCAGCAATCAGGGCTCCCGGGCGCGATCCCGCCATAGACGGAGATCCATAAACGCCACCGGACCAGTCTGGGTAGATGAAGTATTGGTAGTTTCTGTAGGAGCGATTGCGGTATAGTAGAACGGAATTGCCCTTTGGTGCAAACCCATATTTGTGGGTGTCGACACTGATACTCGTCACACCGGGAAGACGGAAGTCAAATCCTCCCTCGTCTTCGTACGGAGAGGGGAAGCCGGCTTTCTTGAGGAAGGCAATCACGAAGGAGCCCAGACAGCAGTCGACGTGAAGGGGTATCTTGTAAGAAGTCGCAAGGCGGGAAAGAGCGGGAATGTCGTCAACAATGCCATGTGGAAAGTTGGGCGCAGATCCAACCAAAAGAACAGTGTTGCGGTTGATCAGACGGCGGACAGATGGAATATGAACCTTGTAATCCGGAGCGGGACATGGGACGCGATGGAGTTTGATCCCAAAGTAATTACAGGCCTTCATGAAAGCAGCGTGAGCCGTATCGGGGATGATCCTAAATACGTCAGTTTATGCTCAATGTTCCATCAGTTAGTCTCCTGACTTACATTTCTGGCTCAGTCACTCCGCGCTCGACGTACGCCTTCTGGCGTGCTGCCAGACATGCCATGAGGATCGATTCCGTACCACCACTGGTTGTCACACCAGCGCCGTCTGGAGGACCGTGGAACAGCGCAAGGACCTAATTGATAATCGTCAGATCAGACATTCATACCTCAAGACATCTCAAGGGACAGGAACACGAACCATAGCCACGATCTCAGACTCCATCTTCCGGACACCAGGAAAAACATCCGGGTGGATAGGATTCGCAACGCCAAACTGCCCAAAGGCCTCCGTCTGCAGCTTGAGCAGGTCCTGGCCGCCATGATACACGGCACCGCTGACCCTCCCATCCTCCCACATCGTGTGCTCCATGTTGGCGAGCTTATCGAGCTCTGCGCGCACCTGCTCTGCTGTCCATCCCTCCTTGGGAAGGGTTAAATACTTGGTTACGCCGGGCCCTTTCGGGACGAGCTTGGTTTCCAGGTCCGTAAGTGCCTTTGAAACTTGCTTGTCTATCTGACTGCGGACACCGGGCAGACGCAGGAAGACCGAGTAGACCCATAGCCGGATGAGAGCGTAGATGTTCCGGATGCTGCCTACAATACCGTAGCCGCGGAGGGAGTAGAAGACCTTGCGGGTGCAACGGAGAAGGAAGAGAATGAAAACGATGTTTCGTAGGCTATGGCTCACAGTCAGTATAACAGAGTCACCCCAATTATTATCCCTTATATTTTTCAATCGACGCTGCGTAAGGTGTGAACGCTGCTTTGTTACACTCACAGGTCCAGATTCAACGCTGCGAGGTGCGCGCCCGACACTGCCCTGCCATACCCGTTCAACCTGTTCTGCAGAGAGACCGGAAGGACCGGAGATGTCATGGCTGATCCAGACTATTGATAAAAAGATCGAATCTATAGGTGAACGGTCCCTAGGAGCGATTGGATGCTGGTCAGGAGCAGGAGAGGGTTGAAGATCGGAGTTCCAGACCAAGGGTCGCCATATGCCCAGTCACAAGCAGAAAGCGCCTCGGCTCATGCTTCCCCGCGAACGCGCGTGGTCGCTGCTCATGATGACGTTATGGCATGCACATCCAGTACAGTACAAGGGAGGAACGACCGTTGAAGTTCAGATTTATGATCAACTTGAATTCGCTTACAATGGAATTTCGCTGGATTCTCTAACAATTGAATTTTGCAGCACAGAACGGATGCTATCAGCCACTGTCAGATCATATCGATCCTTTGTAGAACCGCTGTCTACGAACAATAGCTTGCTATGTATGTACATCAGACATGCTCTCCAACATAACACCAGCCTCTTTTTTTCATCCGAGACAAATAAGAAAGCTTTTTGGGTCCCAAAAATTTCCCAGAATAAACTCATGAACAAGACAAAAAAATCGAATCTCCTGTTTTAGTGTAATTTGCCCGAGAATCACCGGCTTTAGACGTATCTTGTCAAACTGCTCTTTTGATTTTTTATTTCGTACCACGAAATTTAAGCAGCGACGCCGTTACCATTGAGCTCGGCTTGGATCTCCTTCTCCTTAGCGTCAAGCTTGGCCTTTTCCTCTTCAGTGAGGTCAAGCAGAGGGTTGTCCTCGCCCAGATGGATGTTACGGTAGTAGGCGCGGATGATACTGTCTGCATCATCGACCGCAATCGGACGAATGTCAGCCAGCGCCTTGATCTTGGCAGTGCACTCCTTGTACTGAGCATCAGTCATGTGAATGTTCAGCTGCTGAGCACGCGACTTGATCGCGTTCCAACCCGTCAGACGCGAAGCGAAGTGCACGTAGCGGGTCATGCCAAAGTCGGCCGGATTGATAATTTCGTAGGTGCTGGGGTTGTTGAGAATTGCCTTGGCGTGGATACCGGCCTTGTGAGTGAAGGCACAGAAACCGGTGATGTAGTTGTTGAAAGGGATGTTGACCTGGACCGCCTCGGCCACCAGGTCCTCGATCTCCTTGAGCTTCTCCAGCTTGTACTTGCTCTTGACGTAGTCAGGGTCGGCAACAATCATCCGAGCCATCAGACCACCGAGAGGAGTGATACCGTTGCGCTCGCCGATACCCAGGACGGAGGTGTCGACGTGAGTGGCACCAGCCTCCAGGGCGCAGTAGGCGTTGGCAATGGCACATCCAGTGTCGTTGTGAAAGTGGCACTCAATGTCACACTTGACGACTCCTCTCAGCACGCGAACCAGCTCGTACACCTGGCGGGGAGTGGCGCAGCCGACGGTATCGGCGATACCGACACGGTTAACGCCAACCTGGTCGACAGCAGAGTAGAGAGACAGAAGGTCAACCAGGTCAGACCGGAAGGAGTCCTCACTGGAGAATCTGACCTCGATGCCCTTGGACTTGACGAACTCGATGACTTCGATGGCGGTGTTCTTGATGTAGGTCATATCCTTGCCGTGAGAGTGCTCACGGAGGTAGGAGGAGGTGCCAATGACGATGTCACTAGACGGAATTAGCATGTCATACAGGGAGGGACAAGAGAGCAGTTCTGTGACACTTACACTCCATCGACACCAGTTTCGACGGCTATTCTGGCGTCATCCATGTGGCATCGGATGTGAGTAAGGATCTATGTACTTATCATTAGACCCGGGGTAACATTGATAATATCTACAGGAACCCACCTTGGCCCTAAGACCAAGCTTGCAGATGGCTTCGCAGTCCTTTCTCGACTGCTCCGAAGCACATGGGCTAGTGAGCTCGATCTACGCGGTACAATTCGTTAGTCTGAAGCTCATCAGGCTTTGCATTGCTTGCCCTGCCATGACTCACATAGTCGACACCAAACTCATCCAGGGCCTTGGCGATCTCGATCTTCTTCTGGGTATCAAAGAAAGCGTTGGCGAACTGCTCGCCCTCACGAAGGGTGCTCTCAATGATCTTGAAGCGCGAGACATTGCTCAGGAAGTCGGTGACACCAGCGTTGTGGCCGTACGGGTTACGGGTGGCAGGGCGAGGGTTCTGGCGGGTCCTGATAGCAGTGTAGCCCTCGTGCTTGGGAAGGTCTTTCGCATTGGTTAGTGGCTGCATGGACCGGACGTGATTTCACGAATTCCAGAAGCAGGAGAATGTACCGTCGAGATTGTCGCCATTTGTGTGCCCATTGGGCTGTCGGTCTGCACTGGGAGACATTGTGCGAGGAAGGTGGGGTGTGCGGCGTCTGGATCAAGAGAAGATGGGATAATGGAACTGGAAATGGGGGATTAAAACAGATGACAGAGAAGATGAAAGAAAGAAGCCCAGGCAGTGTCTGAGTTGATATTTCTGAAAGAGTCGTGGAGAGAGAAGTAAGAGTCAGCGAGCGCAGAAGGGGTGGGACTTTTAAGGCGGGAGATCTGGGAATGACTCGACGCCTCTACTCTGCGGCGAAAAACTGGGGGAAATTTTCACAGGCCGGCAGCCAAGAAGGGTGGGGATCACCATTCGGCCGACGCGCATTGTGTCTGTCCAGCCCAATTGCTCGTCATTGAGCGGCGCGCTCTTGCTGAATGTGCATTCCCTTGCATCCTACCGCGGAGAACCAGCACGATGGCTGGTTGGTTTTCTCTTCTTCTCGTGTTGTGTGTTTGCCTGCCCCTGTACTGCGTACGTGTGTAGGCCGTGATTGGCAAGTCTCGTTTGCGGCCCTGGCCGCCGTCCACCGACATCGGCTACGGACTGATGACGCCGTCGCACGGAACGGGTCTAGACATCACGGTTTTGCTAAGCAATGGGAGGCATCTAATCTAATTTTCTTTGATTCGGTAGGCTGCCCTAATTCTTGACATGTATCATTTGAGATCCCCTGCGGCTGCCATCTTATCTACCTGCCGCATCGCCGTCCGGGGTGCCGCCGTCCGCCGTCGAGACGTCACCGCCTTCCACCCCCGACGGCTCATCACCTTTTTCTGCTCTCTTGTTGGCCAGCCGCATCCGGATGCGTATCCGCTCGACTCGCACACGCGATACGGCGCCTGTTTCGGCAGTCAGAACGCGGCTGATGGCTGCTACAGCACATGTTTTAGTCCATGTCCATCTGCAGAATAAAATGACCCTCCAATGGCCTGCCCTTCTGTGGTTTCTACTCTACCTAACATGCACGGTCTAAGATCATCCAGCGGATGTCCTATCTCCAGGAGGAAATGTCTATCTGTGTATCCACGAACCATGTATGATACGAACCATAATTTCTATTGATGGGCACCACTGCGAATCTCTTTGTTGTACAGCACGACATCTGCGACTAGAAAGATCAACTGCAGCCCTCTTCTCCTAGCTGGTGGAGTCGGTATTTTGTTAACGAACGGATCAAAATTGCTCTTCAATTAATCGCTCCAGCTCTTCAGTTTCGATATTTCCTGCTTGAAGACTCGGCCACGGGTCCGCTCCATCTCATTGAACAAGTCCGTATCAACTCTCTCCACCGAACCGCCCTCTGGATAGTCAGTATATCTCTCAAAACCATCGAGCTCGCCCAGCCTGGGGGCGCCCTTCCTCTTACCACCGCCCAGGCGCCGGATCTTAGACTGTCGGATCCCATAGCCCCCATTTCTGGACCCCATGACGTTTCCCAGGCCGATTCTCCGATTCTTACGCATACCAAAGAAAAGACCGGCGACGACGAGGAGGACGACACCCAGGCTGACCGGCAAGCCGATGATGAGACCTAGCTTGTTGAAGGGCGTTGGAGGCGGAGGCTTGTAGTGCTCCACTGGCCTTGGGACCAGTTCGATAGTTGGGCCCTGCCTGGCGCTTGCTCGCTGGTCCGAGGCTGGATCGTTTTCGATGATGTACAGAGTCAGCTTGTTGCGAGATTTACCCTGCAACCAGTCCTTGTTCATCTTCAGAGGGATATATCCGTAGCTGTTCTCGGTTTTCTCGGACGTGTAAGCCGAGTCTCCCTCTGAGGTGTCCGAGTATCTCAGCTCGATTGTGATGGTAGCATTGATAGGATAGTAGTCGGCATTCCACGTCACGTAGTATGTCGAGTCCACAGTCACATTGGCACCATCCTTGGGCAAGCAAAACGGCGAAAACGGAAGTCCAAAATCTCTACAGACAGGAAATTCACCAGATGATGGAGGAGAGGTTGTGTTTGTAGCGGATGCCGTGCTGGCAGATGCCTTTTCAGTTGCTGTCTTTGAAGTTGCTGTTGCAGACAGCAAAGACACTATAATAGTCAGTCATCCGACCTTCTTGGGTTCAACCATGCAGAAAAAGGTAGCCTAAACCGCCGTGCATTGACAATTCAACAGAATCGTGACAGTTGACACCTACCAGCCTGCCGTTTGTCGAGAACGGCTCCAGTGGACACACCAATACTGCAGCTGAGAACAGCTGCAACAGCATATGCCACGATAAACAAGGCAGATGGATAGATGTTACCGGGCCGCATTTTTGGCGGTTCGGGATCTCAATTTGTAAATAATGACCAGACCCTGTGTGGTAAACAAAGAGCCTCAACAGCTCCGAAGTCGTGACCGTACGTTCTGTAATTGATCGAAAAGTAAATAGAGATCAAGCAGGAACCATGCACTGGACCAAGTGCTGAGACTAACTTCGAATACAGAGGAAACTAAAGGTGACAAAGATGAGGCACGACATTCAAGTGTCGCGCTGAAGCAGAATGGAGAACCGTGGAATTGAATGGAATAAGATGGGATAAGAAGGGAATACTGGAAGAGCACTGGCAGACGGAAGTTGACTTTCGAGGAAGCTGCACTCCATAGTATATCGGGGCCAGAGTCGTCCCAGATCCTGTACAGGAAGGTTCACCTCTTCAGAAGGGTGCGGGCGTCCATCTCGATAGCACATAGCAGGCTCAGACATGCCTCCAGTTCCTTCAAAATGTTCGATGGCAGAAAAGCTCTTGGAGTCGACTGTGTTCGAAGGCGTGACCCGCACCTTGGAGCTTCGCTGAACCTAGGACCTGCTATGGTAGACAGGGTACCATTTGTGCTTGCACCCTGCGCGGCTTTCTGAACATCCTTGAGGTACAATGGCGGCTTCAAGTTTCTGAAATTCCTCTTATTATTCAGCAATGGCACGCTTTAATTTAAGCACAGCTTCCAATGACAGGTACTAAGGGCCAGTCTCAAAGGACTTCATCTCCAGTCCTCAGGGCACGGGAGTTTATTGGTCAATTGCCAGAAAAGGTAACAGTCACTGAGCTCTTGTTATTGCCAAACCTCTGCTTCGCGCTGTCAGCAGTTTACCTTGCAGAAGTTATGCCTGCCGCTCTTGTTGCAGTTGTATAGGCATTGTCTTATGCACCAGTAACGTCTCTTAGGCCAGGAGAAGACGATCGCAATTGAAAATGTCTGAAGTACGCTCGGACCATTGCTCTATCGCTGGGGGGAAATTGACAGAAAGCTCAAATGGTCAGTATTTCTCGGCTTGAAAAACCCAGCCATAACGAAGTAAATGAATTGGCTTCTGCACCTTCTAATCGCCTTTCTTCAGCGCCCATGCACGCAAATCTCACCACTGAGGAAGTTTTATCCGCGAAATTACTGTACAGTACCTAGGTGGCAATTCTGAAACACGTGCGGCTGTCTTATCGCTGGAGCTAGATCAGATCGGGCTAAGCCCCACGGCGCCTGCGTTTCCCCGCTGCCGGGCTGCGACCAGCCCCTTTTGGCCCGACCGCAGAGTGCTTAGGTGTTCAGGTGTCAGCAAAGCATCGTGGTCGGTTTCAGCAGCAACTCGCGACCAGGTCTCTTGCTGCATATTCTTTAAGCTGTTTAATTCATCTTTCTTGTATTCCAATATTCGTTACGCCTTTGCGACGCTTTATAACCATATTTTTTTCTGCTTCATCCCACTGTCTTGAATACTACCGTCTTCCACGGTTCACTTTTCCGGTTCTCCTTCGATCGTCATCATCATGCGTCTCTCCCCGTTCGTCGCCCTTCTCCCAGCGCTTGCCGCGGCGCAGAACCAGATCCCTCTTGGAGAGCGGGTACAAGGCTGGTTCAACAAGGCCAAGTCATACATCCCCACAACCACCCCCGCTCCCGTCGAGGAGGCCGCTGAGAAGGTAGTGGAAAAGACTGTCACGCCTGTCAACATGAGTAACTGGCAGTCAATCCTCGAGCCCTCTTCAGAGGTTCAGGAGTGGCTCATCTTTGTCACTGGTGGAAACAAGACTTGCTTTGGTCGCTGCAACAAAGCGGAGAAGGCGTTCAATGTATGTCCATGCATGATGCATCCCTCGTGGCTTACACCTAGCTTGCTGACCTGCGTTGTAGGAATCCGTGCTTCTGTTTGCTGCCGATCGAACATCACCCAACCTTGGCTACTTGAACTGTGAGAAGGAACAGCTCCTCTGTTCCATTTGGTCGGCCGCTGCGCCCTCTGTTTGGCGCTTCCAAGTTCCCCAAGCGCAGGCTGAGGCACCTCGTCCCGCTACTCCTCTGCATATCGTCTACCTGAACAGCACCACCGTTACCCCGGAGACCGTCTACAAGATCCACTCCGAGAAGACATACGAGGAGGTCCCTCGCTACGAGGGCGCTTTCCACCCCACGGATGGCTGGCTTGCACAATACGGACTGAACGTGCCTCTGGGATATGTCATCTTCGCCTTCAGCATGATCCCCAGCTGGCTCATGATGATCGCCATCAGCATCTTCAGCAGGACTCTCGTGTAGGCGTTGTACAGCTCGGCTTTCTCCAATTTCCATGGCACTGACGCATGTCAACAGGACCCGACGACTTGGAAACCCAGGCGCGCAAGCTGCCCGTCAAGCTCAAGCTGGCGCTGGCAGAGCCAACTAAAGAACGAAGAATGATGATGTTTTGTCTCCAAAAAAAAGTACATGGATTATGGTTGTATATAATGAATAATATGTATCTAATAGGCGCTTGGCTTATGTGAGACGCGCATGAAGTGAATGTCTATCTAGACGCGGTTTTGGATATGCGCTTTATGCTTGCCTGCTTACCTGGGTAGATATTCTTACAATAGGAATCGCAGAAAGGAATTTCTTGCAGTGTTATTGACAATGGTAATAAAAAGTGGTAAGATATAAAATCCTTGTCTCAATAACCTGAGCGGTTGTAAATAGACATCGTAAATAAATGTGTGATCGGGTCAAGTCAACAACTGCGCGCGACCGCTGCAGAAAGCTCTCCGAAAGCAGAAACTCGAAACTCCGGCCGGCGAACCAGCTTAACAGCCCCTCCTCCAAGTTCAGAAGAAAGCCACCACAAACCCCCGCTCCCCGCGACACCTGAAGCGAAGCGAAAAAGCAAACCATGGCCGCGTCAGTCCCACTCGACCGCATCCCCCCGACGACAGCCTCCTACGTGATCGCGACCGCCATCCTCGCCGGCGTCACGGGCTTCTTCATCGGGCAGGGCGCCGCGCTGGGCCTGTTTTCGTTCTCCGGCAAATCGAAAAGACCGCGAAAGAGCTGGCCGAACAGCTATGATGTGAAGATTCATAAAGGGTCCTCGGACGAAGAAGATGAAGAGGGAAATGAAGAAGAGGAGGCGAGCGAGGAAGAAGAGGATGGGGGGGAACTGGCGACCTTTGAGGGCAACACGGACGAGGTGAAGCTCGTGCTTGTGGTCAGGACGGATCTGGGGATGACGAAGGGTACGCTCTTTCTTTTTCCTTTCTCCCTCGATTAACTTCAACTATCTTTATATTGTTGCCAATTATTGATCTCTTTCACTTTTATTTTCTACGTCTTTATATCATTCTCTCCACACTAACAGTCACTCTTCGTGAAACCCGAACGACAGGCAAAATCGCCGCACAATGCTCCCACGCCACCCTCGCCTGCTACAAATACTACCTGTCCAAGGCCCCCAACTCGCCCATCCTCCGCCGCTGGGAGCGCGGCGGCCAGGCCAAGATCGCGCTGCAGGTCAAGACCGAGGAGGAGATGCTGCTGCTGCAGGCGCAGGCGCTGTCCCTGGGGCTCTGCGCCCGCGTCATCCAGGACGCCGGGCGCACGCAGATCGCGAGCGGGAGCCGGACGGTGCTGGGGATCTTGGGGCCGAAGAGCGTGGTGGATAGTGTGACGGGGCATTTAAAGTTGCTTTGAGCGTTGTTATTATTATGAATTTACGATGATGGTTCGTTAGGGAGGGTTTGGTTCTGGTGACAAAAGGCAAGCGCTTTCTTTGAGTTTATACAGTACATAGGTAGGAGGGGTGCTGTACCTACGAAATCGAGGCTGGATCCTCTTTTGTGGGAAATTTTTTTCTGGCATTGATGCTTTAATTTCATTTGAAACTACCTACAACGGTCGTACCAAGTGTTTTTCCTCGCTTCATACACGCAGATAGGCCGCAAACAAATTTCTACAAGAAAAAATGTAGGAAAAACGAAATGTTGGCCACCCATGGTTTTTCCCTAACCTCACCAGCCAACGGCCAATCGGTAAAGGGACTGGGAATATGACGCCGCCAGCTGACAGGATGATCCAGTCGAGCTCACCAACCCTCCTCCCGAGGAAGAGGGAAGGGAGCTCAAGACCAGAGAGCACCCAGCGCTGACAATTGCTCTGAGATCTGTCGACCGGATTGACACCATATAAAGTTTGCTTGTGATGGATCCATAGGTGTCGAACGATCCAGCAATCAACCGAAGCACAGCTGCACCTAACGCCCTCCTTGCGGAGGGGGACACAGCCGGAACGGGATCGCTGGACACAGATCTGTGGTTTTGTTGTGAAGAAGAAAAGAAAAAGAAGAGAGCGAGAGCGCTGGAGTTGCGATTTTTTATGTGTACGCTAGCGCCGACTGGGGCTCGCCAAGAAACGATGGCACTAAACCTAATTCGGAACGGGTCGGAGAAACTTTGATGAGGCCTAGCCCTGCAGACTGGGGACCGACCTCAGAGATACAACGGTACCGGGCGAGGCTCCAACGACATATATCAAGGACATTCTGTCCACCACCCCTTCCCCAACCCACCCCCTTCCCTTCCCATCTCCTTTTCAGTCAGCGTCCTGGTTCTCCCATCGCCAACCATGGCGGACGCTCTCTCCATCGAGCAGAACAACAAGATCCGCGCGGCCCTCGGCCTCAAGCCGCTTCCAGTCCCGGGGGCCGACAACGCCGCCGCCACGCGCGACAAGAAGGACTCAGGCTCGTCATCCGAAGAAGAAGAGGGGGACGGCATCATCCCCACCAAGGCCGATGCCATCAGGGCCAACGAGAACTGGAAGAAACTGCAGGAAGAGGTCGAGGCGAAGCGGAGGCGCGAGGAGAAGCGCGAGGCGATCAAGCGGGCGCGCGACGCCGCGCGGCGCAACATGCGGCTGGAGGGCAAGTCGCTCGGCGAGATGGAGGGCGCGGACATGGACACCAAGACGTGGCTGGCGCAGCACAAGAAGCTGCAGAAGAAGGTCGAGAAGGAGCGCGCCCGCCGGCTGGCCGAGGAGCTGGCCGAGCGCGACCGCGTCGTCGAGTACACGTCGGCGGACCTGGCGGGCATCAAGGTCGCGCACGACATCGCCGACTTTGAGGGCACTGAGGAGCAGATCCTCACGCTGAAGGATGCGACCATCGACGAGCTCGAGGCTGAGGGCGAGGAGCTGGAGAACATCGAGCTCCGAGAGAAGGAGAAGCTGCAGGAGCGGCTGGAGCTGAAGAAGCGGAAGACGCCGTACGATCCCACGGCAGAAGACAGCAGTGGGACCATTCTGGGCCAGTACGACGAGGTGATCGAGGGCAAGAAGAGGAAGCGCTTCACCCTGAACGCGCAGGGCTCCGCCGCCGCTGCCGCTGAAGAGGAACGAGAGGCCAAGAGACAGGACATCTCATCCAAGATCCAGAAGCAGCTGGTCAGCCTGGATATCACGCCGGAGGCGCCTGTCTCGGACTACATGGACGCGAGCGAGGTCAAGATCAAGAAGCCGAAGAAGAAGAAGGCCAAATCCACCAGGCAGAAGTCCGTCGATGAGGACGACATCTTCCCGACTACTGTCGAATCTACAGAGACACCCAATGGCGACTCGATGGACGTTGAGCAGCCCTCTGAGTCCAACGGGGAAGCCAAACCCGCCCCCCAGAAGAAGCACGAGGACATGTCCTTCGTCGACGACGAGGATCTACAGGCGTCACTGGCAATGCAGAGACGGGCCGCTTTCAAGAAGCGGAAGAAGGTCCGCCCCGAGGACATCGCCCGGCAACTACGGGAAGAGGGGTCACAGACCCCGATGGAGGTGGAAAACGGCGGGGATGCCGAGGAGGAGCCCGGTCTGGTCATTGACGAGACGTCAGCGTTCGTCTCCAATCTGCAGAAGCCCACGCTGCCGGAGCGGAAAGAGAGGCCGTCCGCTCCGCCGGCCGAGGAGGCGGCCGCCAAGCGCGAGGAGTCCCCGGACGAGGACGTCGACATGGAGCGGTCGTACAACGCGGTCGAGGACGAGGAGGAGCTCCAGGAGCGCGCCAAGCAGGAGGAGCTGGCGGCGCCGCCGGACATCAGCACCACGGGGCTGGAGGAGGAGAAGACGCTGGACCAGGGGCTGGGGGCGACGCTGGCGATGCTGCGGCAGCGCGGGCTGGTGCAGCCGAGCGACGCGGCGGAGAAGGTGGCGCTGTTCCGCGACCGGCAGCGCTTCCTGCAGGAGAAGTACCGGCGCGAGGCCGAGGCGGAGCGGCGGGCGCGGCAGCAGCGCGAGCGCGACCGGGCATCGGGCAAGCTGGACCGCATGTCGGCGCGCGACCGCGAGGAGTACGCGCGGTGGGAGAACCGGCAGCGCGACGTGCAGGAGTCGCGGCAGATGGCGGACATCTTCAACCGCGAGTACAAGCCGGACGTGCAGCTCAAGTACGTGGACGAGTTCGGGCGGCACATGACGCCCAAGGAGGCCTTCAAGCACCTGAGCCACCAGTTCCACGGCAAGGGTCCCGGCAACATGAAGACGGAGAAGCGGCTCAAGAAGATCGAGGAGGAGAAGAAGCGCGAGGCGATGAGCGCGCTGGACAGCAGCCAGAACACGGGCATGAACCACGCCATGGGCGCGGCGGCGCGGCGCAGCCGGCAGGCGGGCGTGCGGCTGGCATGATGTCTGTTTTTTTTTCTTTTGTTTTATGTTTTTTCCTTTTTACATATGCATGGATGGGCGCATTTCTGGAAGGACCTGTACATAGTATACGGAGTAATCGATGCATGTTTTCGGGAGATCTGAACTCGTAGATCAGGTACTTCTGTCTCCAGAAACAACCGGAGCAACTCCGCCCCGACGCTGCCTCAGGCTTCTCCAGCTTCCCCGAGTGAGGGGCACGTGGGGCGCGCGGGATCGGGCGACGGAGGGCGAGACCGGAGCGCTTTTCCTCTGTTTCTGCACAGCACATCCTTTTTGTGCTCTACGGTGGCTGTCCGCTTTTTCTGTAGATCAATTCTCTGTATTTCAGTAATCATCAACAGTAGCAGCAGGAGTGTAGCACCGTAGTTATTACGAGGCAAGAAAGATAGAGGGGCTCTCCGCAAGATCACTGTGCGGAGCCGACGGCGTTTTCCCCCGGACCTTGCTCTGTGCGCTCACCGCGAGGCCCGCGATCGACTCACCACGGCAGCCTCTGCTCCTGGTCGCCCTGCTCTGATCTTCTCCTGCGCCTGGTCCTCGTCTCTTCTCCTTGAACACCTCTCCAGTCCTCCCGTCGTCACCTGTGTCGCTCCCACCTCTGCATCGTCCGCCATGCTGTCCACCCTTCGAGCTGCCCGCCAGGCTGTCCCGCGTGAGTCAGGCCTCCGCGCCCTGATCGCGGGCATCAGGCCTGCGTCCACCTGGGCCAATGTCCCCCAGGGTCCTCCGGTGAGCGCGATTCAATCGGGATGAGCTTGCGACACTGCCATTGCTGACCAGAAGCACGGATAGGACGCCATCCTGGGCATCACCGAGGCCTTCAAGGCTGACCCCTTCAAGGAGAAGATCAACCTGGGCGTGGGAGCCTACCGTGAGCATTTCCCCGCACTGTCTGCTGATTGTTCGCTTTCTGTGGCTCGTTCCCATACTGATGATCCATGCGACAGGTGACGACCAGGGCAAGCCATACGTCCTGCCTTCTGTCCGTGCTGCAGAGGAGAAGATCGTCGCCTCGCGCCTCGACAAGGAGTACGCCGGCATCACCGGTATCCCCTCCTTCACCAAGGCGGCCGCCGAGCTGGCCTACGGCGCCGACTCCCCCGCCATCAAGGAGGACCGCCTCGCCATCACCCAGTCCATCTCCGGCACCGGCGCCCTGCGCATCGGCGGCGCGTTCCTCGCGCGCTTCTACCCCCACGCGAAGAAGATCTACATCCCCACCCCCAGCTGGGCGAACCACAAGGCCGTCTTCACCGACTCCGGCCTCGAGGTCGTGCAGTACCGCTACTACAACAAGGACACCATCGGCCTCGACTTCGACGGCCTGATCGAGGACCTCAGGGCCGCCCCGAACAGGAGCATCATCCTGCTGCACGCCTGCGCGCACAACCCGACCGGTGTCGACCCGACCGAGGCGCAATGGCGCCAGATCAGCGACGTCATCAAGGAGAAGGAGCATTTCGCCTTCTTCGACATGGCCTACCAGGGCTTCGCCAGCGGCGACGCGGACCGCGATGCGTTCGCGCCGCGGCACTTTGTCAAGGAGGGCCACAACATCGCCCTCTGCCAGAGCTTCGCCAAGAACATGGTCAGTAGCCCTCTCGTCCAGAGGAAGTGGAAAAAGAAAGAGAGTGAGTACATGCTGACTGAGGCAGGGCCTGTACGGCGAGCGTGTCGGCGCCTTCTCCCTCGTCTGCGAGAACGCGGAGGAGAAGAAGCGCGTGGAGTCGCAGATCAAGATCCTCGTCCGTCCGCTCTACTCCAACCCTCCCGTCCACGGCGCGCGCATCGCGTCCACCATCCTGAACGACCCGCAGCTGTACAAGCAGTGGCTGGGCGAGGTCAAGGGCATGGCGGACCGCATCATCGAGATGCGTGCCCTGCTGAAGAAGAACCTGGAGGAGCTGGGCAGCAAGCATGACTGGTCCCACATCACCAGCCAGGTGAGATGTCTCGGTGTAACCTCGATGTTGTAATCCCGTAGCAGTCGCTGATACCTTCGGACAGATCGGAATGTTCGCGTACACCGGCCTAAAACCGGAGCAGATGGAGACCCTGGCGAAGGAGGTGAGTTTTTTTTTTCCCCCATCCTGTACCAGCTCATTTTAAGTTATATATAACTGACGCCTGATCAGCACTCCGTCTACGCCACCAAGGACGGCCGTATCTCCGTCGCCGGCATCACCTCTGGCAACGTCAGGAGACTCGCCGAGGCCATCTACAAGGTGACCGGTTAGATGAAAACTTTTCATAACGAGCATGACGGAAAAAAAAATTCTTGGGATGAGTTATGTTGGTTGACGATCGATCGATCCGATGATTCATTCCCCCGCTACCCGCCCCTCTGTACCCCGTTTGTACTGATATCCCAGCGTTCCTGCTATGCTACACTTCTCTTATCCTGGCGCGTCTTGCCTGATTTTACTTTGCTTTGTCACTTCCTGGTCTGCTGCTGTCTGTCTGGAGGACTTCTGTACTACTTAGAATGGAAATTTGGTGTTTCCAGACGGCTGCTGCTCTCACTAGAACTAGAGAGCTATAGACAACGAACGAAATTCCACATCACATACATGGTCGTCGAGGCAAGGGCAGGGCAGGGCAGAGTTGACGTCGACAGTTAAAAGCCACCTAGTTAGGTACCTACTTCTTTGATGACGAGGAAACGAATCGAATCGAATGAGATGTGATGGCTTTTTTTTTTGCAACTCCCGCCGCGACTGCAGCTTGTCGCGCCGTTCAGCCACTGCTTAAGACTAAGTAAGCACCGGTCTGTCCTGTCCTATATCATATACTTTGAATACAGTACATCATATGTATAGTCTAAGTCGAGAAGAAAGAGTCAACTAAGGTTCAATTCGATTTCGATCTCGGGGGGTTCCATGCGGACCTAACCAGAAACAATAAAGGATCCCTTCCTTGATTTTGATATCGGATGATTCAATCAGCCCGAGGGCATCTAGGATCTGCATGCATTGAATTGAATGTGATTCCTTCCTTGAAGCTCATCAAAGCTCTTCCCACAAAATCCTAGGTAGGATATTACTTTTTTTTCTTCCAGTTCATGCACTTGGTTGAGTAAGCCTGTGCGTGAGAGGAGGAGCTCAGCTGAGACCCAGTTGCTGTCACAGCCGGTAAGTATCCAACTGCGCATGTCAGACAGAGTGTCTGTTTGGAGTTGTTGTCTTGATGAGGAAATCAATATTGTTACCATGAAAGAAAACCTGTCAGACAGACAGACCAGGTCACCCATGCTGGAATGCTTCTGCTGTAACTGTGCTGATTGCAGCTTTTTTTTTGGGGACATCTCTTGATGGCACTGTCCTCTTCCGTTACATGTCTTTTGTTTATCTAGATTCTTGAGCAGTTGCCTCTCTTCTATGAGAATCTTGAGAGATCAGTGATTGCTTCGAACTGCAGTTTCTGCATTTCCAGTAATAGGATGTTGGAATTCCCGCTGCTGCTGAATGAGCAGCGAAGCGCTTATGGAGGACTCCTCTTACCGTTGGGAGAAATCTAGGCGGCATACGAGCAATCGGGGGTCGCCCACAGTCGAGAACAAGATTATGCATATAACTGCACTTATAGCTTGTAAGTACTGTACCTAATAATATCTGGATGACCAAGAACAGAGATATTGCATACTTCATCACAATAGTACCTTGAAGAGCAGAGACCAACTGCATGCGTGAACTGTTGAATCAGGCTCTCTATCTATCCTGAGAACATTATATTCTTTTTTTTTGACAAGACAAAAGCATTCTGTCAGCTCTTTGGAGGATCTTGTTGTTGAGGTTATTTATTCTTTCTTTCTTTCTCTCTTTCTTGCCCCTTTTTTTATTATTTTATTTTGAACCTTTTTTTTTCCTTACCCCCCCCCTTTATCTACCTCTAGTAGAGGCTTTATTGATGATAATCGATCGATCAATTATCAACAGGTTCCTTTCCTTATTCATTCTTCTCAACGTTTAATTGGCGACAAATTATTATCACTGATTGGTGAAACCCCCCGGCGCCGGCGCAAACGGAACAGCTGAACTTCTGCCTGATTCTGGATAAATATAAGTGAAATAGCGGACGACGCAATGCATGTATGCCAGAGGTCAAGGGTCCAGGGCCCAGGCTCTATAGATAGATAGATAGATTACCATAGATACCTATGTAGGCAGATACCTACCTAGGTAGAGACTTAGGGAACAAGCGGCATGGGGCTGTAGTGTATGGGTCGAAAAAAAAAGAAAAAAAGAAAAAAAGAAAAAAAGAAAAAAAGAAAAAAAGAGAAAAAGAAAAAAGAAAAAAAAGAAAAAAAAGAAAAAAAAGAAAAAAAAAAAGCTTAAATTGCGGGGAAAATAGGAAGGGAGGGCTCTCACTGTGTCTTGTGTCCTGTTTGGGTTTGTAGTCAGCAGGTAAGTGGTGTGGTGGTTTGTGACTGATTTTTGACAAATAATGACAAATCTGTGTACTATATGTATGTGCAGTACATACAGTACATGACATGGGGCATGGAAGGGAGGTAGTACGCAGTATAGTTACAGTACAGTAGCATCTTGGGAGTAGTTTAGGTAGTGGTAGTTGTTTGTTTTGTCATGCTCCAGCAGTAGTGATCAAGGGAGGGCTACACGACGGCGTACTGTGTAGACAGTACAAGGATAACGGGTGAATTTTCCCCGTATCGAGATGGATTCCTTGTCATCGACGGCATGGAACAGATGATTGAGAAGTTCAAGGCCTGCCTGCTACGGAGCACAGAGTATGCATGAAATCCGCAAAGCTTCTCAGCTCAACTGCACGTTCAATCATGTACCCAGTGCAGTGACTTTAGATGTTAAACCTACGAACCTACGGTGCTATCTACATCTTGATATGCGAACGTGCAGACGGATAGTTTACCCGTTACTCTGCCTCGTGTTGGTACTGGTAGTCAGGTAGGGTCTTCAGAAGTTCAGATTTGGGTAACGGCTCCACCGTTCTTGGTACCCGAGATTCGATTATCAAATCACGGACACGCGCGTGCGGAGCGACTTTCCCGAATCAAGAAAGCAAAATACGGCAAGGGTAACCTATCAGGCTATATCAGCACGACAAATCGGACGGATCGAGTCAGACGTCCCATCCGGGAGGGCTGCTTCTGAATCAGTAGTAAAGTGAACGTGAACAGCCTCAGCGGGTGTTCCCGAGAGCCTCACGGATCACACACTCCGCGTACATACGGCGCGACGATGTGCGGCGAGCAGGAGAGGGGCTGCCGGGGAGGCTCAAGCGGGCGAATCAGCGTGCAGCGGCCGGGACGAAAATCGGAGGTTCCAGGCCATGCAGGCTGATGTCATGGGGGCGCGCCGCCGAGAGGCTAGGGAGCGTGGGTGGCGGCGTGGCGCGCATTGCCGGCGCGCGATTGGCTCCCACGCCGCCCACGGGGGGCATGCGCGGTGAATCCCCCTTGGTCGGATCGCGCGACGGAGGGGCAGGAACTGCCGTTTCGAGCAGCGCTGGCGCCGGTGCGGCCCTGGGACCGTGGGAACGTGACGTACGGCGCCCGACAAGGGCCCCGCTCTGCGCCTCTGACGCACCTGCGCTTCTCCGCCGGTTCTGGAAGTGGATGGGCTATGACGCCGCGGCCAGCCTTCCATGCCTTTTCACAGCTAACTCGTCCTCCAACCCAGCGCCAAAATGCGAAAATCAGCCGGAAAGAGCCTTGCCGAGCTTTCTCCCTTCCTCCAGGTCGCGAGGGCTGGCACGCGAGAGGTATCCGTAACAGGGGGACAGACGCCATTCATGGCCGGTGTTTGTTCCGCAGAACCAGCTGCTCTCCGGGGGGGGGGGGCCGGGGGGCCGGGCAGGTCTCGCAGTCTTTCCCGTCTCATTGCTGGTCCGGAGGATCTCGTGCGAAGGAAGTCTTTTTTTGGGCTCGAGGACACCCAGGCAGGATGCCTTTTTAAGTACTGACCGAAGGATGACGGCCCCGTCTCGAGCTCCAACGTCATCGCTCAGTGGACTGTGTGGCCCCCGTGTCCTGGACGGTTCCGCGGCGGGCGACGGCATCCGCCTCGACGTCACAGCCCGCAGGACAAGCTCTCATAGGCGGGCTGCAGGGCTAGAGGCCGACCACTGCAGACTCCAGAGCCCGGGTGCGGGCTCCTTCTGCCATCGTCTGTTGCGACTCGCGAGCTCTCCCAGCCAGGCCACACAAATTGCGCCGGGGAAACCCATAAAACAACCACAGCAGCTCCTCCCATAGCTTCATTTGCGCTCTCCCAAATCCAAGGAGACCCAATGGCGGAGCTTGAGTGTGCCGGATCTGCAGTGTGTGCAGTGTCCACCATCCAGCGACGCTTCTGACTAGCAGTACATGGAGTAGTCTTACTCCATAGTACTCCGTAGCAAGACGAGTCCTCTGTCCTCACTGCTCAGTCCATGCCCCTTCCCCACGCAGCTGGATGTGATCGTCGACCGCACTGGTCCGCCGTGATCCATCCTTCGCGGGCCAGGCAAAGTCGGAGTGCTGGCGATCAATCAGTTACATCGAGCCCTCTAGCATCGCGCATCCTTACCGTGCTAGTCCGCTCGACCCCCTCCGAATCCGCAACGCTGAGTCCTCTGGTTTGTTGAGAGCCTGGAGCTGATGAGATGTCCAGAGTGGTCTTGGGGCTGCTGCATCCCACACATCGTATCCCAAGACTCTAGACCTGATAGACCAAGGTAGACTGCCGAAAATTCCGTTTGTACACGGGCTAGACATTGTTATTATTATTCCTCCTTCTTCGAGGAGCAGGCTGAGCGGTGTATGTTTGCGTTCCACCCCTGCGGGCTTGCCATCCATCAGTCGAGAGCATCGGTGAAGGACATGTATCCAGACTCCACGAGGGTTGGCATACTAACCGTAAGGGGACCGATTGAGGCTGGAGATGGGAAGGGTCGGACAAGAAGGGACGCGGTGATCTAGCTCTAGACCCTTTCAACCTGTCACGCTTGTCTTGTCCGTATCGATAGATCTCCCAGGTACCTGGTAACCCGGGTGCTGCAGTCACGATGATGAGTTAAAGTAGTACGCCGTAGTACAGACTCGGTATGAACTCTCCACGGCGGTTTGGTTCGCAGGAGCAGCAGCCAAAGAGCCCGCAAAGTGACGCTAGACAGCCCGAGTCGGGTCTCCCAGGCGGGAGGACCAACCCAGCGCCAGCCGTCAGCCTGTCCTCCCATCCCCCGTCCGCGATCACCACCTGCACTTCCCCACTACCGTGACTACCTCCGGTCGTTATCCACTTGGTTTGGCACTCAATTATCAAATCACAAAAGCTACACGAGAGAAAAAAAAAATAGAAAGGAGGAAAAGAGAGAAAAGGCCCTTCCGCCTCTTCCAGACGGGCATGTTGGCTTTCCTCGCGTCGTTCTCCCGGTGCGTTCTGCGGCCGTTATAGCACCTCTCCCACCTGCAGCGCCAAAATCCACCGGCTGCCTCCGCCGCGCCGACGCTCCATCGCCGGGAGGCGCGCAGGCGACAGCCACCCCCGTCCTCTGCTCGGTTGGTCCCCGTCCTGCTAGCTGGTAATTTATCCACACCTCCGTGCAAAGACCGCCTATCCGCTCTCGATAAGGAACTAAAAGGGTCTAAGGTGGCTTACCGGTCGTTTTTACCCCTCCTCCCCTTTACCCAACGCCCCTCTCTGGCCACCTTGGGATTCCAGATACACCAGGTCGTCTCTTGGACTCGTCCCAGCTGCTCGTCCCATTGTCCCAGAGCGGTCAATCTCCTGTATGCCTTCTTCCCCCTTTGCCTGTTTCCTCTGCCAGCTTTTCCTCCGGCCGTCGACTGTCCCCATACTTCTCCTGATAAAGAAAGGTTTCGAGCGTCGGCTTACCAACTGTCGCGCAGAGCGGTTCGCTTCCGTCCAATCCTCTCGCGACCGGAGCAGGGATCCCAGACGCCCAGAGTATACACCTCTTGAAACAAGCAACGAACACCTCAGGTAAAATCGCCCACTCCCTATTATTATTTATTCTTGCTCGGAAACAACATGCGTTGCGACCGGACGCTATGGCCAAGCCCTCTCCTTTCGGGGCTTAAGGTGTACTGTCCCGTGTAAATGCCCTGGAAGCCGAAGGCAGTTCGGTATCAGACGAATTACAACACCAACCGCGTCGCGTCGCGGCAACTCCCTTCCAGATGCGTCCAACGATGTTATCATATCGGTCTGGGAATCATGCTGACTGGTCGACAAGGCAAAAGGCCGTTCAACGTATTGCAATTCAGTACATCGTGCCCATCTTGCATTGGATCGCGTCGAGACCAACCAGGCTCACCTGCTTGTCCGGGTCTTCCCATACTGGATAGAGACATCGCCACAGCCGACACCCGGACCCCTTTTGCATGTCAAACGTCCCTCCTCCTTGTTGACCTCGTATTATATATTCTCCGCCATAACGCCTCACCTTGACGTGTCGCAAAACGGACCATTCTAGCCAGCTTGGCAGCGCCTAAACCCGGGATATCTTCATTGTCATAACACATTAATCATGGCTCCCAGCCTGAAGGTTTGTAGAAGACCCAGTATGTTTCCATATAGTTCAGGCTCGTGATCAAGAAGCTGACCTTTTGCTTTTCGTATCTGCTTAGGGCGTGGACGGCACCCCCGATCTCGCAGACTATGGCGACATCATCGACCCAGCGACCTTTGAGCAGATTCTAGAGATGGACGACGACAAGGACAGGGAGTTCAGCAAGGGCATTGTATACGGATTCTTCGATCAGGCTGAGAGTACCTTTGTTAAAATGGAGAAAGCTTTGTTAGTACCCCTTCCCTGCCGCTTCCATAAACGCGCAGGCCTTGTGTGCTTGCATGCGCCTATTACCCCAGACTCAAGACATCCTATCAAATGGGGAGCGTCTTTCGATCTGGGATGCTCGCTCGAACATCTATGGTCCACTCCAAAAACATTCAACCATAACCGACGCGCTAACGATAATTCCTTTGCAGATCCGCTGAAAACCTCAGCGAGCTTTCCCAACTCGGTCACTTCCTCAAGGGTTCGTCAGCGACCCTCGGACTTACCAAGGTCAAAGATGCCTGTGAGAAGATACAACACTTTGGTGCCCGCAAGGACGAGACCGGCACCGTCGAAGAACCAGACGAGGCCACCGCCCTGGCGAACATCAAGCAGACCCTGAATGAGGTCAAGGAAGACTACAACGAAGTAGCCACCATCCTAAGGAGATTCTACGGCGAGAAGACTTCATAAAAACAAACCCGTCCATGTTGCCGGCAAGGGGACGGAAATGAGAAAGAAAGGGTAATTGCATGAATACCATGGTTTGAGTGTTGTGCTGTGCTCAACTCTCATCAACCATCAAAGATTGTACTTCCTCTCTTCTTTTTATGATTGATTGATTGACAAGGACAGACCTGAGTACCGCGAGGTGCCATTTTCCTTTTTTTTTCTTTTCTTGGATCTATATTGCAACGTTTTCTTCTCGCACAGTCATGATGGTAATGTGTGAAATCAAGGAAGAGAGAAATAGATGGTACCTATCGATTCAGCAAGGGGTTCTTTCGCTCTTCCTCTGCTCTATCGCCTGTTACTTACCTACTTATTTCAACTTCCAAGGGTCAATTAATGATTAAGGATCAAGGATGCATGCATGCATGGGTTGTCTATATCCAAAATTTTGCTTCTTAATTATTATTTATTTTTCAATTATTCATTATGAGGACTCATGCATGCATATACGTACTTGCCGCCATCGATCGCCATTCCTCTTTGTCTAATTTACCTACTTACTCTTAACTTGCTTCCAAATGTGGTCTGATCTGATCAGTGTGGGGTGTGAAGCGGGGTGGGGGGGTTGGTGTGCCGTGTTCAATTTGAAAGCACAAGTGGACTTAATTGACCATTATTGTGAATTTTGCAAAGCGCCAATTAATCTTAATTTGAAGTTCAGTATTGTCTCTTCTCTCTCGATTCCTTCTCTCGCTGGGCTTGTATGTACTGCACTGGACAGTGATCTTAAAAAAAAAAAACTCATCTACTTACCTACCTACCTCCCACCTAATCTTTCCGGGTTTATCTCTTTTTCCTTCGTTTCCCTTTCCCCACCCCACCTTGCTCTTTCCCTCTTTCTACCTTCTGCCGTCTCTTCTCACTCTGTTTCTTGGCGCGCGCGCGCACACACAAAGTCAAATGTATAATCTCTCTTTGCATCTTGCAAAGTACTGTACCATACCAAGAACACAGTAAAATATTCTCTTCGGTTTGTTGCTTAACATTAATTTATTTATTTATTTATTGCTAAGCGGAAGGAAGATAAGGAAGGGAAGAAACAGCTCAACTGGACTGAGCTGAGCTGACCTAAGCTGAATGGTCTGGTTATTGGAGGCTGTTGTTCCTATATCAGCTTGCAGGTTGTCTTGTCTTAGTTGTTCACTTATCCACCTCCTCTGCTTGCTTGGTTTGTGAGTTGTGTTATTGATGTACTGTACATGTATGTACATGTATATGAGATTGAGAAGGAAGGAAAGATTAGGATACTCTACTTACTTCAGTCCTTTCAACAAGGAGTAACTATTCACATGAGGACAACTGAGTCGACCAATTGGTCTATGGTTGAGGATGGCTCAAAACCGATATTCACAGCCTGTGTACAGGTTTATTTCTCTTTCATTCTCTGTGTCCTCTTCCAATGGGTCTCTTCACTAGTAACGCTTCACATACTTAGATAGCATGTCAATTGTTGGTTAGACACTGAGTAAGAAAAGAACTCCTAATGAATTCTAGTACTAATATGCTATACACAGTTCTGCTAGGATCACTCTTGCCAATAGTATGGATCTGTACAGTGGCTCCTACCCTTTCAGGCATTCATTGTCAGCAGGAATGAACCATAGCATAACCCCCCTCTTCCGTCCATCCATCATTTCTCTACCCACCTATCTCCTCTGTCTACTATAGAATCCCTACTAATGAACACGACGCGAACCGATCTACTTTGTCCATTGACTTTCCAGACCTAGTCTAAGTTCTTCAGCAGTAGCTACCGAAGTAGGTACCTAGCCGATGACGGGGACTCGCAGCCATCTAGATCGATAAAGCAGGCAGGAAATAAGGTGTGGAAGAGGTGGCGTCCTGGCCTTATAGCCATATGCAGACTGAACGGTTATCCCCTCATATCCTATATTCTATTCTGCACACAGCTACCCTACCTAATTATCGAGCCTCAAGTTTATTTACTTGTGGTCTCGTCACCTTCCAAACCAGACCGATCTATCGTCTGGGAGCAAAGTTTATCGGCATTAGGCTCCAAGGGAGACAATGACAAGGTGGATTGCCGAGGAGAGCAGGACAAGGAGAGACAATAGTCTGGTGGGCAAGGGTCGAGCATTTGAGGTAACCTTGACTGTACTGTACGTGCCTAAAAAGGAGAAGGCAACACAGACGACCGTCTAGGAAGCAAGTACCGTTCTTCCGTCATGTTCACTGAATGGAAATAATTATAATGACGCCGCTCCTCATGGAACATTGTTGACTTTCCGCGATCTGCTATCAGTCAGCTGTTACGGTCAGAAAGGAAAAGAGAAATGGTTCAGGCTCAGGGAGAGAACTGGAAGAGAGATTCGCCTTCCAAGGTGTACAGAGATCGCCGGTATGTACGCGTTAATCCCTGTTCGTTCTACTTCTAGGTTCACCCTTTTCTGCTCTAACCTTTGTGGCCTTGCCAAAGGCTAAAAAAGCACGGATTGACCTTTTTCACGCCACAATCCGCGGATCCAGACAAAGCAGATGCTCCTATCCGAAGCTTGACAGGTCACACAGCAGCAGCAGGGTCTAGGTGCCTTGACTCGACTCGGCACTTGCAAGTTGTATCCAAGTGCGCAGTGCGCTCAATGAACGGCACAGCGCTGCAACAGAGCCAGGATGTGATGGTGGATGATACCTTATGCTATCTTCTGGAGGTAGCGTCTGTCCTATGTCTACTTAGGTGTCAGTACATGCTCCGAAGCGGGACAGCTTCATCGAAACCTTATCTGACCAGACCGTCGTTCAGCAGCTGCTTCTCTTCTCGTCCTCTGTTCCACGCATGCCCCCAAGACCCTGGTCCTCTCGCGCACTGTAAGTCTGCGCCGACTTCACTCGCTAAGCTCACTCGCCTGCTGGCTCGCTTGCTCGAGACGATCGAGACCGTCTGTCCTCCCAGGGTCTAAGTAATACTCGGTCTAGAATAGTACAGTGCATGCAATGTTCACAGGGAGGATAACTCAACGGGAGCAGTTCGCGACGCCTATTTTATACAACACCAATCATCATTGGTCGACTGACTGATGCCTGAAGCTGGCAGGCAAGCAGGCAGGGGAGGGAGGGGAGGAACGACAAGGGAACCCCTGGCGCGAGTGATAAATGCAACGTCCATGGATGTTTGCTTCCGTCGACCATGACCATGTTCAACTCTTTTTTCGGACAGAAGATCGAAAACCAATGAGAATTGAAAACGGAAGACTACCGCCCGGAGAGGGATTCCATAGTTCTAGATCCTTGCGAGGACTTGAGATGCTGAGCATCATGATGAGGCCATGACTTGGTCAAGGTATGTAGTAGTATGCACTGCTCCGGAGGGGGGGAGAGAAAAAAGGAGAAGACCTGTCGGTATTTACCCGAGTCACAGCATTGGAACTATTTCTTTCACACGAACGCAACTGCTGATAGCCTAATTTCGGGGGATAGCGCTTGTGCATCAGTTAACGACATGGCATATCATCTACAGCACAAGGATCGATTGACTATTTGAGACAAGCCTTCCCACATAGGTAAATGGCATGTCTATAGCAAAGCGTTATTATAGTGATGCCATCCCTATCTCTGCTATGAGTATGAGCAGGAAACAATTAGCGAGTGGCGGTTGGCTGCGAGATACTAACTTCCCCAAGTTTTCGTTATACGCTCTATGAAAGACGATCCGCATTGTCATTGCTGCTCATACATACTGCTCATATCCGCATCTATCACCAAATTCGGTGATCAGATGTAGTCTTGAGATCTGGATCTGTCTTCAGAAGCAATGTAGCGCATCCAGGACTCCATATAATTATCGTAAAGCACCTTCCCGAGTCTGACACGGGACCAGGGCTGCAATGCAGAAGATCAGTGCATGCGGCGGCAGGATTCTCCAGCAGAAGCGGCGCAAAAGCTCAAGACGCTGCATTGTACTACAGAGATGCAAACCTAAATGAGACGTTTGGATATGGCATAGAACGTGCCACATCTGGAAAGCTGTCTACAAGCACCAGTTTGCAAGTATGATGGGAGTCAGTCTTGAGATGGATCTCGTGATTCAAGTCCATAGTTATATACATCTCAATGGCACGAACTTATATAGAGCCGTTGGTGATTATTGAAAGTGGAATCCTATTTTTGCTTTTTTTGTCTATTATTGTCCATGCAGACCCCACGGTCACTGGCGCAACTGAATTCCAGGGTATCGTTGGAGACTCCTTGACGGAAACCGACAGGCCAGCCTGTGTTAGAGAAGATAGTGAGTCTCTAGATCCAGCTTCTAATGTCTGGAGGTATGTCAGAAGCCAGGATGAATCCAGTCACACGTGCCACATTCTTTGATGCATCGAAATATGAGACTTTCTGAGCATTATCTCGGCCAAGGGCGGAGGAACGGTTCTACCAAGACGCAGTGCAGGTCCCGATGCCCTTGCTGGATGTTTGCTACGCAGGCCGATGGTGCTTTTAGTATAAAGCAAGACCCTGCTTCTCGAGTTATCTTAGTGCTCCTTCGTTCCCTGTTACCCCCAAGATCTGAGTTCCTCGATCCGATATCGTACTCTCTTCGATATTGTATACGCCGCCGGAACTGGCTGCCAGATCTCCAAAGCTCTATCTCGCACAGCGTACCGAGATGTCGGGAGCTGTTGGGCCCCGCGTGTCCAAAGAGGAATTTATGCACGCCCTAGGGCTCGATGCAAATAATCCTCAGCACGAGCATTACTACCGAGCGATGAGAGTGAGTTGTCGGGATCAACAGCCACAATGCGTGGCGGCAATTGGATTAACAATTTCAAAACAGGAAGAGGCGATTGTCGTGTACAACCTCATGAACCGGGATAACTCAGACCTGCTCGATAATCTCCGGAACGACCCAAACGTGCGCCCACCGTTTTTCTGGCACCACATCCGACCCGAGCGGCAGCGCTGGGGGATCATCGAAATCTGGAGAAATGCAGGGCCGGTGACACGCCCTCTTTTCGACCGCGGTGCGACCAACGGAGAGTACGGCCCGAACTGGGTAACGGGGTGGCTGTTGTACAGCGTATTCCGGTCCAGGGACGTTCGCAACAATCGCAATCGACGCAAAGGTGACGATGGTGGCCAAGGCGGTATGCTGTATTATTTTCTTGTCGTCTTCGCTTCTCTGCCTGTTGCTGCAAGGTGCTGATGTTGCCTTCTCTCTCCCAATTTTAGGTCAAGGCGGGTCAAAAGGAACAACGACGACGACGACGACAGGAGGGGCTCCGACCGGAGGAAACGTACCACAGCAGAAGAAAGGCTATTATGACCCTGTCAGAAACGGGACTCATTGAGGGGATATGGAGATCTTCGACTCCCAATTCTTTTCTTTTTCTTTCCTTTTTTTTTTCTTTTTCTAGTTTGTCATCAATGCATCCTCGTACTTATGTGTGCGTGTGTGCTGAGGCTATCAATGAGAGATTTAATCGTCATCATCATGTGTGTGCTTCGCCTCCTGATTAGGCTTTCCATCCTTTGCGTGTCTCTCTTTCTCCAGCGCCTTGGTGACTGATTCGTCTTGCTCGTCTGCCCTCTCATCCCAATCGACGTCATACTCAGCGGCAATTGTCTTGATCTCCTTCCTCAGCATGTTCCCTTCGTCGACAAGCGACTCCCACAGCTGCAGATCGACCCCTTTCATTTGATAAAGTCTCCTCTGGCGTCTGCTGATAGTGAAATCGAGAGCTGATCGATACGAGACCTCCCGGTTGTGATACAGGAACCAGAGATAACCCCCCATCAGCGTGGACAAGCTGACCAGGTAGGTGACCGGCTCCATGGTGTCCCAGCCCAGGTCCGTCTCGAACGTCAGTCGATAGACGAGGTACCACCAAAAGACCAGGATCCCGAAGCCACCGATAGCCACACGCTGCGCCCCACGGTGAGCCAGCGCATCGCACTCGTGCTTGATCAGCGCCATGTCCTTGATCTTCCTGGACACCTTCCGCAGCCTCATCCTCAGGTAGTATGTCCGGTCGTTGAACGACGGCACCCCGACGCGCATCTGGCCCAGCGGGGAGTCCTCGATGGTAATGATGAACTCCTTCGCCCGCGCCGCGTCCCGGATGAAGTCCCCGATCTCCGTAGACGACGACCATCGGACAAAGTGCTGCTTCTTGCCTTCCTGCCCCGGTTCCTGCCGTCTCAGGTAGCTGTATGTCTCTACGCTGCCCTCGCCTGGTCCTCCTTCTCCTGCTTTGACATCTAAGGATGGATCGTGGCGTGTCTCTTTTTCTTCCTCTTCCTTTTCCTCTTCTTCCTCGTCCCCCTTTTGATCCCGATCCCGATCCTCATCGTCCCGTTTGTTGTGTATCCCCCTCTTCGGCCTTATCGAGTCGTCATGCTGCTCCATAGCCAAGAACGATACCGCCGGCGGCTTCTGCTCGCCGCGCGGTCCTGTGATCGGCGGCACCTCGGACTGGATGAGGCGTTCGAGGTACGAGAGGGGTTGTTGCGGGTGGACAAGCAGGGCTAGCGGCTCTACGTCTACAGGTAGACACGAGTCGTTAATTGATTAATTGAAGTACTGACGTCCCTTGCCTTTTGTTTTTGCGCCGTTGAATAGAATAGAATAGGAAGAATAGAATGCGGAACTCGGGGGAGATATTGCGGACGTACGCACCTCTTCGATCCTCGTCATGGTCGTGCCTCGTTATGGGGATGATGAGCTTGAGGAGCTTGGATGGGGTGGTGAGGACCTTTCCTATGTAGTTCATTATCTATGTATCAGCCATATTGTGTATGCCAGGGAAAAAAAGGAAAATTGAGAAATGTAATATTCCAGAACTTGAAAAAAACATTCAACTCACCCTTGGTCATCGACCCCGTCGACCGCTCCTTGCGAACGGGAGGATCGGTCGAGCTCGAGCCTCCCTCTCGGTGGTGCTGGGGGGTCCGGCTCTGGTTCTGGTTCTGCGTTTGCTTCTGCTTCGCATCCTGTGTTATCGTCTGCTGACACTCTGGATCGTCGTCGTAGTAGTCGGGTTTTCTTCTTCTTCTGTCTTCTTCTTCTTCCTTGACGTTGAACTTGGAGCTGTACTGTCGTCGGGCACGTCTATATATGTATCTGTATTGTAATGTTCTTTTCTGTAGGAGAAAAAGTGATGTCGGGAGGTGGCTGTAATTTGAGGGTATTCGACTTCGGAGCTGAGTCTGAGACTGGCCCTCAATTAAGGAGGTTCTGAGGGTAGTAGAAGGTCGAGCATGTTGCGTATGGATATGCGTATTGGATAGGCGATAGTAGCAACTTGGTAGCCGAGTGCAACAACTCCAGGAAGATGGTAGGTTCGACTTCAACGCAGGCTTTGCGGCAGAAGTCGTCCGGCGCAGACAAGTCTGCGCAGCAGCGACAGTAGTAGTAGTCGTAACGGCTGCGCGGCGGCCCAATACGACACTCATATTTGGAGAAGAGGAAACCAGCAACCGAGACGATGCTGGAGCTGCAGCAGCCTTAACATGCCGCGCATATTTGACGATTTCTGGAGGCCACCCAAGGAAAGAGGAGCGCTACGCTCCCGAAGAGACATTCGAGCCCATCATGATCTTGTTCAGCGGGCCCCGATCCGGTCCTTGGTTGGAATATCATTATCGTCAGGCACGCAGAGCCTCATCTCTGAGGTCATACGTCATACATGCTGGAAGCGGGCCAAAGCCGTTACCGTATCAAGCCCTGGAGCAAACAATGCAAACAGCGCAAACAGGCCTCTTCCGGGCCAGGGCCTAGCCCGCCGGGCGCGAGCGATGATGCTGAAAGTGGAAAGGAATGCTTGCATCCATCACGATGGAGCCTAGCCTACCTAACGGAGTAGACTCGTGGAGTTCTTCTGCAAGCTTAGATAAGTTTTATTAACGTTACGTGACCCTACTGTGTATGCGTATGTAGTGCCCTAAAGCACTCCGTACACGTAGAGACTTGTGCTGGATATTATTAAAGATATCTCACAGTAATAAACAAAACAGCCTTCTACATACTACATACATACCTGCCTAGTCTGTATAAATAAGACTGGAACGGCCAGCGAAAAAAGGATTGATCACTTCCACATTTAAAATGATACCAGATACGGTTTTTTTTTTTGCGCGGACATCGCGTCAGGTAGTAATAATATAAAATGCACAGTGGCAATGATAAGTTAGAAGTCCATTGGACTACTGTAGGTGCCTATGCGGATAGACGGATGGCCCTGTGAGCTATTTGTTAAAAAATAGAAAAAAGTGAGGCTTCGATGTTTTGGATATAGACAAGCAATATCAATATCACTCAACATCACTGAAGCTTTGTGCTCATAGAATTGTAAATAAGGAGCGAAGAAGAAGGAAAGACCAAAAGCCCAACCCTTCAAAAACTGGTTGATAATCGCTAGCCTCCGCCACATGCAGGAACCGTTTGTTATATAAGCCTCCAGACAGGCTCTCGTGTCGCGGAGATAAAAGCAAGCAGTAGGCTTGTGGCTATGTGCTGTTCTCCACTTGTCGAAGAATGAATGGGCTGAATAAAGAGGGAGCCAAGGAAAGAAGGAAAGAAAGAAAGTTAAAAAAAGCCGAAAGTCATCAACTATCTTTCTATGAGATCGTTAATTCTCGTCATTCATCAAGAAATAGCAGCTTCCTGGCACAGAGCGAGCCGTGTTCCTCATCTATTTTAGTAGCAACGGAGAGGTCATAAGCGTCATAACGTCGTTAATTTTTAGTTTTATTTTTACCTCCTTTTTTTGTTCGTTTTATATTTTTTCTTTCCTTTTCTTCTCCCGAAAGGCGACCGAGAAGACCTGCTAGATCATAGGTAGTCGATCTCGTTATGTTCCGAGCATCGCGTGATCATAGGCCCCGATTGCTGTAGGCCAGAGCCCGGGCTGGTCCAGCTGTCGGCAAGTCGTCATGGCCGACTCGGCCGCCTTCATGGCTCTCCGGGCTGCTGCCTCCACTCCTGCTCCCTTCACTCGTCGATGCATCAGTATCATCGGCGTACCGACCTCTCCGTCCCGTGCCAATCGCTACCGGGATACCCTGCACGACTCCTCCGTGGTCATGGCCAGCAGGGTACATGCCATCGTTGACGGAGAAATTACGACAAATCAGGTACGCGCGCATTGCCGCGTTCTCGCGGGCAAGCATCTCTGTCTCGCAGACAGTGTCTGTCTGGTATTCGCGATTATTGACGCGCACCACGCAGGTGTAGCCAGTGGGACAGGCGTAAGTTTCGTACAGAGGGTCAGGCCAGCGGCGGCGTCGGCAGAGACCTGCATAAAAAAACGGTTACTGGCTGTGAAACGCCAAGTACCTCCATGATGACGTCGATTCTAGCTTAAATCAACGAGGAATCGAATCTGGAAAAGAACAGGGGCAGCAGAAAATTCTCAGTCTTAAAAGAACAATTGAGTGGCTGAGAACCGATTGCGAATACAAGTGCCGACAGCAGATAGGGCCAGAAAGATATTTTATGATAAAGCAATCCAACGCAAATGGTGGACAATTTAAGTTCCAGCTAAAAAAAGGTGATTCATAGTAACATAGTGCAGGGTTCAACAATGTGGATGCAGGGCAACATACTCGCAAGGTAGAGGATGTAGTACATTCTAAGACAGATGATGACCCAATAGGATCGATTCCTCAGTTGAGCAGGGACGGTGTGGGCTATGGTATCTGGTGCTTGTGGTGTTGATCCTGCAAAGAAGCCCTGCGATGAGAAACACTGGACGAGCATGCAATGGACGTGACTCTTGGTGCCCAACGTAGGTCCCAGTCTGACGACAGTGGACGCTTATGACAGTGAAGTGGTCCAAATATCGTTTGCAGATCTCGAATTGAACTGACTGAAAGGCTTTTGGATCAATCAAGGAGTGGAACTGGTAAGTGTTCTCGAAGACTGAACACGACAATGCTGAAGCAAGCGACTTGACAGCGAAGCAATCGCGCTTTAATGCGCCTCCAAATAAACCGGTGGGGCAGAGGATAGCCATCAGAACCAACAGCTGAGGTCGCTTTTGTTCCTCTTCAGATTGGCTAATTACAGAGTGCAGTGCGAGGTTCATCTCTGCTCTCCCTTTCGTTTCTTACCTTGATGTGCTGGCATGGCTCACTGCCAGTGATGGAACTGGAAGACGAGCGCGTCCTGGTTGACCTATCAAGACGCGATCCACCGCCGATCCAGCTGTCAAAAGATTGGCTTCCTGCTCAGAAAGAACGTCCGGACAGTTGTCTTTAGAGGTCCACCATTACTGCAGAACAGTAGCCAACTTTCTGGGTGTTATTCGCTCCTGCGAGGCTCATCTCTCGACAGAACCGTCAGAGAGCATCCAAACCCCGCAGCGCGTACAGAAATTTGCCGCCCCAGAGTGGCTTGTGAGCCTTCTCCAGAGCCGTCAATCTCCACTAATGCGGTTTATTATTGGGCAAAAGGCGGTTCGCGTTGTGCAAAAGACTGCCGGTCTCGGCTGAAACTCTGAAAGGAGGCAGGCATGCCGTAGGTGTCAGCAGAAGACTAATAATATGATCTCACTTTTGCAATTGTGGAAAATGAAATAGGCATTCTGAGAAAACCGCCGCAAACTGGCCGCTTTCTCAGGTTGTATTGGTGAGCGAATGTACACAGTAGTACTAAGTAGAACTGCGAAATGAGACGCACTGTGAAGGCACTTGGAAAGACACAGACCAAGTCCCATAACACGGACCAGACGATCATCTGGCGTATGGGAACGGCAGACAAGCCCGTGGCCTGCGCCGGAGGCGTGGAAACCGACCCAGCCTGTGCTCCATTCTAGTGACAGGCATCGGATGCAGTGATGAGTTGGCAGTCCGCCGGCGGCTTCACATGGTGGGGAACACATGCGACGCATTCCAGAAATGGACTGTGCGTATTGCACGAGTGGTTACGGAATAGCAGTAAGCGTGGTAGTCTCGCAGCGGGACCCGGGTAGTGGAACTCGAATGGAATTTCGGAATTGGTTTCCAGCATGCAAATCATGAACTTCTTCTTGGCTGTTAATTTGTACGATGCACCTTGCAAGAAGTCTGTTCCATACGTCCTTTGCAAGACCAGGCTCACGCGCCAAGGACGGACGGATGTATGATTATCTCTCCGGGATGGCTGAACCGAGATTTTCGGAGTGGGACGAACCCGACAAGAGGCGTCGGGCTCCCTGAGTCTTCAGTCTGGAATAGTAATATGTGAAGTCTGGGGCAGCCAGGAGGAGGAGCCTCTAACGGCCGGTCATTGTTCGCTGCTCTCTATCTCAGTAGCTGCAGCAATCGACTGGGGTTGTAGAAAGTGACGGTTGACGCTGTGTACCGTCAACCTGTACAGTCAACCTGTACTGTGCTTTTATGCTGGTAGGATTTAGGATCAGAGGCGCTAGATTAGAGAAAAGGGCCTCCACGGGCTTGCGAAAAAAGAAAACCTTGAGCAGCAGAGGAGGCACCGTAGTGATCAAGCACGAGCCGAGGGTGATGTTTGTGAGACGTGAGGGGCGGATCGAGAGCACGGATCAGGCCTTGTCGGTCCGATTCAAAGCTAACCCATTTCGAGCCGCCTACGGGCCGGCCCGGGGAGTCAGAGAACGTTCTACCAACGATACGCGCTGATGGTACTTCAAGGCGGGGATTCATGCTGGAGATCTCTCGGAGTAATTTCTATTTTACATCATAGTCGATGCTCGTATTCTATAACATCAGATACGCACTTCCAATCCTCGATGCCGGGTGTTTGGTTTCCAATTAGGGACAGCAGTCATGTTGCCATCGGTTGTCTTTCATACCAGGCGTGCATGTTCTCTGCTGCCTCGTGAGGAATGACGTAGAGAGGATGGAAGGCTCTAAGTCGGTCGCGCTCGTCGAAGACGTTTACATCCGGTTCGAGCTCAGAAGTTGACGAGATAGGAACATATCTCCAGGAAAATGCAGAGGCAAAAATTCCACCGGTGGAGTCTGTATGGAAGTGATGGTATTGGAGAGCGCTTAACCCTGCCAAGGTGTAGCATGTGTGGTACGAGTCGGGGTGCCTTTTTTTTGTTATCGTCAACGATCTTGCCTTAATGTCAAGATAGGATTGGGGTTGCAACGTACTTGCCCGGCTTATCACGAAGGCCGCCCTTCTTCGATTGACAACACCCGAGGACGTATCTTGTTAGACCTTCGCGGCTGTAAAGACTGCCGACGACCGGTTGCATAGGTGCTGATGCAGGCTGCGCGCCATTCAGAGCTGACTGAATCAGTGGCCAGCAGCCTCCTACCCAATGGCTGTAACACCCGTCCACCAGCTTGTTGGTTCTTCCTGCAAAACCCCCCTCAGGGGCATACTGTCGAGCGGAGAGCCAGGACAAGAGAAGCGGAACGTCCATGTATCTATAACAATCAGCAGTGGTAATTAACAAGTGGAGGCCATGCAGCTGCATACTTGGTAATAGTCTCTTCGGGCTTTCCCAAGATACATAAGCATGCCAAGGCACAGAATGCATATGCACCATGTGCTTCCGTTCCGGGGCTCCCAGAAATACCCCCCTCAAACGTCTGGCCTGAAAATTCATCCGTCAGTAAGTAGCACTGCAACACCGAAAGCAACTAAGACTCACATCTCGACAAATATTCTGGCAGGCCGCTCACGAATGTTTCTAGACCGTGACGCCGGGCTTCTGCCTCAGGGGGCAATTCAAGTGGCAGGTCCAGTAAGGAGATAATCACCATCGCACAATACGCGCCGCTGGCATCATCATCAGCGAAAGGCACGATCAGTGTACCCGAGAACTGGAACGGAAAATTACCGCACGTCTTCTTCGCCACCTGCGCAAACCTGGAAGCCGCCGTCAGGCTGTTTCAACTCACCCAGCCATCTCCACCTGGGATCTGGTTAGGAATGCAAGGCATTAACCCACAGCACGCCGGACAGGGACAACTCACATCGCCCTTCGATCGACCATCTTGAAAGCCTCCTCCCCTCCGACCATTGCTAAACTCAGAATAGCAGCATAGGTCGATGCACAATGAGACATCTGGCCATGGCCGCCGCCAAATCCGCCAGTAGCATTTTGCATAGGAGTAAACGTAGTAATCACACTGGAACATTCGAAGACTGTCAGTGACAAATATAATCATACATGTCGCTCAAGCCGGATATACAGTACAAGACCGGAGGAGCTGGTTGTGATTAAAGCCACTCGCATCCAGGGAACGGGGATCCTCAATGAGGAAGGGCTCTGGATTATTCCTCACCGCTCACGATATTTCGTGACATCTTCGCCGAGAAGACTCAATCCGGCCAGCGCCCAGTAGACCATCCAAGGTCGACTGGAGTCGATCCCAACGAAGGTCTCTGGGTATTCCTCCAAGGAATCGTAGAGGTATTCGATGTGGGCATCTCGTTGGAGAACCGGCACCCCAAACTCATTGAAAGGACCTTTTTGGCTGGGCTCGATCCCCCTCAAAAATGGCAGGCATTTTTCGACGGTTTCATCTTGCAGCCTAGAAGTCTCCGTGCTCAGCGAGTCACGGATCGGAGGCGGACTCTTGAATAGCGTTGGGATTCCAACGGGCTCTTCTGGGGTTTCGGTCATCTTCTTGCGCTGCTTTGGCAGGTCGCGGCCTCGTGGAGAAGGAGCAGCGGAGCCTCCTCTTTGTCCCTGCAAGGCCCCGGCACTCTGTTCGCCGCGGGCTTCGAGGGGAGATGATAGTTCTGGAGCAGACTGGCTATTATTATTCGATGGAAAACGAACCCTTCGATGTTTCCTAGAAACTGCAAAAGTAGGCATAGAAACATGGGACGAAGAGCCTCTTATTCAAAATTGCTGGTATTGTTCTCTTCCTGAATTGAGAATTTGTTTTTTATCTAAGCATGCGGTTGCTATTGTTCTTGGGCAGGTCAGGTGCCCGGGCTTCCCCTCTGTCCCACCGGAAAGGCACAACTGAGCGAAGAGGCCAGTTGCGCAAAAGAGGTGCCGCCAACATTTGTGCGCGGCTTTCTTCTCTGAATTTTTTGTCCCAACCTGAGTGCATATTGCTTCTGAAGCTCATTGATTCACTTCTCTCTCTCTCTCTCTTTTTTTTTAGAGCACGAAAAATTGAGACTGGGAGCAGGCTTGTGCTGCTTTCAGCCACAGCGATCGTTGCCCCTCCCACACTGGCAAACCTGGAGTGCACCGCGGTCGCGAGAGAGCTGTCACAGCCTGCGTGCCCAGGGATTATCTGGAGAACCGCGGCAGCTTTGACGACTCATGGAGCTCCGTACTGCCGTCCGACAATGGGTGTAATCAAAGCCTGTGCTGGATGCAGACAAGGTGCCCTCCAAGCCGGCGACTACAACGTCGCAATTGGCAGCAAGGGCCTACATCACGGCCGGTGGCTTGCAGCGGTCCAGGACTCCAGTTGGTGCGACACGGCGAACAGCCACTCCTCGACGGGCGCATACGTTGTATGAGGTAGGAAATGATCGTACAGACTCCAGAGGGACATCGGGAGTATCCGTACTCCGTGCAGTCTCCGTACCATTACTTGCGCTGCCGCGTGGATGTCGACAGCTGCGGATGGGAGAGAAAATAATAGGACCTATCCCAGATAAGATAGCCGCCGGGACACAGACCACGATGGTATCATATCGCATCCGCCAGCAAGATGCAGGTAGTCGATGGGTAGAGAGATAGAGGGCTTAAGGTGGACAGGAGATTGTTGCATGTTACAATGGCATTTGGAAGGTTCCTTACAGGCGATGCGGGTCTGCTCCCCTGGTCTTTCATCGTTCCGTCTACCTCACTCACGCTACGTGTGGAATGTATGTATCACTATCTCGCAGCCGAAGGGAGGGGATAAGATCTCTATTCCGCTATCAGGGATCCCCACTGGATCAGTCAACCCCGCTCTCGGGGCAGCCAACGACCTGTCTGTCCAGGAAACATGCTTTTGGCCGAGGCGTACGCAGCTGCGCTGGCAGACGGCAGGGAGCACGGGAGCGTTCGGTCGTTCGTCCGGATGCCAACATGAAGGCTGCATGTCCTCGCCCTACATCCATGCAGAGAGGGATAGGCTAGCTCGCAATCCGCATCCGCAGGACGATCCCATTCGCCTGCGGGCGTCACGACACCCATGTGTGCATCGGCTTGGGTGGGCGCGCACGGGGCGGACGGTGGCCCAGGGCGGGGTCCGGCCGAGACCCGTCAATGCCACCGTGCTGCTGCCCTTTTCGACAGGACCGGCGTGCGTCTGGAAGTTCCGTCGAAGTTCCTCGGGCGGGTCCTGTGTCTCACCAAAAGATGAGGACAGGTCACAGACTCGCAGCACCGACCACCAGCCACCGGGAGGAGGGAGGACGATGCTGGCGAGCAGGAGACCGTGATACCACACGGCGCTGTGGAGATGAGTCTGTCCTCCGTCCTCCGTCCAGGCAAGTTCAACGCTCCGTCCGAACGACGTTGCCCACGGGGCCCAACCCTCGGATCGGTTCACGAACACCACCGACGGATCCCTATCCACCATGGATGGACCCGGGGGAACGGATGGGATGGTCGACGACCGCAAACAGCCATCTCCACGGTCTCTCCCTCGGACTCAATTATGGGCTTAGACACGATACAGAGCAGGTACCTCAGCGGCCGGGTGAGTCTAGCGGCCGACGGCGTGGCAATTGGGGCTGCTGCAGCGTCCGCCGTCGTTGGACGGGCCCCTCCAGCCTCCAGTAACGCGAGCCCGTGATCGCGATAACTAAACCTCCCAGGGTCCCTAGCGCAGCGCAACAGCACATCCTCGCTCACCGCCGCTTCGCTCCCCACCGCGCGCGGCCCGGTCGCCTAACCCTGTGATCCCTCCCGCTCTCTTTTCTCGCCTCCCCCCCGGATTTCACGCCTTTTCGACATTTGAAGCCCTCTTTTTCCAGGCTTCGCTGCCCCCCTTCCTGACCATTTGTCCCCGTCTTCGACCTCGCCGTCTCCGTGTTGTAGCGGCCTCGACGATGTCCAATGTCGATATACCAAGCGATGGCCTCGTCGGTCTCGATTACGACTCGAGAGGTTACCTTCAGCCCCCGGCATGGCCCGTGGCGGTGGACCAGAATGGTCAGCGGACGGATGGGAGGCGAGACATCTCACCTCTCCAAACCAGCGGTCACGCATTCGAGCAGGCAGTCACTCACGATCCCAATCTGATGGCGGACTGGCAATTTCAGCAGCTGCAACCCCACCTCCAATATCACGATGAGATCTCAGCTCCCCAGTTCACCTCCAGCTATGCGCTGCCTCTGCAGGCGTCTCCCGTCGACCTCTTGCCCGCGACGCAAGCGCCGTTGGATACGGGCTTGCTGGACGGTCCCTACCTGCCGCTCTCCGCGCCGGTCGACATGGCGCCGTTCAGCTACCAGGATTTGCACGCAGATTTGATGGCCTTTCCAGACGGCCTTCCGGACATGTCGTCATACGCAGCCCCGCAGAGCATGCCTGACAGCAGTTCGCCGACAGACACTTACCTGGAGGTTCGGTCCCTGACGAGTTCCAGCAGCGACAACGGCTGGAGCGCCATCGAGAACCGCCGCTCCATCGATTTCTCGTTCCCCGAGCAGGGGATATTTATCAATCCAACCCAGACCCTCCATGATAGGACGCTGTCAGAATCTTCCTTCTCGGACCTGGACCTTCCGAGAAACTCGTTCGGCAGCTTCGTCGACATTTCAAACCCGTTGAATTCGCCCAGTTCGGAGTCCAACCTGGAGTCGGTGTATAACAACTCGGTGACTCGACGAATTTCTTGCGACGATGACTCCCACGGCTCTCAGTCTCCCACTTCTGTCAGTCCCGTTGCGATCGTGCGACCTGTCCCTGTTCCTATCAAAAAGTCGTCTTCACCGACTCGGTCTTCTCCGACCTCTCAGGCATCGTCGACTTCTCCGCCCACTAGGAAGCCGTCCCGGAAGAGCCCAATTGCCGCGAAGACATCGGAGACGAAGGTTCGCAAGCAGTCGCAAACCGGGAAACCCGAAACCGAAAAGCGTGTCGGAAAGCGGAAGGGTCCCTTGAAACCCGACCAGCGGAAGCAGGCCAGCGAGATCCGGAAATTGAGAGCGTGCTTGCGATGCAAGTTCCTCAAGAAGACTGTAAGGTAGATCGCCTTTTTGCAGTGTAATCAATGCTGACACCAGGAATAGTGCGACAAGGGCGAACCGTGCGCTGGCTGCCAGCCATCTCATGCAAGGTTATGGCAGGTTCCATGCACCAGGATTGACATCAAAGAGATTGGATACTTCATGAAGGACTGGAAGGCGGATTACGAGCGTCACATTACCCTCGGCTTTTCGGTCGGAAACATCAAGGGGTTCTCGGAGAAAGAGCGAACTCTCTTCGTCACACACGGGTATGGACAGGTGCTTCCGATCAATGCTCGCGAGGTCTATGTGCGGGATGACCAATGCTTCACCCTCGACTGGGTGGAGACCGTCCACCGACAGCCTACTCAGTTCGAGGTTGCAACCGCCAAGCTCTCCGCTGGGATGGAAGGCATCTCGCATGCAATGCTATCCGACTACCTTGACCGTCATATCGATGGCAATGGCACCTTTGAGAAGTTTGTCGACGACTATTTCGAGGGCACGCCATTCCTGACCCAGATGCTGAAGACTGCCTTCCGCTATTACTACCGTACGAAGCTGCCCGTGATTCGCAAGGCTCTCAAGCTCATCCTGGCGTACAACCTCACTCTTCACGTGACGATGGTCGAAGGTATAGGTGAAGAAGAGGAATTCCTTGGTAAGATCCAGGATGAAACGTCCAAGTTCAAGGGTAAGACCATGGCACCTGTTATGATCAATTTCCAGATCAAATGTGCCATGGCAAACATGTGGCGGGAGCTGCAGAAGGATGTCTTGGAGGAGCTGTCGACCCTTTACTCCAGTGTCTACAGCGGCGACAAGTTGAAGAACTGGCCAACCATCTTCATCCTTGCTTCGATTCTGTTAGCAGTGTGGGAAGAAATGCAGTTTGACTGCCATTACCGCGTTCCGGTAAGTCGAGAGCTTCCCGTGCCTTGATGATTCTCCACAAGTTCGGACGCTGACTTTCTTTAAGGATGCTGCCGCTGTAGACAAGTTCTGCACTGATATGGAGACCACTCCGGTCGGGGTCATAGTTGGTCTCTTCCAAGCCATCTCGCAAAAGCTTCCCGCTTTTACCGACTGGGAAACGCACAAGCACCACCATCTGCTAAACTCCAACCCTGACGTCTGCAACACCATGACGGAGGTCCGCCAGCACGTCACTCAATACGGTATGTTCAACGACTCCGAGTTTGCGATATCATCTCTTTGTTACTGACTTCATCTTTCAGAGTCGTACCTCCGCACCCGTGCGAATTCGAAATTTAACCGCAACGACTTTGACTGCCTGTCAAACAAATTTGTTTCGAAACTGGTTATTCGAGCCAATTAGATTTTTTTTTTTAAAGATGAAGAACCGAGAGACGATTGACGTAATCCTGTTACGGCCTGCAAAGATGACGGCACGGACATGACACGAACCGTATGAGATAACCAATGTCTTCATGGTCATGAGAAACACCACAAGCGCCTATTGTGCATCGACCCTCCTTGAGCCATCTCTTTGCTTCTGTTTCTGTGTTTTTTTTCCTCTTTCTTGCGGAGTGACTCCTGCTTTTCCCTCCCCTGCGATGCTTCCATTTCTGCTTGAGCCTGGCCTCCTGATCTTCATTACCTGTTCTTTTCTCAGTGATATATCTTCTCGACATATGTTTCCAACAGCGGTGACGAGGATCACGAACGCTATGACGTTGTACGGTGACAGGTCATGAGATTTCTTGGCAGCACGATTGCGGCGCAACTGAGTTGTCGATTTGTCGAGTTTTCTGCCTTGGTTCTTCGTTCTGGCCGCGGTGTACTTGGATTTACATTGTTCTGTGTGTGCATTGAGCGTTGCATTCGAGACACGTGACCTCAGTCCCTGTCCACAAGCCTCGTCCTTGTGGTATCTTCTTGTTGGCATCGCGGCTTCCAGGTTGCAGACGCAGGTCAATAATACAAAGGCGTGCAGGGCGCGGCCCTGGCGGCGTTCGTGCGGACATGACCGACTTGTGCATCTTCGACAGATGCGCGCGGCACTGGAGAGCCCGGCAATTACATAGTCTTAGGATATCAGTCTCACTATATTTCCCAAGCTCGAAATACACAGGGAGACCGAGTCCGTTGTTTCGTGCGAACATCTCATCTACACTACCAGGTAGCTGTCGCAGTCCGTGGTTCCCGTCGACAGGCTGGACAGACTTTGGAGCAAGGTGGTGTGACACAGGCAAGTGGGGTTGACGGGAACGAGACTAGACCGTACTGAGTACCTCCGTACCTGCAAATGCTAAGCCCTGGCGCCCGCCGGACTCCGGAGGTGCCCACTAAACCCACCGTATCCCCTAGCGATAAGGCAACAACACGTCATCGCGGCAGTAGTAGAGGTGATGCTGTGTTGGCGAATGTAGGAAGCATGCATCTCGTGACATGACTGGGAAGGCCCTGAGGATGTCTCCGGAAGAAGGATGCTGTAGAGTGGAGGAGTAAGGGGACCTTGCGACAGGCTCTCAATACTACACATGGGGTGATGGTTGCGGATGGACGCCGGATAAGGTGCGAGGACTGAAGGCATCCGTGGACGGCAGATGGCGTCAGCGGCGGATCGCCCTCCAGCTCCAGGCAGGGCGTGAGCGACCCCTGGCACCGCCTGACTCGCCCATTCTAGCAGCTTCCCCGACCTCCGGGAAGCATCCGGGGCTTGTGCGCCTGTCACTGGCCAACCAGGCCGGGCAGCTGCTAAGGCCCTGCGAGGAACTCTTTCAGGCTCCGGCGGTGCTGGCGCTGACCGCCCGTATCAGCCTATCGGCCGCTCTGACTAAGAGCTTCGCCTCCGCCTCCCTCCTCGTCTCCTACTTAAACCTCCCCCTCCACTTCACCTCCTGCTTCCTCTCATCACACATCCTCTCTTCTTCCCACCCTACATCTCCTCCATCAACGTTCGGCCAAACTACTCCAGAGAACCACGAGAACCACGTATTCTAGCCAGAGACTACTCTCATCACTCTAGCAACCATGCAGATCTTCGTCAAGACTCGTGAGTAACCCCGGCCCTGCTGCGCCCTTGTCTTATCGCCACGTGGGCTTTTACTGACTTCGTATCTCATCTGCAGTTACTGGCAAGACGATCACCCTCGAGGTGGAGTCTAGCGACACCATCGACAACGTCAAGTCGAAGATTCAGGACAAGGAGGGTATCCCTCCAGACCAGCAGCGCCTGATCTTCGCGGGCAAGCAGCTCGAGGACGGCCGTACTCTGTCCGACTACAACATCCAGAAGGAATCCACCCTGCACCTGGTGCTCCGTCTCCGTGGTGGAATGCAGATCTGTATGTCTTAGTCATCGGTCCTTCAGTGCCTGCTAGACTGGTACTAACCATCTCGCAGTCGTCAAGACCCTCACCGGCAAGACTATCACCCTGGAGGTGGAGTCTTCTGACACCATCGACAATGTCAAGTCCAAGATCCAGGACAAGGAGGGTATCCCTCCAGACCAGCAGCGCCTGATCTTCGCGGGCAAGCAGCTCGAGGACGGCCGTACCCTGTCCGACTACAACATCCAGAAGGAGAGCACTCTCCACCTCGTCTTGCGTCTCCGTGGTGGAATGCAGATTTTCGTCAAGACCCTCACCGGAAAGACCATCACCCTCGAAGTCGAATCGTCAGATACCATCGATAACGTCAAGTCGAAAATCCAGGACAAGGAGGGCATTCCCCCAGACCAGCAGCGTCTCATCTTTGCTGGTAAGCAACTGGAGGATGGGCGCACTCTGTCTGACTACAACATTCAGAAGGAGTCTACCCTCCACCTGGTCCTGCGTCTCCGTGGTGGAATGCAGATCTTCGTGAAGACCCTGACTGGAAAGACCATTACGCTGGAGGTGGAGAGCTCCGACACGATCGATAATGTGAAGAGCAAGATCCAGGACAAGGAGGGGATTCCACCAGACCAGCAGCGTCTCATCTTCGCTGGAAAGCAGCTAGAAGATGGCCGCACGTTGTCCGACTACAATATCCAGAAGGAGAGCACTCTCCACCTGGTTCTCAGACTTCGCGGTGGTAACTAAGCGTTGATCTCGGAATTGTTTTTTCTTCGGTTACGGTTATGCTATGATTTGCATGGCCTTGCACGGCGTTTGGACGGACTGGACGGCTTGACGACTTCGGGAGACTTGAATACTTTGAATGTGATATACCTTCTCTACTAGATACATAGTCTTTTGTTTTTCTCATAACAATAGATTAGTTTCATCCTGCTGTGTAATTTCTGAAAAATTTTTTTTCTGTAGTTTTGCCACAATAGAGCAGATTTTGCGTAGACCGTAGATCCAATCCTCGCCACCACCCTGACGTGAGCTGTCACTACTTGGGCCTAGCCGCCGGAAGGATCTGAATCACGTGACCGTTGGAGGTTGTACCCCAGAAAATCGTAAATCGGATCGCCCAGAGCCCACTTCGATCTTCTAGTGGAAGATCCAGATCCAACGATGTGAACATGCGCCGGAATGCCCTCTTACTTTTACCACATCTCGCTTGAGCTGCTTCCTTACGGTCTTGGAGACGCATCTCGACGCCCCGAGAGCGCAACCCCGCAGAGGTCCCTCTCGTTTGAATCTGCATGTGAAGCTCTGCTTCCATTCCAGAAACGGGCGCACCACAAGCAGTCAGGACGAAGCTCGCGCCGGAACTGGACTGAGAGGAATCAATGTCTGATTCCAGAAGCAGCCAGTCCTTCACCCCATCTACCCACAGGCAACAACCCAAACACCAATAGCGACACGGTCACGACTCCTTTGCTCTACTCGCAATCTCCCACACCACCTTCCGAGATCGAGAAAGACCTGAGGCTGGATCAGATCTCCATCGAGAGCATCGATATGGTAGCCCCGGAGCAGAACGCAAAGCAGACGAAGCGGGTGGACAAGGCCAACAGCAGCGGGAACAACCCCGTCACGACGGGCATCGGGACGGATATCCTGGGCGGCCTACACACGAAGGGCAGGTATCTTCCGCTCGATCAGAAGCTGTCGGACAGTATCTGGGGCATCGTTCACCTGTACCGCGATGCGAAAGAGACCCCCTCCCTCGCCGTCGAGGATTATCCGTCATATCTGAAGGGCTCGTCGGCCGCGCGGCAGCCTCCGGATCACCTTGGTGGAAGTAGCAAGCAGCGCCAAGGCGATGATGCGGCGGAGATCTCCCCTCCCTTGCAGCCGGACGAGGACTGCACGACGCTCTGTATCCTCGCGGTCCCGTCGTACCTCTCGCCGTCCGATTTCCTCGGCTTCGTTGGCGAGCAGACAATGGACGATGTCAGTCACTTCCGGATGATCAGGACGGCGAGGGCGAATCGCTACATGGTCTTGATGAAGTTCCGCAGTGGGAAGAAGGCGAGGGCATGGCAGAAGGAGTGGAATGGGAAGGTTTTCAATAGTATGGAGGTGAGTCTATGCATCTTTTCCAAACCTGGCTTCGAAGCCACAGGATGATACTGACAGTATCTGCTTTGCTACCAGCCTGAAACCTGCCATGTAGTATTCGTGAAGTCGGTAGAAATACTGGCTGTGGACGCCAACGCAGACTCGGCGAATAATGGGTCTACTACTAATCCGCCATCTGCCAACCAGTCTAGCTCCCTAACCTCGGCCTCCCTCTCCACCAAACCGGTCGCTCCGCCTACGCCGTCCCTTGTCGAGCTCCCGACCTGTCCTGTTTGCCTTGAACGCATGGATGAGACGACCGGCCTGCTGACGATCATATGCCAGCATGTCTTCCACTGCACTTGCCTACAGAAGTGGAAAGGGAGTGGATGTCCAGTATGTCGATACACTCAGGATGACTTTGTCAGACGCGGCCCGAACTCCGACTTCACCGAGGGTCCCGCCGAGTGCAGTGTATGCCATTCGGAACTGAATCTGTGGCTTTGCCTGATATGCGGGAATGTCGGCTGCGGTCGCTACGACGGAGCACATGCCTTTGCGCACTTCAAGCAGACCTCCCATGCATTTGCCATGGATATCGCTACGCAACGTGTCTGGGACTACGTGGGAGATGCCTACGTGCACCGCATAATCCAGAGCAAGTCGGACGGTAAACTGGTGGAGCTGCCTGCCGCGGACAATAGCGCTCTCGACCCTCCCGACTGGGCGGACGCTGTTCCCCGAGAGAAGTTGGAGAACATGAGCGTCGAATACACGCATCTCCTGACGAGCCAGCTCGAAAGTCAGCGCACGTACTTCGAGGAGATTGTGGAACGGGCAGCGGACAAGGCGTCCCAGGCCAGCGTCGCTGCCGCATCCGCGCAGGAAGCTGCCGAGAAAGCCACCGCGAGCCTCAAGGCGCTGCAACAGAAATACGACACCCTCGTCAATGAGACCGTCCCTATCCTGGAACGTGACAAGGCACGCGCGGAGAAGCGGGCGGAGAAGTTCGAGACGATGGCCCGCAAGATGGAAAAGGAATGGCGTGAGGAAAAGGCGATGAACGAGAGCCTCATGCAACGCGTGGAATTCCTGACCGCGGAGATCGAGAAGCTGAAGGCCGCAAACGCAGACCTGGCTGAGCAGAATCGCGATCTCACCTTCTACATCAGCGGATCGGAGAAGCTCAAGGGCCAGGGGGAAGATGTGGTGGAGGGTACGATAACGATCCCAGAGGCTGAGAACGCCAAGAAGAGGAAAGGCAAGGGAAAGGGTAGGAGATGAAATATAGCTCGCGAAGATATGGGGCATATACCGGGTTCTAGATTCGGCGATATCGACAGACCCCTCTTCGGATTGCCCCGCTTACAGTGACAGAGTATCGCGCATAGCTACCGCCCGCATGCTTCGGATAGTCCTTGCGGCGAAACACCAAAGTCCGGCTTATAGTAATGCTAATCGAAGTCCCCGTTCTGCCTCTGCCGGTTCAGCAATGATGTGTTCGCCATGGCTAATTCGCCGTCTCACCCCGCTCCTTCGATCAGACGGAAAGGATATGAGATGCAGGCTGTACTGCTCTTCACCCTTCCTAGATCAGTCTCCTCTCTGCACGCGGGATTTCCATTTGCGTGCATGACGGCCACTGCCGGATTCCGACCTCGTGGCGAACCATGCATGCGACATTGGAACTGACGTGGTTCTGTTGGTCTCTGTCTTGATCAACGTACCTACTACATATTTGTCCTTGTTATTTTTTTGGCCACGTGTCTATACCCCTGCATTTATGTGTGGTATGCATGGCATAGGCATGTCTTCTGAACCAGCGGGGCTGACCGATTGCGGAGATCTGCCCTGCCTGCTCTTCTGGGTGTAGAAGATGTGAGAAGCGGGACGTGTGACGCTTACCCCCTTTCGGTCTTCGCATCCAACCCGAATACGAACGCAGAGTTCCGATAGAGGGAAGCGTCTTGGCCGTCTTGGAGATGGCGTTATCGCTTGTTTCCGCTGCGCCAGCGGCGGTGGCCAAGACACGCGTAGGTGCGGTTACAGGTTTGGACAGTCTTTGAGCGGGGGAGAAGGGAAGTGGACGGAGGAGATTAGTTACCCATCTGGGCACCTGGACAGGACCCAGGCACTGCCCAATCTAGCTAGCTGAAGGAGTGCAATTCGATGCTGCTATTGCGAACTCGCGTCTACTATGTACCTACTTATCCTAGGCTCATGCTTGGATACCAACTATATCTGCTGCATAGCCTCGAACCGTAGTCGCTGGTTTTCGCGATAGCCAAACAGACTAGTCATGTCCCAAGTCAACGGAATTCCTACGGATAATGACCGAGCCCTGTCTGCATGTATGTACATGTACATATCAACGTGACCCTTCATGCCAAGGTCCTTCGGGTATATATACTCCGTGAATCTCAATGCGAATAATAGGAGCAGGGATCCGGATCCAACTGAACGCCCTGCATCTGAATGCTTCTGGAAGTTTCGAGCACGCTTCCAGCAAGGTTCTCGGATGGGATCGGATGTCGATGATAAGCGCTGCTGCTGCCAAGATGCGGTCCGTGTAGCAAGCGCGCCTATGGATGTTCGGAGGACTGTGTGCGGCAGGGATGATGGGAGACCCTTCTTTTCCGACCGGTCTTGGCGCGCGCGTTCCTCCTCCCCTTTCCCTCCCGGCGGAGTTTCTTGGCGTTCTGGGCGGCAGGGTTGGCGCGGCTTGGCGTGGAAAGTGGTTTGGGATGGCGCCATTCGTCGTGACCTTCCTGTTTCCCTGCCGTTACAGCCGAGTCAAGTAGTGAGTTTGGTAGAGTCCTGATCGTTCTGGTAGACATGATACGACTTTTTTTTTAATATCATCTCCACGGGAAACCTGGCAGGGGTGATGGTGACATGGTTTGTTGCCTGAGGCTTGAACCGTCAGTGCCAAGAGAGAGAACGGGCGGCACTCCAACCGCTTTTCACCTCTGCCGCATCCCGCCAGGACAGAACCTCCAGCATGCCGAGCCTCTTGGACCGGTTCCTCGGCCGCCGGTCGCCATCCTGCCACTGGCACGAGGACAAGCGTGGCTCTGTCAACGGTCGACTCCCATCAACGACAACGGTTCCGTGCTGCGTCCTTATCTTCCGGTTCCAAGAAACCCAGGACAAGCGGACGACACTTGGCGCAGCAGAGGCGGCGTGCGTCCGCCCCTCGCCTGGGCCAGTCAGAGGCCCCGGGGCGCTCTTGGCGGCGCTGGCATCCCCCGCCGTGCCAGTTCCACCGCCCAGCGGAGAGGGCGACGTCCGGTCGGGTTGCTTGCCGGTCGGCTCCAGACCCCGGGCCCTGGTAGAGAGCAATGGTTATGGCCTGTCCATATAAGACCGGCGTCCTCCCCGCCTGTTGCCTCGTTTCGATCTTTTCTCCGCAAATCAGATGCACATTTCCATCGGCTGTCGACTGCCCCGTCCGTCGTACTGATACACTCGTTTGATCACATACGCATCGATCAGCTGAGCCTTCTTCACGGTCTGCTTGATAACTGGCTGTTCTACACCCGCCGGACGATACCCGTGCATCTTTCTACAGAGACATCGACGGCTTTGGCCCTGCAAAACGAATGGGTTTAGTGTCCCTTTACCCCCGGGTCCAGATCAATCACCTGTCGTCGCCCTTTGCTTCATTCCTCCCATCGACCTCGTCGTCGTACGGGTAAAAGTGGCGGTGTGAGGCTCGACATCTTTTCAACAGGACCAGCGATCAGATTATTTCTTATATTATCACACGAAATAAGAGAAAAAAAAAAGAAAATCCTCACCATGCGTTCTTCGAAAAAGTCCGACCCCAAGACGCAGGTCTACGAGAGGCACCCGTTCCTGCTGTCCGCCGAGGAGACGGCCCGGCTGCTCGACACCGATCTCGAGACGGGCCTCACCGACGTCAAGGTCCAGGAGCGGCAGCAGCGCTATGGCCGCAACCGCCTGGAGGGCGACGCTGGCATCAAGTGGTACACGCTGCTGGGCAAGCAGGTTTCAAACGCGATGATCATGGTACGTGCCGCTTTCTATCTGCTTTTTTTGTTGCTATTCCGGCGTTGTGGTATATCCATGTTTCCATTTTGTCTGCGATAGATATACTCTAGACACTGGCAGCAGACTTGCGCACCTCTTGCCCTCTTTCTGCCACTCGGGTCTGTTCTCCTGTATGGTCCATAGAGGGTCGTAATATCGCGACAAAGTGCAATACGTCATCATTCAAAAGATCCAGAAGGACATGATCCAGCTCTAAGCTTATCCCGACAAAGCGCACTGCTGGGGCTTCTACCTGATCTATACAAGATGCCTCTTACCTGCTGTACATGGTGAAATAAGCGGACCAGCAACCTTTCTTAAGAAAACTTGTGCTACAACGCTCCAATTTACAAGTTTACCCATAGAGATGCTAACGCCTGCCCCGAATCAAAGGTCCTCATCCTCGCAATGGCCCTCGCCTACGGTGTCTCCGACTACGTCGAAGGTGGAGTCATCACCGCTGTCATCGTTGCCAATGTCCTTATCGGTTTCTACCAGGAGTTCCAGGCTGAGAAGAAGATGGACGCTCTGCGGTCGCTGTCCTCTCCCTCCGCCACCGTGATCCGCAATGGCCAGACAACCACCATCCCGTCGGGCGAGGTGGTTCCCGGAGACATTGTCCAGATCAAGATGGGTGACACCGTCCCTGCCGACATGCGCATCTTCGACAGCATGAACCTGGAGTGTGACGAGAAGATACTCACCGGGGAGGCCATCCCCGTGGCCAAGGATTCCACCTTCGACACGTCCGGCCGCGACGAGGTCAACACCGGCGTCGGAGACCGCCTCAACATGGCCTACTCCTCCTCGACCGTGACCAAGGGGCGCGGCCGCGGCATCGTCGTCTTCACGGGCATGTCCACCGAGCTCGGCAAGATCGCCCAGTCCATGCAGGGGAAGAAGCGCAAACCGAACCGCTCCCTGTCGCGCAAGAAGCACGGCAACTTCCAGCCCGTCAAGGGCCTGGCGCTGCGCATCTGGGACGCCATCGGTAAGTTCCTGGGTCTCACCGAGGGCACGCCGCTGCAGATCAAGCTGAGCAAGCTGGCGTACACGCTCTTTGGCTGCGCGATCATCCTGGCCATCATCGTGTTTGCTGTCAACAAGTTTAACGTCACGAACGAAGTAGCCATCTACGCCATCTCCACTGGTATGTGTGATGTCTGTTACTGTTCAGTACTCTTGGGATCAAAAGCTGACTTCACAGGTATTGCTATCATTCCTGAGTCCCTGATCGCCGTCTTGACCATCACCATGGTCGTCGGAATGACTGAGATGCGCAAGCGACGAGTGGTCGTCCGCCAGCTTTCCGCTCTCGAGGCTCTCGGTGGCGTTACTAACATCTGTTCAGACAAGACGGGCACTCTCACCCAGGGTCAGATGGTGACGCGCAAGGCCTGGATTCCTGGCGTGGGCATCTACAGCGTGAACAAGTCGGACGACGCCAACAACCCTACCCGTGGCTATGTCACCCTGGGAAAACCCCCGGCGTCGAAGAAGGAAGCCGAAGAGGAGCAGGAGCGGAAGCGTCTCGAGCACGATCAAGCCCGAAGCGCCGCGGCGCTCAGGTTTGATGTTCCTGCCGATAAGCAGGAGAAGGACCAGCCGCGTGCTGACGAGGCGCGCGATGATGAGGAAGAGGACTTCACTGCGGAGAAACCTGCCGCGATGCCGGAGGTCGTACCCGAGCTGGATGCTTTCCTCCATTCCGCTGCGCTCTGCAACCTTGCCACCGTCCGCCACGATCCCGAGGCCAACAAGTGGCAGACGATGGGCGACCCGACCGAGATTGCTCTTCAGGTTTTCGCGCACCGATTCGGCTATGGCAAGAAGACGCTTGAGGCCGAGCACGGCTGGAAGCAATTGGCCGAGTATCCGTTCGACAGCACGGTCAAGCGCATGTCGGTTATCTACAAGAAGGAGGGCGAACAGGACGCTTTCGTCTTCACCAAAGGTGCCGTCGAACGGGTCGTTGACCTCTGCACGACCATGGGGATCGGAGAGCACCAGCGGACGATGACCCCGGAGTTGAAGGAGAAGATCCTCGAACAGATGGGATTCCTGGCTGAGCAGGGTCTTCGCGTGCTCGCAATCGCCCAGAGGCCGGCGCCTTCGGGGTACCAGCCGGGGCAGGGGATTCCTCGAGAGCAGGTCGAGCGTGACCTGACGCTGCTGGGTTTGGCCGGTCTGTACGATCCGCCTCGGCTTGAAACTAAAGATGCTGTGAGACGTAAGTCAGCTTCCGGAGTACAATGCCCGATGGGGAATTTTTCTGACAACCTGCAGAATGTACGATGGCCGGAATCCGCGTCCACATGCTGACTGGTGATCACCCCTCGACTGCATCAGCCATCGCCAAGGAAGTCGGCATTATCCCTAAGAACCTCGGATCTCTGTCCGCTGAGGAGGCTGCTTCTCTCGTCAAAACCGCAGCCGAGTTCGACGGCATGACCGACGAGGAGATCGATGCTATGCCCAGTCTGCCCCTTGTGATCGCTCGCTGCGCCCCTGAGACGAAGACTCGCATGATCGCCGCCCTCCACCGTCGCAATCGCTACTGTGCCATGACCGGTGACGGTGTCAACGACGCCCCGTCCCTCCGGGCCGCCGATGTTGGTATCGCCATGGGTATGGGCGGGTCCGACGTTGCGAAGACAGCCTCCGACATCGTACTTACGGACGACAACTTCGCCAGTATCGTCAACGCCATCGAGGAGGGCAGACGCATGTTCGAAAACATCCAGAAGTTCATCCTCCACCTGCTCACCTCGAACGTCGGCGAAGTCGTGCTCCTGGTCGTCGGACTCGCGTTCCAGGACCGGACCAACACGTCCGTGTTCCCGCTGTCGCCGCTGCAGATTCTCTGGATCAACATGCTGACCTCGTCGTTTCCCGCCTTCGGTCTCGGCCGCGAGAAGGCCTCCGCGGCCGTGATGCACCGCCCGCCCCACGACACGAAGAAGGGCGTCTTCACGTGGCAGATCATCGTCGACATGCTGGTCTACGGCCTGATCATGGGTTCGACGACGCTGCTCACCTTCGTCATCATCGTCTACGGCGTCGGCAACGGCCAGCGGGACCTCGGGGTCGACTGCAATCGCCACGGCGGCGACGTCTGCAACGTCGTCTTCCGCGCCCGCGCGGCCGTCTTCGCCGAGCTCACCTGGCAGATCCTCATCTCCGCCTGGGAGTTCAAGCACCTCCGCAACAGCATGTTTAATCTCGACCCGCTCCGCGACCGCAGCAGCGAGGACCGCGCCCTCATGTCCCGCTCGCTCCCCTTCTTCCGCGACGTCTGGGAGAACCAGTTCCTCTTCTGGGCCGTCGTGATCGGCTTCGTCTCCGTGTTTCCTGCGGTGTACATCCCGGGCCTGAACACCAAGGTGTTCAAGCAGCGGGGCATCGGGTGGGAGTGGGGGCTGTCGTTCGGCGGGCTGATCGTCTTCGTGCTGGGCATCGAGGCGTGGAAGGCCACGAAACGGTACACGGGCTGGTTCGCCGACGGTGAGGACTACGGGCACGGATCATCATCGCAGGGCCACGGGCAGGTTGGACATGAGCTTGGGCTGAGGCAGGGCTTCTTCAGCTTCGCCAGGACGTTCACGCGGACGACGACGGAGAAGAGCATCGATGTTGATAGCGCCATGAAGAAGAGTCTGGAGGGGGGTGCGAGGCTGAGGGAGCATGTTTGAACAAGCGGTCTAGATGGTGCATGCTCTCTGCGTGTCTGTCATCGTGTTGCGTGAGTTGAGGATGGAAATCTTTGGAGAGAGAGAGAGAGAGAGAGAGAGAGAGACATGGACATGGTATGTATGTAACGATCGTGTGCTATGAGGCTCTAGTTTATGGTGATGTGACGTTGAGATGTTGTTGAATTTGATTGATACCCAGGGTCTATCCTTATCCTCCTCGTGATGGACTTGATGACATGTCAACCTGGCGATGCAATGTACCCGCTAGCTAGCTTCTAGCATCTAGGGCACAACAGGTGCTTTTGTGAGCTCCGTCCCTGCTTTTTTCTTTTCGTAAAAAAGTCTACAGTGGTTAAGAAGGTCTCTGAACCTTTAGTGACTACCTAACACTTATACCTAGGTAGTTGGGGCTGCCCCCGAGACAGTTACATAATTAATTAATGTATGTAGGTAGTCCAGACACCACCACCACCACCACCACCACCACTACTACTACTACTACTACTACTGTAAAACTAGCACTCAAATGAACAACCAGAATATCACCACCATTTTTTATTTTTTCCCCTTTTCTTTGTCTGTTTGGTTTCGCCTAGGTCTACTACACTACAAGAGAACATAAAGGATGTGCCCTCACTACTATACTATACTATACTATACTACTCCCCCCTACTCTGGGTGCTATGATAAAATCAGGGACTAAACCCCCGACTCCTACCGAAGATGTTTCAGTTAACCGCCGCCTTTCGCCTTCGTCGACAAAACTGTTACAAGGGCATCTCTAGATCCTAGTCGGAAGAAGGAATTACTTATTTCC
>ENA-UOWK01000054-UOWK01000054.1-bioreactor-metagenome-genome-assembly--contig:-NODE-54-length-165755-cov-25.851231_pt1 | contig 165755 bp, 152 predicted proteins | sample MGYA00238157_ERZ761612 | MGnify/ENA primary metagenome ERZ761612 (study PRJEB28901, sample SAMN06268035) | bioreactor metagenome | isolation source: Joint BioEnergy Institute, California, USA...
CCCCCCCAACCCAACCACCCCCTCCCTCTTTCCAATGTAATACCTCAGAACTGTTTAGATTCAACTGAAACAGTCTTTTCAAGCAACCCCTACAACGTGCTAGGATTACCACCATACTCGACTTTCACCTTTTCTTTATATGACATAATTGTCGTTACCCCAGCCTGTCGCGCTACGCCAATCGCCGTGTCGATCTCCACCATGTAGAAGGCCAGCTCCTTGAATTTATCATTTGATGCAGCCTTATAGAATAAGGGGTCTATCCCCTTGCAAGGATGATACCATTTAGCAGTAAAAACCAAAGACAGAAGGTGTTCCTCAGTTGATGATGTTTCTGAGGTCCCGAGGGCTGGGGGTTTTAGCTAACACTCTGTGCCTCATACTATATTAGTACAACTTCTGCCTGTTGCTTTTCCGGGTACCTCGCTGATGAATGGTAACGTGAAATATTGTGTCTATCCATTTTTTTTTCTTTTATTTTCCGGGAATTTCAATGTGTCACGCCACCTGGAGTCATCGTTGTGGATGACGGACCATGTTACGATGAAGCGGACATTCCAAATCGCGGGAATGCTGCCTATATTTCTGCCTCAAGGGCGTACTATACATCCCCCCCCTCCCCTTCTTCATGCCTGCAATGCGAAATATCAACATTTTCTCGCGAAACGTGTTATTCTTGACGCTTCTTACTTCATAGCTCGGCATCTCACACATCTTCTCTCTCTTCCCTTTCGCAACTCACATCCCCATTTCTTCAGCGATGGCCCCCCCCCCCCCATTTTCAACCTTCTCGGCGGACTCATATCTGATTCATTCCCGAATCAAAGAGCCCTTCCGCTACGTGCAAGACTGCAGTTCTTCTGAACTCCATCCAGATGAGTTGCGCCGTTCTTGGCATCAAGCTGTTGCCCCTGGAGGTAGTAGAGGACGACGACGCAGGCGCATCTGCTGCTACTGATGCCGAGCTAAAAACCTACTTCAGACCTTGCTCGAACGAGGAGCTAGAAAATCATCCCATCGATTATGAAAACCTCGAGGACGCTGATCGAAACAGGCTCAAATTTGAAGATTTTGAACCAGACAAGGAAGAAGTGAAGCCTCCGTGGTACTACAATCGATGGAGACCGTTTGACCGCGCACTTCGTCTGTTTCGGTATTTCACGAGAGCTAACCTTGATGGTCGCAAGCCACTTCTTGCGCTAACAAAATTGAGCCCTATTCGGTGAGCAGTATCATTTTCTTGGGGGGGGGGGGGGGGAGGTTATATCCTGATCACTAACACAATGTGCCATAGTTACGGTCATCCTTTTCTCCGGAGCCAAGGAAAATTAGATGGGTGGCCAACGGAAATTCCTCCATGGGAGACAAAAGAGATTCTCGAATACGAAGATGTCCTCCGTCGTCTTCATGTTATGCTTTTCACACTTCAAGATACTGTCGGGCGGGAAGACCTTCTCTTAGGCGAGTTGGCTCCTATCGTTACTGCGATACGCAATCGGATGCTGGAAGGAATCTTTCAGGGTGTGAATATTCCGGTACGATCATTTACTTACAGTTTATATTGTTTCATTTCAAAGGATGAAAAAAATATTCGTTTACTCACAAATGGGGATCTCGATTTACTTAGACCTTAATGTTTTCCTTCACGGGACCCCAGCATGGACGAATCCTCCATGCCCACTTCGACGGTCAGCGCGAGTTACTCGTCATCTAACGGACCAAGCTCTATAGCTTTGAGAGACGAGAAAATGCCCCGTTTTCGCTTTTCTTTCGCTACCTACTGAGCAAGCCCATTTAAAAAAAAGTCAAGATCATGAAGTCACACCCATCGAGGGGGCTATCATATTGTTTAAGGTTCGTCGCTAACCATCTTTGGATGCCGATCCAGCGCTAAGACTGTGGGACCCCACGCGACAGAGAAAGATCAGGAACGGCACCTCAGCTCTCGCCCAGGAAGTTGTACGAGGTTGTAGTCCGTGGTCTGTCCATTGGCTCCCGCCATGGCAGCAGATTGGCCAAATAAGTAAAAGGGATTATATCGGCTACCTGAGAAGCCACATAGTTGGGGAGCTGCCCAGGTGCGCTGTCCGTGTACCGGAACGGTATAGAGGTCTAACTTTTAAGAAGTGAAAGGCTTCAAGTCATTCATTACTTCTAAGGTTCAGTTAATGCATTCCTCCTTTCCTGGACAAACTACCAAGGAGCCCTCCAGGTGATTATACCAAATCACAATTAAATATTATCACTGGATGTCACTAACGAGTAAGCAAGCCTCCTATTTTTTTATTCCCAAAATGCACAGTATACAGCAGGAGGTCCAAAGTTTGCTAGTTGGCTTTTTAAGGGGTTACATAACAGAAGATTTCCATCCTGATATGCAGGAAACAATTTTGCCAGCAGGATAAATCTAGGACTGAGTAGGTATATTATTAGATAGATACCCTCGAGAAACATAAGGTTGTTCTGCCATGGCGGGCCCCGAACTGTGGACCTCTGATATATGTAGTATATTACACATTTAAATCTTGCGACGCACTCGCTACAGAGAGTACAATTATGCCTCACATTTATTTATATCCATCTATACTTAGACCGGTTCGTCGAGAACACGTCTGTATGTACTGTACGTATGCATCTCCATTCGTGGGATCTATCTATCCATAAATCGGAAGAGGTGACGAGACAACGAAGGCTGAAACAAAATACAACATGCAACGCAACGCGACGTACCGGATATTGACATCATTGCCATGGCCCATTTTCTGTTGGACAAAAAAAGAATGACAGATTTAAAAAGGGGGGAAAAGAGAAAAGGAAAATTAGATTAAATTAAAAAAAGGGGGAATGGAAATTGACAATTATGCATGCATAGCTGGTGCAATCGACGATACGAGTCTGGGAGGGTTACCGTATCTTTATCTCGCTTCGTCTTCTATCTACGGACGTGCTTGCTTACTGCCAAACGTTCGAAAACAAATCATCGGTCCCGCCAAACCCGCCTGCCGTCTTGGTTGAGGTAGTAGTTGTATCGGTCGAAATAGGCATCGCGCTCGCCCATCCACCAAAGTCCTCGTCCCCTGAAACCGTCGGCGGTGATTTAGCCGCCGTGTTGGACGTTGATATACCCCAGCCAGAGCCGATATCGTTGGCGGTCAGCGTATCGGGGATTTTCATCATGCTGGATGGCGCCGTGGAAGCGGGAGCCGGATCAGGTGTGTTCCACGCGTCGCTGCCCCATGGGTCTATGCTGCTTGACAGTATGCTGGCGGTGGTGGTGACCACAGGTTTGGGGGCCGGTTGCGGTTCCGGTGCAGGGGCTGGCTTTGAGAGATTGAAGACAGAGTTGATGTTGCTGGAGAGTGGGGAAGATGCCGCGGGCGGCGAGGTGGTGGTAGGTGCAGTAGTGGTGATTGGAGGGGAGGAGAGGTCGAACAGATCTTTAGAAGCCGACGTGGGAGGAGAGTTGGGCTTTGGCGCTGGTGCTGTTGCAGTCTTTGTGAAGCTGAAGTCGAGGCCATTGGATGATGTTGACGGCGTGCGTCCTTGGGGCTTCTGTGACAGGTTCGATGATGTGGTGAGACTATCGAAGAGACCTCCCCCGGTCGAAGAGATGTTGGGTGAGGTGACCTTGGGAGCTGCGGGCGCAGACTTCACGCTGGCAAAGTTTGCAAGGTTCGCGAAGGGCGATGGCTTCTCCTGTTGCTTCTGAGGCGGCGGAGACGTAGTGGACGAGAAGGTCAAGCCGCTGAAAGCGTCTGTCAAAGCACCCAGGTTCGAGGACTGCGACTGAGACTGCGACTGCGACTGCGGGGATGTAAAAGATGCAAAGGAGGCGCTTCGGTCATGAGAGGGTTGTGGTTGAGGCTTCGGGGCCGTCGCATAGAGAGACAAAATAGACTGCTTCAGATCGGGTCGGGACATTCCAGCCCCTCCGGGTGTCGATGAAGTGCTTGCAGGACGGCTGCCTGTTCCAGCGGGTTGACTGCTGCCAAAGAAATCCAACCCCAGCAGGGAATCTGCGGGCTTCGTCTGTTTAGGCGCAGGCTGGGAGGACTTTTGTTGTGGTGGACGCGACGCGGGAGGATCCGTCGTACTAGGCCGTGCAGGAGGAGAAACGATATCGTCACCGAAAAGGTCGACAGACTGGGATTGTCTTTGCGGGGCCGGTTGGCTAGAGGTCGACGACACACGCTGGGAAGCCGACCGCTCCAGCTTTGCCTTCTCCTGGACAACGGCAAGAGGCTATGAAATTATTAGTAGGGCGCAGCAAAAGACAAGGCGGGATGAAACCCACTACATCGTCATCTCCATCATCCAGTGTTGCAGGGTCCGGCATAGGGCCATCCATAACCCATCTCTTCGATTCGTACTTTGTCCGAATGAAGTTTTCGATCTTCCTGCAAAAGATCAGCCCGCGCACGGAATCTGATGGACATGAGACCCGGCATACGCTTCAGACGGAATATGGCCCGGCGCAAGCTTTGCTTCCCAGTATCTGCGGTCCGTCAGCGTTAACAGTCCTGATATTCGCATTCGTGGCGAGCAGAAATCCCACTGACTTGTTCGCCCTCGCATTCCCCCACTTTATCACGTTTTGTAGCTGCTCATCGGTCCACGAATCCAGGTCCACCGACTTGACTCTGCTGATATGGGTGCCCATGCCCCGGTGAATACCGGAGCAGCGGATGCAGATGAAGATACCAAGGTTCCAGGACGCCCATCGTGGATCTGAAGAAAGGAAAAACAGCCGTCAGTCAACCTGAACGGTACGCAGGTAAAAAAAAGGCAGGGAGTTACAGACTCCGCGCTGTCGGCAGGAAATACTAAAGGGATGAGGGAACACTCACGTTTATTCCGCTTGCAATCGGCGCACGTCTTGTTGCATTCTAGCTTCAGCAGATTCTTGATCACCTGCTGGTTCTGCGCAGCCCGATCGGGAGTCGGGCGGCGAGACATGACTGAGAGAACAATGCCAGGGGCAGAGAAGAATTGCGCTGTCGAGGGGCTTCGACCTGGCGGAGTTGGAGATGTGGCGGATGTCGCGGTGGTCCGGAGTAAGTTACGCTGACGCCTGAAACCGGCCGTGACAGTTGACTTATGCGGAGCGCGGCACGTGCCGGGTGCGCAGCGCGTACAGTAGTCTGCGTCTGGATGGTTCACACGCAGTGTTGAAAGACCAGAAATAATTAGCAGTGCTGAAGCTCGGGAACTTCAGGTCTCGGTGGGATTCCTCGACGCTTCTGCAGAAGAGATGTGTCGTGACATTTGTGCAGGAGGTGGTACGCAGGTCTCAATGTGTGGCGCACCCGGCATTCTACCTAGGCATGAGCCTCAGGCAGCGTACCGAGTACTCCGTACACCGCCCTGATGCACCACGGACCTGGCCGACTGAAGGAGACTTAGATTAACTTGTTTTGTTGCAGCTATTCGAGTTGCCAGGATGTATGTCCTATCATACGTAGTAGCTCATTAGAGTCACTTGACAGCGTCTATCAGAACTCAGTTGAGCCTAGAAGTCAATGGGATACTATGGGCATACTGATGCAGAATCATGTTTGTCTTCTCTGAATTTGCGCATTGAACTATCTGCAGTTTATGCATATTCCCAAAATAAGATGTCCCCGTTCGATGACCTGCTCCGTCAATTAAATCTCGAGACCTGCGTGGAATGGAATGTCCACATCGTATATCAAGTCCAGAGATCAATTATCATCATTCCATCGTGACCCCCATAGCCGCTCCAATAAATGCAACTTTCATACACCAGCTCTCATCTCAGTCATTTCTCTCGATACCCCTCAAAACACCTCCCAAGAAAATCCATAACATAGACAATCCGCGACATCCCTCCCATCATCACAATACATTTCAGTCATTATCAATTAACCAAAAAAACAACCCAAACCAAACCAGATCACGCCTTCGCCTTCTTCTCCGCCTCCCCCGCAACCATGCTCTCATCCTCCGTGAACCTCAAACTGATGCTGTTGACGCAGTGCCTCTCGTCCGTCGGCGTCGGGTACCCCTCCCCCTTGAACACATGCCCCAAGTGCCCGCCGCAGTTGGCGCAGACGATCTCGGTGCGCTCCATGCCGAACGAGGTGTCGAGGTGCCGGTTGACCGCCCCGGGGATGCAGTCGTAGTAGGCGGGCCAGCCGCAGCCGGACTTGAACTTGTGCGCGGCGCGGTACAGGGGGGCGTTGCAGCCGGCGCAGGTGTAGACGCCCTTGGAGGGGAAGTGGTTGTCGTATTCGCCGGTGAAGGCGGGCTCGGTGCCCTTTTCGCGGAGGACGCGGAATTGTTCTGTGGTTGTTGAATGGAGTTGTCAGGATGGTTTCCGGTACAGGCTGATTGAACGATAATGAACTTTACGTACCAGGCGTCAGAATCGCCCTCCACTCCTCCTCGCTCCTCTTGCCCGGGTACGACATGTTGTTTTCTTTTTCTCTGTTTGATTCTCCGCTACTCTCAGCGTGCGCGGTCGATCCGAAAAACGAGCTCAGGAACGGGATCGCAGGCGCAGACTTGAGGACGGTAGCTCCCGACAGCGGCAGCGGATGCCGGCCAAACGAGGGGAATAAAGCAGTAGTAGCCGCACGGAGTCTTCTCGCAGGGATGGCGGATCTCACAGCGGTGGTTAAAGTTCGGATGGCGGCCTGGACGCCCTGGAAGCGCATAGGCGATGTGGGTAGTGTCGAATGAAGAAGATAGAGATGGAGGAGAAAGCGAGGAAGCAAGGATAGGCGTCTTCAGACGTGGATCTGAAGAAAAGGAATCGAGCTAATAATAATGCCGAGGCCTAGACCGGGACAGTATCAAATCTGAGGCCTAAGACGGTGCGGGCAGGCCGTCGCATCATTCATACTGAAGAGTTCCTCTTTACGTCATCATGCGGGGAGCGCCTACGCCGCGTCTTCTCCGACATAAGCGTCGCTTACAGTCTACGAGCTACGATAAGCAGTTGATCCTCCTAGAGCTGTCTGTACACAGACTGGTTCGGTCTGGAGATGCATTGGCCTATGTACGGTGGGTATCCCAATTAACCTTGACTAGACAGTCTAACTCGCCTAGATATGGACTGCCATGAAGACATCAAAACGTCTGCCTTATCTAGAAACTCCAAATCATGGGGTATCTCCGAAAGAAAACCGATAGATGTAGCAAAGACGAAAAAAGCAAACAAAATTGTCACCTCAACGGCGCCGAGCCATGCCAGTCACAGTGAGCACTCCCTCTCCGACTTCGACTCTCCATCCCTCCCTGGCAAGCATCTTCCCAACAGCCGGGCCTAATCTGGAGGTGCCATCGCGGCTGTGTCGTCCTACACCGGTCACAATTCTGTATCCCCTTCGAGCTGGGCCTCCGCCTCCCGGTGCGTACTTCGCATCTCCCAGAGACTCCCACCACTGCGAGACCCGCTCGCTTGCGATACGAACAGCATCTTGCACGGAGACACCGTGCAGGTCGAGCATGTCCGGCGTGGACTGGGAATCGACGAGTGCGTCCGCTGCGGCAGAGATTTCCCGTTTCGCTTTCTCTATATGATCTCGCCCAACAGCAGAGTAGTATGCTGCAGCACCTCCCATCAGTCTGTCTGACTTGCCGCGTCGATACGCGGCGGACGCTTTCGCAAAAGCCTCTGCACCAGCCAGAAGGTGAGAGTTTGCAGCGTCCCGTGCGCTGTTGTAGTCCCTGACAACTCTGGGACTTGCTTTCGACGATTCCGGTTTCCCAACTTCAGAATCGACTGTGGGGGGTGTCGTAGTTATCTTGATCAGTTCGGAGAGCGGCTGAGGTGAAGGCTTGTTTAACATCGCCGTTGCAAGTTCATTGGCGGCAGATATAGAGTTCCTCGTTATATTCAGCAATCCTGCCAAGGTCGTGTTCGGAATAGTAGAGAACTCCTGATTAAGCTCCGCGACTTGTGCAGCCATGACAGGGTTCTCAAAAATCTGACGCTCATCTTTCGGTGCGTAAGAAGTCGCGAGATAGCGTATGGTGGCAGGAAGAGACGCCCCATTTGCATGGTAGGCAGAAGCGACTGCCTCTCTCTGTAAGACCGGAGATGCCCTGGAGTAGATGAATTCGACGTCCTTCTTGCCGACATCCCACTTGTTGACAACCGTGATATCGTCCTGTGAGGAAAGTGGCGGATCGCACTCGGCCTGGCGGAGCAGCTCGCGGGTCTTGTTCTTTTTGTTCTTCCCTTTTCTCTTCCCATTTCTTCCATTGGATTCTTCCGCAAATCCATCGATCCCTTTCGGAATAGAGATCTTGGTGCCGTCGTTGGAAGGGCCCTGCTCTTGGAAAAAAGCAAGATTGAGCAAGACATCCATCGAACGATCCACATCCTCTTCGCATTTCTTCAGCGTATGTCGAATGGTGAATATGTCCACAGACGGGAACATCTCAGACAGATAGACGATCTTCTCGTCGAGGCCCGATCCGGAGAGACCGAACGATCCATTCGCGCCAATGAAGGACCCGGCAGCTCCATTGGATGACGACCTAGAGACAGTACGCTGCGATCCCTTTTGCTCGATACCAAGCGAGGAGAGATCCGACTCCAGGCTAGTCATGTCGGTCTCTCGAGACCTCCAGGTATCGTTTTGCGAGATGCTGCGCTCGGACGGGATGCCATCTGTGTCGAAAGAACCAGCGCTAAGACCGCTGGTGCCGGAGGGATCGAAAGGCAGGTCTTCCTGCTCAAGAGCGGACGTCTTCAACGCGTCGAGTGTCTCGCAGAGCTGCTTGACCTGGTCGCGGTCCGCGAGATCAAAGTCGGAGACGATCGCGGTGAACAGGGCAGAGTCCAGTGGAGGACAGTATATCTTTTCTAAGTCCTAAAAGTAGCACTCATCATGAGCATGAAACTCCAAGTGGTGCAAAGACATTGTACTGACTTCCCGCAGGCGCTCATGGTTGTCACCCATCTTCCAAGTCGCTGGTTCTGTGGCGCAAATTCGATCTGTGTGGTCTTGGCATAACTCTGGAATAAAAGATGTTGCAGGATGTTAGAAGTCAGGTCTCTGGCAATAATGAGACCCAGTCGTCGCAGCGACAGAAGTTGTAAGTATGCGGCAGAGAGGCTGTCGCGCTGGGCCCGCGGAGGGGTTGTCGCGGGTAAAGGACTGTGTGCACTGGAGGCAGCCGGTGGATGGCGCGGTCCAAGCGCAAGTTTGTCATCGACCCAGGAGAGACCTTCCGAGATCTGGAGACGACTGCCAAAACAGTAAAGTCCATGGGCATAATTTATAACCAGAACTGCTGCATGCTTTTTCCAGGAATTGTCTCCGCATGTGCTTACAAACAAAGGACATATTTTTGGACTGTGAGTCTCATGTTCCAACGCCAGGCAGCTTCCACGCTCTGCCAACGTTGATGATGCCCGGCACTGGCCTCCATCTCATGTCTGGCTAGAATTGACAGCAGAAATGCCCCAGAAACAAAACAATGGAAAAGAGAAAGAAAGAGAAAATATATCACGCAAAACAGGGTAACAGAGCAATGATAACAGATTATGGAATTTCCCGTCTGTGCGATTTGCAATGCAGCCTCACAGAGGATGATCCTGTTAGATGAATTCACTGTATTCCACTATGACAAACTCCAGAGTGAATATATCTCGCAGGACCTATCAGCTTGTAGACTCTCACCCTTTGCTGTTGAATGTATATGATGTGCAAAAGATGACAGTGGTATCCAGCCCCTTGCATGCGCATTGAGAACAAGGATGCAGCTGGCAGAGAGCTTGAACGAGACTTCACCAGAAATCCATCCAGAGTCTTCCCCACTTAGCAAGCATAAGAACAAGCAGTTTTGTATGTACTAAGGCACTGAGCTCTCTCATCATGGGAAACAGGCAGTGGTACTGAGCCAGCATGAAACGGCCCCGTTGAAAAGAATCTCTGGAAACTTTGAAGCACTATTAATAGTGTTCGGATGAAACTGTGAACTGATGCTGAATGCAGTGCAGCCTCGGGTCCTGTTCACTGAATGTGGACTTGATGCCCGACAAGAGAAACTCGCAGTCGAGATACGGCTGTAGATAGACTCTGATACATTTGGGGATCTGGACAACCTAGGTAGAGTACCTAACAAGTCTATAAACCCAAATTCAGAGTGTGTGGGAAATATCATTTGTGCAGGAAAATAAATTCCATGCAGGGCGCCGGGTGAATACACCCATTAGTGACTTAAAGCCTGCCTCAACAGAGACATTAAGTATTTATGCAGCATTGTCGTGTCCGAGAAAATGATGATATTCTCGGTTGCACAAGTCAAAAAGACTGCTTCATTAGGTAATAGTAAGAGATTAGTTCGGAGCTGCATCTCGGCCCCAGTCCGAGAGAAAACATCCCAAAATAGCAGATGTTTTAATAAACCCGAGACATTGCCACAAATACGAGCTTTTGGGTCGCGAGTGACAACAGCTAATCGCGCTTTGCCTTTTCTCTATCTCTCTCGTCTCGTCTCTGGTGGATTTTTAGGGCTTCAGGCGAGCTCCACCGTAACTACTTCGCACAGAGTAGGTAAGCTCCAGTCTCAGTTTGGAGTTCTTCCGAGGTCACCGAGGTGTACCGTATACGGGTCCAAGAAAAGACCCGTTTCTTGTCTCACCAGTCGGGAAAATCCGAGAAACCACAAAAAACAGAAGTTAAAAAAAAATCTCAACTCCCAATGACAATCCAACCATCGATGATAAGATCTCGCTCATTATCTGTTCGAGTATTGGTCCCTGGACTACGGGTCATATCGATCAGAAGTTAGGCCAGCCAGAAAATACAATGTCCAAATTGAGATCGAGATAAAACTGATCTTCCAAGTTCGGAAAAAAAAGCCCCATTTGGATCAGATAAAGTGGCTTAGAGCATCCACCCGGATGGTCCCAGTCAGCCTCACAGGGCGGTGAGATCAGGGTCAATAATTGCTTCTATGTAGCCAAGCTGCCAAGGTAAATTAAAAAAAGCCGTTTCACGATCAAAAATCAGGAATGTACTGTATGGTGCCACAGAATACCCAGTAATGTTGTCACGCCCTCATGTTGCCTGTAAGAACAAAGTAAGACTAGAGAAAACGTGGTACTCGTCGCATCTCGCCACGAGTTTTTTTCAACCTGCTCCGTTCAAGCCCACCAGGATCAAACACCAATCGGAGAGGTGGGAGATCGGAGGTTTCTTACCATGGATAACAAACTGGCTACTGGGCCGATTATACCAAGTCAGGTGTCGTCTCGTAATCGCATCAGACCATCGAGCAATCTCGTCTTCGGCCAGACTGAATCTCATCCTATTTTCCCGACGTGGTTATCAAATTAGGACACGATAAGCGGTGTAGTACCTGTGGTAACAATTCCTGGTCACGTTGCAGCGGCAGCTCTTCTGCGGTTCCAACGGCTGAAGCCTCGGCGGATAAGCCGTGTGAGACAGAGAAAGTTGGTTGGGGACCTATTCGTCTGTTTTCCTTGTAGACATGCCGATGTAACTGTCTCACATCTGCGTTCGGTGGGGCCAAAGACAAGGAACCTTGCCAAGATTTCAAAATCGAACAACTGGACAGTAGGGCTGTGTACGCCGTACGGATACGGAGACGTTCAGACCGTCCAGGCCCGAGTCTCTCTCGCCCCGATGAGACGGACTTCCCCCAAGCCGGGTACGGCATGTAGTGTGTGCAGGGAAAGGCGAACCCGGCCCTCTGTTAGAAACGTCCGTAGCAACTCCTAACAATCAGTCAGCAGAAGACTCAGCATCGTCCATCCAGAAGGGATATACTTATCGCGCCAAGCTCCGCCCAATTTGGAGGAGATCGTTGACTGCTAGGGTAGGATGATAAAAACACCCCGCCGCAAGGGCTCACAGCATAGGGCAGCGGTTACAACGGAATGTCCATCCCATCCCGATGACTTCAGCTCCATCTTCCTCCCCCATCGGGCACTCTTCCGCAGGAACGCTGGAGCGGGTGGAACATGTTCCAGGGCCGCCACGGCATCCCAGGCCCCCCTCCGCTGCGCCAATCAAGGGACCGGCCTCGGGCTGACAACGGCTTCATCCGGCCCGTATTGGACGCCAGGGGGGTTTATCAGCATCGATGTGCAGGGCCAGATGGGGGCTCCTCGCGTGCCACGCTCTCTTCCCCTTCAGACTAACTGGTTAGGGTCCATGGGGCCGCAGGATGAGACTCCTTGTCTCCAAGATTGCCTAAAATAGACAGGCCAATAGCGCTCTCCGATACCTGGACAGCTCATGGAGCGCGCTGAGTCGTGGGGGTTATATTTAAAATGTCAATCGCCCCGGGCTGACCAGTCCCTCCGTGTGCTTCCGTCGTTCGTCCATCTTGTGCTTTGGTGCTGTATACATAGAGATCTTGTGCTATAGAGGCCTGTCGTTTTTGATACAGTCGCTCGCTTTTGAGATACCCTCGTTTCGACCGGATTTTTCTTAAATCGCAATCTTCAACTTTTCTTTCTTTCTTGGAAAACACTTGTTCACAATGCGGTTCACGCTTGCTGCTTCTATTATCGCACTCGCCGCTTCCGTTGCCGGTAGGTTGCTTTACTTTGCGATATACTTGTCTGGATGTTGTACAGAAAATTAACTGGAATTTCCACCGCAGCCGTGCAGGTCACCTCTCCTACCAAGGGTGCTGAGCTTGACCTGACCAAGCCCAACACCATCAAATGGACCTCGGTCAAGTGAGTTTTCTAACCGATCTCTGAGCTTGCTGAGATCAAGCAGGCGGTTCTGGTCGTCGTCTTTTACTAAGACGTGATATTGCAGCACCGACCCGGACAAATTCAACATCTACCTCGTCAAGAACAGCTACCCGCAGACGAAGACTCTCATCGCCAGCGATGTCGACAAGTCCAAGGGCTCCTACACCTTCGACTCCCTCAAGGGCGTCACTACCGGGTATTTCATCCTGACTCCTGCACACGATTATACGGTTACGTACTTGGAGGCATTGCTAACCATGCCCGCTGCACAGCGATGACTACCAGATCAACCTGGAATCCGACGAGCCGCAGAACACTGGTATCCTTGCCCAGTCTGAGCAGTTCTCCGTGACCAAGGCCGTCGCGGGGACCACGGCCACCGCTACGAGTAAGTAGATGCCAAAAATGGATCTCATCGACGGCGTTGAGCTAACAGCTCCTCCACACCAGCCACGAGCGGCACGACCACTTCCTCCCATCCTACCTTGACAACCATCTCCGGCACCGCCAGCGCGTCTTCGACCGGCAATGCTGCCAGCTCCTCCGCGAATGCCTCCTCCAGCAGCACCGCCTCACCGACCCCGTCCACCGGTGCTGCCGCGACTCTCCCCGTCTCCGCCGGCGCTGGCACCTTCCTGATGGCTCTGTTCGCCCTCTTCCTGTAAAGTAAGGGCGTAACAACAGAGACGAGGAATGATACGACTGGACCAGGACCAGAGATGGATACGGGAGACGACAATACAGAATGGACATGAAGGACCGAACGTGACCAAGGAAGGATGAACTCGGATAAGGCTACATATATAGACGGCGGTTTAATAACTACCTCTTTTTCGAATCCATCTTCCTCTCCACAGAGAGCGAACAATCATTCGACATGTACAAATCACGTCGCCAATTATTGACGAGCACTGGTCGCCTAACTGGAGCCCCCCCCCCCCCCCCCCCCGGGGGCAACCTAGCTGATAATAGACGAGAGACGGATAAACTTTATGCAATAATTCGCGCTCAAGCACGGAGATACCTTGCCAATCTACTTTGTACTCTTGAAATCGGAGGTTCTGCTATGTGGGGATCTCTACTATCTGTTTTTAACATCCTCTATCTTTTGCCTGCTTTTTTTTCACATTTACACCCAACTACTGACTAAACCTACTTAATGCTCCTCGAGTCAAGATCAAGATCTCGCATTAGTTTCAGTTTTCTTTTCTGACCTTGTCCCAGTGTTAAAGATCTAGATAGACAGGGCTTAGATGAACCTTTCCAGCGTTTCCATTAGCATAGTCCGTCGGGGTAATAAGTTACATCTACCAAATTCCTTCCTGCACGCTACATGCTACGACGTCTACTCCGTGCTTATAGCTCAGAAAATTAGATGCATTTATGCATGCTCAAGTTCTCTGGATTTTCATAAAACCATGCTAGCCCACTAACTTTTCGCTCTCAGAGAAAAAAAAGAAAACCATGTTATGATACATACATCGTCAACACAGAAGAAGAAAGGAAAAAAAAAGTTAAAGAGAAAAGCGAGAAAACTAATCGAGACGGCTTTGCGCGCGTCTGATGTACGGTAGTGTACACAAGATTAGCATCATCAAGGTCTCTTAACGGGAAGAAACAAACCGGGGCCCAGTCTTGGATAGTCGACACGGACGCCAAAGATGATGCGTGGTATCTATTCGATGCCCACAAACCAACCAACCCCTACCCTTTTTTTTCTAGAAAGCACCGTTTCGCCGACGACTGAAGCCGAAGCTACCACGCCCAACTATCATTGTTGGAAAGAGAAAAACCGCAGAAAGACTAAAGAATAGAGAAAAAGGAGCTGTCGAAATTGGGGTATTATTCGTACATGATACAGAGGTAAAATATGACTTCCGGGGATGCTCCGGCCGATCGAGAAGATGGTGAGAATATCAGGGCTCCTTTTCAAATTCCATGATCAGCTCCGTAAGCTCCTTGCGTAGCGAGCGGTTGCGATCCCAAATCTCGATTAATTTCGCGCGGTTGCTCAGGAAAATGGCCTTTTTCCAGGGCAGGTTATCGTATCTTGGTCCTGCGCTTCCAGGGGGGAGATTCCAAGCAATGTTGCGCATAATCAGGGCAGCTTTGTACGCCACACCGACAGGCTCGCCTCTCTCGTTTACAGGTGTGTCATTGTAGTACCACCGGCGGACAATGCGTGGCTGGAGGACAGTACGTTCAGGCTTAGGAGGCTCCGCATTGGGATCACGCTCTTCGGGCAAGTGTGATGCGACATGGCCGGCAACCATGGCGGTGTCATCGCTGGGACCAGTCGATCTGAACTTCGTGCAGTCATTCCAGAGGCAAGTGTGGATAGGAGAATCGGCCTTTTCAAGGTTGTAGTGGCCAGGACGATCAGTTGGCTGAAGGCCCATGTGCTCCGTGAAGACATGGGTGCGGAGGTCGGTAGGGTTGGCAAAGGCGCGGCCACACTGCTTCGAGGGATTGGACAGGACCATCCACTTGCAGTAATTGTAAGGAAAGCCTTGGAACGTGTACGCAGTCTCCAGAGGACGGATACCCTTGATGATGAACTTGGTTGTACCGCCCGGTCCATTGATGACCTGTGCTTGCGCATTGTTGAATGTTGTACTGACGTTTTTAATGAACTCGGCAGCGGGAAGAACACCACCACCGGGGATTCGAGAGTCGGCAAATCTGCTCTGGTACGCCTGCCAAAGTGCAATCTGGGTAATCTCACACTCCGGATCCTCGGCAAAGCAGCAACGGAGCCAGCGGGAGCTACGTTCAGGTTCAGCTAGTTCCATGAGATCCTTGTGGAGTTCGGGCGGCACATAGGGGATCTCAGATGGAGGCGGAGCAATCTTTTCCTCTTGCAGCACGACCTCTCGTTTGGCAGGCCTCGCTTCGTAGGACAGCAATGTGATCATCCGAGGGATGAAGACAATCGGAAGACTGAAGACTTCGAGCATAGTCTCAATGTTCTCAGGAATAAGAGTGTACTGGTACCAAAAGTCCAAGGCACCGCTCAAAATATCCTTGTCGCAATCGAGGAGGGTGTGGTAGAATAGCTGCCTGAGCGTCTCGTGAGGGACGCGACGCATGGCGCGATTGGCTTCCGGCTCTTCCAGCTCGGTCGAAAAATGAGTTAAAGCCCATAGAGCGCGCACAACATGGGCACGGTCTCGCGACTCGAGGCATTTGAGCAAAGAAATCCAGAGAGGATCATCCGGGTCCGTCGTCATGAACTTGGTGACTTCTTCTGCAATGTCCAGGGCATCGTTCTTGATCTCATTGAGACGGGGCTGGTCTGGGATATTGATAAGAATGACGAGGAAGTCCCTAAGAAGACCCTTTGCATAACGTGCGACATAATATGCGTTTTCTCTCAAGAGAACCATGTTCCGAAGAACGAGGGTTGCCTCCTTGATATTCCTGAGGTGATGGTTGAATTCTTCAGTCTCCAAGGTGTCGTCCGGAAGAGTAACCGGAATTTTCTTGATTCGATCGAGCAGGTCACGCGTGCCGTGCAACGCATTCAGAACATTTACTCGGTCCATTGGTTTGCGGAAGTCATATTCGAGTTCCCATTTGACACCGGTACAAAGGAGAGTGATCTCCATGGCCTTCTCCATGAGCGTCTCGGCAAGTAGCGGAAAACCTTCGAACTTGAACTTGTCCCAGCGCTGGTTTGAGATTTGGACGAGATGATAAAGCGCGAAATCGACTTCATCGGGGATGCCAGACTGAAGACCATAATGAGCACGCTTGTAGATGTGGTCCGACTTGGGGACTTCAAGCCATTTGAGAGGATAGTAAGGGTCGTAGAAATCGGGCTGTTTGGCATTCTTGCTTTTCTCATCCTGACCGAACAAGCCGGGTCGGTTTCCAGGAGTTGCCACCTCGCGCGTCGCCATAGGCACTGGCTTATCATCCTTTCCATTCCAATCGGCGACATTGAAGTTCGCGCTGTGAGGGTTGGAAGATTGATTCGTGCTTGATTGCTGCTGCGACGAAGCTGGTTGTGGTGAGGCGGCGGCATTGGCACTCGAACGTGTCTGTCTGGCTGGCGCGGTGCTTGGAGTAAAAGGCTGGTTTGCCTTTGGCGCCTGGCGCAGGCCCTCCCGCAAAGACGAACGTGGTGTATTTGTAGCCATCTCTGGGTTCCCAACCGACTCTTTCCCTGGATTTTGTTGCTCGTGACCGTGTTCAGCTACGCGTAAGCTCGTGTGTGGTTCAAACTGCAGAGCTCCCTAGTTGGAGTTACCGTCCTGCTCTTTCGCCTTCCGCTCTTTCTCCTGCTCCTTCTCCTTCTGCACCTGCTCCCACGTAGAGGTCGCGAAACGGGCCAGGTTGGCGGGCTCGGGATAGTGCGTTAAGGGAGAGAGGGGAAACGGATCAATGTCGTCCTGAGCGGTAGAAGCCAGCTCACTGAGGTTGAGGGGCTGGGGATGATGCGGGACAGACGAGAAGAGACTCGGATCGAGGGTGTCTGGCGCGACAGGACTCTGGTCACTGGCAACGGACGTCAGGTGACTGGGATCCGGGTGTTGTTCTGGGGGAAGAGGCAGAGGGTCGCGGGGGGCAGGGGACTCCCGCTCTTGCGGTTCTTCCTCTTCCGCCTGCAGCTCTTGATCGCCTGCCTGTTCTTCGAGGCCGTAGAACCTCTTCAGAGTTTCCTCCGCCTCGTTTGGGAAGAACTGCCGCAGAAGTCGGCCGACCGCGTCTGCCCTGGATCTCACCAGGATCTGGTGTTGCTCTGCTGTCCGCGACAGCAGATCCCCTCCGACAGCTGGGAGGTCTTCGAGGAGCTCTTTTGGCGGTGGCTCCCTGCCCCAAAGCCTCGCGGTCTCGTAGGCGCTTGCTCCTAAGTCAGCCAAAGAAGACTTAAAATCGGACGCCGGTACCCATCACTCACGCAAGGTTCTTGTGGTAGATTGTCTTTACTTGGAAAGACAAGTGCTCCGGCAGCCCCAGCTGCACGCAGAGGTCTCGCCAGTTGCGAGCCCCGCTCCTCGGATCAGAGAGGGAGTCGTATCCCCCCGCAGCGCAGACCTCCTGGAGGAGGTTGTAGAGGTCGACGGACCGGGTCCCCGCGACAGGTCTTAAGTTGGGCGTTACGCTAGATGAATCCAGTCAGTATTGCTAGAATAACCTTTTGAGGACACAACAAAAAAAGACTGACCCCCTCTCAGCACAGAAATTGCGAAGCTCGCGGTTAAATGTTCGCCTACTAGCTGGTATTTGGTCGGCGATCGAAACGCCCTCCAACGGCCCTCTAGCTGCTGCTGTGGGCTCCGCTTCGTCCCGAGATCTCTTTCGAGATCCCAGCAATCGCGTATCCCCAGCAGCAGCTAGAGGCGCTGGAGGCGCGTCCGGTTTATCGTTATTCCGAACGACAGACATCCTGATCACGTGAAATCGGGAGGCAAGAGGGACATGTCACGTGAGAGAGGGGTGTGTGGAAGAGAGGCAGTGGGGTCAGGTCACGTGCAAGAAGCGATTCACGTGGTGAAGAAAAGGATCACGTGCGAGGGACGGAGGTGGGAGGGGAAGATCACAGGGGCTCACGTGACATAACGAGGACCTGGGGCCCGGGGGGGCCGCCGTGATCTCATTCATCGCAAGCCCCGACCTCCATGCCTACAGATACCTAGCAGACCAAAGCCAGGGTTTAGATAAAACAGATACAGGTTTCTCGGTGGTCTCCCTTGTATACTCTTTTTGGGACTTGGAAGCATGGCTTAACTTCGGCTCAGTTCGTAGTACGTGAGTAATTGCATCGGGTTGCCTGGAGCATGTCCAGCTTCCAGGTTCCTCTTCCCCTTCCCACTCTGGCTCGTAGAGAACCTATATTCGTAATATCCTATCTCTCGATCCCGGGTCCATGATCCTGATGCTTTCTCCTCATCCCCCTTTTCATCTTTGGTTCCTTGACGATCATCTACAATCTACGCCATGGCTCTGATTTCGCAACATCCTGGCCAGTCCGTCCAACTCGCCCATCTAGTGCTGGCTAAGTTCTCCCACACGACAACCTCCATCGAATATAACGCCCCATTGAGCTGGAATCATCTTGTTGGACAAGGAGATCTTATCGCTGTGTTTGAAAAGCGTCAAATAACTGCACCAGGGACAACCCTTGTTCAGGAGCAGACGCTGCTCAAAGTGATTCGAAATCGCGAGGTCCTAGTATGACCTGGCACTGGTTTTCCTCAATGACCAAGGGATACTGACACACGTCTCATCTAGGAGGACCTTGATCTCAACTCTCTGGCTCGGGAGGCTACTTCTCAGGCCCGGTCGAGGCAGGTCGGAAATATAAAGCCCTCAGTTGCTGTTCTCGTGAAATTACCCTGTCTAGCTGTGCGATATCCAAGCAGCATCGGACAGGTGCGCCCGAAATCTGCTTTTATATCTGTGTCCTGCTGAATATCTACTGCCAGATCCGGCGATTCCAGATCAAGTTCTCAACCGATCGCGACTACTATACTGCCTTGGCAATACTGAGTGAACTTCATTGTCCCTTTACAGAGTCATCCGGTGGTCCTCAGTTGCACTCGACGCTGAGACCACTTTCCTCATCTTCACAGCTAGGCCAGGGTTCTTCTGCTTCCGTTTCCAGTGCACCTGTCACAGGCTTCTCTGGGACAGGCCTATCTTCTCACAATGCAGTATTTCCTGTTCAGCCGCCAGCAGAAGCGCGTCCTTACGAAGCCAGGCCATCTGCCATTGGTATGTACCAAAGCGTATCGTTTTCCCCAATGGTTTCTCATGGCTTGCTAACGTCGCGCAGAGTCTATATCTTCCTCCTCGCATACGACATACAATACAATCGATTCCATAGCTGGATCCAAAATTCCAGGAGAGCACGAGTCCAAACCCGCAGTTCTACAATTTCCTCAAAAGAGCGCATCATACGGACTAGAGGTCCCTGCTCTCAACAGCTCTCTTTCTCAGGATAGGCCATCTACAGCACCCGTCTACCATGACACTCAGTTGCTGAACCAGATCTTGCCACCAAAACGAGAACTCCCCTTCTCAAAGCCTGCTGGAAAGAAGTCTTCTCTGTCTGCGAAATCCCGTACTGCTGCTAAATTATCGGATAGCAAGAAGCGGCCAGAAAGCTCTCCACATCTGCCGACCATCGTTGTCAGCGCGGACGCTGCGCAAACCCGTCCTGGAGTCACAGGGAGTTTAGCTGCTACGTCAGGGCCAAAAGATGCCACAAACTCTTCCAGCTTGGGAGGCAGCACTGCGGCAGTCCCGCCACCACAACCACCAGATGGACGACCACAACTGGGTTCGGAGGTAAGAAGATGCCAGGAGACAGCAGACCCGCTGCTGCTGCAGCTCAAGCAGGGCCCGTTTCCCTTCATCATACCGAATAATATATTCTCAAGCGGTGGAATTACCACAGAAAGCCAAAGCCCTTTTCCTCCTCCTTCAACTGTCGCACAGACTTCCCAGATTCTGCTAAACCCACAGCGCGGGGACGAGGCACCAAAAACCTCTCCTGAACTTCCCCAGAACCTCCACAACACAACCGGACATCATCATCATCATCATCATCATCAGCCTTCTCCAATGTCACAGACACAGATCGCAGCAGCGCCAACAACCACCGCAACAATCAGCCAGATCATCACATCGACGGACCTCTCTTCATATCTCTCCACACCTACTGCGGAACGCACGGCGCTCGTCGAGTCCTGGGTCTGCCAGCAGCTCGAAGATGACGGGTTCCTGAAGCTGTGCGAGGACGTGGAAGGTGTTTGGAAGCGCATCGCGTTCGGGCGGTGAGTTGAGTGAGTGGATGGATGGATGGTTTGATCGATTGATCGATCGATCGATAGTGTCGTTTATAAGACTCTTCCTACGAGTTTGTACTTGTTTTCTCTGTGGTTTATTTTTGTTCTTCCTCTTCCGTCTCGTCTCATTCACTTCACTTTACCTAACAGTCATGACGGGGCTATCTATCTATGATGTGATGCGATAACGACTGTATTTCTTCACTTTGTAGGTTTAGAATTAGAACTGTGAAACTCATGTAATGCTTTAGAGGGCATTGATATAATATAAAATAGTATAATTATAATAAACAATGTTACACTCTGCAACGTTATAAATGTATGTCATTACTTCACTCCGAATAATCTATGTCTTTCCGCAGCAAAACCGTGCAAAAGACAGCCAGCCCAACGGGACACTGAAACCTACCTATCTACCTAGACGTTACGCTCGACTGTGACAGAAAATATCCTCAGTATTACTCTTACGGTGATTTCGTCTAGAGGGTGGAAGTAAGTGGAGGCCTCCCAGGACGCTAACTTCACTTAGATCAGATCGGATTACAAGTGCTTTTTATAGAAATCACCAAAAACAAAAGGGAAAAGACCCGATCTCATTCATTACTGAGTCATCTTGCTTGTGCTACAGATACAAGGAGTCCGGAACCGCTCCTCCCCACAAGGGCCCGAGCAGCTAGCTAGCTAGAAACACAATGTGTGTGAATGGAAAATGAAGAGGGAGAGGGGGAAAAAAAGAAAAAAAACTCATCTCAAACCGCTAGAACCAGAAACCGTTTAAACCGTAACCATTCGCAGAGCTTGGGCTAAATCAGAGTAAAGGAATCTTGAAATCCTCGACTCTAGAACGAACACGACATGTGTTCGGTTTGCTGCTGCGTTTTCATTTCTTTCTTGTTTGTTTCTTCGAAATCCCATGACACGCCGTCCGACTCCCATTGGTAATTGCTATGTGAATTGAATCTTTCGTCATGAGAAAAAGGGGGGAGAAAAATTTTTTGCAACCGGAAAAGAGGAGAAAAATGCGTTCCATCCAGAGAAGAGTGCTTTAGTTGTAGCCTGGAAATTGTAGAAATCATTAATTTAGGCGGATTAGATAAGAGGCCGATTCAGCGAGCCCAGCCACCGATGACGTTGAGGTAACCCTTCTTCGACAGGATCGTGTAATCGATATAAACAGGTACGTGCTGCTGCGGCTGCTGCTGCTGCGGAGTCGGGTTTGGCGGGGCAGTGGTCGTCTGGCCAGGGGCCGGAGCGGCAGAGGTAGTGGCGGTAGCAGTCGTAGTAGTAGCATTAGCATCGCCAGAAGGAGCGGTAGTAGTAGTAGTAGCTGGAGGGGACGACGCGTTGGCAGCGACAGCACCCTCTGCACCGACGGCCAGATCGGCAAGGTGCTGAAGAGAGCGCTGCTCATTGGGCCCCATAACTGGGGGAGCGGCAACACCAGGAGCATTCGCCGCGTTGTTCACGTTGACGTTCTGGGTTTGTCCTGCTTGAGCCTTGGATCGCTTCCACTCCATGATGCGACGAAGTCTGGCGTCCCAGCCAGGTGTGGCGAAGATGTTTTCAAATTCGCCTGCTTCAGATGCCTGTTTCTGACGGCGATCGAGAATCTGCTCAACCTTGCCCAAGGCCTCCCAGCACATGCTGGTGAACATGGGAAGGTCCGTCGATTCAAGAAGGGTCATGGTGGCGAGCGCCAGAGAGTGGAGGTCAAAAGGCGAAGCGATCCGGGGATTATTGGTCGTCTTGTACATTTCCTGCACGAGCACCTCTGCACAGTGGACAACCTCATAGGGGTTATACATGAACAGCAGGCGTCTTGTGAGAAGCTTGATTGTCCAGAACACTTGAGGACCCAGCACTTCAAAGTAAAAGCCGTCAAACGGGTTCTCGGAAGTACTAGTCCTGTCAGGTTCTGTTGCAGCGATACGCTCCATCTCGTTGTAAATAACAGACTTGACCGTACGAGTTTGGCTGTAACTCGAGGGCATACTCTCCTCCATTGCCTGCATCTCAAGAACGGGTGGCAAAATGGTAGAATATTCTGCAACAGTTAGATAGAGTCAGAGAGACTTGGGGCTTTCCAACTTACGTGCAAGCTGGAGAGTCGCCGGCGAGAGCAACTTCTCGTCGCCAGCAGCTGCAATCTCGTTGGTCACGAAAGGATCAGGTTCGGCCACACTGACCGCGTGCCAGCGACAAAGTATAGTGGCAACCGTCCAGTCCCGTCGTGCGATGGCCGCATCAGAATCTATCTCTGCGTCTTCAAGTCGCTTGGGGCCAGACCTCAACTGGCCGAGGCTTTTCGCGACAGACCAACCCAGCCTGCCGGCCATTTCTGCAAGAATGCTCTTTGGAATACCGTTTCTGCCGCGCAAGTTCTCGGGTCCACGTGAATCAGACTCAAGAGTCATAAGCAGAATGGTCTCAAGCCAGATCAAGTTGATTGCAGTGGAACGTAACTGATGATTCTCACGAGCTTGGGAGAACACCAGCTCCTGAGCATTCTCAAAAGACAACACCTTCTCAAAGGTCTTTTCCAGGCGCGAAAGATTGGCCCTGGTGACTGCGTACAGAGCATGCAGGAACACTTCCTGGAGTTCACGGCTGCATTGGTGCAGAAGACCTAGGACACGATCTTTTGAATTGGGCAGGATGGGAAGGATTGGATGGATGCTCCGATAGTACCTGAATTTCTGTTAGACTCCGTCCCGCCTCATTATCTGAAGTGATAGAACATACGCATTAAGGGCACCTTCATCCACCTCAACCGGAGTGGTATCCTCCGCAGCTGGCTTGGACACGTCAGACACATCTGCAGGGGCTTGAAGGCCATGCTCGTTGTCACCAGAAGCCCAGAATGGAAGAGTCTTAGATGCAGTGCCGTTACTCATGGTGCCGGTCAGGAAGTCCGGGAGGATGTTAGAGTCACCTGGGTTCACGTTCCCAACGTTAGGTTGCAGTGTTAGAACCTGGGTAGAGAGCGACCACGAACCAATGGGTTGGGCACGATGGTGGAAGGGTTGCTGTGCAAATGTCGAGCTAGGGAACCCCTCTGACATGGAGAAGGTCCGCTTACGACTAAGCAGACTTCCATCCATTGGAGGGGAGAAGTCGTGGTAGCCCCTCGGCGACGACACATCATTCATTGTCTGATACTGCATCTCTGCGTGAGCCGCGTGGGCCATGGAAGGCTGCATCTGACTCTCCAGGGTGTTTAGACGCTCCGCCAGCTCCTTGATGTATCTAGAACAGCTCGTCAGCTACTGCTACTGGAAGGTAAAGCATGGCTCCGGATCGAAGAACAAGCTGCTCATACCCTTTGCTAGGACCGCGTTTCATGGGCACCCTGCTGAATTGGCACGCCACACCCAGACGACGACAGTTGGAGCAGGTCTCGACACCGGCCTCAGAGGTTGCATCACATCGGACCTGGGAGATCATCTGCGTTAGCCTCGTCGTCGCGTGGAGCGCGTCGGCAGAGAGTGCTGTACCTTCTTGCGCCTGCACTCGTCGCAGGCTCTGGATACCTTGGATCGCTTTCGCCGCGCGCTCTGGTCCCCGTAGCTCAGGTCGTGGTTTGGATCGACTCCGACTTGCTGATTCGGTGTGAACTGCAGCATGTGGTTGTGCTGCTGCTCGGGCGATGTCGTGCGGGCCATCTCGGACGCGCCAGGATTGGAACCCAAGACCATCGACTGGCCGTGGTGAAGACCGTTGCTGGAACCGTCAGCGAGGTTGGCGCCAGAAGTCTCGCGCGATAGCTCTGCAGAGAGAAGTTCATCGGCAGTCAGTTGTCGGTTTGAATAGTACTGCATCGTTCCTTGCCCCATTTGCGCCGCGTTCGGGGAAGGATACGATGGAGCCGGAGGCATCTCCGAATGCTCCCGCGAATTCATATTCGTCGGATGACCGTCAGGAACCGTCGTAGGCTTGTGTGGTGGATGGAGCGGGTCTCCGGACGGTGGGTGAGGAGAGGTGTTGAGTCGGGGAGCGCTCTCAGCCATGTGAGGAGAGAGGCAAGTTTTTAACAGGCTAATTTTTCCATGGGCGGGGGGTTGAATGGGCTAGCGCGCGCAGCAGGCGCCCAGAGAGCAGGACGCATCAAACATCGTCGCGCGACAAAAAGAAGATATGGCGGGACTCGACATCGCCGGCGACATTGCTTGCGGATGAGGATATAGTTCATCCTGGATGATCGCGTCGCGGCGGAGATCCGGCTTTTTGTTTCTGCGTCCAGCGACGGATTAATACTATTTCCCACCGGCCCAGACTCTCGAGATTCTGCAGTCTCGCCGGACGGGCGCGAGCGAGCGCGATCTACGACCGGATAGCTGATTTCTGGAATTCTACAGTCATAAAAAGGAGCATCGGAAGGGGCTTTCTCCCGGTCTGGCGATGCATCTTGATGCTTTTCCGGCCAGGTAAAAGTGGTGTGTGCGATGCCTGAGGGCACTCGCCACTGCGCGGCACTCCGCTCGAAGCGCAGCAAAGAATCACCCAGCGTCGCGCGACCCTGCCCTCTATCCTCTTCTCCCGTCTCTATTTTCCATTCTATGCAGACAGGACGTCTAACTGCCGTCTACGACGCTCTCGGGCCGATGCATATTTCTGTTCCCTACTTCCCGTCCTTTCCCAGCCGGGAAGGGCCACACAATCCAGTGCAGCTCTCAAGTCCACCCTCTATGATTCCCATCAGAGAACCTTCTACGAGTGAATCATCCACCTTGGAGAGCTCCCCGGACCATTTGTAACTGCTACACGAATCGCAGGCTCTCCTGCTTCCCCGTGCCGTGTACATGACGCCTACCATACTGAAGCACGGTCCAGAGCTTGTATGTGCTTCCTGACGGATCCTCACTGTAGTAACCCCAAGCGGCACGACATCGCACAGATCGATGCCAACCACTTGGACTGAACGAAATCTGGCAGCGCCAAGTCATCATGTATCCTGCTTTTCTTGTCGCGGATTTGCCCGAAGTTCCGTTTCAGTAGTGGACTTGATGCCTCTATCTCGCTTTACATATGCCGGTGACATTATTCCCACAGAGCGATGACGCGCAGTTGTCTTCGACTCGGCTGCCGGCTGGACACAGCAGCTGATATTATCCATCTCGCCAGCTAACTTCGATTCGCTGCTCCAAGGACCTTCGGACCTCAATCTTCACCCAAGACCCCTAAGCTGAGGATGTCCCGATTTTCAAGTTCTCACTTTATCCCGTTTTGAAATCCCTGGCAATCGCATCCATCACTGAGGAATGGTTGCTGCCTGACCGATGCTCGGGAAGAAGGACGTTACAGTCAAATGTCAACGCTGCCTGCTACGCCGTCGTCTAGGAACATTCTGGCCTGCTACTCACGTAGGCAAAGGCCTGGCCCTGATAGAGAATCTCCCCAGCAAGGGTAGCTCTGCACTGCAGTGTGCACGCACAACCTACTTTCTTTTCTCTTCTATCCATCTGCTCCATCCAACAGACTGACCTCGGTCGAGCCCATCCCATCCCATACCAACAAAAATAAACAAAAAGGACCATAATCGCTGGCACATCATCCTGTAGCGCTTCCTTTGGGAATAACGATCCTGCCATATTAATTCAATAATCACCCACTGGCTCCCTAAAGTGGCTTCGACCGTTCAGTATGTGTGCTTGTAGTCTTGGTAGACCTCCTGTAGGCTGGCCGTTGCGTCGGAGCAGCCCATTCATCCAGCCACCAGACTCTACCTACCCTACCGTAGACCGACAGGACAAGGACAAGGACAAGAACAAGACAAGAAGCGCAGCGTCCTCCAGAATCCCTGCCGAACTATGCTTTTGTTCTAGAAACATGCATTGTCGATCATACATGATGCATGATACATACAAGACCGAGTCTCACTCTCACAGGGCTAGGTTGGGTTTGCCCTTCACTTCTCAGCTGGGGTTGGATTGGATTGGATTGCATTGGATTCGGTGGAAAAACCAGCAGTGACCTATCGTGGTACAGTGCAGTATAAGTATAGCAAGCTTACATTACCTGTGCATGACCGTGACCTGAAGCTTCAAGCCTATCGGATACGATTCTATCTTAATCTTATCCTATCCTATCCTATCCTATCTTGTCCTCATCCTTGTCAGTATGAGATAGGATGGGGTGGGATGGACGATGGAGTTTCACTCCGTACTGTGTATGCATGGGACCGACAGCTGAATGGCCGACTCGGAACTGGACTGGCTTCTGACAAGGATCAGGATCAGAGCAGATCGGAGCAGAACAGAACAGCCTAACACCAAACTAACAGGTGCTTATTAAGTGAGCAGGTAGGTATGTATGTAAGCACAGTATGTACATGTACTCTGTACGGATCTCCATACATTATGTACACAGTACCCTACAGCCCCGCGTCAGGGTAGATTGCAGCCGTAGCTAAACACACACACACACACACACAAACACACATTATTGTAACTATGACTAAAGCTAGGTAAGACACAGTTCAATCTGGTCTACGTGTACATACCTCATACCTGCATACCAACGTACCTACAGTACATGCATAAAAGATAGGGGCAGAGTAGGCAGGGCTGTACACCAAGTCAGGTAGCTGAGTAGCTGAAAGAGAGGCCAGAAGAGGCATAGTGACGGTGCTGACTGATTTCATTTCATGCATCCTGCATGTCTGTCCCTTCTACTCTGTAAGTACAGTAGGTATAGTAAGTGTAACAATACGGACACGGGTTTGGAAGATGACTGATCGATTGATCCATGGATGATGACGATGATGATAGCTAAGCCGATTCTCGGATAGTCCGATGATGATATGCATGCAAGAGAAATAAAGGATGCAGGGATAAGACGGGTTCGTGATCTTGCTTCGAGGATGGGCTTGGCGGTGAATGGTATCTCCATGCATTCTGTACTCGTACTGTGCAGTAGGTTCGGTATCTAGATCGAAATAGCGTGCTCGACATACGGTACATGCATACTGCTTGGCCGTAGATCTACCTGGAAAGGTGAAGCTGGCTACCCAGGTAGGTAGGAACATGTACTGTACCTATAAATGGAAGACTAAAAATAACACCGCTGAAACCGAATGGCACAGACCTTAGCAAAGAGGAGACTCGGCAGGGTCGAAGAAAGAACTTCCACAGAGGGTATCGTCAAGATGCCCAGCTCTGGGTAAACAATCTATGCACGATGCATCTCCTCTGCGTTGCCCGGCGACAACGCCCTGAGATTTCACCGCTCCATTCCCCCAAGCGGCAGCCGTCATCGGGTACTATGTGTGTATGTGTATGCGGGTGTGATTTTCATCTGTGAAAGATCTTCGGTTGAAACTTAAAGGGCAGCTTAAGCTTCTGCAGGCGTGTAACGCTCGTCCAGCCAACTCAAGGGGGGCCAAAAGAGGAAAAAAAGGGGCGGGGAGACGAGAAAGGGAATTTGTTTCATCTGCGAACAGAGACCGGCGCGTCTTGAGTTGCGTGTCTTTGCTTCTCAATGACGGCGTCTCGTATGCGTACGGGAGAACCTTTGGCCAACTCCTGCCCCTCGTAGTGCTTCTGTAGAGAATATTGAAAGACTGAGAGGAGATGGACGGAAGACAGAGTCGAGCTGATAGCAACACAGGAAAATCGAGGTGGAGCAAAGCAGACAGCACCTCAGCATCCTCCACGGAGCGCTCCGCAGTCCCGGGGATTAGCCGGCGGCTAGAGACCCGGCCTCCGCACGACATCGTCGAGACCGATGACATACAGGATCAGGCGAGCGGTGCAGGGGCCCGCGGCGATTGGCGGCGCGCCCCGCCGGCGCTGCAGATCAGGCGTTCGGCCACATGACCCGAGCCCGCCGGCGGCGCTTCCGGCGAATCAGCGCCGCGACGCCATGCCGCCGCAGCAACAGAGCGAGGTGGCCGATCGCTCCTCTGCCCCAGCACCCCGGCCGGCGGACAACAGCTCTCCGCAGTCAGTTCGCGCTGACCTCTGCTCTGTGCGCACTGCGCCGGCTGATCTTCGTGTTCGGGCGCTGCGTCCTGGTCTCTCCGTCATGGCGACGCTAGCCGCTGGCAACATGCTGTCAGTTATATTCTCACGCCATGATGAGCGTAGCATATCCTTCTGTCCTTGCCCAGGCATCCAGGCACTGCAGACGCTGCGGTGGAGACGAGTCGGTTGCGGGACGCGGGCATGAACACCTGGCACCACGCCCATGGCGCAGCAGCGCGACGTCCTGTCCACAGGCACGATAGGAGCCGCAGCCTTCCAATGACATCGCCGTCATCTGTTTTAGCGTCTGCAGAGAAGACAGCAGAATTGTTTCTAGAAGCCTGACGAGAACAGGGCTTCCCTGGCACGGCGATGCGCCAGCCGTCGATAGGCGACAGGGGGCCGAACCAGCCGCACCGTGTGGCATATTATTTGCGTACATCAGCGTCTTCGCGGCGCGACGGCCTGATGCCGTTCCTGCACACGCCTATGTATGTACATACAGTACAGTACGTCTGGCTGAGAGCCGCTGGGAGGCGTTGCTTTTCCCCCACCGGACATCGCCCTGCACCCCAGCGGCCACGGCTTCGTAGAAAGGCTACAGGCTACAAGGCCTTGGCAGGACACTGTCTGGCGAGGTCGTGGGGGAGCAGCAGACCTGCATCGGCGGCCAGGACGACATGAAATAAGCACGCACAGATGGCCGAAGTTTACCGGAGAGACGAATACGTCGATAGACCGTAGACGGGGCCGCGGCGGGGGTCAAGACTCCAGACGCCGTCGAGTTTTCGTCTGGGCGGGAAAAGCCCGAATCGGGCATGGGATGGGGCTCCAGTCTGGGGCCGTCGGTGGCCAAGACCGCAAACCTCGAACGTTGGACGAAACAGGCGACGGCGACGATCTGGAGCGGGCGAGGGCGGCGGTCTTGGGGGTAGCGTCTCTTGCAGACCCCAGAGGAGAAACTCTGCCGGTGGGCTCGTGCTCCAGGCAAACTGTGTGTGTGTGTGTAGGACGGAGGGCTTGGTCGTTGCGCACACCGGTACGACCCCAGACGGTAGACATTATTATTATTATCATTCTTATATTAGACCGGGTTTCTCGTCGACCAGGAGACTGGAAGCGCTCTCGATCATGGGAGCTTCTTAATTCTTCGCGAAGAGACCCGATCCTCGCATCTCCAAGGCCAAGTTTTGCCACGGGTCAGCGAGCCTCGCAAGCACCGTGTGCTTCGACTTCTACGGACTTCTACGACGGTTCGTGTGGGACATCTTGTCTTCTCTCCCTTGCCTTGCCTGCCTGGCGACATTGCCTTTGCTGCTGCTGCATTGTGTGTTTGGTGACGGTGTGCCATGGTAGCCGTCTGAGACGGAACCGTTACCTGGTGTTGAGGACCTGATTGCGACCTCTGTGTTATCATACCGGACGAGCGTCGCGGGAGCTGCCACACGATCCCGAAGCCCACAAACGCGCGCACACACGGCTCTTCCTGTCTGAGACGAGCCGGCCGGGTCAGCGTGCGAGCGCGTCCACGGATCAGCCTTCAGATCCTGCTGACGGCGGCGAGGCAACGCACCTCGGCGGCCCGGCGTCGCCCCAGGGCTCCTCCTCCGGCGCACCACACCAGCCATCTGGGCAGCTGCTCCCACGTTCTGCCACCCCGTGCCCCGAACTACTTCTTCTGCCAGCCGCCCGCCCCCCTCCCGTTTTTCTCCTCTTCCTTTTTTTTCTTCTCATCTCCTCCATCCCTCCCACCTGCCCATCGGTCTCCCTTCGCTTCGTTTTGGCCGCCACTACCGATATTTGGTGTCCTGTCTTACGGCCGGCGCCAAACGGTGCGTAGGCTTTGGGCCCCCCTTCCTCTTCTCCCTCCAATTCCTTGGTGCTGCGCTATACTCCCCTGACGGGCCGTTCTCCCGAGTCTCGACCGACGCGCAGCCTCGTTTGTTGCAACAGCGTCTGGCTCCTTGCGCATCGCTGAGATTGCTCGAGATACCCATTGGGTTGGTTGTTTGGATGCTCTGTCGTTCTGTATCTACGGTTTCGTCATAGACGCAGGTCATATCGTCCCCCCCGCTGGCTGCGTGACAGCCGCTGGTCCTCCACATCCGCCTTGACGGCCAGTCCGCTCCTTTGAGCTTCTTCTTATTATTACTTTCTATCCTTCCCGTTTTTCTCCTTCTTCGCGAATCGTCGCATGTCCTCTCACCAGTAAACCGCGGCAATGCTTATCGATGGCGAGAAGTGGGCTTGTGAAGCTTGCGTCCGGGGTCACCGTGTCAGCAGCTGTAATCACAGTGGTATGTCTACTCTGCTCCCACACGGAGCATGATCTTGGCGCCTCCAGTCAATCGTTAGCTGACACATGAGAAGATCGACCCTTGACCCATATCAACAAGAAAGGCCGACCAGTCTCTCAATGTGCCCACTGTCGCGGCCTACGCAAGTCGAGGACAACCCACGTCAAGTGCGAGTGCGGTGACAAGAAAAAGAAGAACAACACCAACAACAATAACACCGACAATAATAACAACAGCAGCAGCAACAACCATGATTCTGACTCCAACAGTGTCAATGACAAGGGAGACCTTAAACGTGAGCATGCTGAGGGTGGCACATTAGACTCGGTTTCTGATTTGATTGCAGAGGATAATCGCCAGCGCTGTGGCTGCACCCAGGGGCAACGCTGCACATGTGCGCTGAAGAAAGAGCACCACCTCGACCCGGTCCCGGAGGCCGGCGTGCCTCCAGCGCAGCCAGCAGTCACGTCGGAGCTGAGGAAGCCGCGCCTCACGTCGAGAAGGTCGGAGAGCACGCTTACCGTCTTCCGGGACGGCCATCACAAGCCTGCCTACAAGCACAACGACATGGCCCACAAGTGTGGAATGCCGTACACCATCCCGAGATCCCACACCATCCACTCGACGTCGGACATTGCCCAGCGCTCTGTGGAGCATCTCCCGTTGAACCAGAAGGCAGTCGTCGGGCAAGAGCCGTCTCAGCGACTGGACCAAATCACCAGTGCTCCTCAGCGCCTTGTCAAGTCAGAACATGGCTCGCCAGAGAGTGCTCCCGTCCCCAATCTGGAGCAGATCAATACCCAAATACCGCCACTCGACATCTCGTCATTCTCTCCATTCGGCACAGCTACCACCACAAACTCGCCCATGACTTCAATGGCGTTCCAGGATCCCTTCCAGGAACCCTACTTTGCATCCCCAGACACTGAATTCCCATTAGGTTCTGCCGGACTGAGTGCACCGCCGGTGGACTGGTCAAGTTTCCCCCTGTACAACTCCGGTGTATCCGCCGCCACGAACAGCCAACCCCCTTCATACGCCAGCTTCGACTATAATGCTTTTAGTCACCCGGGGCTGGCGGCTTCGTCGTCCGGTGAGATATCCGACGTTGACGGCCTTGCCAGCTTAGGGACTTCGAGCAACGACTTCCATGATCTCCACAGCGTGAGCGACGGCTCCGATGTTGATCAACTCCGGTTCAGCTCAGCTTCGTCGTTTATCGGCTTGCCGCAGACGCAGCTCCTGTCCTCGAACAACCTCGAGTCGATCGACATCGATGACTTCCTCAAAACGGCCAACGAGTCGACGGCCGCGTTGGAACAACAGCTCCAGGCCAACATGGCCATGGAGTCCAAGCCACTTCCTACGCAGCATGACTACACGATGCCGCAGGGCCAGACCTACCTCCAGGGTGGTGAGCCAGTGCCGGCTCCCATGACTAGTTTGCCCATGACTAGCTCCCCAACCGCTGCAATGTGGCCCTCCACCTTGTATGACTCCACACCTGCGCCGCCTCCAACCATGGAAGACCCCTTCTCGCAGCAGCAGTGGGCCAGCTAGCGAGTCGGTGGGAAATTTCCAGATCTCCTAGGCATTCCACTCGGCTGGCGTCTTACGTCCCCTCCACACTGTCTGAGTGACGCATAAGTCTTCATGACCTTGATGAGAGATGATGATAAATGCGTGATTATCCTGTCCAATTAGCGAGTCTAAATCCATTTGACTGTTTAGCTTTGATGCTTAAACTTTGGATTTTTTTTTTCGCAAAGGGCAAGGCCCCTTTCGGTCATTGTATTCCTTTTGGTTCAACGATCAGCACGAACCTGTTGGCCGTGTCTTTTCCACGTGTAAGGCGTTACCGATCAGTTTTATCGATTTGTATACACGCGTCCTGAGGTAAATGAGGCTTGGGCTGGCCATTGTTGAATTTGTTACGTTTTACGAAATATCCGGTTGGATTTGTTCGTTCTTGGCGAAAACGTATATAGGCCAACTACCCACCTGTACTATCTTGTTTATGTTGCCCAGGAATCCTTGCCTGAACTTTACTGTTGTATCTCATACCCACAGATGCAAGAGAAGAATTCTCGCCGTGCTTTAGAACTGTTCTTTTTTTTTGACTCTTCTCGAGTTGGCCTACAAGCGGATTCCCAATGTTGGTTGCCGGGGCGGTGCTATTTGTTGTATATACGTTAGACATGGAACTTGCCTGAAGATGATCATATGAATACGCGGATCATCGCAAGTGTATTTCCGTCTAGTCAATGGATGCTGTATGTCGACTGATGATTACATGAGGCCTCCTCCATTTCCGCTATCGAGAATGCGACGCCAGAAGACCTGCCCGGACCAATGATGAAATCAAATGCCGGCAATCAAGCGGTGTATGAAGTAAAGCATAGCACCTGCAGCGGAGCAGCCCTTGCCCGTTTGCCGTCCTTGCCGTCCGCATATACAGCACGACCCGGAGAGCGGGATCACCCCAACTTACGAACGGACGCGTCCAATCACGACTTACGCGGCCAGGAATGGCTGACTGACGTCGGCGGTCGCGATGAATGGGAATCGCCGGTGGGATGAACGTTGGAACTGGGTGGCATCATGGCACGACACATGCATGCATTTTTCTTTACGGAGTTCAGGATAGATAGGACAGTGTGTATGAGTTCTATGCGCAGTTAATTATTGGCTTCGAGTGCCGAATGACCCTCTTCAGAAAGCGGACAAAGAAACGAATCAGCGCAGTGCTGTTTTCTATGGAGTGAATAGACAATAACTTGCGGAGTTTTCGGCCGAATACTGGTACTGTCGTACAGGAGTAATCTGCTTAAGGCAATTGGCTCTGACTCTCCAATCTAACAACAACAAACAAAATGATGATGATCTCTCACCGGAGATTGGAATCTAAATTGATCGACGGTATGACCTAGCTGGTTGGGTGGGGATTTGCAATTATTATTATTATTATTATTATTATTATTATTATTCTATTAGCTGCCAGACAGCCGGCCAATTATCATAACCGTAATCATAATCATGAAGGGAATTTCTTAGAACATTCCTAAAACTTGGACAATAATACTGTACAAAGCCGTCTACAATATCCATCCATCCATCCATCGATATGGATCGGCATTGTTTGTCTGTACCGTCCATATTTCCAGTAATGAAAAGAGATTTAATGATATATCACTTACTGCGCGCACAGCATGTACGGAGTAAAGTGCCAGTACTTTCCAGTCTACTCCGTACTGTGTATGTGTAGGCTGTTGCTACTACTGGAACCGAACCCCAACCAAAAAAATCCCAACAACTGGGAACTTGACCCTTCACCTACCTGAGGGCGGGCGAGTCTTTGACCGACTTCTGAAATAATGCTACTACTACTACACATCTTTAACCTCAAGTGGACAGACGGACTGGCAACAGACGGAGTTTGCAATATGCACGCTACTAGTATTGAGAACCTGCCTGCAACGCAGACAACGCGTGCCGTTTAAGCAGTTTATCGGAGTAGAGTATGCATATGGTACTTTACCTTCTTTTGTTGTGTTGTTGTGTTTTAACATCCAGGCCAAGCTTCCCAAGCTTTCGGACTCCATGTGCTTGTTTCGTCTTGGCTTCGGGTTAGTTGCTTTTAGTTGTCTGTCGGAGTCGACCTAGGGTCCTAGGTAGTGGGTACCTACCTGCCTTTGGGGAGTAGTAGTGCGTTCGCCGTTGCGTGTGTTGTGCCCAGGACCTAGGTACAGGACCTCGGTTAGGGACGGAGTGCTCGGCACTCTGGGTCCTGGTGGGTACGGAGCTGCGTAAGTACGGAGTACTACTGTGTAGGTATACACAGTACATAGAGTGCTCTGCGCTCCGTACACCGCTTGTTCTAGATTTATAATCTCCGTGTGGCTACTGGCTAGGACGGTAGGACCTAGGTACGGAGTCCTCCGTACCTCTACTGGCATGGGGTTCAGGTTCTGTCGTGGAGTGGGGAGGGAGTCGTCAAGTCCCGTCAGTGACGGGTCCGATGGAGTAGGTCGGTTGTGGGGCGTTGTCTGCGTGGAAGAGGAGGAACGATTACGTGTGTCGGTGTTCCAGTCCATGTCCACGGCTCTTCTGTTCCCTCTCCCTTCCCCTGGAGTTGTCAGTTTTGAAGAATCGAAGCAGGGGAGAAGTTACTACTCTGTAGGCATGTACGGAGGACTCCGTGTTAAGTGGCAGTACCTAGCTGAAGGCTGTCTGGAGTACAGTGTTGGCTGAAATACTCACGGAGTACTTCGTACTGTGTGTGGGCTGTTCGTTCGTTCGCTGTGTCACGCTCAGCTTGAATATGAAATGAACATCCCATCCAATATACCTTCTTCAGCTCTCTTCAGCTCTTCGAGGCTAAGCGCTCCGGCATGTTGTGTCACGGATTAAAGCGGCCAGGCTACCGTGGGCTCCAGTTTTCGTTGCTCCGTTTCCTGAACCATCATTATCATATAAGCGCAGCACTTTGCTGTGTAGCATCTAGCAACCTTGGATGAACCTATAAAAGCTGATTTGAGTGCACCAGCGATGTTGGTTCTGGAGGTCGAATAGAGCCGATAAATCGCAGAACTCCGCATGGATTCCCCTTAGGCAGAGCTTGTCTTTCCCCTTGCTGGGTCCAAATAGGCTGAGACCAACAAGGCTGAGCAGGGCTGAACAGGGCTGAGCAGAAGAACCGGGGGAGAACACAAGGTCTTTAAGTGGTCGAGCAAAGCTGAGCCACCAGGCAGACAGTATGCCATCGAATGGATTGCAATCGTTACTACCAGGTACCCATCTGCCTATGGTGCCTAGGGATGCAGGCAACTTGACGAGCTTCTTCAGGCGTCCAGTGAGCTTCCGGGTGCTGAATTGGGGGCGGGAACAACTCACTTATTGCAAGGAGTGCCGCAAATGGCTCTATTCCCGCACCGTAGTCTGTTTGCTCAGTCCTGATATTCCCCATAGAAGGAGATACTACTAAGCACTCAGTAATTCGCCTCCTCGAGAATCGCTATCCGTGTCACCGCTGGAGATGACGGAGATGATGGGCACCAAACGAGTCAGGGCAAGCAAACCCAAGGTGAAGACGGGATGCATCACATGCAAGTCGGTTTGCAACTCCCCCGTCGTTCAGGCTGAGAGCTGACAAGGCCGGCAGGATACGGCGCATCAAGTGCGATGAAGGAAAGCCAGAGTGTCTGCGGTGCAAGACAACCGGTCGCAAGTGCGACGGATAAATCGCGCAAAATACCTCCAGCAACTCCATAATGACAAGCCCAGATCAGCATACCCTTCCGTTCCTGTGATCAGCCCCGATCACCGCATCGTTCTCCGCCCGGGGACGAGGGAGGAGCGGCAGTACGTAGAGCTGTTTTGCAACCAGACCTCGCGGGCGATGTCTGGGTTTTTCAGCTCCCAGTTCTGGAATTACCTGCTCCCCCAGCTCAGCTACTCCCAGCCGGCCGTCCGACACGCCATCGCTGCCGTCAGCGCGATTTACGAGCAGCAATTCCTGCACACCCCTTCTTCGCTACCCGCGCGATCAGTGGAACAGATTCGGAATGAGCATTTTGTCCTGCAGCAGTATAACAAGGCCATCAAGCACCTGACGGAGGGACTTCCGTCCTCGGAGCAGTCCCTGGATCTGACCCTCATTACATGCTGTCTGTTCGCGTGCTTGGAAATGCTCAGGGGGAATTTCAAACAGGCGTTGAACCATCTGGAAGCCGGGCTGAGGATTCTCTGCAGAAGGCAGAAGAGTCTTGTAGAATGGGGTCATGGACTCAAGTCCGTTGGAGGGTCTGAGGTGATTGAACAGGAGCTTTCTTGCTTGTTCGCCCGCTTTAATGTCCAGCTATCGCTCTTTGGTCGACCGTTGGCTCCTTTTGAGCCTCCGGCTTCGGACACGTCGCTCAGTGAGGCTATGTTCTCGACGATCCTCGAGGCCCGGTATTCCTTGGATAGGCTGATGAACAAAGGGTTGAGATTCATCCGTTCTGTGAGCGAGGCGAGAGACACTCTACATTGCATGCTACTACTGCAAGAGCAGTTTGAGATCAGGCGAGAGCTCAATGACTGGTCGACCGCGTTTGAAAATATGATGAAAACACAAGCACGACGTACCACCAAGAAGTTGGACCAGCGGGGGCCGCTGCTGCTCAGAATCCACCACCGGGTCATAAAGATATGGCTTGAGACCTGCCTCGCAGCAGACCAGACAGCGTTTGACAAGCACTCTGCTGATTTTGCGACCATCGTTTCGAATGCGACCCATGTGATGAGAAATCATAATGGTTCGGAGAGCGATGACATGGTTGACGACGACCAGCCTACCGACAACTTCTGCCTTGACATGGGGATAGTCCCTCCGCTGTACTTCACGGCGACAAAATGTCGTCATCCGATTTTGCGCAGAGAGGCAATCGATCTCCTCTCTGCCTACCCCAGGCAGGAAGGTATGTGGCACCCGCGGCAGTGCGCAAAAATTGGCGAACTTGTTGTGGCGGTTGAAGAGGCGCAGGTATCCTCTCTTCCAGTGGAGTTGAGAGTCCCGGAGGACAGGGACCGCGTCTATGAGGCTATCTTGCCAGATGACAATAATCCGAACCCGTTCCCGGTCATTTTGTACTCGAAACCGGGTGGAGTATATGGCGCCTGGAATGTTCGAACAGAATACATACAGTGGTGATTATTATATACTAAGTATATGTGGGCAAAGAACACGATCCAGAACATGTCATGAGCCTACTTAGGTACTTACTTATTCAAAGCTAGTCACACCCTCTAGGCTCCGTCTTTTCATACCAGAGCCTGTAAATCCTTCCTTCGCATAGCCATTTTCACTAATAATTGAACGTGTGCTCCCTCTCACTCACACTAGAAAACAGTATTGCTGTCCAGCATGTGTTGACGTGGCGGCCTACTCTGTAGGCTTGAACTTTTAGAGACTAAGTAACAAGGGTGAGATTTTCGGCGTAAAATATACTGGGTATCCAATTGGAGACATTTGACGGTATCTCACAGCCCGCTGGAATCTATTCTAGGGCAATGGTCCTAATATATATATATGCCCTGGTCTGCATTAGGTTGCAGAGACAGGATACTCAGCCTTCTTGCAAATACCCACAAGACCCATGGACCAACGGTCTACGAGGCTTGTGACTTGCTCGTCATGGTGAAATCTGCCTATGTCCTTTTATCCTTTCATAATAGGAGTTGGCTCCTCGTTGGTGAGTTGTCTTCAATTACGCTAACCAAGCAGGGCCTCCCATCTATGAAGCAGGATGTCCGAACAGCCTCTATTAGCTCAAGCGCTAGGACCAGAAGAAGCGACGTTTTATACGATCCAGCCAATCACGCACCAGCTATTGTTCTATCCCCATTCAGTAACAAGGCTCATCAGGTAGTTTCCATTTGTAAATATGCACTAGAGGAATGAGCTGTACGATTTTAGAGTCGTTCTGGAAGGCCTGAAATCCTCTAATTATGCCAATCACATCAGTAGCTAAGTGGCTGTGTCGTTTATGATGAGAATAAAAGTGAAAGGCGTGCTTGTACTTGGGATAATCTGTTGTGGGTATACAAGTCACGGCCTGCTCTCATCATTGCAGTGGAAGATTCCCCTGTTAATAAAGTAACAAATATATACTTAATGTATTTCTTTTCATCATATTTAATGTATCCTTAAAAAAAGCCAATATGGGTCGTGCTCTACTACTATTTCTTGTTTCTTTTCTCTCTATCAGCTCGACGGCACTCGCTGCCACGAAGTACTGCCCACTTTTAGGACCGGTATTTCCTGCTCCCACCGGCCTGTCGAATAGTCCAGCCTTCAGCGCGGCAAAAGCAAATATCACCGACACACTGGACAAAACGATACAAGCGGCAAGAACATCCTCTGCCCCTTCTTCTATTTTCGACGCCAATTCCACGTCCTTCGCTCTCGAGATCTTCTCCCCCAGTGATCCGAACCCTCTGTTTCACTACTACTACACGTCCCCATCCACGGCGAATGCTACCAGCGGCGTGAGGACGATCGATGAGAATACGGTCTTCCGGATCGGCAGCGCTTCCAAGCTTTGGACGGTGTTCCTCTTCTTGATCGCAGCTGGCGGGGAGGCGCGCTTCAGCGACCCGGTTGCCAAGTATGTTCCTGAACTGCGCTCCGCCGTCGTGGACCTGTCCAGAAATGCTACGAAGAGGTGGGATGAGATTGATTTTGTGCGCTGGGAGGACGTGACGATCGGGGAGTTGGCGAGCCAACTATCGGGAATCACTAGAGATTGTTAGGGTTTCCTCTTTTGTTCCCTTTCGTGCTACCAATCTTTCCTATTGCTGACTGAAATCAAACTCTTTTGCAGATGCCAGCGATCTCTCCCTTATCACACCTGAATTAGCAGCTACTGGTGCTTTCCCGCAGCTTCCAGAATCTGAGATACCACCGTGTGGTGCTGTAGCGCAGTGCAACAGAGCTCGTGGGTTTCTCTGATTCTCCTAAAGATACCCATTAGGATTCCTTTTTTTAATTGACGTGTGATATTTTAGAGTTCTTCAACGGTTTGCTTGAAAGCCATCCCGTTGTGCCTACCTCATCCACACCGATCTATTCGAACGCGGCGTTTCAGATCCTTGCGTATGCGCTGGAGAGCATTACCAATCAGACCTACCGTTCTCTGCTAGAGAAGCACATAATCGAACCGCTCGGCCTGAGCCGTTCGAGCTACAGCCCTCCGGATGATCAATACGGTATCATCCCTGGAGATGCGGCGTCAAGCTGGTGGAGTACTGATCTCGGTGACGAAACTCCGTAAGTAAATACCTACCTGGATGATTATCATGGCTGTTGCTTTTGACTGGGCCCCAAGAACTAATTTGTCCTCTCAAAACAGTGCAGGAGGTCTCTACTCGTCGCCGAAAGACATGTCTACCCTGGGCCGAGCAATCCTGAACAGCACCCTCCTTCCTCCAGCTTTGACGAGACGATGGATGAAACCCGCGTCCCATACCTCCTCCTTGACCTACGCTGTGGGGGCTCCGTGGGAAATATTCTCCTTCCAGGAACAAGGCCGCGTGATCGACCTCTACACCAAAGAGGGCGACGTCGGAAACTACTCTGCCATGCTGGCTCTGTCTCCCGATCACAACGTCGGCTTCACCATCCTAGCCGCTGGAGTGGACAAGGTTGCATCGCTCTCAGATGTTGTTGCCTCTGCGATCATTCCTGCCCTCGAGCAAGCCGGCAAGGAGCAGGCTGACAAGACGTTCGGTGGTACTTACTCGTCGTCCGGGGACAGCAAGTTAAATTCGTCGATCACCATCACCACCGACGGCGGCCCGGGATTGAAAGTCGAACGCTGGATAAGCAACTCCACAGACATGTTCGAACTGATAATGCCGCTCGTTGGTGCCCCGCAGTTATCAGACGTCAGCGTTCGTCTTTACCCGACCGGGTTGAAGAGTCCATCTCAAGTTTCATTCCGAGCTGTTATCCAGTCTCTTTCTTCTTCTTCATCGAGTATCGGTCCATTTACCCGATCCTGCAGCACTTGGGAGACCGTTGATACGTTTCACTATGGTAATGTTGGCGTAGATGAGTTTGTCTTTCAGTTAGATCAAACAACGGGTGAAGCTGTGAGCGTTTCACCGAGGGCGCTGCGTGTGAGTCTTTCTGAGACTTCAACTTAGGGAGCTAAGGTTGGACTTGATAGATGCGAGTGACGATCCTATGGATGAAAGTTATCAGCCGTGACAGTGCTTGATTGTTAATCTTGGGTTCAGGGTCAGCGCTCTCCGACGCCTATCTATGGAACGATTTACTTATATTGTATCGGGAATCTGACCCGCCATTTCATTGTTCATAGCTTTCCATTTTAGCAGCACTTAGAATGTCATATAATATCTGGGCGTATGGTATATTAGGTGGATTGCAGAAGAATCAGACATCCATACCTTTCTAAATCTCTATGGTGTGATTGCTCAATAAAAGGACTATGTGCTGTATTCACCTATATTTGCTTATAGCGTTCAGCATGTTGTTTATTATGCCCAAGCTGACCTCATCCATACCTTGGTGTAGACAATATATATACTATTTAAACAGACCTAACGAAGAAGTGGGTATACACTCCTTTGAAGGATCGGATCCAGGCATATTGGAGGGACCCCGCGGCGGGTCTATGCAGGTTTCTAAGAAGTCATTGAGTCATCCGAGACCGCCCCATCCATCCAACGGCTTCACTTGTGGCTTTCATTCACCTGCTCTGAGATTTAAGAGGAGTGCTATATTATATATATCGTGGAAATACCTGTCCAACTCTTTCCTTCCTGTATATCACTTTGGACATCACAGATCTTATGGGGTTTTTCCTCGCCCTACTTCAGAAACATTTTATATAAGTACTCTGGTTTCCCAGTGCTTTCAGCAATCTACATACATCAGCCAGTATGAATATGAATCTGAATCAACAGCAACAGCGAGAGATGCGGCCTGGGCGGACTCCCTGAGCTCTGTTTGGTTTGGACCAGGTTCTATATATCAGGCCCTGTGCTGGATACCAGAGACTGCCTCACCGTACAGTACATACATACATTGAACCCAACCGCAGCTCCTGCCTTGTCCAGGCAAGGCTGAAATAATATCTTGATTTGCATCTCAGCAGCCCACGATACTGAAGCAATCCCAACAACGAGCCACACCATCAAATATGAGGATATTATTGAGATCAGTAGCGATAGCGCGGATGGCGGCGTCCCGAGCACTATTCCAGTCGCTATGTCCATCAGCGGTTCACGAGTCGCTGGGAGCTCTCGAGATACCAGCAAGATGGTCACGTCATTGATCTGATGCATGTGGGTTCTTCTTCAAGGATGGGATACCGCACAGTATACTAGCATAACAGTCTTTCACTCCCAGAAATAAAACCAACAGACGACCGACGAGGACAAAGGACAAAGGACAAACAAACGATCCTGACACTGGCGCTGACGCTGAACTCTGTCCACCCAACCCGACCCCGGGACAGAAAACAAAGCCCCCGTGCCGTGGAATTGAATTTCGCACGTCCAGAATACGGACACTAATCTCGATTCCCCTGAACTTAATGTATCCAGATCCAATTGGGAGAGACACACCTGAGAGCCTTACACGTGGTGCTTTTTGACAATCTGCCACTCTCCCGTCTTGTCTCGTTCCTTTCGTAGAAAGAAAAGAAAGAAACAGCAAAGAACCCCTCCCCCCCCCCCCCCCAAAAAAAAAAAAAAAAAACAGAAAAAACCCCCCCCCCCCCCCCCCCAAAAAAAAAATAAACTGTATCACTGGGGAGCCGACCGATGATCAAGATTCTCCTCTTCTTCTTCTGTTCTTTTGTCAACGAATACATGCGAATACATGACATGACATGCATAACAGCCTCGGGCACGAACAGACATCGTGCTGTTTATTATATCATCCTTTAGCACACTGCCGCTGATGGAAGAAGACTATGTATGAGGCCCCGCGTACGGATTCTTCAGCGCATACAGAGTACTATGAGACCAATCAATCTTCCTGCAACCAGCGGGCGGGCGGGAGACTGGACCTTCCAAAGGTCCTTCTGCCATACGGCAGTCTGAAATCTCCGCTCAGCAGCCAATCCATGAGGATAAGCCTGGGAGAATGCTTTATATAGTATCCATAGTATATCTGCGCCACAGCACCTTGCCTGCCAGGCAGGAGTCCAACGATGACTGGGAATACACCGGTCCGTCCTCGTATGGGGACAGCTCTCGTCAGTAGCCCCTGATCCCGCCAGTTTAGAATGTTGAGTATTCACCGTTATTCATAGACCAATGGCACGTACACTCAAACTCCATTCGATCACAACCTGCGGCCACGGTGAAGTAGACTGGAGTTCCTGACATTACGCAGATAGCACAGCTTTGGGACTGGAAAAGCCGTTGGTCGCGGGTATCTGGAAAGATAGGTATATGGATGCTTAGGTCTAGAGAAAGCAGCTTCATGCTTGGCATATCTCTTCTTCAAAACGCATTATGTGGATGCTACACCTAGTCTATCTACGCAGGTATCAGTCATCTCCAGAACCACTGCACCACTCATCTCTCATCCTCGGAAGCAGAAGTAGTCTTCTACTACTTTGTGCGCGCCAAAACATGCAAAATTGATACTATGCAACTCGTAACGCGTTTCCAATGCCGAAACCCTCTAGAGAAGGATCTACAGATCTACCGGAATTCATCCATGAACTGGGCATGGAACTTGGTGATGCGCTCAACCCAGTCCGTGCCCGGAGCGAGGAACGTGGTCCGGAAGTGCAGCGTTCCCTCCTTCTGCCCGAAGCCGGTGCCTGGGACGACGCAGACACCCGTGGCGTCCAGAAGGCGCATACAGTAGAACTCGTCCGGCGCGCGGTTCTCGGCGGCAGCGGCGGCGATGGCCTTTGGCGGAAGCTTGATGGTGGGGAAGAGGTACATGGCACCCTGGATGGATGATGTATGTTAAAACGTACAATTCCACAACTCAACCCGTCGATGGTGAATATGGGATACGAACCTGCGGCTCCTGACACTCCACACCTTCCATCTTCTTGAACGCTTCGTACAGGGCCAGGGCCCGCTTGTGCAATCCCTCCTTGATTTCGTTGTATTCCTTCTGGTAGAGCTCGTAGCTGGGGTCACCCTCCTGCGGCGGGTTGACCATCAGTTCCACAAGGCACTGCCCGATGACTGGCGGGCAGAGCATGATACTGATGAACTTGTAGATCTGGGCACTGACCTCCGGGTCGAAGCCCACGAGCTCGAAGTAGCCGCCGCGGTGGCCGCACTCGCCCACCATGCCCTTGGAGACGCTGTGCATGGAAGCCAGCTCGACGCCGTCATACTTGCCGGGGAACTCCTGCTGCAGCTCTCGCAGCCGCTTCTTGAAGGAGGTGAACTCTCCGATGAAAACGTTAGTCTGGTAGACCTCGTCGGCCAGAACAACGAGCTTCTCCTCGACCGCGAGGTCGAGGACATCCTTGATGTCCTCGCGGCTCAGTGAGGCGCCGGTTGGGTTGCCCGGGTTGATGACAACAATGGCGCGGACATCGATACCCTCCGCCTTGGCCTGTTCTAGGGACTTGCGGATGGTGTTGATATCCGTGCCCCAAGCCTTCTCTTCCTCCAGGTGATACGGAACACACTTGGCGTTCAGCACGGACAGCGTGGCCGTGTAGAGAGGGTACTGTGGGATGGGGACGAGGACACCAGTCTGGGGGCCTTCACAGATGACATGGAGAAGGGTGTTCACGGCCGACGAGGCTCCAGCAGAGAGATAGATGTCATCCTTGTTAGCGGGGAAGCCATCCCGTCGCTCGATGAACTTGGCAACGCTCTCCCTGATGGCCGGAGCTCCATGGCTCTGGCTGTATGCACCCACGTTCTGGACATCCTTCAGCAGCTTCTTGGCTCTGTCGATGACGTCCTGCTTGTATCCGAACGACGTCTTCAGCGCCTCCTCATTGTCCAGCAGGTTAGGGTACTCGAGAATGCTGAGAACCTGGCGGAAGAACGTAATGGGCTTCTGGTCGAGCTGCTGCGGGTTGCCGATGTTTGCGAAGATGACGCTGTCGAACGGCAACGACTTGTCCCCGTTGGCCAACCTCACGCGGTACTGCTCCGCCTTGGTGGCGAGCTCCCCGCGGACGGCGTACTTGGCGGCCCGCACATGGGGGTTGATGTTGTTGACGTTGAGACGGCGGGGGGAGGAGACCGACATGTCGCGCCTGCTTGTATGGGTGACAGAGACGCTGGAACTGAGGAAATTACTCGACTGCGGCGGGGCTGGAGACGCTGTATCCACCGGGACCTGGTCAGCAAGCAGCACGTCTTAACAGCAGACCTGGAATCGCACGCGTTTCGTTGTTTGTGAGGGGCACACAGTGAGATGGAGACCGATGACACAGAGCACGAACTTTTTCCGGGTCCCGAGAGGGCCACGACAGCACGCAGCAAGTGGGGGAGACCGCGCTCGGGGGAGCAGCTAGCGCGGAGGACCCGACAGAAGCAGCAAATCCAGCAGATATGGGGGATCACTGGGGATGGGAGGGGGAGAGGAGCAGCGGCGTACCTGCAAAGCGCCCGATCGAGACTCGCCCGAGACGGCACGAGAGCCGCAGCGGACGAGGCAGTGGAGAGCAGCGCGCGAGGGAGCCGGACATGGCGAGCACAGCGTCGTGCCTGGCAGTTGCTCCACCGCGGGGTCTGGCAGACACAGACTGACCTGCGCTCCGGGCGCGCTGCGGCTCGTCGCCCTTTCTCCGAGCCCGCTCCCCTCCGCCCTCCGCACCTCCGCTGCCGAGAAACCGCCGCCGCCAGCCATACAAGCACACAGTCCTCCTACTCTGGAGTCCAGACAGACACAGGTCCCCGTCCGGCGAGATAGCAGCGTGCTCCAGCTGAGGTGATCCTGGGTGAAGCCACCGCTGCAGCGTGCGACCGGGATACAGACAGCTGCGGCACCATTGGCCGCCGTGTGAGACCCTCGGGCAGATGCGGCTCTGGCAGACCGCGCCACGTTACGAGCACGCTCCCGACGGGGATCCTACAGGGTTCCTACGAGAATGCATGTCGCGTCCTCCTGCTACAACGGCAGTCCCCGGGACGCTCCCCAGCAGACAAAGAAGAAGATCCGGAGGTAGTGTCATTGTCATTACTTATGCGAATACACCAGCCAGCTCTTCCGTCGTATTTTCTGCCGCTCTAACGACCAACCGCATAACCCAATCCCATGAAGGCATCCAGGCTGGGGAACGTGAGAACGACGTGTGAGATGGGACAGCCCGCTCTAACTTCGCTCGCTGCCCCGTAGCCGGACGGCCTGCCCGTATTTCTGCAGCTTCGTGATCAGGGCGTCGCCCTGCTTCACCACATCCGCGTACTGCTTGTTCTTGCTGTCCGGCCGGTTGGTCTCGATGACCCCGTTGACTCGATCGATCGTGCAGGCTATCCGGCCGCCCGCGATGAACTTGGCCAAATCCCTGCGAGGCCGTCAGTACGCCTTCCAGGCTCTCGATGAGATTAGCAGCACATACCGGTCCAGGTAATCCACCGTCACGCCAAAGTCGTTCGCCATGCTGGCCAGTCCGACCACTTTGTAGCTCTGAAGCAGCTGCTGGTATGCGCGCAACCTCATCTCCCGAACGAACCATGCGCGGTGTTCGTAGAGGTATCGATCCTGGCTCAGGAAGTTGTCCTCAACCGCTGCGAGGGCGAGGAAGAAGGACCGGTAGTTGCCATTGTAGAGGCTGCTGACGAGGCTCGCCAGCGGCGAGAAGTCCATAGGCCTTTCTGCATCCGCCTGGGTGCCAGAGCCGGTCCCAAGGGTGGTCAGGTTGACGGCCGTGGTCGCTGTTCCAGGCGTCGCGCTGGTCACTGAAATGTCCTTCATCTCCTCATCCTTGACCGTGGATCCGGAGGAAACAGCACCTGTTAGCGCAGGGAGCCTGTCTTCACCTTCTCCAAGAATAGCTTTGATCTCCGGCGCATCGACCACCTTGGACTTGAAGTCGACTCGCTTGAGCGAGAGCGACCCCGCAAGGACCGCGTAGATCACAAGGGAAGAGTAACTGCACAGTTCGTAGCTCGTAAAGGTAGACAGACTGTCGAGAAGAAGGGGAGCGGCAAGGTTGTATGAGCGGATCGTAAGAAGATGGAGGCCCTTGTAGGCCTTCAATCTATTCCGCCGGTCCCAGTCACCGCCGCTCTCGACCAGAGCGCTCGCGCGCTCGACGTTCTTCTTGACAAAGACCCTGTCCCCGAAGAACAGACCAACCCTGATCAGCGCCAGCACCAGATCGATCTTCGTTCCCAGCACACCGATCTTCTCGAGCAAAGCTTCGTACGCTGCGACTGCTTTGTCCTAGCCAACGCATGACAGGTCAATATATCGTCGAAAACGAAGAACCACCGACCGAGCAATTCCACGATCCTCATTCTCACCTTGTCTCCTATTCGTGCATAGAACTCCGCGCGCTTGCCCTGTGCAGCCAGGACTTCCGTGTCACCAGCGGCTTCGGCCGCCTCTTCTTCCTCCTTCTGCAAAGCCTCCAGTTCCTTGTTGTTTTCCTCAACTAATGATTCATAGTACTTCTCATCCCACGGAAAATCGATTTTCACCGGCTGCTTCTTGTTCGCCAACATATTCGAGGTAATGAGGGGTTTGGTCGCATTTCTAGCGGCCGGGGTCGGGTGCTGGGGAACACCTTCGCCAGAGCTGTTCAGGATACCCTCGACCGGGTGTGCAAGGTGTCGGTACAAGGGAGCCATCTTGAACTCTTCGATGGCGCTCTGGAGCTTTTTCAACGAGTTCTGTCGGATCGTCTCCGGGCATGATGGATTCGAGATGTTGAAGACATCTTGGGCGAGGGTGAGGTCAGGGTACTTGATGTATTGCGGATCGGATCCCATGCTGGAGCGGAGAGATGGGAGAACTAGGACACGGAAAAGCAGACGAAGGAGGAAAAGGGGGAGAGGGGGAAGAGGAGTCTGGGCTTGCGGTTTGTGCGGGACGATCTGGATGTTTGGACAGCGGAGGTCACCACCTTAGGCTGCGTTGATCGTCGTAGCTGATCTGAGCTGTGAGACTGGGCGGATGTTTTTCCAGCTCCGATGCACCTGCGAACCCCAACACCGCCCGCGCCATGTCCGATCGCTTTATCAGAGATGGCGAGCTATTTTTGTTTCTACGCTGAAATGAAGATGCTGACGCATGTTAGAGGAACTCTGATGATATGAGGACGTCGTCTGCTGCTCTATCTTCCTCCAATACAGCCAGGTTTTTTGCACTCAGAATTCAGCTGACCTGACAAGCGTCAAATTCTCGACACAAGAACTGCGGACTTTCGAGTCTACTCGTTCATAGTATTCCCTGGCTGACTTTATTAACAATCGAGACCTGACCTTTGCAGCTTGCTTTGGAGTCTCTTGTGAGACAGCCTATGACTTTTTCCTGTATGAACGCGTCTTAAACCGTCCGTCCTGACCGGACACAACCTACAACCAAGGTCAAGGGTACGAGTTTGTCTTGTACTGTTTCATCGCGGTTTCATCTGTCAGCGTTCCGATCAGCCACATTATGATATCCCTTCTGAGAACCGTCAACCGTCTATATTTTCCCCCAAACTACCTCTTTAGGCAGGTTGAAGTGCATTGACTGTATCAGATCCGTTTCACGTTACCATTCTCAGCCTTAGACAAGTGGATCCCTTTTTTAAATTCAACCACCCCTTTCCAAAAATGGGTACCCCTGCAGTACGATGGCCAGACATATGTCGATTCTTATTTATAACAAGCTTATTGAATAGATCCCCGCATCGATTCGAGCGTGTGAATGGTCTCAACTGGTCATGTCTAACTTGAGGTTGCGCTATTATTCATGCTTGAAATACCTACCTTCACAGCACTTGTCTTTGGCTTAAAATGCTTGTATTCGGGTATGTCACTGCGCCTATGCAGTAGAACAGTGTTATAAAAAAGAAAAAAAGGAGTTCCGATTTTGCTAGCGGAAGTCTCAAAATATTATTTTTGTCAATGGAGATCTCTTATTCTATGCGATGAATGCCGACATCTTTCAACATTGAAGGGACCTTGCCGCCCCTCACCGAGTCATCATTTTTACTCTAATTCGCTGCGAGTTGAGCAAATGTTATTTATCTACAGATTTATCGAACAGAGTTGACCCTTCCCCGAGGCAATAATAATGTTTGCTATATGCCGCTGAACGGATTCATCCAGAAACTAGGCGTTTCAGCACCAGCGCCCCGCTACGATACGAAACAGACCCTTACAGGGATTTCCTGTTGATCTTTCCCCGATTGGACTCTGTTGCCATTGAGCCACCATCAATACACATCGACATTACCATCTTAGGAAGCGGGAATTACTGTTGTGGCAGAACCCCGGACTCGTTTCTTTTCTGATCTCAAACTCTGAACCCTTTTTGCATGATTCGTACGCCTTTGTCCCGTGCGCTTCTCGCAATGGTTTCCTATCCCTATCTTCAATCCATATGCCTCCTCGCCCTTAATGTGGGGTCTGGTTTTGCCGTGCACTATTCCATCTAAGCCATCGTCGCCGAGACAAAATAGCGCTGTTGAAATTTTTAAATGTATGAGAACTGTCTGAAATAGGGAGCAAGATGACTGAATAGGAAACTGTGTACAATTAAGGGTATCTTGGCTTGTTTTGACAGTCATCCTACTGCCAACGCCATTTTTGACTCTTGGCTTAGCAAAAGTATATAAGATGGCGTGCTTCGCCGCGTCCAAGGAGAACGCCCATCAGCTCTGGTAAGCTGGAAACGCGGGTCGGGACCCTTCACTGAATATCCTTTACTTCTCTTTGTAATCATTTTTCTTTTTCTACTGAAGGCTGGTCCTACTTGTTTTTGATATCATGAAGACTAAACTTTCCATCATCACCTTTTCCCTTCTGACCATTGCTCAGCTGGCAGCGGGTCACGGCGCTATTATCCGAGCAACTGGTGACCAGGGTGGTAATGGCACCGCTCTAGGAAGTGAGATCTCCCTTACAATGTTGTCGTGACGCACCAGCTCACGGCAGCCGACAGTCGATGGGTCTATTCCCCGCAATGGCAGAACCCGGAATCCTTTCCAGCGGGACACAACCCGCTTCCGCGGAAAGGCTGCGGATATTTGCGGCTCGACTATACTGGTGGGTGTCCCAGTAATGCTCTACCTCGAAAGAGGCCCAGCTGACAATGATCAGGGAGGTGTCAATGATGTGGAGGCCGGAACCAAAGCCGTGCTGGCCGCGTCCGGGGGCATCCTCCCTCAGATCTCTGCTGGCGGTGAACTCCGGATGACGCTTCACCAAATCAACGCCGATGGTGCAGGACCGTATACCTGCTTGATCGATTCAACCGGCACCGGTACTCAGTGGCAGCAAATCCAGGTCACCAAGAATGTGCCGGGCAGACGGGGTAGAAATGCTCAAGGAGTCGTCACTGACTTCGTAAGTGGACCTGCAGCTCTCCATTATCCTTTTTATTACTACCATGGCAGCACGCTGATAGTGAAACCTGTTTAGCCCCTGAATGCCGCAATCCCCGCGAATCAGACCTGCACCGGTACCGTCGCCGGCCAGTCGAACGTCTGCCTGGTTCGCTGCCAGAACCCTTCACGCGCTGGTCCTTTCGGCGGCTGTGTTCCTGTGCAGATGACGGGCCAGGCGCAGGCCCAGGCAGGAAATCAAACAGCAAGTACTACAAGTACATCCGCCGCCGGAAACAACACGACAACGACGGCCAGCACGGCAGCGAGTCAAACAACAGGTAGTGCGGTCGCAGCCGGAAACACAACAAGTGCAGCCGTATCCGGAAACACGACCTCGACAGCCAGAGACCCGTCCACTGTGGGTAGCATAACCTCGCTTGAAAACAAGAAGTTCAAGCGCAGCTTCTTCCCGAGTATCATCCGCCGTGAGGGGGATAGCTTGCAGGCGAGGAGAATCCCGGTTTTTGATCCCATCCAGCCGGGTTCCGGTGGTCTGAACTGAGCAATGGGCATAGATGGGCCGGATCTATCCGCTAGGCTAGGGCGCAAATCAGGTGGTGGACGAAATCTTGAAGTCTGCTGATGTGACACGATAAAAAACGAAAATTCTGTTAGATTTTTTGCAAAACCTTTTTTATTTGTTTTCCCTTGCATACTGTCCACCAACTTGCTTTCCGTGTTGTTCCTTGCATAGGAACACGAAGTAATGCTCGGTACACATACATACGTACAGATAGCCCATAATGCCACCCCCGCAACAGGGCTTTCTGTTAGAGTATATATACGGTAGCAGACTCGCACGGACCGAATTGGTTTCTCTGCCTTTTTACTCCGTAGTTCACCACTTTCTGTCAAGTGGTCTCATACCACATGGGGTGCTGTACAATCATCAGATCGATCAGCTTTGACCTTCATAAACACCTCTTATTATGGACTTGATTGAGCGGCCTGCTATTCGATCCCTAATCGGAGACACCTCGATGTACTGTATTTTCCAGCTTTGCAGATGTCTACTTAATAATTTCGTTAGCACTTCATGGTGCTGAATTAGGACCAGGTAAGTTCTCTTAATCGGAGAATAGAATGGCCTTGTTTGCTTGAAAGAAAAAAAAAATCTCCTTCATGTATTATTACACACCTAGTAAACGCATAAACATCTATGCGGACGGAAGAGATAAGATCCGCCGATAATCTTAGATCCATCATCCGCCGCAGATACGGACTTCCGTATGGGGTGCTCTTGCTACCCTCCACCCCTATGTGCCCGGAAACCCATTTACCACAATACCGAACTGTCATCATCGGACTTCTGCTCTTGGACCTGCAGGTGCTGGGGCTGTTCCACGGACTTGGATGGCGAATGTGTGTGCCCGACCGTGAGTGCTATCTACATGCAACCTTGCAAGTTCTGCACCACTGCGCCCCCTTCTTTGCATTTTATTTTCTTCTAGAACGCCGTTCTAGCGCCGCCAGCAGCAATCGCTTCCCCGGTCACTATTGCTAGTGAGCTACGACTGCTACTAGCTCTGTACTACGACGCGCAAACTGCGACGCTGGAGGCCTGTCGACAGTCCAGGGTACCCAAAAGCCGGGGTATGTCCCGACTGCGTGGGCGGTGGGAGGTCGATGATTGGGTCATCTGAGAGGATATACTACTGCATGATCGTTGCGTTGCCCTTGCTTTCGTGGAGTCCGTTATTATTATTATTATTATTTTATTTCTTGACCGGGATTCTATACTACGCTCCCTGGAGCCTGGAGCCTCTGCAGGGACGAAGGATACGTAGTACGCTGTTTCTAGGAAAAAAAAGTCTTTTTTTACCCTGTCGACGTCATACGTGATAAGAACCGTTGTACAGGACATGGATTTTTGGCTTAGTTAAAGGCGATCCGTGGGCTTTTTTTCGTTTTCTCTTCCTTAATGCCGTGAGATCTCCACCGGTACTTTCTATTATGACGTTGTTAGTAGTATACTTCGTTATGGAAGCCCGCTGATCGCATCCTTCCGTGCCTTTCTTTTCACTTCTCGCTGCTTGATAAGAGAGAAAAAAGGCCAAAGCGCGGACAAGGAGCTAGTCGCTAGAGAGCACACGTGCATCCGAACCAACGACTCAGAGCCGAGATACCTGCTACCAGGTCAGTTTCCGTACTTTTGTTCCGTGCTCCGTATAGAGGGGGCCGGTGATGGTGGACCGATTGTGCATTTACCCGATTTGTACTGTATGATGAAATGGCGGGGCCGGGACGTGCTCCGGTGTACCTGCATGCAATGCCATACGGTGTATATTTTTGATGTCTCGATAGAAGCAGGGGAACTATGAATGATGAATACCACTGCTGGATCAGATGACAGTTCGGCGGCAAAGAAAAGTTGCAAGTGCCTGCTTTACGCAGAATGCAGACCACAGAGAAAAAGACGGCGACGTCGAACGGCCGGTGAGGGCACCGCCGCAGGGTCGCAGCCGCACGGTTGCAGCCGCTAAGCCTGAAGCGGCCGGCGGGTCGACGCTTGACCGGGACGGGCAACGCCGGGTCTGTCCAACGGTCCAACCACCGGCCGGCGGGGCAGGCCGGGCATCTACCCGGGCCGGACAAGCGCGCACCTGCCGACCTACCCCGGCTCGATCTGGCGGACGGGGCAACTCCGCGCCTATCTCGACGCGCAGGCACGACCGCCGGCCGGGTCCACCACTGGCCATGCTGATAACGCCCACATGCTCCCTGACGTCGCATCCCGACTCTCTTTTTCCTTCTATGCCCTTTTTTTTTTTTTTTTTTTTTCACGAGGAGGGATGGGGAATGGGGTGGCCCCAGGCCCTGAGTACTTAATCATGTCCAGCACCGCGAAAGAAAAAAAGGCCGCCCGCCTCTCTGCGGTCCGGTGATCTGCCCATCTCGTCTTCTCCTCTCTCCCTCTTCACGCTTCTTCCTTATCGGATAACAGCTATATAGATACCTACGTAGCTGTTATCTGCCTTGGACACGAGGCCTCTCTTCGTCCATTGACATCCTCCCAACATCGCACATCATGGCTTCCAAGAAGGAAGAAAGCGCGGCTGTTGAAAAGGCCCCCGCGCCCCTCGAGGACGTTCCTGTCGAGGTGGTGCCCCTTGAAAACATCCAGAAGAGCCGCTGGGAGCGCAGCTGGCCCACGATCGCATGTGGTGCGGGGTTGTTCTCTGATGGTTATCTCAACGGGGTATGTATTCCTTCCGTCCATGGATCTATCCAAGAGCGCATGCCACTTGTTGGCAGAAGAGACTTGGGCTCCCCGCGGGCGTGACCAATGATTCGATTCTGCGTGACGTGACCTTGGCAGCTGACATGGATCCGTCCAGGTTATCGGCCCCGTCAACACCCTGCTGCAGCAGATCTACCCCGACACATACAAGAAGTCCCCCGCCAGCCAGAATGTCTCGTCGATCGCGTTCGCCGGTACGGTCCTTGGTCAGCTCATCTTCGGAGTCGTCAGCGACCACTGGTCGCGCAAGTGGGCGCTGATGATCTCCACCGTCATCCTCATCATCTTCGCCGCATTGAGTGCCGGTGCGTACGGCGCCGGTGGCAGCCAGTATGGCCTCTTCGCGGCGCTCACCGCGTACCGTTTCTTCCTCGGCATTGGCATCGGCGGCGAGTATCCGGCCGGCTCAGTCGCGGCCGCAGAGAGCACCGGCGAGCTCAAGAAGGGCCATCGCAACCGCTGGTTCATCATGTTCACCAACTTCCAGATCGACGCCGGTTTCGTCATCGCGAACCTGGTCCCCATGATCCTGGTTCTGATCTTCACTGAGAACCACCTCCGTGCTGCGTGGCGTGTGGCTCTGGGTCTGGGTGTCATCCCTCCCCTCAGCCTGTTCTACCTGCGGCTGAAGCTGCAGGAACCGGAGGAGTTCAACCGGGAACGGATGCACAAATACCCGGTTTGGTTGATCGTCAAGTAAGCTCCAACGTGTCGAACTCCAATTCAGCATGGATACTGACCGCTATCTAGGTTCTACTGGAAGCGCCTGGTATGATCTTTTCCGGATATATGATTTCTTATTTGAGAAGAACACGAACTAATCTAGGCTAGACTGTTGTCTCCCTTGTCTGGTTTCTCTACAATTTCTCTGTCTACGCTTTCAACATCTACTCCTCCGAGTGGATCAACACCATCCAGGGAGAAAACGCTCCCCTGTGGAAGGCACTTGGCTGGAGCACCCTGGCCAACCTGTTCTACATTCCTGGCTCTGTCACGGGTGCTTTTGTGAGCGACTGGATTGGCCCGCGCAATACGCTGGCCCTTGGTGTGCTCCTCCAGGCCGTCGTTGGGTTCATCATGTCTGGCTGCTACAAGTGGCTGTCGATGCCCAAGAACGTCGCTGCTTTTGTCGTGGTCTACGGGTAAGAACCGTCCGACTGCCTCCTCAGTAGCCGGTCGACTGACGCTCCCTGGACAGCATCTTCTCGTCCCTCGGTGAACTGGGCCCCGGTGACAACATCGGACTGGTCGCGTCGAAGACCAGTGCCACTGCCGTCCGTGGCCAGTACTACGGTATCGCAGCAGCCATGGGAAAGGTGGGCGCCTTCGTCGGAACCTACGTTTTCCCCATCATCCAGAGGAATGCTCCCAACGAGATCCGCAGGGGCCAGGATCCCTTCTTTGTCGCCAGCTCGCTCTGCATCCTCAGCGCCGCGATGACCTACTTCCTACTACCCCCTATTGGACAGGTGAGAACGGTACTGCTGCTCCATCTATCGGGTTCCGCAGCTGACCCCTCTGTTCACCAGGACACGATCACCGAGGAAGACGCCAAGTTCCGTGCCTATCTCGAGGCTAATGGCTATGATACCTCGACCATGGGCAACAAAGAACACCAACAACGGCGGGCGACCCGCGGCGGCGTCACCAGCACGGCGTAACCGACTTTTCTCTCTACAACTCGCCGAGGGAAGGTTGTATGCGGCCCTTTCCCCAGCTCAGCGCTATTGCTTTCGACGATGTGCATTGATAATGATACCCCACGTGTATAATGGTAATGAGTAAGAGGACCAGCTTGTTTCGAGACGAGCTTGGACCGGCAAGCACGGTAGAAAACAGATGGATCCCCGGATGCCCCCATCCCATACGACAAATTGTCCTTCCGCGCATCCGATCGATGGAACCAGGCCCTACGTAGCCCGTACCGCCCGGAAGGAGACGAGGAGACGAACACCCGAGACGTATGCGCCCTGTGTCATGATACGCCCTCCCTTGCTGTGCCTTGTATGTAACATTATCGTCTTGTATTCTTACTGGGATCGAGGTAGCTATTCCGTACATACAAGAATTAGAGCCCATCCCTTATGACGTTGCCCTTGCCCTCGATGCTTCTGATACAGAAATGGCCCATATGTGCATGCAGCATGCAAGCCAATGTTGAGGGGTTAGAGACTCACTGCGTATAGCACAGTGAGGACAAGAACTGTTCCATACGACGAGTGTGCTCTGCCCATTGTAGAAGAGCGGAAAGCTATGGCGTCCTTGCCATGAGCTGGCTTTGTTGACCAGACTGCCAGGCGACAGGCGGAGTTGTATCTCTCACCTCTTCCTCGGAGAGATCCGATTATCTGTCACTGGGATAGAGATATCTCGGAACCAGCAAGAGAGACACAGGATCACGGGGAGGGAGGTGCTCCCCCACACGAAGCGCCGAACCGAGGTTGACGAGACGCTCCGCAAGCGGGCGTCCCTGCCCGACCTCGCAGCCGCAGACCCCGGCCATCCTCCCCTTATCTCCTTCACCCAGACCGGGCCAGGCTTCTTTCCTCCATCGCCGTCTCGTCTGCCATCGACTTGTCTGCATAAGGCTCCCCGCCTGTTCTGTTCCTGCTCCGGTCCCCTAGCAGTGTGACAAGCAAGAACGGGAACCCCTACGTCACGGACATCCAAACGACGATAAAAGAGCTCCAGCAAACATGGTCGCGGATGCGCTGGTCTACCACCCTGCGGTAGCGCACTACTTGCGCTTCGTTGCAACAACGGGTATGTACCCATATTTTTCTTTGCTGCTGTCCATTCTATCTCTGGTGGATCACAAGTGATGCATGTTCATTCTCCACCTGATCGATAGCGGGCATCGCCCTGCTGCGATCTCATGCACATCATCGCAACCATGGTCTAACTTCCCTCCCCACAGTTGGCCGCGACAAGGTCCTCCGCACCCTGCAGTACTTTGCCCGCTTCTTCGCGTGGTACCTCTACCGCACCAACCGCCCCCAGTCGTCCATCGCCCCCTTCGAGGCCATCAAGAAGCAGTTCGGCCTGACCCGCAAGATCCTCCGCGTCGGCAAGTTCGTCGAGCACCTCAAGGCCGCCGCCGTCGCCTTCGACAATAAGGGCCCCGTCGACCCCGTCCTCCGCTACCTCGCCGTCGGGCGCCAGCTCGGCTACGCGGGATACCTGTTCATCGACACGGTCACCGTCGTCGACGCCATTGGCGTCAAGAAGCTCGCGACCGCCAAGAAGCTGCAGGCCACCGCGTACCGCGCGTGGCTGGCGGGGCTGGTGTGCAGCGCCGTGGCGAGCGTCTACACGCTGTGGAGGCTGCAGGAGAAGGAGAAGACGGTGGATCGGAAGGAAGGCGAGGGTGTTGTTGAGGCGAAGAAGATCGAGAAGTCTGTTCCCTTCCCCTCGCCTCCCAATTCCCTATCCTGTTTCAGTGGGTTGACTGACATCCGATTCTGCAGGGAACGCGCCACGACCCGTACGCAGCTCGTCTCCGACCTGTGCGATATTACCATTCCCATCTCCAGCCTTGGCCTGGCCAACCTCGACGACGGCCTCGTCGGCATCGCCGGTACGATCAGCAGCTTGATCGGCTTGCACTCGGCCTGGAAGAAGACCGCATGAGTTGATGCCAGTTATCGTGGCTGGAGTTTTTCACCGGTAATACGATAGCAGGGAGGTTCCATTGCCAAGTTCAGGTGTGATGAGAAGCCAATGCCATGTCATTATCATTGTCATGTCGGGCTTTCGCGTGGATCTGATCTAGCTGGCTGGCCCGGTGGTCTTCTTTCCTTTCCTTTTCCTAAAACAATATAATAATGCTCTCTCTGGTATGGCATCCGTCTGTCTATCCATCGTGGAGCTATACTATCATTAATTAGAGAAAAAAAGAACAACATCCTGTGGGATAACCAAAAAATCAACAACAAAAAAAAAGCGAATCCCGGAATGTACATGTTCCCGTTTTGTGTTTTGATCCAGTTGGGCTCGGTTGACTTTCTGAATGGTTTTACCCTTTTCCCCGCATTATCATCATTATTTCGAAACTTTTGTTACTTTGATAATAGCCTCACATGTATCTACTGTATATTATTATGTCCGTATGTATCTTCCAAATGTAATTGTATGTATGTATATGTATGGATATACGTGTCTATATCCTATATCCTTCTTTATATAAACCTTTACCTCCCTACGCGCTACCTACCTACCTACCTATCTATCTATCTATCTAGCCATCTCTTAACTGCCTGGTCATGCTGCAAAAAAAAGGTTGGATACGGAGAGGCTGACTTTAGCAAGATGGCTTAGGTGCCTATGCCTAGGTACTGAGTCAAAAGACCTGGCTCACCACTGCAACCAACTTTCATTTAGGTGAGATGGGTTAGGTACTCATACCATCTTTGCAACAATTCATTATATACAATACTTTTGACATGTTTATATAGACATTATATGCATACATACATACGACATTACGCGCTGATAGACAGACAGCCGCTCATCTAGAAATCACTCTACAACCACCATCCGTTGGTTCGCTCACTCACTCACTGAGAAGCCGCCCCCGGAATCAACCGCGCCTCCAGCGGCCACTTCGCGACAACGGCCTCGTCGCCCGTCAGCGTAAACGGCAGGACGGCATCGCGCTCGTTGTTCAGCGCCAGCTCGTACCGCCCCGGGTACAGCACGCGATTACCCTGCTCATCCACGCGGGTGACGCTGCCGATGGCCACGGGGATCGTCAGCGTCGCGGACTCGCCGGGTGCCAGCGTCGGCAGGCGGTCGAACCCGACGAGCCACTTGTTCGGGTAGGGCGCGGGGCCGGCGTCCCTGGTGCCGGCGAAGAGCATGGCCGAGTACGGGGACGCGCGGTGGCCGGTGTTGGTCACCTTGACGGTGAAGTTGAGGAGGGGGACCTGTTCGATGAACTCGTGGTCCGGGTGCGGTTGGGAGAGGAGGGCGGCGATGTTGTATGTCGCTCCTGCGGAGTTCTTCTTGATGTGACTGCTGTCGAGGGAGATGTGGAAGGTGGTGTAGAAGAGGCCGTGGCCGAACTCGTACACGGGCTTGCCCGTGTACCACATGTACGTCTGGCCCGGGTTCTTCCCGCTCGGCCGCAGGCTCATGTCCGTGGCCGGGAACTGCGTCGCGTATTCAGCGGGATACTGCGTCGTGACGAGGCGGCCGGCGGGCGCGCGCTTGCCGGTGATGATGTCGAACAGGGCCTGTCCGCCCGACTGGCCCGGGTAGCCGCCCCAGATCAGCGAGTTGACGTGCGGGTTGGCCTTGAGCGACGACGAGTCGACCTGCCCGCCGCCCATCTGGAGGACGACCAGCGGCTTGCGCAGCTCGCTCAGCTGGTGGATCAGGTCGAGCTGGTTGCCGGGCCAGGTGATGTTCATGCGGTCCATGCCCTCGGCCTCGATCGTGTTGTCGATGCCGCCGGCGAAGATGATCGCGTCGGACTTCTTCGCCGCGGCGAGGGCCTCCGCGAAGCCCTCCGTGGAGTCGGATGAGATGCCGGTGCCGGGCGCGTAGTTCACCTTCAGGTCGGACGCCTCGAAGGCCGCCAGGGGGCTGATCAGGTACGGGGCCGGGCCGAAGTAGTTGCCCTGCATCTGGGTCGTGGCGTTCGCCCAGGGTCCGATGAGCGCGACGCTGCGGACGGACTTGGACAGCGGCAGGGTTCCGTCGTTCTTGAGCAGGGTGATTCCCTCCACCGCGGCCTCGTACGAGATGTTCCACGCGTCGGTGGTCACCACGTCGTTCCAGGTGAGGTCCCGGTATGCGCTGCCGTTGCCGTCGAAGTAGCCAGCGCGAACCAGCGTCGAGTAGAGGCGCTTGACGCCGAGTTCGATGTCGGCGCGGGACACATATCCGTCGGCAAAGGACTCGTTCAGGTAGTACTGGTAGGTCGTGCCGCAGTCGATGTCGGTGCCTGCCCTGAGCGAGTCGGCCGCGGCCGCGGACTGGTTCAGGGCGTACATGTGAGGGTTGAAGACGTTGTACACGGCATCGCAGTCGGACGAGACGTATCCGTCCTCGACGAAGTTCCACGTGTCGCGGAGCAGGGTCTGCAGGAAGAAGGAATTGGAGCAGCTCGGCACCCCGTTGACCGCGTTGTACGAGCACATGATGCTGCGCACCTTGGCGTACCGCGTGGCCACGAAGAACTGCGGGGTGTAGTACTCGGCGAGATCTTGCTGCGTGATGCTGAGATCGTTGCCCAGGCGAGAATGGCCTCCCCAGTTCTCCAGGTCGTAGCCGGCAAAGTGCTTCGCCGTGGCGGCCAACTTCAGAGGCTGCGGATCAACTCCGCCCTGAATGCCGGTGATGTACTCGTACGCATAGACCGAGGTCAGATAGAACGCGTCCTCGCCTGGCGTCTCCTGTCCACGGCCCCAGAGCGGGTGCCTGAAACCGTTGATGTTGGGGGCGTAGACATCCAGGCCGTATCTTCCGGCGTTGTTGAACGCACGGCCCTGGGTCGAAATGATGGATGCGATCTGGTTGATCAGGGTGCGGTTCAACGACGCCATCGACAGGATCGGCATGGGGAAGGAGGTCGACCAGCTGTACTCCCCTTCCGGCGTGAAATTGGCGCGGTCCAATCCATGCAGGGACTCACTCCACACTTGATAGCTGGGGAGACCCAGTCGGGGAACCCCCGGGGCCGTGTTCCCCGTGTTGTTGATCAGCTCCTCCAGGGTGAAGAGCGAGACGAGGGAGGCTGCTCGAGCCTGGGGGTCCGCCGACGTGTTGCACACGAGATTCGAGCTGAGCGGTCCATTGACGCAGTCTGGGAAGGACAGATCGATGGTGGCCACCGTCTGAGGCGTCAGGTCGGGCTGGGACTTGACAGAGTAGTTCGCGTATGTCGTGTTGGCCTGGGCCAAGGTGGTTGGCACCAAGGCCGCCACGACGGCGAGAACTGACTTGAGGGTGGCCATCGTAGCAGATTGCTAGACCGTGTGCTCTTCTCGAAGCCATGATGAGTAGCATACCCGGTATTTATATTCAATCGACTTGCGAGGTCAAAGGCAGAACGTTCACGGGGCCCCGGTTGTCCTGATCCAAATTCAGCAGGTGATGAGGTCGATCCCCACTTTCGAAGCGGGTTGGAGAATATCCGTCGTTGACAAGCTATTTCCAAGTCTGATATACCAGACATTTAGCCTGAATACCGGCTCCGCCGTAACTTCGTCATCAACTGTCTGTTCGCTGCATTTCGGAATACGGTCTCAGTGGTGGGATATGCACAGCGGCTTCATAAGGCCCTTGCAAGGGCATCACACAGTAATTTTAAACCCAGCTCAATTGAGCACGGAGGGAGCCATTGGACATGTACCGAAGACGTTTGTCAACAGTGTACCGAGTGGGATAGTTCGGGGACAAGTTCCTCCGTATTCTGGGTTAAGAGGAACGGCGTTTTGACCTCTGTTCTAGCTCCTTCGGTGAGCTGATGCTTTTACGTGGGGAGATTGGAGTATGCCTACTCCGTAAACATGCCTGCGCCGCCTGCACGAACCTGGCCCCTGAGCTGGATGCGGGGAACTTCGGTGTGGGGGCCCCAGACGCCCCCTCTCGTCCTCCCCGGGGGGCTCGAAATTTCTCCGGAGTTTTGTGCTGACAACGCTTGCCTGCCAAAGGGAAAGCGCATGATATAGCGTCGGAACTTGTGCCTTGTCACTTGGCAATGCCCATTCTCGGGAAATGCCGAAGACCGCCATTGTCTCCTCACGAAAGAGTGATCCGTCAGCAGTGGATGGCAGTGCCGGAGTCAAAAGCATGGAGAATCCTGATATTGTTTCTCCTCTTCATAGAATCAGGTAGACGAGGCATTGGAACGAGCAGGATCCAGCCTTGGCCTAAAGCAACAGGGACATGGTGCCTGAGGCCTGTAGACTTTCGCTGATCACGTAACTCTCATCTCCGCTCTCCGAAGTCCGAACTGCGCTCGCTGAGAGAAGCAGCTGGTAATTTTGCCTAAAGTGCTGTTCCCTTGGCGAACTTGGCTTCCGCCTCGTTTCCGAGTTAGCGGCTTAGCTAGTAGTCCGCAACACATCTCCGTGGGTTCTGGATGGTTCATCCGCATTCTGTTCCCACGCTTCGCTGCAGCCTCTGGAGATCTGTCTGCAATGAGCCGGAAAATTTCTGTAGGCCTGGTAACCAGAAGCATACCTTGCTACACCCCAATCTCCGCCCTAGTCCATAACATATCTGCGAGGCATGTATGAGTTTATGTCGGACACCAAAATACCAGTTTCGCTGCAGTCAGCGGTCATGGCCTCTTTTTGTAGTCGAGCGGTAATTTTGGCTGATGGTTTATAACCATCGGTTGAGAATCATTATCGGTATTATCAATCCAGTATGATGACCGCATTTTTCGGAAGAAACTGCCGGTGCAGTGGTGCCTCTCAGCCTCGATACCCTGGCACCACATGATGGATATGGATATGTGGGTTAGGTATACTGGAGGTTGGATGTTGTGGGAAGCAGGAAGCAGGCTGACGGGTAGAAAGGTTATTATATAGGTGAGGCCTAGCCAGCCCGGTTGAACCTGCTTCTGAAGCAAACATCTTGAACATCCTCGCTGTTCCCTTCCAACAATCTTCCTAGACAGACATAGTATCCAGCTTCAACAAGGCCTACACCGTCGTCAACGAAGGCTGCCGGGCCATCTCTAACGCAAGCAGCGCCTGGAACCTGGCCGTCAGCACCCTATGGCCAATCTACTACATCTGCATCAAGGTGAGCTCGAGCATGACACCGTCCCTGACAGCAACCGCGAGATGAATAAAGCAAGGGCTCTTCAGGGCGAAAGTTCTGGAGGGACTGCAGAGGTTGGTTCAGATGGGAAAACCAATCTACTCGATCTTCCTGAACTGTATCTCTTTATCCCATCTTCGATAACCAGCCTTGACAACCCTAAATGCATCTTCCCACTTCGCAGAGAAATCTCATCTTGCCCGACCAACTTTGCATTCATCTTCTCAATCACAGCCTTCACATGCCGCATTGCTTCCTCCGCATCTTCATACTCTCCATTCCACGCCTTGAGAAACACCTTCCCCAGCCTTTGCTCCTCAAGAACTTGGAACGCACGCTGCTGAAACCGCTCATGGATGTACTGCGCCTAATCCTCCTCCAAGCCGGGATGCTCCTCCCGGTTGATCAGCAGCAGTGGCAGATGCGGGTCTCCTCGCCGCCGCCGCGGCGGGGAAGCAGAGAGATTGTTCGTCATCAGCCGCCATACTCACGTCGCCCAGTCGTTTCACACCTAGGATAGGGCCGCACAGAGTATCGTTGTAGTGCAGTGATTCATTGCGCCATAAGCCTGGGGTGTACAACAACTGGTCCTCATTCTTCATTGTCAGTCGGCAGAGTGGCGCTGAGGAATCCTGTAATTGCAACAGAGAAATCAGAGCCCGGCCAGACTGTTTGGGTGCAGAAGTCACTGAGATAGACAGCGTGTGAGTGGACAAAGCGTAGCGCGGAGAGGGTCTGAAGGGCCCAGTGGTAGTAGAGGCTGAGGAGCATGAGGTCCTGTGGAGGTGGAGATACAACAGGAACAGTGAGTGATGGGAGCGTGAGATCAACTAGGGGCCCGGGAGTAAGGCGCTCGAGACGGAACCCGGATGGTATGGGGTTAAGACATCTAGATGTGATGTCAAATACATCTTCCTCTGGAACATTTCTGTAGATATGTAGACAGACTCACTTCACGATCCTCGGGTGGCCTTTCTCTATTTTAGCGCCATCAGCAGTAACCCCAAACAAATACTCATACACGTGTGCTGCATGCTGTTTAAGCTGTACTGCCTCATCTGGATCGTCACTTGTGTACTCTCTTGGGTGCGAAGGTCTGAAAACGAGCACTGACTCGCCGTGTCGATGCGGCGCAACATAGGCTTGTTCAAACAAGTCGGCGTACCAATCCTTGGTGTCCTGAGGATTTAGGCTGAGTCATTGTCGTTGTTGCTGGATGAACGTATTAGGCCCATGTTGCGAGGTTTCTTTTCTGACAGTTGTCGCTGGTGGGAACGAGTTGCGCAATGCCTAGAAAACTACGGAAAGCCATTACTAGGACCATCAGGTAAAAATTCATTTTCAAACGTCACTGCTGGCAGGACCAAGGTAAGAAGGATATGAAAGTGCCAATTCTCTATATTAGGTAGATATCCATCTGGTAGAGTAAGCCATATAACCTTACCTAGAAGATAGTCCTAGAGAGATCTAGGCTTCAGTTAAAAAGGTCCAGAGGGCGCAGATGTAGATCTAGAGCCATAGAGGCCAGGGGGTCAGTTCTAGGAGCCCCTAGAATTATGCTCCTATTTATTATTATTATAATTATTATAGTCTAGAAGATAGGAATACTAAATATCATCTTCCTATGTCCCAGTTTATAAATAAACCCTACAAGGCATATGTAGGTTTATACCAATGGGAACAATACTTGATCACTGCTGATATATATCAATCCCAACAGCATGCCCGCATACAGCATTGCATCTATGTATGACCACCGTATCTCGTGAGAAAGTCCAGGTGTTGGGTACCTTCTCAGCCTCGAGATTTTAGCCCTGTCCTTCGCTCCTAATCAGAAGGTCTGTATAATACATCTACTGTCCAAGGTATTGCCGCAATGTATGCACGTAGGTACCTACGTTATTCATTTTGTAGCCCAAGGATTCCCAGTTACGAAATTTAAATCTGGATACACATTGCAGAACTTTGAGACGACAAGTATCGACTGCAGTAACCAAAATACGTCTAGCTTCCCCGCAAAAAAGGCTCCCCTGACGCGGGGACTCTTTGCTCCCGTTGCAGCATAACGGGGACCGGGCGTTTCAAACGGCGATCCCCCTCCAATGGACTTCTTTGGCTCTTCTAGGAATGGTAGGAGAGCCGTCCCGTCCCCTCTTACTACTACACATTTTTCATGTGCAACACAGCCGAATTTATGCTTATATCAGCCATCATGCTATGATCTCTCATTTTCCGAGAAATTGACGTAGCGGGCCATCGACAAATCATAGCGGCCAGTGTGCGGGTTCTACCTCATAAGAAAGAATGCTGCCTAAATACGGGATAGCTGTCTATCGTACCGGAATGATGCTTTGCAGGTGGCACTGTACAGCACATTAAGCGCCGAGGGTGACTTGCTGCATACTCTGTAAGTGGACCTGAGACGCTTAGACAGCCTGTCTGACATCGAAGTCGGCAACTCGGATCTCTTGGACAGTTTGCTGTCCTTTGAGGCGGTGCTTGGTGTCTGCATGTTTACGTTCCTATAGCAGGAGTATCATCGGCCCATCTCCACGCTAGAATTCAATCCATGCACTGGTGTTGTGTCAATGTCCAAATGGGATATCTAGCCTCGATATGACTCCGAACAGTGGGAACCTGTGCTTGGCAGAGCGAAAATCACCAATTGACTGCCACGTCGATCGAGGAGGATATGACAAATTCTGCGGGAAAAGCATGCCAACCAAGGCCCGTTTCTTGATAAAAGGTATGGACAAAAAGAATCTGTTAACGAGAACACGAACGCGTTCTGTCTTCAGGGTCCTGCTGCGTAAATCTGGCGGGGCCGATTATTGCGAGCGGGCGGGTTCGCGGCGCTAATCTGCAGATCCTCAGCCGCGAGTGAGACAGCGTCTTCCAAACGTTCAGCCACGGTCGAACCCACTCTGTGTGATGGCTACCACTTGTTCGAGGACAGTTCATGCCGATCAACCAGGGCTCAAACAGATGGCTGGAAACAAACCCTCCCTCTCGATCGGTACCAGCGCGTTTCCCTCCTCGCACGATCTCTTGAATCCCAGGCCGTTGTGGCTAAGCTTCCTCTTGCTTCAGCCAAACAGCAAATGCATACGCAGATGAGACCCCGTTCAAAGCGGCGCCAACTAGCTTGTAGCCTTGTACGGCTAGTCTCTTGGCGTTTTCGGCTTTTCTTGTGTGAGGCGCCTTTTGGCCGAGATCTCTTTGTGCCGTCAGATGGCCAGAGGTGGCTGGAATCCAAACACGCTCGGAAAATGACTGGAGGAGAGCAACTGTGCAATGTCCTTCATACGAAGCAGGTCGTGCCAATGGCATCCACCATTCTTGCTTAGATTTTCCTGGGCTCGTGGGAGTAGAAGTCGTGCACTCCCGTTCACTCAGGAAATCGGCAGGGTCTAACGACACCCGAGCTTTCGGGATCGGTATGGACTATCAGCGCGCTATTTCATCACCAGCCTCCGATCGTTTTGAGCGGATTGTCAGAAGGCCCAGCTGAGCAATCATCCCAATTCCCAATGACGTTAGCTGCTGGTTCTGATGCTCTTGGAGTCTGGGGCTACTGTTTGCTCCGTATTGTGAACGACTATTGCTATCAGTGCCGAGATTGCCCAATGTCCATACGATCCGCCTCCCTACGCAAGCCTTCTGCAAGGGCACGAGTAGGACCCACCAAGGTATCTTGTCGATACGCCCAAAGGGAGAGTCAGGAGGACTAGAACATATCAGCTTCGCCTTGCTTGGCATCCCTTTCATTCGTGCCACATACCCCTGCGGGACCGGTGCAATGGATCCCAGCTCAGCCTTCAAGACGTTGCTTCATCCTTTATCTTCCCCCGCGTGGGAGATTCGAAAACCGTCTTCTCTCATCACCCTGCGGAGCACTTCACCGACTCAAATCAAGCTCATTGACAAGCCTTCTTGGCATCTTGGCGACTGTCTTATCTACCCCAGGATGGGTCTTGACTGATTTGCATAGATAGATAACTTGCTATGCCCTCTCGGGCTCAGTTGGAGCAGCAGTGCTTGCTTTACGTATTCTGCTTCAGTTGACTCAGGATGCTACGGCCCATTCTCGAAATCAACAGTCTCAATGTCGTTGTCTCAGTGTTAGGTATGAGATATTATATCTTTGTCAAACGCCTCTCGGACTGACTATCGTTCTTGAAAGGTATTTTTATGATAATATGCGGGTTCATATCACTCAAGGTCAAGCAACAATGGTATCTTGGAGAAGCCTGTGAGTGATCGGATGAACCTGTTGCTTCTGTTATTGAAGTCTACTGACATACTCACGAACACGGTAGTGCTTCCTTTTGCTCTGGGTATTATTCTTGGGCCAGCTGGCGCCAAGTTTCTGGATGTGGTTGATTGGGGAGGGAAGCATAAGGGCCAAGCAAGTGATATCGCATATGTATACTTCCCACCCTCTGGCGTCAAATTGCCCCTCTATCATTGAAAGGCTTGTAAAGTGCATTTTCAACTGATCACTGTTTTCCTTACTAGGGACTTAGCCGTCTGGTTATCGGAATTCAACTCGTCAAGGCGGGCTATGAGCTCCCCAAGAAATACCTCAAGCAACGATGGGCTGAGCTGTTAATATGCTTGTTGCCAGTGATGATAACCATGTGGTTTGCTACAGCTGCCTGCGTCATGCTGGTGATCCCGGAGATTACCTTTGTACGTCGCAAGGTCGGAAATATGGACCATTGCTGATATGGTGGCACAGATTTCTGCATTGGTTATCGGGGCTTGTGTGACATGTATAGATCCTGTCCTGTCCCAGGCCATCGCGAAAGGTCCATTCTCTGACAACTATGTCCGCCGGGACCTCCGCGAATTTATATCCGCCGAGGCGGGAGGTAATGATGGCGTCGGCTTTCCGTTCCTGCTACTTGCAGTTTGCCTCGTGCGGTATGCAGAGACACCGGAAAACACGGTTTCCATGGAGGAGTTTGATCTAGAGAAAGATCACTTGGATCCTTCAAAGTTAGGAAGGTTTGGAGGGGGCGTTGGCGTAGCCTTGAAGCACTGGGCTGTTGAAGGAGTGTTATATATGGTTTTGATGGGACTTTCATACGGTGCGATGGTGGGGTACGGGAGTCGCAAGCTTTTGAACTTCTCTTTGAAGAGGTAGGAGGACCTTTTCAATCAATTATCGGAATTGTTTCTGACCTCGACACAGGAGATGGGTTGATAATGAAAGCTACTTTCTTTTTCCCGCCGCCATTGGGGTAAGTGAACCGCATCCGCGAACTTCATCTGCAGAACTGACGGACTGAAAACACAGCTATTTATTGTTGGAACCTGTGGCTGCTTTGGCTCAGACGAGACCTTGGCCTGCTTCATAGCAGGCAATGCGCTGAACTGGGATGGCAAATACCTTGCCGAGACTGAAGCACGCCATGATTCCTTCAACCCCGGGATCGAGACACTGTTGAATTTCGGTGGATTCCTGTTCCTCGGCGCAATCATGCCCTGGGAGAAATTCCAGAGGCCCGACGAAACTGGAATTACAGTTTGGAGGCTTATCTGCCTAGGCTTTTTGGTCCTAATCTTCCGTCGTATTCCGGCGGTACTCCTAGCGCACAAATTTTTGGGGAAGGTCTGCAAAAACTGGAAAGAAGCTTTGTTTATGGGTTATTTTGGGCCCATTGGTGAGTTTCTCTCTACTGTGATCTCTTTTCCCATGCTTACCAACTTGTAGGGATGGGAGCGATCTCTTACGTGGAGTTCGCACGACGAATGTTCCCTCCTCCTGGCAAAGCCGATGCGGAGATAAATCATTTAACCGCAGCCTTGGTGCCAGGTAAGAACCGTCAGGCCGTCACCAAAGTGGCTCTCCGCGTCTAACAGTTGATGTCCTAGTGGTCTACTGGCTTGTTTTCTTTTCCATCGTAGTCCACGGTGTCTCTGTTCCTATCCTAAACGGACTGTACAAGCTTTTCGACGTGCCTACCATCTGCGACGAGCCTGTGGAAATCGTTCTCCTTTCCGAGAACGAACCACCGCCGAACAACAGCGTAGTCAGTCCGGAGCGGCACACGGCGATCGTGAACAACCGATTCTCGCGGCCGGTATTCGATGGAATGGTGGAACGACACCTCCCACGACGCTCCACGCTGCATCCAGAAGACGCGGAGATGATGATGATGCGGCGGAGCGAGGAAGCCTGGCCACTGCCTGAACTGCCGAGAAACACGTCGGATCCGGTGCACAAGAATCATGGCTTTGCTATGAGGGATACGGCCTGAGGTTTCGATATTTCGTGACTATGTCACACAACATCTTTTTTCGGTTTTTTTTGGATCTTTTGAGTTCTAGAGTTTTGGGTTCAACTAATCTATTGGGATGGGCAATATATAAGAAGGACAAAACTAATCAAGGATGGCTGGCGTTATGGCGTGGATCCTAGTAGCATTTATAATGACCAAGTTTGGCATGCGAACCGCGAATAGAGCAGTCGAGTCGAATAACACAAAAAAAGAAAAAAAAAGGAAGCCTGGTTCCATGCTTTGCAACCCTAATCAATCAATACATGAATACGGAGTAGATCTACCGATCAAGTGATGCAACGAACAAAAGTCTGCGTTCCCCTGATCGATCATGATTGTACAGTATCAAACTTAGTGCAGTGCCTACTACGCATTAGAGCACATCACAAGCACTCGCACTCCCAAAGGCCAAACCTCAATCTCGATTGATTGATTGATACCTATCGACGGGGATGCATGATGACTAAGGGATTTAAAATAGTTAACTAGTTAAAAGAGAGTTCAGTTCATCAAGCTGGCAACCTTGAAAAACATCCGCACTGGTCGAGTTCCTAGTATCTTCTCATCCCGTTCACACCACAGCGCCAGATCAGACCGTAACCTTCCCCGTTCATTCATTCGTTCGTTCGCTCTTTCATTCATTCATTGATAATTCATCGTCAGAGAAAGAAGACAAAGGGTCTCATTTCTCCGTCATGACTTTCCGTGATATCCGAGGCGATGATAAGATAAGTGCTGTACGGCTTAAACCTTAGACAGGGCAGGTCTGGTGCGGGCGATCATCTTCTGTCAGCTTGGCTTTCGTGTACAGGGAAAAGGATTATATTATCGATGTATGTGCCCGGGGGCTAGTAATGAATCGAAGAGGATAATACGTAATGAGGAATTGCCAAGTAGGAATGTACATACCTTGCCGCAGGAGCTGCACGTCTTGGAGGTGCCCTGGATGCTGGCGCCGCAGGAGGGGCAAGAGGAGTGAGCCATTTTGTTTTGTCTTGTGGGGTTGTGTGCGGTGGGTTGTTCTGTTGGTTAGTCCTATCCACGGCAATAAATAATCTATCATAGACCATAGGCGACAATTATGCAGGATGTGTGAGGTAAACACGTACCTAACTGAAGCAAATAATAATAATAATCGTGGATCCGGATCGTGGATCTGGAGTAAGCACTAAGACTCTAAGATAGAAAATCAGAGATAACCGGCCGGCCGGTCGGGAGCTCGGTATTTAAGATACTACAGCTCCGTAGCAGCGGGCTTCAGAGATAAAAGGAACTTCGATGATTGGATTCGACGACTTCGATCACACCACACCCCGCTTTTCGGTGATCGACTGACCGCCACGTTGTTTTCCGTACCCGAGTCGTCCCATGTGCCCCGCGTCTGCCCGCCTGATAGGGTCACGGGCGTCGACGACGAATCGACGATACCTCACAAACGATGATCATTATTTGCTTGCTTCCCAAGTTGCTATCGAGGGCATGATCTGGAGTAGCAATAATATATATAGGCTGATATGTCGAATACTTGGATTGCTAGAGATGCACAGTACCAACTAGTATTCATGTGCATACCCATTATTGCCGAGACCATCCACGCAACTGCAGATGATGAATGGAACACAACACTCTGGGAGGGCTTGCCTGTTCTTTCTTCTTCCTCTTCCTGTTTTGCAACTGGCAAAGCAAACTCCCTGTCGCATCTGACCTCTGTCGTGTGTGTGTTTTCGGCTTTGGATCTCTCTTCTTCAGATGCCGAATCGCAGGGGAAAGAACTGCTCAGATCAGACGGGATCATCGTCAGTGTGGTTGGTAGCTGTGCCCATACTCCCGAAGGCACAACGTTCCCATGAATGCCACCCGGCTTCGTCGCCAAGTTCGGCTGGTATCTTGAGGATCAACGTACAGCGCTGATGTGGTGTGAGAGAGAGTGTGTATAGCGCAGATACGTACTTCCTAACAACGTATATTATTCGTTGCTTTGAACAGGTTTGTTTGTTATCCGCGCAGAGAGCATGGCATATGTATCATTATCACTACCTAGTAGGTAGTATTACTACTCACTCGTCTTGTATTTGTATTTCTTTATTTCCCTCTCCAACCAAAAAGAATCACCTAAAAATTCCACCTGTCTACTTACCTACACGTCTCCATCTTACCTACCTATCTAGGTACCTAGGTAGGTAGGTACAAGTACATAATTTTACTCATCCCCGTCCCCGTCCGGAGAACACCTGACCTGACCCGACCCGAGCCATGGTGGAATCACCTAAGCATGATGGAAACTCCACACACCTTTTCCAATTCCGTCCGTGTTGTCCCGCATGCCAGATGAGCCCCGAGGTAACCTATCTACAGCCATCTATCTACGTCTCCTTTCATTTTGGCTGAGCTGGGCCTTAGGCACCAGCATGTATGTACAGTACAGCACATCACAGCTACAGAGACGATTTCACTGGGTACTGTATAGGACTTGAGGGGCAGGACAGCATAGGGCAGTATATTTTACAGCAGCAAGGAAATGAAGTAACTAGATAAGAAAACCTCGTTATCATTATCGCGAGGATTGCTAGCCAGGGTAACTAATGATAAGGACAATATTAAGTATGCAGCACACGATGCCATGGACAAAAGAAATGCAGTCTAGTAGAAACATGACCATCCCAAAGAGAAAAAGGAAAAAAAAAAAGAAAAGCACTCATCACCATACACCCTTCAGGTGATTTTCTTCTTTATTTACTCCTGGACAACGGGACCAGCCGCGATCACCTCCTTGGTCGCCTCGTCGGCGTACTTCTTGAAGTTCTCCTGGAACAGCTTGGCCAGCTTGTTGAGCTCGTCCTCGAACTTGACCGAGGCGGTCCAGCTCTTCTGCGGGTTCAGCAGCTCGCTGGGCACGCCAGGGCAGGACTTGGGGATGTGGAGGTTGAAGACGGGGTACACCTCGTACTCGACGTTGAGGAGCTCGCCGCTGTGGATGGCGTCGAGGATGGCGCGGGTGTACTTGAGCGGGCAACGCTTGCCGCCGGTGGTGGCGCCGGCGCCGACCCAGCCGGTGTTGAGCAGCCAAGCGTTGGCCTTGTGCTGCGAGATCTTGTCCGCGAGCATGCGGGCGTAGCGCATGGGGTGCAGGGCGAGGAAGGGCTGAGCGAAGCAGGAGGAGAAGGTGGCCTGGGGCTCGGTCACGCCGTCCTCAGTGCCAGCCATCTTGGAGGTGTAACCGGAGATGAAGTGGAACATGGTCTGCTCGGTCGTGAGCTTGGAGATTGGCGGGAGAACACCGCGGGCGTCGCAGGTGAGGAGGATGATGTTCGAGGGGTGCTTGTCGGACATGCATGGGATCTTGGCGTTCTCGATGTACTCGATGGGGTATGCGCAGCGAGTGTTCTCGGTGAGGGTAGCATCGTCGTAGTCGACGATACGGGTGTTCGGGTCGAAGACGACGTTCTCCAGGACCGAGCCGAACCGGATGGCGTTGAAGATGTCAGGCTCCTTCTCGGCCGACAGACCGATACACTTGGCGTAGCATCCTCCCTCGATGTTGAAGACGCCACGGTCCGTCCAGCAGTGCTCGTCGTCGCCGATCAGACGACGCTTGGGGTCGGCAGAGAGAGTGGTCTTGCCGGTTCCCGACAGACCGAAGAAGACGGTGACATCGCCGTCGGGGCCCTCGTTGGCCGAGGAGTGGAGGGTCAGGACGTTGTGCTTGATGGGCATCTCGTAGAACAGGATGGTGAAGACACCCTTCTTCATCTCACCGGCGTACTCGGTGCCGAGGATGACCATCTCCTTCTCGGCGAAGTTGATGGCCACCGAGGTGGCCGAGGTCATGCCCTCGGTGAAGCGGTTGGCCGGGAAAGAGCCGGCGTTGTAGATGACATAGTCGGGGTGGAAGTGCTCCAGCTCCTCGCGCGAGGGGCGGATGAGCATGTTGCGCATGAACAGGGCATGGTAGGCACGGGCGCAGACGACACGGACGCTGATGCGGTATCTCTCGTCCCAGCCGGCGTAGCCGTCGATCACGTAGATGCGGCTGCGGGTGTTGAGGTAGTCGACGGCGCGCTCGCGGTTGATTCGCCAGACCTGGAGGCCGGTTAGCGTCCCCAATGATGTCATGGCACGTGATGTCGGGGCGGGCGGAGTGCGGGGGAGCGGCAGGCCGGGCGCGGGACAAGGGAAGCGCGCGACGGCCGAGGTAACAGAAAAAGAGCCGGAACCAAAGGCGCATGAGGCATATTTGGGATAACGCAGAGGGAAACACGCTTGGAATGGGGACATCATCTGCAGGACGAGAAGGGGCTGCAGAAAAAAGCTCGACGGGCGGGTATGCAAGGGACTCGGGAGCTGCAGGTGGAGCTCCTGCAGGGCAACGGGAACGGGGAAGGCATCAAACAGACAGCCGCAGACATACCTCAGGAGACATGGGCTTGTTAACCGGTCCCCACCAGATCTCATGCTCGGAGGTCGGCTCCTTGACGATGCGCTTGTCGTTTGGCGAACGGCCGGTCTTGTGTCCCGAGTATGCGGTCAACGCACCGCTGGATGTGATGGCAGTGCCGGTCTCGTAGACGAGAGCATCTTCGTAGAGAGCGGGAACGGAAGGGTTGGCAATCTGTAGACGGGAGGAAATGCAGTCAGTGACATGTCCGAGAAGAGATGTACTGGATATCGACCGGAGCAAGGGGCCGCAGCATCGTGCGCAGCCTACAAGGGCTGTCCACGCGACAGGGGCTCATCAGGGGCTTCCTTACAATAGCAACACGCTCGTAGTCGATGTGCGCGGTCTCGTGAAGCTCCTCCTCGAGCTCAGTGTGTCCCTTGCCCGGCCTGTGACGTTGAGAGGTCCTGTCAGCCAAGAGAGCTCCCCGGACAGCAGCATATGGGATAGGAGCCATCAGGAACAGCGCCCGACGGCGAGGTAGGAAGGGCAAGAAGGCAAGGGGCTGCTTACTGGACACCACCAGGGTGCAGGGCAGTGCGGTTCACCGATGTCGCGACCATGTTTCTCAGCGAAGTCGAGTGATAGTGGTTGTTGCGTTGCTTTGCGATCTGATGCTGGACGAAATCCGGGTGCAGAGGACGAGGAGAAGCTGGGCGAAGAGGGGATATATGACGGGCAGCAGCGGGGGGGTTCATAGCTTCTGATGATGCCAGGGAGGACGTCTCGTCCTCAACTCCCATGTGCCTTCTCCACACTTGGACGGAAGATGTCGGGCGAGGAGGCCGGGGCTGACTGAGGCTGTGGCCACCGTCGACGACGGCGATGGGATCCGTGACGTGCGCGCGCCCGGGATGACCCGAAGGAGAGACGTCGGCACGAATTAGAGACGGAACGGGGCCAGCGGGGAGGGACCACCGGCGGAGGCAAACGCGGCCGAGGAGACGGGTCTGAGACCGCTGTGGACGCTGTGGCAGTGACGAAGATCTCGATCGCAGCGTCTGCTGGGGCCGAGACGACCAGAGCGTTTGCTGCGGTTGACAATTCTCTGTCTTTCAGGTCTACGGAGTACAGGTACCACAAGCAGAACCGCGCTCGACTTTATAACCGCACTCGTAGCAGCTACTTCTGGGATGCTTTCGACCCTGCGTTGGATTTCCAAGGTTCAGCAAGTCACTGGCCGGCACGTGTCCGGCAGGCCAGCTCTCTGTCTGGCCGGTTCTGTACAAGCAAGGAACACAGACGGGGCGATGATCTCACGAGTCTCCAGCGCTCACATCGCGTTGGCTGCGCGGCGCGTGTGGCACGGCCAGAGCTCCTTGCAGTCCCAGAGGGTTTAGCCCGTGACCTCACCATCCCAGCAGCCAGCATCTCGACCGGGCCACCCAAGCTCCATGCTGGAGGAGAGTCGGTACGGAAGCTGAGGTTGGAGAAAACTCGGGGAACAGGGACGGGGCCGTCGAGGTCGCCAGCCTGCAACGGGCAAAGCGCAGCCGCGGCTCTCCACCGTGGAGGTGCTTTTTTTGTCCTGCTCCTGGCGCCTCCAGGCGATCCCCAGGCCCAGGCCCGGCGCCGCTAAGCCTTTTGTCCGCCTGACCGTCCACTCCAGCTGCCCCGGAATCTCCACTCGGCCACGGGAGATCGGGGTGGTGACGTTGGCCTCTGTACACCTTGTGCAGTGTCGAGGGATATCCTTCAACGCAGCATGCCAGCATCAGCTGCGGTCCTCCTCCACCTGAGTGCCAGACCCACGATGTTACACATGTCGAAATTCTGAGCTGTGTTCAGCGTTTAACACGTCACGGCAGGCGAGCAACCCGTGCCGACGGGGACGCGCCGGGAGTCGGGACGGGTCGACAAACACCTCCCATCGCTCCCATAGCTCCCGACGCCATTTCGGGAAGGACACACGTCCTGCCCCTTGGAGGGCCCTTTGTGGAGTGCCTGGCTGGAGGACTATCAAAGCCCTATGGGGGTCTTTGCCGGTCCCGTGACACAGTGCTATGGGGTCCTGAGTCAGGGACGCACACGCATGACCGCGACTCCTTCCCACTACCTCGGGTTTGCTAGAAAACCACGACGCAGGCGCCATCGACAGACCCTTCTAGAGCAGATCTTCTGGAACAGATCCGTTGCTGAGACTCGATAATCTGTTTCACTCGTCGTGACTCGTGACATGCTGTGGTAGACACTCGAGGCCATGGTGTTCTGCTCCCCGGCCGGGTAAGCAAACCGAGAGCCGGGCCGCGGACCGCCAGCCTCCTTTCGTCCTAGGGCTGTACAGTGAAGCTCCCGCTGCAGGCCTATCTCAAGTGCAAGAATCTTGAACTACAGTCCAATAAACTGCGATTCCCTCGGGTTATCACAAGACTGGTGATACGTAGGACACTACCCTTACATTGTTATTCGTCCTATCGATGTGCCCGGCCCACGCGGCCAGACTCGGGTCGTGCCAGGCGCGTCGACGGGTATTCTTACCCGCCGTCTTCTCTGGACCCTGGCGGATGAGGCATTTTCCCCAAGCGAAACATCTGGGGTTGCTCCACGACTGGCTAGCTGGCTTCCCATATCACGTCTCCGTCCCAGGCCCCGAAACTATGCGCGCACCCTTCCTTTTCGAAATCCTGCATCCGAGACCTTCGTCCCCTTTCCCTTGCTTTGCACATCCAGACGTTGTCGGGAATCAATTCCTGAATCACCCGGCCGCTTCAGCTGCTTATGTCATGGATATCCGCGGCAGCTCCCGATCACCCACCAACCGGGCCTGTTCCTACATTCCCCGATGACGTGGGGATCCCCGGTCGCCATGGCACGCTAGGCCCGACGGCATTCCGATTTCCTCCCGTGAATTCTCTTCCGAGGACTCTGGCAAGCAGAGGTGCTCATTGATATCACATTTCGAGAATCTTCTACTTCTCTCCTTTTTTTTTTTTCTTTTTTTTCCCCTGTCTCTTGACGTTTCTCAATTTCTTCCAAGTTCTATGAACACTGGCCGGCAGGCTGCCCAGTCAATGTGCCTTGTTCTTCCAAACCGACTGCTTGGCATGGAATGGTGCTTAACTGAGCATTAATATTCCCAGTCATCGCTATCTGCTTGCGATGACAGTGCCTTTCTACGAATGAATGATGGCCCTTCGTATCAAACGGGACTTATCTCATCAACCCCGCAAACATCCTTTTCCTATCTTGGACGTTCGGGAAAACCCCGTATCGGCGCGTCTTTTGACCCACCCCACGTCAGGCAGAACGTGGGATGCAGCACCGTCTCTATCAGCGGCCAGCGATAAACAGAAACCGTAGGTACTGTGCCTCTACAACACAGTGCAACTCTCGATCCAGCAGACTGGCAGGAATGATATAGCAAGCATAAGATCCCATCGAGGCCGTTCCATCTTGTCGGACTGCCCGAAAGGGGCGACAGGACCTACCTACCTACCTACCTACCTAAAGTAGGGAACGGAAGCATGCATGCGCACGCGATGCTGCATGTTACTTCTTGGCCCTCGTGTCCGATATGCTTTGGACAGGGATAGGCCGGCGGCACCTCGGTCGAACTATCTCAGATGCCTCTCTTGATTTGCGCCAGTGCGGAGAGAGACCCCGGGAACCCGATTAACGGTATTAACAAATGTCCTCGAGACACCCGGGAAAACTCAGTGCCGTGATGTGTCTCTCTCTCAGCCACACGGGCTAGATTCCTCCCATGATGATATCCCTGCCCACATGTCCTGACCATCTGGTACATGCCCTCCTTTGACTCGAGCTTTCAAGTGCCGCCTGAGTCTTGGCGTCCTGCCTACGTAGGGAGGGAGTTGCTAACGCAGCAGGCAATTACGGAAACAATTGTCTGTCCAAGGATCATGATTGATGACAAAGAGTTTAAAAATAATCTTCTCCCGTCCTCTCCGGATGTGTGTTTCCGCGAATTTCCCTGAGATTGAGGACAAATCCGGTTTTCAGCGCTGCACGTCGTCCGGTCGCAGACAATTCGCTGAGTCCCTCTACTGGATTTAGTCTACTGGCGGAGAACTTGTGATACTTAGTATCTATTGCCTTGGCATTTCGGCGGACCGTCGGAGGCGGCAGTTCCAACTTCTCCGGGTCCTCTGAGCCGCGGGAGCTTGTGTCAGAAGGGTTTTCCGCTCCCAGCACCGTTTCCTGTCCTGCCCTTAACAGAGCAAGGAACCAGACGAGGCCTTGACATATCTACGATTATGAAAAAGAGACGACAGCTGCAGCATTGAGTACTCACGTCACCTGTACCAGGAATCCATCTCCAGAAGATAATTGAGTCCTAGCGTATGACTGAATTCGTCGAATTCCCCAAGCACCTACCTTGGTGTAGTAGACACACTACGAAAACCCAACCCGAAGACATCATGTGAGTCGGGGCCCCGCAAAGAAAAAACCCCAGACGGCCCCAGAGAAAAACTTACCGACGGAAAGGTCAGAATGCGGGGTACAGAGTAGTGGACGGCGGACGGCGGACGCTAGGCGTTATGATTCTCCCACCCGGGCGCCAAGATCACCTTACTCAACGTGATCTAGTCCGTAGTCAGTTGACTTTTCCAAGATTGGAATTTCGGCGCCTTGTCGTAGGTGGCAGGGCGGGTGAGTCAAGAGTCAGAGTCTAATACTTCGTAGTCTCATTTTTGCAATTCTTCCTTTTGCTTTATCAGTTTAGATTCTAGAGAGTAGCAGTTCTCCTGTGATTCAGTCCGTATCCGACAAGAATTCTGAAGCGGAAGCTCCATTAATAAATATGCCACAAAGGAGGGAAGGTTAGAGAGACACTGTGTGAATTGTGTGTGGGAAAGAGAGAGCCCTGGTGTGTTATCTATTGATCTAGTTCTCTGTAAGATATCACACAAACACTGCACCTCATATATATATATATATATATACTTCGGACACGTGCTGAGCCCAAAAAATCTAATATGTCCCATTCCAAACACCTCGACTAACCCTTCTCCACCCCCGCCTCAGCGCCCCTATCACCCTCGCATGGTAGTGCCACATCGCCCACACCCCCACCGTCGCGATCGTCAGCGGAACCGTGATCGCCCAGTAGAGCCAGAAGTTCGCGGACATTGTCAATCCCGGAGTATCGGCATCGGAGTCATTATTATTATTGTTGTTACTGAAGAAGTTCATTCCGAAAAGGCCCTGTGTTTGGTTACCGTGAGCCGAGGATGAGTGGCGTTAATAGAACCCCCCTCCCCCCCCCCCCCCCAAAAAAAGGGATGCATGTATATTCGATGTTCGGTACTCACCGAAACGAACGTCCCCGGAAGATACAGCAGACTGACGACCGCCACCGTCTTCATCATGGCGTTGTCGCTTACGGAGACTTGGCTGTTGCGCTGTGAGACGAGGTTGAATGCCTAGATAACCACCAGGTCAGGTCACTAAAACTACTGCACTGCACATAGAAATACATGAATATCTCTGTATCACAGGCTAGTTTGCTTACCAGGTTAATCTCATTCTGCAGCCTCTCGTTCAGCGAAACCGCGCGCGCCTTCAGGGCGCTCAGATCCTTCGAGAGCGAGTACAGTTTCCATTCTACCTGCCGGAACGAGCGCGGGTCGTTGCGACTGACGTCCGGGTGTTCGGTGTTTAGCATTTCATGCCCGTGCATCATGCTCTCGGCCGTGTCCCTGGCGACGTCGAGCGTCTCGTTCGCGTGGATGATGTGCCGCGCGATGTCGTGGAGACGGGGGAAGTCGTGTTCGTAGTGCAGGTTTGGGTCTGAGCTGCGGGCCTGTACATATACATACATATATGTGTAAACATGGATCTCTCCCTCCCAGCGTAGCCCAGGCAGGGTTTCTGCTCCGCTTTAAGTATGTACTGCACTGTACCTTCTCCACATCACGCACCAGATCCCTCAGAGACCAGATAGAGTGGTCATACAGCTGGCTGATCTCCTCCGCGAAGGTAACGTGCCACGCGTACGGATCATCCCTCTTATCCATCGACGACGACAGCAGGCGGTCCTGCAATCGTATCTTCAGCTTCTCGGGGCAGTTTAGGAAGAGCGCCAGCTGGACGCGGTGCGTCTCCGAGTGCCAGCGGACGAAGAGGGTGATCTGCATCCAGTAGTAGCTGATGATGCCGGTGATAGGTTTGGGGGCTGTGTCGACCTGTTTGATTTTGAAGCAGCTCCATGTGTCTGTTGTGGCTGGGTTAATGGCAGTTTAATGAATGAATAAGGGATCATGGACTGGCCATCAGATGCTTAGCTAGGGTATGGTAGTACCAACCATAGCCGACAAAACCTCGTTCCGCATCCTCATGGTATCGACAGCCAAAACTGCCATTCAGGTCCTTCGACACTAACGGCCAGAATTCCGCAGGGAAGAGATCCGTATGTTGCAGAGATAATAGTGTCGAGTTCTCAACCGCTTGCGAAGTTGCAAAGCTTCAAGATTTCCCCCCAACCCGCGATGTCAGCAAAATAAATATATGTAGCAACGAGCTCGAAAGATACTTACATTACCCCGCGGAGGAAATAATTCGATGTCTGCCTCCATTTATTCATTTCTAAGTATGGTATATCTCCATCAAGGGTTGTCATGTAGGCAGTTATGAGGAGGCCTTCCTTACCTGAAGTTCACAGTCCAAAGTCGACTTGCGGCTGCGGTATCTACGGGTCTCTTCTACGGAGTCCATCAGAATCCACCTCCCATAATTTTTTTTCTTTTCCCTCTTATACACAGGGAGCCTACCATCTTCATCGAATATCTCGACTGTATCTCTTTGAGGGTCATTCTTTTCCCAAGTGGTCCATTGAACAACGTCCGGTTGGTTGAAGGACATGGTCTTGTCACGTGATATGTAGTAGTGGTAGGTAGTTGGTACCTAGGCAGGTACAGGTACTTAAGATTATGTCTCGGAAAGGTATGTACATGCACTGTACATATATTTTGCTATACTGTGGCAAATATAAGTATTTCCTCTCAGTACATGCGTTAGGAGTGCTTGTGGTCCACTTTCATGCGGCGCTTAGAGTCGATACCTGGATGGCTGTGATCAGATTGCTGAGCCACTTGGTACACGTACATGTGCCTAACCTGTAGGCTACCAACCAGGCGTTTCCTGAGAGGCCTAGGGATGAACTTGAAACCTGCTAAGCGGCGACGCATCAACTCTCTTGAACCTGGAAAGGCAGCAAGTTAAGCATGCGCATGAGGAGATTCTTGATGCTTACGACTGCTAGCTCTGATAGGTTATCGGGATCTCTACCAGATCCCAGTGGCTGGTGTTGTGTTCCATTTGAACTTCAGATGCACAGCCTCTTGTTCTGCTGCACAGGCATGCGAGTGAGCCTTATTGCCATTGAGTTGCGAATATGGATTTCCATTCTTTTCCAGATACTGTTTTAAAAAAAGGAATTCGTCGAGCAGGTACCCATATTGGGTATTTCCGTTGAAAAGCATGTATTTGATACTTAGAAATATTCTAAATTTCCATATCAGGAAACTAGTTACCCAAGTCCACATTCACGATGCCGTATCAAGCGGACTTAAATATCCGCAAAGAAAAAAAAGCTTCTGCAAGAACTATGATTAACGGATGACGGGAATGAGAGTCTTGTTGAACCCGGGGGGGGGGTTCCTAATCCTTCAGCTAGCCCTGGCGCTAATGCAGGTTGAACGATTGGATGAGGAGCAACCAGACTCGATGATCTGTTCCATCACGAACAACTCCGAGGAGGGCAAGGCTCACGCCTTAATACTTCTACAAGGATGGGCATGTCAATCCGCCATTGTTTTCTTTATGGCAGGAATACAGCCCAGATACTTTACTTACAAAGTACCTGATCTTCCTATCTCCCTGAAGCAGTACGAATGACCGTATTTCCCGTGATAAACTACAGCCTCCAAAGGCCGACGCATCGCGGCGACTTCAGAATCGCTGTCATCTGCGCCCTGCCGCTGGAAGCCAGTGCCGTCCAGCTTCTATTCGACGTGTGCTGGAATGATGTCGATTACGGCAAGGCTCCCGGAGACACCAATGTGTACACGACGGGCCGGATGGGCCATCACAATGTGGTACTGGCACATATGCCGGGTATGGGGAAATGTATGGCGGCGAGCGTGGCATCGAGTCTCAGGTCCAGCTACCCAGGCATACAGCTTGCGCTTCTCGTTGGCGTCTGCGGAGGGGTGCCTTTCGTGAAGGAGGAGGGGGAAGAGGAGGAGATTCTTCTGGGCGATGTTGCCATCAGCGAGGGCATTGTCCAGTATGACCTCGGGAGACGCTTTCCGGATAAATTCGTCAGGAGGGACACCGTCAGAGATAATCTCGGTCGGCCGAACGCAGAGATCCGATCTTTTCTGGCTATGCTGAAGACCATGGAGGGTCGAAAGCGATTGCAGGAGAGGACGTCTCGCCATCTCGCACTCCTTCGTGATAACGCTGGCGTGGTTTATCCAGGCAGGGATAAGGATAAGTTATTTGACTCGTCCTATCGTCATAAGCATCAGGACTTGTCGACATGCGAGCTATGTGCCAATTGCAGGCAGAAGAAGGATCCCGTTTGCTACAAGGCTCTCAACTCCACATGTCAGCAATTGAAATGCGACGAAAAGATGTTGGTACCTCGCCGCCGGCTTATCGAGGCTTCGAGAGATCAGCACATACTTGATCCCATTGTACACTTTGGCTTAATCGCATCAGGAGATACCGTCGTGAAATCGGGTCAAGACCGCGACGAGATTGCTGCTAGAGAAGGAGTGATTGCTTTCGAGATGGAAGGTGCTATGGTCTGGGACACATTCCCTTGCGTTGTAATCAAAGGAGTGTGCGACTACGCGGATAGCCATAAGAACAAGGAATGGCAGAATTATGCAGCGGCAACTGCGGCTGCTTGCATGAAGGCATTCTTGGAACAATGGAGAGTCACAGACGAATTCCTCACAGGGGCAGGTCCAAGTAAGCAATCGTCCCCAATATATCACAGACCCCTTTTGTGGTCGAAGGAAAGATAATATTAGGTATCCTAGATCATGGACAGTTATATTTACTGTTTCATAGGTACATATCCAGCACTCGCGTCGCCACCTGAAGAGCCAGCACACCTCAGACGAACTTCTGTACAACAAAGTTACCTAGGTGCTTTGATGTTTCCACAGATGAACGCTCGTGTACAAAGCATTAAAAAGGCCCATGACAAGACATGCATGTGGCTTCTTGAACAGCCTGAGTACAGGAACTGGCTCGACCCTGATAAGATCCCCGAGCATCATGGTTTCCTGTGGATAAAGGGTAAACCTGGAGTGGGAAAGTCCACAATGATGAAGTACGCTCTCGCGCGCGCAAGAGAAGAAATGTCAGACACAACTGTGATCTCATTCTTCTTCAATGCAAGGGGGGAGGCCCTTGAAAGATCGGCTCTAGGAATGTATCGCTCGCTGCTGTTCCAGCTTTTGACGGCGACTCCACAAGTCCAAAATCAGTCCGATATATTATTAGCTTCCACAAAGCAAAGATACAGCAATTGCTATCAGTGGCATAATGAGGAGCTCAAGGATATCCTCACTTCCATTATTAGGAGCCTGGGGCGGCATCATCGCCTATGTTGCTTCATCGACGCCCTGGACGAATGCAACGAGGACGAGGCGCGAGATATGCTCGACTTCCTTGAGGAGCTAGGACGAGTCGCGGTCGCGTCTGGAACGCGATTAAATATCTGCCTGTCAAGTCGCCACTACCCGCACATTGGCATGCAGAAAGGCATACAGCTGACCATGGAAGATCAGCCGGGTCATCAGCAGGACATTGAGAGATATGTGCACAGTCAACTGAAAGCAGGACGCGGCAAACGGGTCGATGGAATCAAGGCAGAAATACTTAGCAGGGCATCCGGGATGTTTCTATGGGTTGTTCTAGTTGTCCAGACGCTGAACAAAGCCTACGATCACGGTCAGATGCACACACTTCGAAAATGCCTTGAACAGGTCCCAAATGAACTTGACGATCTATTTACCGATATTTTAACACGGGATAACGAAAGCAAAGCGGAGCTGGTTCTCTGCCTGCAGTGGATATTATACGCTCAAAGACCCTTGAAGCGAGCAGAGCTCTACTTCGCTATTAGGTCTGGAATCGAGCCAACAGAACTGGCACAGTGGAATCGGGATGAAATTACCGAAGAGGATATGGAAAGGTTTATCCTCAGTTGCTCAAAGGGCCTGGTAGAGACAACGAGAAGCAAAGACCGGACTGTTCGATTTATTCACGAATCCGTGCGGGACTATCTCCTGAGAGGCGGCCTGGCTAAGTTGTTTGCAGCATCTGACCTTGGGGATAATAATGTCCCCGGATTGAGTCACGAACGGCTAAAGCAGTGCTGCTATAACTATATCAACAATGTCGACATATCGCAACATGTACCTCTCAAAGTACCGCTACCACGCACCTCCAAGGAGGTTAAAAATGTACGAGAACTGGCGTCTGCAAAATTCCCGTTCCTTGAATATGCAGTGCATAACATGTTCCATCACGCCGATATCGCAGAAAGCCACGGAGTTTCACAGAAACACTTCCTCGAGGGATGCTTTGTTGATGACTCCTCTTCCTCGGTACTCAGAACATGGATCACTCTCGACGACCTCTTTGGACGGCACGAAATCCGCCTACAGACTATCGAAGCAAGTCTGTTATATATCCTTGGCGAAAAGGATCCGTCCAATCTCATCCAAATTCAGCTAGAAAGGGAGGACCCGAATAATATCAACACGATAACGGGGGAGCGTTACGGCACTCCAATCGACGCAGCTCTGTTCAATGGCAATGAGAAAGCACGCCGAGTGCTTTTGGACTCTTCTAATAATGCCAACGTGAGCAAGGAGCGCCGTGAAGCAGCGATACAATATCTGCTCAAAAGTCAATCTGAGATCAAACCCCGAGTTGGAGATGGTAAAAAGAATTGGCCCTCGGATGTGGCCTCAAAGACGAGGACAGGAAGAAACCGTGGAACTGCTGCTCAACACCGGGGCGGTTGAGATTAACTGTAAGCTCGGATCTTGACAACCGCGGACTCCCCCACACAGGGCCGCATTAAGTGCACAGGAGACTGTTGGAGGGCTGCTGCTTGATGCTGACAGGATTAATATTAGTATTTAGAATAACGGAAGAGCCACTGTTACTATGTGTATATAAAAATGATCTGAGGCTATTGTGAGGCTACTTCTCATGGTGTATTCTGTCTGGTTATTAGTGACTTCTGTGTGTTGCCTGTCTGTCAGCAAAAGCTGTTCAGGCTGGATGTATAATCCGAGGCAAATGAAGTTGAACACGGGCAGGTTAGCTGCTGCAGGCAGGTAAGAAAGGACAGAGAACGACGCTAGGAGTTAGCACGGTATATCTTCTGAGGTCATTAGAAGTGAGGAAAATAAGACCCATCGGTGAGAAAGCTCCGCGGTGCTGACTCTTGAGTCCTATTAATGAGGAGCAAGAGTAGCCGAAGCCCGCAGGGTAGATATGCAGTACCCTTAATAGGGAGCCATGTGTGGATATCTCCCAACCAGTCAGAAATCCCGCAGACAAGACACGAGCATCGTAATCAGGAGTATGAACGACAGACATTGGCAGAGCCAGATTTCTGAACCTCAAGTTAAAGCAGGCCCAGATCAGTGGGACTCTGCAATCTGCAGTTCTTCATGCAAGGTGCCTGCATCGCGTTTGCTCACCGCCAGGGATTTCCCTGCACTGCGGCTGGGAACTTGAGGAGTTAACTCGATAGAAACCAACCTGTGCCGCCGTGCTGGCCTTCCGTTGCTCCAGGGTGTGTTATCCTCGGGCCGTCTTTGCGCAGACCCTTTGCTCCGTCGACTCGTGCCGCGCCCAGGCCGTGCTGGAGACGGGACGGGACGTTCGTATTATTGAATCCTCCCCGAGCTGCTAGCGCGGACATTGGCTGGCCACGGCCGTGCTGCGCATTAGCGCGCAGCATGGAAGGGCAAGAACAGGGGCTTGGAGCTGAGTAAGAGTAAGGGGAAGCAAGGCTGCCGGCTCCCGTAGAGATTGAGAGTCTCGCTACCGCGCATTGTTGATGCCTCCGCTGGAGTTGGCCTCGCGTTGTTGTGAGCGAGAGGCTTTTCCGCAACGCAAGGTAGCGGGAACGGAGCACGGGGCCGGGGGACGTGCCGGTCCAGGGAGTAGCCGAGGCGGAAGGTGCCCGCCCGGCGACGCAGGGCGGATGTGGATAACCTCAGGACGAGCAGACTGCCCGAGGCGTCGGCTTCCTGGGCAGCTCTCACACTCGAAGGGCGGTCAACTCGGCTCGTCAGGCCCGTTGTGGACAAGGACGGCGGAAGAATGTTATTCAGCTGGTCGGCACCCCCGGTCTGGCGTCCCGGGCACCTGCGCCGATGCCGAGCATCCTGCCCCGGTTCCGGCGCAGCGAAGCAGGAGCGGCCCCGTCCGAACTCCGCGGAGGACCTTTCAACAGGACGACATCCTGAATTTCTGTCTGGTCATTTTATTATGTTTTGATGCCAAGCCGTGATACACTCCGTCGGAAATCCGGGGATCTGTGCTCCGGGCTTCCATGCAGAGAGAGCGCATACAGAACGGCAGATGGAGTAGGAGAGCCTTTATACCTCGGATGAAGCCGGACGGAAGGATGAGTCCAGGAAAGGGATCCGGACGACAATCCCGACACCACCAGCCGGAGCGGAGGTGGCTGGCATGCTTTGCACGGCAAGAAGACAGCGTCAAGCCCCTTTTTCGAGCCGACGCGTCGACCGCGCTGGCGTCGAGTCGAGACGGCTGGGTCGAGATAACGGTCCCCCTTGGGTTTTGCCGTGGAGGGCGGCGGGCGGGAAAGAGCCGGAGAGAAGGGATGGCAGCTTTCCGGGCGGTTACCGTGCACCCTCGGAGAGGGAAAGGGCGCGGGGCAGGTCACGGGGCGGGCGTGCCTCCCTAAGGTTGGGGCCAGGCCGCGCCGCCCGGGCATGACGTGGGCGGGAGCTGCGCGCGGCAGTGGGGAGCTCTGGGGCTATCCTCTTCTAGAAGTGAGCTCGACGTTGAGGTCATCGCATCGATCCGTTCGATCGCAGGGAGTCTGATGGACGATGACAAACGCAACAGGTTTCTTGCTGCATCAACGTCGCGGAAGAGGGGCGAGGAAGACAAGGCCGTATTTAACCCTGCTGCGCGCCTTACCCCATGAGCACCTGACAGCCCGGGGGTTGTACCCCGCATCCCCAGGCCTGGAGAGCAACACGCCACCTGCAACAGCCCTTGCCGCGCCTGTGATGTTGGTTACCTACTGGACTCCGCACGACGCGGCGGTAGTACGACTCCTCAGGTTGCTACATGGACATGCCGTAACCAGACCAGACGGGACACCACCGGATGCCCAGTTACACCACCACTACACACTCTCGCCAGGCTGCTCCGGCAAACTCAGCGCGGACACAGCTGACGGTGGGGCCGCCGCCCAGAGACGCAGCGGCCATGGCGCGCGCAGTCGGCCTGCTGGTCCGCGCAGGAGAGGAGCTCGAGCATCCACGGCATGGACGCGCCTCCCGCCGGCCCATCTCTCCCAACCACAGGAACACCGCATCCGGTCCGGCCGGGAGGCAGCAGGCTTCGAGGCACTGTCCTGTCGCAGCCGAGGACAGACCCGCGCCTGCCCTGCCGCGGACCCCGGTCGGGATGCGTCGGCTCGCCTGAGGAAGCAGCGGCCGATGAAGCAACGCAGCAGGGCAGCTGCGTCAGACCCTCCGCCAGGAAATCCCCCGCATCGAGCGTCGTCTGAGTGGCCGCTGCCCGCGCTCCGATCCCCCGTGCGCTACGCTGGGCATACCCGGAGGTATAACCAGGCCCCCTCCCTGCCACGGCTCTCCTCACCCGGCCCTCATCCTGCTCTGCATCAGCATCCCCTCATCCTGTTCTCTTCTCCTCGCTCTTCTCCTCATCCCTCCTCATCTTCATCCTGCTGTGTAGTTGATATATACTCTCCTGCCGTCCCTGCGGTTGGTGCTGTTCGTCGTATATAGCCGCCATCCAGGAGAACAGACGGAACCCTCGCTGCTGTCAGGCCTACAGAACAGCCCGAGGTTGTCGCGCTAGGCTGCCTTTGGTAGGTCTCCTCTCCCTATGCTCGTATCACGCATCTCTGTATTGTCGATGGAGGGCGGAGGGTCGTCTACACGGGCTCCAAGTCCCGGCGGAGATGGTATTTTCATAGAAACAGTGGTAGCTAACTGTGCCGTCCATCGGGAGCAGAACGTCGTCTGAGCTCGTAGTTCTGCTCGGGACATCTACCATGGCCTCCAGTTCGGTCACGTCCGCTCATGACACCACTTCATCCATCCTTCATCACCCGTATACGCGGGCGGCCCTTCCCTTCATCAACGGCGGGCTTGCCGGCATGACGGCCACCGCAGTCGTCCAGCCGATTGACATGGTCAAGGTGCGTCTGCAGCTGGCAGGCGAGGGTGTGCGCACCGGACCCCGTCCCACGGCATTCAGCGTCACCAGGGACATCGTCAAGGCCGGGAGGGTGCTCGACCTGTACACGGGTCTGTCCGCAGGCCTTCTGCGCCAGGCGGTGTATACAACCTCCCGTCTGGGCTTCTTCGACACGTTCATGGGCATCCTCAACAGGCGGGCCAAGGCCGCGGAGAGGAAGGTCACGTTCGGCGAGCGTGCTGCTGCCGGTCTGGCCGCCGGTGGAATTGCGGCGATGATCGGTAACCCGGCCGATCTGTCACTGATTCGCATGCAGTCCGACGGCCTGAAGCCGCCAGAGGCCCGCGCCAACTACCGCTCGGTCGTGGACGCTCTTTTCCGGATCACGAAGAACGAGGGCATCACTGCGCTGTGGGCTGGTGCCTTGCCGACCGTTGTCCGTGCCATGGCACTCAACCTCGGCCAGCTGGCGTTCTTCTCCGAGTCCAAGTCGCAGCTCAAGGCGCACACGAACCTGTCGCCGCGTAGCCAGACCTTCGCGGCCTCCGCGATCGCTGGATTCTTCGCCAGTTTCTTTTCTCTTCCATTCGACTTCATCAAGACGCGTCTGCAGAAGCAGCAGAGGGACCCCAAGACCGGACAGCTTCCGTACAAGGGGGTTCTGGACTGTGCCCGTAAGGTCGCCAGAGACGAAGGTCTGTTGAGATTTTACCGCGGGTTCGGAACATACTATGTTCGGATCGCGCCGCATGCGTTAGTGGCCCCCACCAGATCCCCCACGTTTAACGAGACGCTAACGCAGATCTCCCAGCATGGTCACCCTCATCGTGGCCGACTACCTGAACTTCCTTACCAAGTAAAGGAATAATATAGATTCGCACACACACGAGTAACTTCTATCCTCAATGCTCCCGCGGTCAATCGCGATTACGACCATCAACTCTCGAAGGCGGCCTACAACGGGCATCCCATCATTAGAACATTGAGTTTCATCGCACCGCAGCATGGTCATTCCGAACGTTTCTGTGAAGAGTGAGATACCTACCGTGGTTGCTTTCTGCGCTTTGCGATTCTCTGTCCATCAGATATAGGTAGATCTCTTGTGGATTTCACAGATCTTATCCGTCGGTTTGATGTTGGAGTGGCCTGTTGAGCAGGCCTCCGGGAAAAAAAAAAAGACAGGCTTCCGAAAGATGGAAGCGAGACCCCTGGATGGAGCTGATGATCATTTCGAGAAGCCACTGTGAAGTGTTTAAACGCTATTGGCAGGTTTTATCAGGCGAATTATTGACTTTCAGTTGCTGGATTAACCATTATTGATGATCCAGCAGATGACGAGAAGCTCTGATGCCCCACTTCAACGCTGCTTGCCGTTATCTTTTCTTGTTCTGCTTGGCTAGGTTGTGGGTCTCGAGCAGCTGGACTCTCCTTACGCGTGCAATGGCTCGCTGTTTTCCTCGTTATCTTTTCTTGACTGTCTCTCCATCACGCATCATTATGTACGTACTGTATTCATGAGCGCTACGGACCAGAGAGGCCTTCCCTGGCTGCACAGGTACTAGTGGGAATGCAAAGATAAATCACTCTGCAAGCTGTTTCTGTCATTTTCCAAATGATTTTAACTCGTATTTAATCTCGATCTGAGACGGTCATAACTGGACGAGGTCACTACCAAGCTCGTTAAGACCCATGGGACGGAGGAGAATCGATGCCGTACTGTCACTATCGCGCATGTCGCTGTGGGTATCCAGTCGACTCATACGCGCATGACCTGCATATTATTGTAATATAAGCTGAGAGAGAAAGTAGAATCTTCTAATGTTACTACACATACAGCCACCCAATCCTGCCGTAGGGACAGCATAATATGACGGGATTGGATGATGCGAGGGACAGCGCGCGCTCATTCCTCATCCTCGTCATCATCATCCTGACCAGCAGAAACCTGCGTATTAGGAACCACGCTCCTATCCCGCTCCTTCTTGATCCGGACCATCTCTTCCTACCGCTCCTGCTTGACGGGCACACGGTCCACATCCACCGCATCGTCATCATCATCCTCTTCGTCATCATCACTAGCAACCGTAAATCCACTCTGCCTTGATCCTTTCAACCTCCTCCGCGCCGCAGCTGCCTCAGGATCGGGGTCGAACTCGTCGTCGTCGTCCTCGTCCTCCTCTCGCCGCCGTGCGGCCTCGGCGCGGCGCACGCGCCGTAACAGCACGGGATCGCTCCGCAGATCGTGCAGCGTCAGCATCACGGAGCACACGGGGCACTCGACGGCGCGGACGCGGCGCGGCTTGTTTCCTCCGGAGGGATCCCTGACCGGTACCGTGTGCTGGCTCCGCGAGATCATGTCCTCGATGGCCTGGCGCTCGAAGCTGTGCGGGCATTTGGTGCTGGTGACAGGGTCTTTGAAGGGTTGGAGGGTCAGCGGGCACCGCAAGGAGATGCGTTCGCGGGCGATGGCGATGTCATCGTCTGAGCCTCCTCCTGCGGCGGCTGCGGCGGGGGAGGCGGAGCGGTTGCGGTTGTTGCGGGCGCGGGTGCGGCGCGCGGGTGAGGATCGATGAGAAGAGGTGGTTGTATCGCGGGAGGTGGAGGAAGCTTTGGGGTCTTCGAGATGCGAGAACCAGGTCGAGGGGTGTGGGAGAGGCGGGATGTCGTCGCCGGGGTACTGGGCGTCGTGGACCATGCGCTTGAAGCCGATGTAGGCGTTGTTGGTGGAGTATCTGCAGCAGCTCTCGTTAGCATTTGATGTCTCATCCCAGGTGTACATATATAATATATATATGATCAGGTTGAGTTCAATAGATTTAGTGCATACCTCTGCGTCAACGACATCCCCTCCCACTTGGCATTCTGCTCCGCCAACTTGTCCTCCAGCCTCTGGCTGGGCGGTTTCTCGCCCTCGTCTTCATCTTCTCGCTCCTCGTAGTCTTCATCACTCTCGGCATCGCCGTCCTCCATGTCCGCGTCATCTCCGTATCGTCTTCCTCCTCCTCCTCCTCCTCCTCCTCTCCTTCCTCCTCTCCGCCGTCTTCTACTAGTACCATGCTGTGCAGCCTCCTCCGCTTCACGCCCCAAGTCCCCTACCACACTCGTCAACCCATCCAGCTTGACTTCGGCATCGACGACCTTGCGCATCGTCTCCTCCAGCCGGCCCGTCACCTCCTTCACGCGCTCCTCCATCCGCGCGAGCTTCTGCGCCTCTTCATCTTCTTCCTCCCCACCCTCATCCCGCCTTTCTCCAGATCCATTTCCTCCTTCTTGCTCGTCACGTTGTTGCTGCTGTTCCCGCCGCCGCTCCCGCCGCCGCTCATACCGCACCCGCGCGTCCGTGAGCCGCTCGTTCGCCTCGCTCGCCGCCTCCGCGAGCTTCTCCGACGCGTGCTGCAGGTGCGCCTTGAGGTGCCGGAGGGAGTGCGATTGGAGCAGGGCCGCGAGGGCGCGCTGGCCGGCCGCGTTGAGCGGGGCCGAGAGCGGTTCGTAGGGTGGGAGCTCGTGCTGCTCGCGATGCCGGTCACGGTGGTGTCGTCGCGATGAGGAGGCGGATGGGGCGGTTGCTGTGGCTGTGGCCATGGTTTCGTATGGATGGTTGTGTGTGTGTGTATGCAGCGGGAGGAGAAGGAAAGGGTATCTCTAAAGGGATGTAGGCAGTGGTTCGAGTTCTTGATATAGGAGCCGCAGAGAGAGTCAGGTAGGTCGTATCTATCTATCACGTTCTCTTCGGACCCCGCATGAAATCAAATCAAGTAAAAATTTAAATCAAGGCTCCCGGGGAGAGGAGGCGCACGCTGTAGAGACCTTCCAGTCTCTGCTCTCTTCAGAAGCGCACGCAGGTTCTCTCCCGTCGAACGTCGTCTGCTCGTGCATTATTTTCCTTGAGGTCCGAGTCGATAACGCTGATAACCAACTCGGGACGACGCGACGCGACTCGAGTCGATGCCGCTAGTCCCGTTTAGGATATACACAGGGTTTCGTAACCTCCGCAGTAGTAGAGTCCAGACCTGATCTACGGAGTGTGCATTCCAAGGTTATCTCTTATTTCCAGCAATGTAGCACCTGTTACATCGTAGGAGACCATGAGTCCTCAGTTGATTACCATTTTTGCTAGGTGGAAGGACTGGACTTATAATACAGCCGCTGAACGTACAGTACATACATCACCTCCCAAAATCAGAGGCAAAGCCTTTTGATTATTCGCTCGAACCTGTCCCCGATTATAAATGTTATAGTAGATGCCAAAACGTGAGAACTAACACTGACGTGAGAATACAATGCAAAGGCCAGAAGATTAGGTAAACAGGTATCACCGTCGGATTCGAAGCGTTACACCAGACCCCGCAAGGTTCAGACTTTGTAGAAACAGAATGCGTGGTAGAAGCCTAGAATGGAGTCAGTATTCAGGCTCAAAGAGTATGGGAAGACGGGTGCAGGTGACGTACTGGCTGCCTCGAGCTCCTCGTCCGAAACAAGCATCGGACCGCCCCCTCTCGCTCGGACGCCCATGCGCTCACTCAACGGGCCCAGCTCGGGGTCGTCTTTCTCCTCCTTCCAGATGTCCAGGAACGGCTTGCGGTACTGGAGCTCCAGGTTGTAGTCCTCGGCCAATCTAAATGGCCGGTAGTGCATTAGCTATAGTGTCTCCCAGAAGGCCAATTAGACGGGATACTCACGCTCGGAATGCTTCCCAGGGAACCACATATTCCGGGATCTCCTCCACAGCCTCTTCCATGAAGTAAAAGTACTTCCAGCCGAACGGGGGCCGGAAGACACCGTCCTCGGGTGTGTCTCCAGGGAACTTCACGCGGTAGATGCTGTTCCCCCATTCCGGAGTCTGCGGGTTGTCTTCGACTTCCCCGTCTTCGGGCGCTTCAACCTCGCCCCGTTTCAGAGCCTCCTCGCGCTCTTTGCGCTTCTTGTGAAACTCCACCACTTTGGCGCTGATGACGTCCGAGTTGGGACCGACCCCGATGAACCTTCCGCCTTTCTTGAGGCACCCTGCAATGTTTTTCAGCATCTGGCGAGCTTTTTCCTCGCTCTCAAAGGCGTAGTGCATCGTGAACATGGAAGCAACCACGTCGAAGCCACCGCCGCCCCATCGCGAGCTCATGATCGATCCGCCAGGCCCGACATTCGGATCGATACCGACCTGCCGGACGATGGGTATGTCACCCAGCCATTCGCCAAAGCAATCTTTCGGGTAGAATTCAGCATGGAAGAGCGGCCTCCGTCCCCGTTGTCTCCTCATTCCATTGTAACGCTCACGGGCTTGCTCGACGGAGACCTCGGCCGGGTCGAGCCCGACGTAGAGATCGACAGCCTGAGGCGCAAGCTGCCATTTACCCAGGTCTCCTCCTTTTCCGCAGCCGATATCGAGTACCAAGAGCTTCTTTTCCTCCACGGGAGGAGGGGTTGCCCCTTCGGCCCATTCTTTGCTCCCGGTTATCCTCGATAGAAATTCCTCGTCAGGCGAAAACTTCTGAATGATGGTGCTCTTGATCCAGTTGTTGAACGCGCGGAGCCCCTTGATTCTGCTCTCTGTCTTCCTCCACTCCCTACCTCGTTCGGGCACAGCGTTGTAGTGCTGGCGGACAACGTCAGCGACGCCGCGGTCCCGCAGAGCCTTCTGGGCTTCCTCCTCTTGAGCACGCTCCCGCTCCTCCTGTCTGCGCCTCAATGCCTCCTTCTCCGCGATCCCAAGACGGGCGCCACCACCTGGCCTCTTCCGTTGACGCGCTTGTGCTTCCGGTGTCGGTGATCTTGGACGAGGCAGTGGAGAAGGAGATCTCCTCGGGATAGCTTCGCGGCGTCGAGTTTCTGGAGAACGGCGCGCAGGCGAGGGGGACCTACGAGCTTCCGCCGGAGTCCTGTCGCCGGAAGCCGGGCGTGTCGGGCTGTCTCGTCGAGAGTATGCTGAAGGCGGAGTCGGGCCACGCTTCCGGAGCTTCTGATGACGCTCTTCCTGACGCTTGCGCTTCGGAATGGGTTGCTGTGAAGTCGGCTTCTGCTTGTCCGAAGGAGGCTCCTCCTCGGTCAGCTTTCGCTTCCTTTCATTCAGAGATCCATCCTGGTTCTTGGCTTCCTTTGTGGACTCGACGGGGCCGTTCTGCGAGGTGGGCGATGAAGCTTCGCGCGGAGACTCCGCACCTAGGGCCTCGGGCCGCTCCTTGGCCTCATCAGACGCAGGAACTTCCCGCTCATCAGCCGGGCTAGACGACGTAGGTATTTGCATCATCGGCTGTTCCGCCCGAGCGGAGTGGGGATTTGTTTCGGAGGGTTCGACTGCAGACTGTGCTGCCGTGGAGGGCGAGGAAGAGCGGGGATGGTGGTGGTTGTTTTGGTCTGGCGACACGAGCTCGGCCGGCGACGCGACGGGCGCTGGACGGTGGATTGAGCTCTCGTCTGGCCTTGTGCCACCTTTGACAGGCTCTTGAATTGTCGGGTGGGGAGCAATGGTAGTCTGCAGATAGATTAAACCAGATCAGTAAGGGTGCCTTGGACCTTGGTGTCAAACCGACGGAGCACTGATCACTCCCCGCTCACGAGGAACGAATCACAGAGACGGGCCAGGCCTACCGATGAGTAGAAGGAGCCGGTGTCCGTGACGCCGCCATCTGCCTGTGGGCTATCTGGATCGGTGACCTGCTCTCCCCTTGTGGCGTCACGGTGCTCTGCGCGGTGGCTCTCATCGTGTTCTGCCGAGCGGACCCGGTCCTGCTCGCCAGCCACGGTGTAGATGTCCCGGGCAGGATCGTACATGGCGACAGACGCACGCCGGTGCTCTGCTGGAGGACGGTCGGGCATGATGGGCCATCGCAGACGCTTTCACGGCCTTTTGTCACCTCCCTCGACGAAGCTCCCAGGGTCTGCGAGCGGCCCTGGACCCGCGATCCGCCCTCGTCGCGGCGCGCTCGAGCCTGCATTCCCGGTTCGGGTCTAGCGCGTTGTGTCGCGCCATACCCGATCGGGCGGTGCGAGTATGAGCAGCCAGTATATCACAGATCCATTAAATAGAAAAACAAAAACAAAAGAATGTGCACATGATCTATGACCAAAGAAGCCAGAAGTCGAGCTCTTCCATAAACGCCCATCGAGATACCCGCTATCTGCAACTGAAACTAGCATTATGGTACATAATGATGCCCTATCATGCATGTACATCACAAAAGATAATGACCCATTCTCGCAAGCGCCTCGCTGCAAAATCGAAAACACGATCAGATAATTACAGTAAACAGGTCCTCGCTAGTCATCACAGATTTGGAATGCAAGACTATCCTTGCTCATCGCGGTTCAGGAGTCTTGGATTTCTTCGGTGCTTTCACGTTCAGCACCTGCCTCATCCGCCGGAGTTTCGCCCACCATTCCTTGTCTTTCGCTTGCTGCGTCTGCGATTCAATGGAAATTTCATCGAGCGAACGCGTGTCGAAATCGTTGACAGAACCAGTCGACCTGACAAGCCTGCGATGTTTGGTTTTGATCGTGTGGGCAAGGGTCTGCCAGCCGTTGGGAAGGTCTTCTGCCTTCTCCGTCTTCTTCCCACTGCCGCTCTGCGTGATCGAGTTGACCCACGGACAGTAGTCCATGTGCTCGTTCACGACGTCAAGCTTGTTGTAAACAGTAATGTCCCCGTTCGCCTTCGGCTTGTACATCCATAGACCCAGTCGCCGGAAGCAAGCCCCGCACCCTGCGAGGCCAGCTGTGCCGTCGGCCACTGTGTCCCATCCGAAAGATGCCATCGCAAAGGCTGCCTTGTTAATTTCATGTTCGGCCTGTTCCGAGGCTGCAGTAGTCTGTCCGTTCTCCTTGCTTTCCGGGTGGGCAGTCTCTGACTCGGAAGGCTCCGCGCTTCCTTCCTTAGTCTGGAAAAAATCCGGTGGCAGCATCTTTATCATTGCTTCCGTGTCGAAACCTTCAGGCGTTTCGATGGTTTCCCATGAAGGCAATTTCGATTCCATCTTTGAGAGATTATAATAGCGCTTCCGAAGTGCACTTATCGCGATGTCCGGGTTTGTCAATGGTAACCGATGAATTGTAGCTATCGTACATGTTAGTCACAGTAGTCGCTCGACATTGTCTACTGACGTACCATCGCAGCCCTTACTCCGCCACGGACAATGCTCGCCATGCCCTTCTGCCAAAAGTCGAGTGTACTGCTCGACAAGCTTCGCGACTGGGAGTATATCAGCATCATACAGCGCCAGCCAAGATCATGACCGCAATTACATACGGACTTCCTTTCTCTCCTGCACCTTCTCCGCATCATATCCGTCGAATTCATCTATCTCTTCCGGGAGCTTCACAACGACAGAACTGCCACATCCCCCAACGCAAGTAACTCTCATCACGTCGGTGCATGACCAGCCGCGCTTTGCCCACTCGACCTCGTTTATAGCTGCCGGCTTCGGCGACCATCGGTCTACCCTGCGGAATGTCTCGAGTCGCTCAAGGAAACGTTCACGGTCCCATGGAACAAAGTTGGGGCGGGAGAAAGTGGGAGTCGGCGACTGTCTCGAGACATTCGAAACGGAAGTTCTGACGACCAACGGGTCGAAATCAGCATCGCTACCGCTCACGCGGACCTTCTTGATCGAAGGGTAAGCGGCGAGGCGCTCCGGCGTTGGAGTGGCGGGGGCGCTCTTGGGAGGGACATCTGCGCTCAAAGGTCTCGACAAGGAATCGAGGACTCGGTGGAATTTCCGCTTCTTTGTTTCTATGGCATAGGACATCTTCACCCGCGAATGCGATCCCCTTCGCGGTGTGGAGTTGTTTTGGGTCGCGGCTGCTTATGCGGTTGCTGGAGCTGCGGCATGACGGCGATCGCGCCGCCCCGCTAACCAAACAGGGCTGGGCTCTGGAACCTTCAGAGAACATCTGGCTCGAGCTCCACGGCCGTCTGGGCAAATCATCAAAGAACAACTTCATTGCGACGGACTCACATTTGATCTCGAATGGCACTGTCGTCCTGACTTGTAAAATGTCTGACCTTAGAAGTGGTTGCTATCAACCCCGTTCTTGAAGCTGCTGTCTGACTTTCTATCGAGATTCGTCAGTGACAGCGACATTTGACCACAGTTACAAATTCCCTGTTCATGAACGATAAACCCTGGCTTCTAAAACTTTGCCATTTCTTCTGTCACCCATCCATAATACTATTTGTTTCTTTTCTCCGGATCGAAATTTCGGATAAGGATCGCCGATGTGCTGATGCTGGCATGGCGCAATAACTAAAGCCGGAGACTATCCCTACAGCTTTAGGATTATAAAATACCGCTTCAGTCACAATGAGACGCGGCGCTGAAATAGAACCCAAGGCCAAAGTGCCCAAATCTAGAAATCACCCGTTTCGCCAGCCGTTAAGTACATTGAACAACCTACCAAGGACAAAAAGTGGCTTCTCATCAAGGCCGAGGGCGCAATCATCGGAGTATGAACCTACTGCCTGTCACGATACAAAACCCTTACAGGACCTTCCTCTGAATGAGAATGTGATCTCTAGAGATACTCTCGATAAGTTCAACTCGTTCAGATACCGCGAAGTCGAATATCCGCATCCTGTGCAGAGTCCGCTGACTCATCCAGAGTCTCATGACTTTGCAAATGATAAGAGGGATTCCACCTATCATGAGAGACTCGATTATTGTGAATACAACGACTCTTCTTTCAGTCAATATGATGATGGGAATAACATCCGCATGCCCAATCGATATCAAATGACAGAAGGCCTCCAGTATGAAGAGCTCGCAGACGATGAACAGAATTCCACTTCGTTCGGACAGGTCTCCAAGGCTCATGCAGCAAATTCTAACATATCTGGCAACGCATTCTACGGCTATTCAGGTTCTCAAATCTTCGAACATGACTACGTTTACTGTGAACAGAACTCCCAGTCTCTGCAGTATGACAACCCAAATGAAACCGGTACTCCAGATATTGCTCCCTATGGGACCGCGGGGGAAAAGCTTTCGCCTTGCATGACTGAACACAGCGCAGCGGAATTCGGAACTGATCAAAGCGAGGACTACGATGAAGGAATTGAAGACGCTGACTTTCTTGCCGTAATAGGCCCCCAGGCCGAAGCTGGCCAGGAGTATCTTGATGAAATTGATATAGAGCACGCTTTTACATCACAAATTGAGGACGAGGAGCAGGAAACATTTACAGCATGTTATCCATGTGATTCAGTGTACGAAAACATATCACGATCTCTGGAGCCTCGCTTTGGAGAATCAGATAACGAGTTTCCCGTGGATCCGGAGCTCTTTGAGGTTAGTCCAGCTTCGACGTATTTACCCAATCTCCCGGAGACGACGGAAGATACCCACGATACATCCCACTATAATGAGATCCCTGAAGAGTCTACAATCCAGACGAATGACTCATGCGCAGAGACATCTCACCCTGTGATAACAACGGAAGATAATAGCTTCGACTCAGATAGTCATACCTGGGATGTTCCCTCTGTATCTGATAGAGAACCAGATGTGCAAACTGAGTCATATACCATCGCTAAAGAGCATTCCCGAGTGAAGCATATAGATTTCCCTTCAAGTTCGCAGATGGGAATGGGTGTATCTTTTGATTTTCCAGAGCAGAGTTCCAACGCAACAAATAGGGGTATGACCGATTGTGTCGGAGCCTTCTCACTGCCACATTATATCAAGCCTCAAATATCTCCACAGAAAGCTAGCGAATTTGGCCTCAGCGAGTTGAATCAAGAGGCCACCCCGGCTACTTCTCCCACTGACAGTCCTAAACCATGTCCGCAGGCATTCCTGCGTTCAAAATTTCCGGCACCGGTTCCTGACCGGTCCCCAATCCAAGGTCTTACTTCATCTCATACCCTTCTACGCACCTGCTTCCGTGTCGCTGAAGCTCTGAGAGTTCATTTTGCAGCACGGCCTTTTATCCCCGAGTCACCCCGGACTGCCACGAGCGATATTACTAGAGACAAGCCACCCACTCCCTCGAGTATAGGAACGAAAATACCTGCTTCGACGACAATACTTATAGAGCTTTACGCTTATGTGACCAGATCCTATCGGTCTGGGCATAGACAGTTTTTCACATTTGCAGATCTGTTCTTCCCGTTTCAACCGCCATACATGTCAGGTGTGTGGGAATGCTGGGCAACGGATCCCTTATACAACAGTGACGGCAAAGAGTTTCTCGGAGTCGGAGGAAAGGAATGGAGGCGTGCTGGTAGCGAACACGCAAATAGTGCAACCTTCACGAAACGCATTCAGAGCAACGGACAAACTGAAGAAGAAGAACCTGCCGGCAGGATGTGCAGAGTCATCGGGACATTTCCATCCAGCGACTACGCGTCACCTGCAAAGGGTGCCGAATGGGCATCTGGCCCAAATCACGTAATGTTAACGATCCTTAGCATCTGGCGTGCAACATGGGAGGACGTCGAATATGTGAGAGGAATTGTACAGGCTTAGACCGAAAACGGCTTGAACGTCTTTCTGGTGACAGCAGCCACTGACGTCGCCAATGTACAGCATGAGACGTCGAGCCAAATTGAGTGAACTGCCCTCTGCAGTGAATTGTTGCAGAAACAGGGTTTCTGCCATGCGAGACTTATAATTACGACATGATTTGCGATATTGTTGCGAGATAATAAATGATGGTAGTGTGGAAAGGAGATGGACGCTATAGATGAGAGGACTGGCATTGTTTTCTGAGGAATCATTTGACAGGGGAAGATGATGTTATTTCTTTGTATCATAATCAACAACTACCTGCTATTATGATAGACACAATAGCAATATGGGCCATAGAAATAATATATTCAATTTCGATTACATAACAGAGAAAAGATGCAGAAGAAAACAAGAGGTATCAATAAAAAAAATGCAAAACTAAGCAAAGTTCCTACCGTCCCCAGAAGGGCGAAGTAGCTATGACCTCCTTCAAGACTGGTTCTATGCAACAAACTGGATCCAATGGATCGTCCTGACGCTCAATATAGATCTCGGAAGTTCGGCCAAGATATTTCGCCGGCCCACGATAGCGCAAATCTGAATCTGCTTATTGGCCCGCGCCATTCGGGCTCTCCGCCCTCCGAGCGCCGAAGCAAAAGCATCCGACGGCCGTTATTTATCAATTGTTCCCCGCAGTCGTCTCAAGAAATTGCCAATTTGCCTGGGCTTTCAGGAAAGTCGGATGTTTCCCTGCTAATTGCCGCAATGGCGTCTTGGGGGACTTCTGCTCCTGTATTCAGGAGCTTTGCTCCCCGCCTGTCGAAAGAATTCTTTACCTGCCGGCAGTGCTTACAGAACCGGAGCTTTGCTACCAGGCCCCTCCAGAGGCGCATTACGTCCGTGCCATTATTTGCGAGGGGCAACGGCCGCATCAGTTCATTGCTCCCGGGTCTGAAGAAGAAGAATGGCTTTTTTACAAGCATAAAATCATTGTCGACGGCCACTGCGTCTGCAGAGCAGGCAGCCGGAAAAGCTAAAGCCAACTTCCCTGAGGTTAGCGATAAGGTTGTCGCATACTGGCTGCTGGGCAGTGCTGCCAGCGTCTTTGGCATTGTCGTTTTTGGCGGGTTGACGAGACTGACAGAATCTGGGTATGTTCTTCATGTTGGACAACCGGACGGCCAGGACTGACAGATCGCAGGCTCAGCATCACCGAATGGAAACCTGTCACCGGATCTATACCTCCCTTGAGCGACGAGGACTGGGAGTCGGAGTTTGCCAAGTACCGCGCGTCTCCTGAATTCCAGCTGCTGAATCCCCACATGAACCTCTCCGAATTCAAGTCTATTTACTATATGGAATGGATTCACCGTCTTTGGGGCAGATTTGTCGGACTGTCGTTTGTGATCCCGGCTGTCTACTTCGTCGCAAAGAGAAAGGTGTCGAAGCCGATGGCCTGGCGACTGGGAGGTATTGCCGGTTTGATTGGTTTCCAGGGCTTCATCGGATGGTGGATGGTGAAGTCGGGTCTGAAAGATGATCTCTTCGCGCCTGGCAGTCATCCGAGAGTCAGCCAATATCGCTTGACGGCACACCTGGCGGCAGCTTTTACTTGCTATGTTGCAATGCTGTGGAATGGTCTGGCGATCCTGAGATCTCACCGTCTTCTTAAGGACCCTGAGGCTGGAATTAAGCTCCTGGACTCTCTGCGGGATCCGAAACTCAAGATCTTCCGCAGGTCGGTCGCGGGTTTGGCCCTCCTGGTTTTCACTACGGCTATGTCTGGTGCTCTCGTTGCCGGTCTCGATGCGGGTCTTATCTACAACGAGTTCCCGTGGATGGGCAATGGTCTCACTCCTCCCAAGTCGGAATTGTTCGACGAGCGCTACTCCCGTCTCCCTGACAAGTCCGATCTCTGGTGGAGGAACATGTGCGAGAACCCATCGCTCGTCCAGCTTGACCATCGTATCATGGCTATGACCACCTTCTCCAGCGTCATGGCCCTTTGGGCCTACACCAAGGCGTCGCCCACGATGAAGCGTCTCCTACCTGCAGCGGCCAAGAAGGGAGTTCACGGAGTTGTCGCCTTTACGTTCGTGCAGGTCGCCCTTGGTATCTCGACACTGCTTTACCTTGTTCCTACGCATCTTGCCTCGACCCATCAGGCGGGAAGCTTATTCCTCCTGACCTGGGTGCTCGTTCTTGGCAGCAGGATCTGGCACCCATCGAGGACATACAAACTGCTGCAGATGGCAGCCAAGGCTCAGAACCAGCAGCTGTCGAGAGCAGCAGCGAACGCAGCGAGCAAGCTGTGAAGGCTATTCGTGATCTGTATTATTACAGCACTAAAATACTTGCATTTGAGTCCCTTTTCTCAAACACGATCCTATCATGTCTGTTGTATTGTACAAATCTCCGCTTCATGCTGTGTCATTGATAACATATGTCACTGGCTTAAGATCTATGTACAATTCCTAAGCCATGCCTTTTACGAATTCAACTCTTTATGTGTCAGTAGCCTACTATTCTTGTATATGGCGCTACGTTCTTTCTGCTTCTCTGTCCATGAAGGTCTTATTGTCTGCAGATGAATCTAAGAGCTAGCTGCAAGTGTGTCACCCATCATCGGATCAGAGCCTCCAAGCTCAGGTGTCAAGGTTTTCAATATGTAAAAGGAATTATCACATTTTTAATTAGTTGTTATAATACATGTATCAAGAAGAACGGGAAGCAAGCCGCTGACAGACCAGGTGGGAAGCTGAAATCCGAGGAAGGGGAAAATAGAGACTAACCGATGGTAGTGAAGGCATGGAGCCAACTCAGCAGTGCCTGATACCGAGAAAATCGCATCACTGTATGTCTGGACGAGAAGGACATTGCGAGGTGGAGGAAGGGAAGTAGGGGCTAATGGTTCATGGAGAAGGTAGGTGGAGCGCCATCAGTAACGCCAGATCCCGAGACTCTTCTGACGAGAAGGATATCTGCACCACCAGTGAAGCCTTATCACTGAGACTCTGGACCAGAACCGGGACGCCTGCGCGAGAACACTTGGGCGCTCGTGCCCAGATGGGTGGTCGGTGATTCATCATGGCCTCCTCCCATGGTTTCCAGGGGCGTTGTGGGTGTGGAGGGTTCCTTGTCCTGGAGAGGGGCCCTTTCTGTCGACAAGAAGAGTGGAGAACGTCTTCTATCCTCATCGACCTCCTGGTAGGCTTCCTCTGCAGCTTGCACCAGGTAGAACCATCGTCGTTCACTCTCCGTCTCAGGTGCCGTTAGCTGCTGTGATTCTCCCCGGTGGAACCTGTTGCTGGGTGTCGCGGTCTCAGAAGCTTGGGGAACATCTCTGACGCTCTCATCACCGTTGTCCGCAATGGACACAGTTGCGGCACCGTCGCCTGCATCTTCCTGCTCCTCGTCAATATCGGAGAGCTCAGCATAATTGCGTTTCTGTCGTGGCCTCAGCTCCCTCTGTCTTGAAATAAGAGACCACTCCTCCCAAGTGCTCTCAGCAGCCTCCTCGTATTCGTTATCATCGTCATCTTTGGTGAGGTCGATGGTCTTCCTCTTTTTCTGCCTCGTGTCCATGTCATCCTTCGCACCAGTTGCTACATCTTCACCTCCGTCTTTATCCTTGTTTGTCTTCTTGCTCGTCTCACCGCGCAGCTGATTGGGGTTGAACACCTCGCCCATAAATGGCCTCCGAGTACCATGGCGGCCATCTCCACCACGCGCATCCCAGCAAGGAGTACAGATCTGCCAGCCACAGTCGCAGCAACGGCGCAGGATCGCCTTGTTGTGTTGGTTACAAATGTCGCATTTTGCCGTGTGGATTTTGATCTCGACGAAATCCGTATGACGCGTTGGCCGAGACAGTGGTTGTCCCGGTTGAGCACCACCACCAACACTGCTACTACCAGCAGCAGCCCCTGCTGCCCGGGTTGGCAGTCCTGCCTGCGCCAGCGCATTCAAGGCCGCGGGAGTGAATCTCGAAGCCGCGGAGCGGGCTGGTGCGCGGAGGGATGATGGCTGGTTGGACGACAGGTTTGGCCTCGGCGGAGTCGTAAACCTGGATGAAGCCCGAGACCGTGCTCCAATAGTTCCAGCTCTTGAGCTCTGAGAGAGTGCCCGTGACGGAGTGCCTCTACCCCGTGGGGAAGGCCTGCTGGCACTTTGTGAATGTTGGCCTTGTGAAGGACTCGGAGAGCCACATTCTCCAGAACGGTTCAGGATGTTGTCTAGATGTGGGGAGCGGCTTGCAGGATTGTTTCTCGAGGGAGGCATCTTGTTTTGAGGTGTGATGATCTATCGAGGAAGATGATATTGACGCGTTATCAGGATTCACAAACTGCGCGAGGCCTATCTCAGAATGGGACAACTCCAGGGATGGGAATTCCTGAAGAAGGGCTTATCTCTACTGTGCAAAGCTCAATATCAACCAGGATTTGATATTGCAACTGCAATTCAAAGGCAGCCACCAATAAAGAGATTGAGAATGGGAGTGCAGAAGAATGACAATGTGATATCACTGTCCAACCATCAGACAAGACAGACAAGGCAGGATAGACAAGCAAGAGGAAAAGAAATAACCTGTGTGGGAGTGTGTAAGCTCACAGGGAACGTGTCCTCTTGTTTACCATAGAGGTGTGGCGTCTTGATGGTGTTCTGTTCTTGATGTTGACCTCACACAGAAAGACACAAACAGATGCTTGAGAGAGAGAACAAGAAACAGAAACAGAAATAGCAATCCAGCAGAGATGTCTCTATCTTATACTGGGACTGCTGGGACTCCTTCACTCTCTGGACATGAAGACTGGTAAGTTGAGTCAGTCAGAGAGAGCAACAGCCTATATTAACTGCCCAGTTGACAGGGTAATTCCCTCTGAGAAAGAAAAAACAACACCTTACCCAAATCAAATGAATGATGGAAGGGACCAGACTCCTACCTAGCCTGGCAAATCAGTGTTCATTTTCACCGGTGTTCGCCTGCAATGTATGACTCCCACCCACTATAGAAGGGTATACTGTGCGGAGTTTCGCGTTAGCTGTGCTGTAGATGGATGGTATGTACCACATCCATCTCTCTCTATACAGGCAGAAGAGGTGTGAAAGAATGGGGACAGGGTGTTTCCGTTCACTTGTGCTGTGATGGGATGTGGTGACATGACCCATCCTATTTGTCCTACAAGATACCACCCATAATAATGAAGGCACTCACTCGCCAAAGAGGAATGTTGTGCTTTTTTTGTGTTTGTTTTGTCTGGTGCTTATCCTAATCAATTCTATTCTACTCATTCATACAACTGGGAGTACAGTACAACTGGGAAGGTAAAATTCCATCAATTCATCACGCCAAGAGAAGAGAAGAGAAGAGAGGCGACTTCAACCCCTGTATATATACTATAGACTGCAGTATAGAGACCTTTCTCTTTTCCCTTCTCTTCTCTTTTTCCCCGGTGATTCTGATTTAGAAAGGTTCATAACAAATGTCAGCTCTATATAGTGAGTGCTACAAAACTAGTCCAAGACCTCTATAGATCCAGCTTAACTAGATAATATCCTATCCGGCTTGTGTGTAGCCGGCCATGGATGGTGCCGTGTAGCAGTCAATTTTCCTATCGCTGTACATATATATACATACAATCGATTTACATGACGGGTCTATGTATCTATTTCTTTACATTATTATTTTTTTCATCTCCACGTTCACAGTCTATTGTTGTTCTTTTTTCTGGGTTACTTATGTGTGGATGTATCAAGACTCCTATATCTACAAGAGGTAAGAAAGGGGGGAAAAACAATGGTAACATAGTAACCCGTTAACGATGATCCTGGTGTCTATCTGCCTAACTAACCTAGAGTAAATAATGGTTGTTGAATTCCAGCTTTCTTTCTTTTCAACCATGCATTTGCTCTCGAAACCCAACCTTTTGCAACAGTAAAGTAAAGCCCATACATACATCTTTACATGCACCGTTCATTTTTTTTGTCATGGATCATAGTCGACATATCGACATGAGTATCAGATCAGATCAGCATCGTAGATCAGTCAGTTTTTCATTGATTTATTTGTGGGCTAGATCGTTTTATTCAAGTCAGTAACGGTTCATGATGACAGACAGAACGCAGTAGGGTGAACTTACGGATTCCCTCCACTGGCTTCGGCTCGATGCCAACCACCTCCGCGGCCGTCGGCTTCTCCTCCTTCTCGTGCGCCGTCTTATCCTCCTTCATGAACGGGAAGGCCAGGACCTCCTTGATGGAGTAGTTGTCCGTCAGGAACATGACCAGACGGTCGATGCCCATACCCCATCCACCGGTGGGCGGCAGACCGTACTCCAAGCTGGTGCAGAAGTTCTCGTCGATGAGCTGGGCCTCGTCGTCGCCCTGGGCCTTCTGGCGGGCCTGCTCCTCGAAGCGGAGGCGCTGGTCGAAGGGGTCGTTGAGCTCGGTGTACGCGTTGACGATCTCCTTCTTGCACACAAAGGCCTCGAAGCGCTCGCAGAGACCCGGGTACTTGCGGTGGTACTTGGCCAGCGGGGACATCATCTGCGGGTGGCCCGTGATGAAGGTCGGGTTGATGCACGTCTCCTCGATGAATTCGCCGACGAGTTTGTCCAGCATGCGGGCGTTGGTCACGGGTGGCGGGCACTCGATGTTGTGCTTCGCCAGGAGCTTCTTGAGGAACTCGTGCGTCTCCTCCGTGTGGAGCTGGTCGCCCGGCGGGAACTTCTCGCCCGTGGCCTCCTCGAGGGCCGGGATCATCTCGACCCGGCGCCAGGGCGCCTTCCAGTTGATGGTGTACACCTCGCCGGTCTGGGTGTGGAAGGTCGTCTCGTAGCCGCCGGTGACGTGCTTGACCAGACCGGAGATGAGCTCCTCAGTCAGGTTCATGACGTCGTAGACGTCCGCGTAGGCCCAGTAGAACTCGCAGGTGGTGAACTCCGGGTTGTGGGTGAGGTCGATGCCCTCGTTGCGGAACTGGCGGCCCAGCTCGTACACGCGCTCCAGACCGCCGACGATGAGCATCTTGAGGTACAGCTCGGGCGCGACACGCATGTACAGGTCCATGTCGAGCTCGTTGTGGTGCGTGATGAACGGCTTGGCCGTCGCACCGCCGGGGATGGCGTTCATCATGGGCGTCTCGACCTCGATGAAGTCGCGGCTGTCGAAGAAGCGGCGAATGTAGCTGACGATCTTGTGGCGTGTGATGAAGACGTTGCGCGACTTGTCGTTCATGATCAGGTCGAGGTAGCGCTGGCGGTAGCGCTGCTCCTGGTCACGCAGACCGTAGTGCTCCGAGGGGATGGCGTGCAGGCATGGCGCCAGAAGGATAACCTCCCTGGCGAAGATGGAGAGCTCTCCCTCCGCTCGGTTCTTGGGGTTGCTGCGACCTGGGAAACCGACGATACCGATGATATCTCCTCTCCGCAGGTGCTCGTGCTGGGCCTCGAAGGGCACGTCACCCGTGGCGTTCTGGGCCTGGCAGACAACCTGGACCTTGACCCCCTCCGCGCGGATGTCGTAGAATATCAACTTCGGACCCGAAGCGCGCTTGGTGTATATCCGTCCCGCGATGCGCACAGTCACGTCGGGCTTCTGCTCGCCCTTGGCGAGGCCCTCGTAGTCCTTGAGGTATTGCCGGAGGTCATCGGTGACCTGGAACTTGTGAGGGTAAGGGTCTGGGTTCTTGGTCTCGCGCAGCTTGTTGATACGAGCACTGCGGATCTCGAAGTATTGCTATAGTTCGCAAGAAAGTTAGCTTCTATGCAATCGAACTCGAACAAGCGACGAGCGTAAAGTGAAGGTGAGAAAAACTCACATTAGGAGTCAGGTTGCTCTCCTCCTCCTCTGCAGAAACCTTCTTCTCAGGCTTCGGGGGCGCGGCAGCCTCCTTCTCCTTCTTCTTGGCCTCCTTCTCTCTCAGCTTCTGACGTCTCTTGAATTCGCTCTTGGAGACCTTTTCGCCGGTGACCTCGTCCAGGACGAGGTTCGCCATGGAGGCCTCAGCCTCCTTGACTCCTGAATCCGCCATGGTGGATAGTAGCCTGTCTTGGAAAATTACAGCTGGTACCAGAGCGGTTCAAGGTAGAGAAGAAAGGGCAGAATGGGGAGGGGTCGTGAGGCGGGGTGCAGGTTGTTTCTTGAAGTTTTTGGCCGTGAGTCAAAGCAGCCTATGGGAGCTGCGGCAAGAAAAGTCTGGGGCGGCGCGTTCCGTTCCCCGGCAGAGGCGACAAAATACAATTTACGTCTTCATCCTACAAAATTAATGCTGCTGGTATCTACTATTTCAGTATACCTTGACATCTTGGTATTAGTGGAAAACAATTTCATATTCCTCTCTTTCATCTGATGGTGTGCTCTGCATTAGGGCTTAGGGCATAGGGTAGCGAATGAGGGGCTGCCCCGCCTTGCCATTTCGCCTCGCCAAGACAGTCCTCCACATGGCTTTGTAAAGCTTCAGGCAAATGTACACGGTAGACATCGTTCCCCTCTTCTCTGACTGTTCAGATCTCTTCGAAAGCGAGCGAGAAAGTTCAGATGGCGATACAACATGTATCTCCCTTCAAATCTAATGAGGCAGTAATAAAACAATACAGAAACTAGGAGCGCAGTGGCAAAACCGTACGCTCTTCAACAATCTGCACACACACTGTCTGTTCCTGGCATGAGAAATTATTCTCACAGGTGTCTCCACATACTGCAGTCCCGGGAACTCAAGACGGAAAGTCGATGCCAGCCCAAGCACACAAGGTTTGTCAAACCTCGTCCCGAGGCTGGGATCTCAAGCGACACGAAAAGGGGATTTGGTGTCTCTCAGATCTTCATCTTCCTTTTTGGCAGATGATCGCAACCATTCCTGAGCCTTGGTCAGCTTCTGTCTCTCCTTGACCAGGTACTGGCGGCGTCGCTGGCGTTCTGGGTCCTCGGCCACCAGTTCCATGCAGCGCTCCAAGGCTAAGAGTCCCTAGTTGTCAGCAACAGAGGAATCTCCGTATGGTGGGATGTAGACTGTACCACTATCTTTGAAGATCCCCAGTTCCTGCTCGATGATCTGAACAAGCTCCTCACGGCACTTGGTGAACAACTTTGTATGTACGCTCTGACAGATGGAATCAACGAAACGGGAGCTGGCAACCGAATAGTACCCTCGGACAGTCTAGTGATTGTTAAGACAAAAAGTCTAGTAGCAAAAGTGCAGTCGGGACAACTCACAGCCATCATTTTGAGCTCCTGGGCAAACTTGTCGGGACCCAGGTCTGCATCAGTGATTTTCTTGAACTCCGCTTCCCGCCTCGGATCACCGCGGGGGAACTTTGCATCCAAGTAACAGTGAGCCCTTGCATTTCGGCGTTGGGTGCTAAGAAACCGAAATGCTTCCTTCCCCTCTAGTTCCAAAAACGACGTTGCCGTCGTGAATGGCTTGTTGTGTTCGATGTTGTAGATCTCGAGGGCATGGCGATGATGTTCCCTCTGAAGAGTCTCAAGATACTTGTCAATGATTCTTTTGAGCTCTCCGTAAAGAGGCGTCTGATAGTACTGAGAGAAGATATAGTGGAGCTGCTCCATCAGCATATCCTTCACGAGCTTATGGCTGACAAATAGGAAAATGCCCATAGGTTGCTTCCAATGCTTGACACTGATCTGATTCATGATCTCAATCGCTTTGGGGTCCGTTTGATCGGGAAGCCCAGCGCGGTACGAATCCTCATTAATGTCTCTGATTTCTTCCCATGTGAAGACTTTAGCGGGCACTGAATGTAAATATTAGCATCCAGCCCCTCCCGCTGAGATGTGCTCGCGTACCTTTGAACTGATCAAAATGGGTTGTCGCATATTCAGTTGGCCTTGGAATTTGCTTTACCTTGGTGTCGGGTGAAAGTCGGTCTCCCGGCGTCTTACGCTTCATTGAACGCCGAAGAGAGGTCATTTCGCAGTCAGAGTCTCCGCCGTCAGATGGACCAGGCTGAAGCGTAAAGGACTCCACGTCGGCCACAAGTTTGACAGCTGGACGTGTGTAGTCGAGAGACCGCTTAAAGTCCTGTGCAATACGGCTCCAGATCTTTTGCAGCGGATACTTTGATGAACCTCCATCTATATGAGCCCGCACCTGTTCCTTAAACTTGTTGAGCATGCCGCATAGAATGTACAGAATATTCGCCGACGGTGGGTCAGGCATTGTTTGAAGTTCGGCGTCGATTCGTTCGGCTTTCTCGTCGATTTGCTGAATAACCTGAGGGAGGCATCCTTGAATCAGATCGAGAAGGAGACCTGACAATGCCGTCTGAAGTTTTCTTGTCCCAAATCTCTCCTGGTAAGGCGCAAAGACTGTGCTCCATGGGTGCGAAGCAAAGAACAGGGTCTCTTCCTCACGGGCTTGAGAGTGCTCAACTCCAGGGTCTGGATTATTTCTCACGACATAGTACCCGTGACCAAGCGAGAACTTGTGACCTCCAAGGATATCAATCCATTGATCATGGGACTCGCCGACCTGCACACGATCAGGCTTTGTCAGGACTCCAAGGGTCCTGGACTTGGCGCCTGGCACGTCTCTTACGATCCTTGCAGCGCTGGAGTTTGTCGCGTCATCTGTCATTGGCAGGGTGAGAAGAATGATACAATTATCCCGTGAAATGTACTCCTTGACGAGATTCTCGACGAGCGTAACAAGGTATCGCTCCTCATCAAATTCCGTTTGACTGATGACACCAGGAAGATCGTAAAAAGATAAGTTTGGGAAGTTGGGTGCCGATATGTCCAGCCGGACGACGTTTGGCGAGAATTTGACCTGGTAGTAATTCGCGTCGACCTCTGACGCTTGACCGGGGATGTAGTCTGTAGACGGTCGCCCAGGATTGAGGATTGCAAGCTGAGCCCATTTCAAAGCTTCTGGGACTTTCTTCCTGTCGGTCAATACAGCAAACACCTCCTCTTCCTCATCTTGCTCGATCCAAGGGCCAAGTGGCTGTGACTTTTTTGGAAGCTTCGTGATCCTCCTGGAGCCATCATACATGTACTTCCTGGAGAGAAGAATGCGGCAGGTCCATGGCTTTGTGGGGTCGCTTTCCGACAGGTTGATTTCCATGGGACAGCGCGTACAGGTGCCAGAGCTTCTCGGGACCTTGATCTCACTCATGCCTTCAATGAGAGAACTCTTACCGGTACTCTGGTCTCCGACGACGCAGATCTTCGGGAGCGTGATCTTGCTGTCCTCGATCCCGAGGTGGCGCAGATCCTGGATCTTTCTCACCAGCGTCCTCATATCATGGGATATGAGATTGATGGAGTCGGTGACGCCGGTTTGGCTCTGTTCAGATTCTCTGGAAACTGCACCATGGCCCTGCTGACCTGCAGAACTGATGTTCGAACCGGTATTCTGCATTGTACCTAGAATGAATCAGTCACCAGGTATCAAAGAGACATGAGAATTCCGTAGCTTACCTGGAGATGTCAAGCTACCTTTCTCAGACGAGAACCTGACCTCTGGAGTCGGTGACCTCTGCGGTTGGAGCATGACAGAGAGCATCAAATTTGTAGTTAGACAAGTTTGGAAGTTAACGACAGGTTCTAACACAATAGAACTCAGAAGAAGATGTTGTGGAGTGAAGGACGAGGTCTCTCAACTCGACTAACACAATGGACTCCAAGACGAACACATGGGGATGGGATGGAGGAGTCTGGGAGTGGTTCCACACGAAGATGGAAACCAGGGAGTCTTCAAAGGGAAGAGAGGAAAAAAGGATGAGAGATGAAGTAAATGATAATAAATCACGAAGGAGCGTTGAGCTGATCAGATGTGGGATCAGCTCAGTCGAGGCAGCTGGAGAAAAGAGACAAAGGGGAACGAAGAACAAAGAATACTTATAGACCCAACTCAGGATTGTAGGTCTGGAGCTGTGAATGCTGTGGAAAAGCCCTCTGGCCATCATTGCGAAGCAAGCACAACAGCGTGTAGGGAGCCCGCCAGATAAGGTGAGAGATGTACAGCACTCTGTGTACAATCTCTCAGAGCTAACAGCAACATGGGGGTGCTCTCCCACCACAGAGCAGGTGTCTATTACCCAATTGGAGATGGTATTAAAATCTATTCCCCATGTCTGTTTCTCTGCATGAAGAATAGTGTACTTGTCATCCGAAGCAGTCTCCAGCTTGTGTGAGACATTATAAATGAATGTAGGAAGTGACCATGAGAGACTCCATATTAAGCTGCTGGACAGACAGAATGCCAGCCACAATGTTTACACAATTGCGAGTATAAGCATTTCCTGTTAAGATTCCTCATGGTTGAGACCACAGGTGATGGCTCTGAGAGAGGCTGTCAGTGAAAGACAGGTGTCGTGCCTCCAGTGGGAGTTATGCACCAAAATAAATTGAGTGCAAGATCAGAATTGTATTAAAATGTCAAGGGAGAGTTCCTCTGTTAAACGCAATCAGGGACACTGCACCTTACTGCAGGTGTTGAAGCGAGCAGGTTGAGTTGCTGAATATCGGAAAGATGCCCAGCCACCCCGACGCCCACGGGAGGCTGCGCCAGGAACCACGGGCGCGTTGCGGAGGCCAAGCTGTGGCTGCGTGGCGCTCTGCTGCCCCTGCGCATCGTCCATCCTCTCCCCCAGGCATTCTCTCCAACCTGCCAAGGGGTGCCTGAACGCCTCAGTCCTGAAGGAACACACGGAATTTCAACCATCCCAGTTGCGTCCACCCACATTGTCCCCATGCTCCAAGTGCCCATCAGAGAACACGCCGCCATGACCTCAACCAAGGCCGTGATCTTGGTATGATTGCCTCTGCTCCGCGCATCTGTGCTTTTTACTGACAAGGAGCGTCCCTCTAGGTTGGTGGCCCGTCCAGAGGCACGCGCTTCAGGCCCTTGTCGCTTGACGTCCCCAAGGTCTGTATCTCCGCCCATGTGTTTGGTTCAACACCCCGTTCCTGTTCGGACAGCTAGCTGACGGGAAGTATCCTGTCGCATATAGCCCCTGTTCGAAGTCGCCGGTCACCCCATCATCTACCACTGCCTCAAGGCCCTTGCCAATGTCCCCGGCCTCCGCGAGGTCATCCTGATCGGCTACTACGATGAGTCCGTCTTCCGCGACTTCATCAAGGACTCCGCCAAGGAGTTCCCCCAGTTCCGCATCCTGTACCTGCGCGAGTACACGGCGCTGGGCACCGCCGGTGGACTGTATCACTTCCGCGACGCCATCCTCAAGGGCCGGCCCGAGAGGTTCTTCGTCCTCAACGCCGACGTCTGCTGCTCGTTCCCGCTGCTCGATATGCTGAAGCTGTTCGAGGAGAAGGACGCCGAGGCGGTCATCCTGGGCACGAGGGTCAGCAATGAGGCCGCAACCAACTTCGGCTGCATCGTGTCCGACTCGCACACCAAGCGCGTCCTGCACTACGTCGAGAAGCCCGAGTCGCACATCTCCAACCTGATCAACTGCGGCGTCTACCTGTTCGCGACCGAGTGCATCTTCCCCTCCATCCGCAGCGCCATCAAGCGCCGCACCACCCGCCCCCGCCTCGTCTCGTACCCCTCGTCCGAGAACCTCGAATCCTTCGTCGCGACGACGGCTGCCGCCGCGGCTGCCACTGCAGACGACGAGGAGTCGGAGCGCAGCGAGGTCCTCCGCCTGGAGCAGGACATCCTCTCCGACCTGGCCGACAGCAACCGCTTCTTCGTGCACGAGACCAAGGACTTCTGGCGGCAGATCAAGACGGCCGGATCCGCCGTGCCTGCCAACGCGCTGTACCTCCAAAAGGCCTTCCAGGCCGGATCGGACGAGCTCGCCCCTCCCTCCGCCAACATCGTTCCCCCAGTCTTCATCCACCCCACCGCGACGGTCGACCCGACGGCCAAGCTGGGGCCCAACGTCTCCATCGGCCCCCGGGCGGTCATCGGCGCCGGAGCACGCGTCAAGGACGCCATTGTGCTCGAGGACGCCGAGATCAAGCACGACGCGTGCGTGCTGCACGCGATCATCGGGTGGAGTAGCCGTGTGGGCGCGTGGGCGCGGGTCGAGGGCACGCCGACGCCGCTCAACAGTCACTCGACGACCATCGTCAAGAACGGGGTCAAGGTGCAGAGCATCACGATCCTGGGCAAGGAGTGCGTCGTGGGCGACGAGGTGCGCGTGCAGAACTGCGTCTGCCTGCCGTACAAAGAGCTGAAGAGGGTATGTTTGTCAACGGTACACATGTACACATATATTGTGATACTAACGTATGTTCTTTTTCTAGGACGTCGCCAACGAAGTCATCATGTGAGACGGATGTATCTGTCGTACAGTACATTGCTGGAATACCATCCATATACCATACCATATCATATCATATCATTAAAATTAATATACCGGTCATACATCCTATCCATTCGTCTATTTATTTATTCGTCCATCTTAATGCAGCTAGCAAGTGCATTGCTGCGCTAAGTAACTTTACGCTCATCCTATCCTCTCAATCTATGTAGGAGAGGTACATACATTTCGGATAGATGCAGACCAGTTAGGTAGTTTTGGGTCCTCAAGCGGTCGGGGTGCGGTGCTCGCGCAGAGGTACCACTCGTCGATATGTACTGTACAGTACATGTACAGCAGCACCTGGCACGTCCTTCAGATCCGGCTCCAGGTCCGGGTCCGGGAGGTCCTTGGCGGGCTCTCGACGTAGCCAGCGTAGCTCACTCCTCGTTCTGAAAACCTCTTCTCTACGTTGTCCGTCCCCGTGAGAAACAAAGCTGTCGACCCTGGCAGCTGCGGAAACCGCTCGAACGTGTCCTGCACTTGATATTTACTGATATCTATACGGACCAGAGGAGACGGAAACGCGAGATGTCAGTGTCAGGGAGCTGACATTATGGACAAAATAGGCATTCTGGGCTCCCCGGCCACTACTGTTTCTGCGGGGTTTCAAGACGGACGGGAGGGGCCCGGAGATCCCGAGCTGGAGGCCAAGCTCGGATCAGCTGAGAATTGCCGGAAGAGAGGTGTCCAATGATTTGTGACTGTGAAAATCAGATAAAACGACCTCGAACAGCAGAGACGAGCTCAACATGTGGGATGATCCTTTTGCCAGCCGCAACTTGAGAACTGGTCCGGGCTGGTTGCGGTCTCAGGCTGGAGCGGGCGGTGCGCTGGGCCTGTTCTTTCTTTAGAGCTCTCCCCCACCACCGTCGCTGCGCCGCGTCAACCGTCGCAGGTCGGCTGGGGGTAGGAGTATCGTATCAGGAAAAAAAAAGGAAAAAAAGACGAGAATGGTCGAATCCTGCCAGAATGAAACAATTGCTCCTGTAGAAGTGTGAGTAGATAGAAAAGAAATCAGCAGCACTGCGCACTCAAGGCCCATCAGAGCAGCACGCGGAGGGGACGAACAAGCGGAGATGCGCGCGTGGCTGGTGGTGGCTTGGGCGGCCGATCCGCACGTTGCGACGCCCGCCGCATGAACACGACGCATGTCTCAAACCCTCGCTCCATCTCATCTCTCTCTTTTTTTTTCTGCTTTTTATTCTCTCTTTTTCGTCTTCCAAACTATCGTCGACCTCTGCTCTATCCTCGAATCATCCGTCCCTCGCCCCGAGGGACTTCCTGCCGCCACTCCTCCACATACACATCGGGCCGTGAGCTGGTAAAAGCATATTGCGTCACCACTTCGACGGTTACGGAAGGTCGTCAACAACCGCACCAACAGCCGCCAGTATGAGGTTTAGGAGCGCGAAAAAGCCTTCTGCCTACCCGCCCGGGGCATTCCGTGCCATCAGGGCATCCGCCCTGATCTCGTCCGTCATTGTCGCTTCCATCATGCTCTACTTCATGTACCACCTGCGGCATGACGGGTTCAAGCTGCCGTGGACGTTCCTTGTGGTCAGTACTGGAGATACATCTCAAATCGTCCAAGTATTTCCGTCTAACGCAATTAGTCCTCTAGCTGACAGCAACCTCCCTCCTCACCCTCGTCAACTTCGTCTTCACTTCCCTCATTTCCTGCTGCAACCACGGCATGCCGCCCCTCCTCTCCCTCATCTTCAACTCGCTCCTCTTCCTCCTGTGGACCGTGTCGTTGGGTCTTCTCGGCTGGAGCATGTCCGGCACCCTCATGACCTCCTGCAACACGGCCACCTGGGGCACCTCGACCGGCGTCATGGTCTGCCGCATCTACAAGGTCCTCTTCACCTTCACCGTGCTCGCGTTCGTCCTGCACCTCGCGGCCATCGTCCTCGACGTCATCGCCCGCCGCCGCCAGCGGTCCCTCGGTGACTACGACGCCATGTACTCGGACGCCATGCTCGGGGACATGAAGCTCGCCGACCAGCGCGGCAGCATGGCTTCCAGCACCAACATGAACGACCCGGCGACGGACGCGTACAACGCCTTCGGCACCACGCGGCCCCAGCCCAAGATCGATCCGGTCCCGCCGCCCTCCTACATGGGGCGTTACCACGACGGCGAGGCGCATGACTACTACGAGACGGCGCCCACGCGCGGTGGCCGGGGCGGCGGCAGTGTCTGGTCGGACAGCCAGACCGGTACGGGGTACTCCGGGACCACGCTGAGGATGGACAATTTCACCACATACAGCCATCCCCCGGAGCAGACGCGGTATGACCCGGCGGACTATCGATATTGATGTCTCTCGTCTCTTGTTTCCGCTCTCTTCGATCTTTTGATATCATGCCCATTCCCGCTCTCGTTGATGAACTCGAGTTTTCAGGGAATGTGGACGGATATCTCATGACATTGATCTTATGCATGCACGGTGGTTGAATATCTCGATCCAGGACGTCTTCTATCTCACATCTGTTTCTTCTCGTCTAATCGGAATGGCGCTGGTCTCTGTTATGTATCCCGTTGCATATTAGGTCAGGGTTATGGAATGCCTTCGAAAGCAAAAGTCTGCACAATATGGGCGTTTGATCTTTTTATAGTTGTTCTCGATGACTTAGATACACAATGGGCACGGGTCGGATCGCAGTGTAGCCGGTCGATAGTTGATACCTAGCTAGCTTAATGAATCGATGCGAGAACGAGAGAGTATCCATGGGTACTTTTTCATTCCTACCTCAAACGCATTTCACAGAGAAGAAAAGGTACAGTGCATCAAAATAACAGCAGTAATAACAGCGTCAGACGGTGGACAGCGCCACATCGACCTCCAAGGAAACTCGCAAGTGGAGACGTCTTCCCGACTGGGAAGTGCAGAACCACGGATGCGCGTCCAGATGGCTGCCTCCGCAATCTTATCGCCAACCGCACCCCGCGATAAGAATCTTCTGCGAAAAGTTCGAGACACCTGCGCAGCAATTGCAACCACACCCCTCTCCGTGAAGAGCATTACAGACGCGACGTATAACCGGAGGAGTTGTACATACTGTTGAGTTCGAACTTCATTTTACTTTCTCTAGTCCGGTCCAGGATTCTCGTTCGGTTCCTGAAGCCTGAACAAGGAACGACGTGACGGACAGCTTCAATCAAGATGGTCTCTTACGAGAGTACGTACAATAACACCTATCTACTCCCTATACATATCCTCGTCTCTCCCAGTGTCTCTCTCTGCTCCATTGGTTAGTATCTACTCACTAACGTCTCAACACCACGCTACACAGTCGAACACAACACCACCTCCGAGCAACAACAGCAGCAGCAACAGCAGACCACCCGCCCCCGCCGCCCCGACCTCTCCACCTTCTTCGCGACACTCTCCGAGATTTCACCCCGCCCCGCCGAGTCACGGACGCGCGCGCACGCCGTCCCCGTCCCCGCCGACGTGAGCGCCGCGTTCCGCTCGCTGGCCGAGGCGTTTGAGGTGATGCGGCGGGATCTGGAGATCGGCGGTGGCCAGCAACGCGAAGGGCAGGGTGAAGGACAGGACCTGCTGTCGCAGATGATCGCGTCGCTGCTGCGCGAGGCGGAGACCCCGCCGCGCGAAGTCGAGGGCGTGAGTGAGGCGTTTTGTGACGGTAAGTCCATCATCCGTCTATCCATCCATCCCTGTCCCCATGGACTACCTACTTAGTTAGACCAACAACTAACGATCGATTCTAATCGTGACGAGCGCAGCCCTCGACCGCATCCCCCGCGACAAGCTCCAGCCCACCCAGACCTGCCCCATCTGCAACACCCCCTTCCTCGAGGACCCCTACCCGCTCGTCGTTCGCCTGCCCTGCCACCCCGCGCACCTGTTCGACCTCGAGTGCGTGCGCCCCTGGCTGCGCCTGCGCGGCACGTGTCCCCTCGACCGCGTGGACTTTGGCAAGAAGGAGCGCGAGAAGGAGGCGGAGCGGAGGAGGCAGATGGAGAGAAGATTGGCTGGAGAGAATGCGGATGAGGAGGAGGATTGGGATGGGTTGTATGCATAGTGACCATCGTCGTCGTCGTCATGAGAGTGGGGTGATGATGGTAAGAATTAAATAATATCATGATGATGGTGATGATAAATCAAATGTCGAAGTTGGTGATTAGGGGGGTTTCGTTTGAGAGGTCGGAGTCAGTTGGACTTTTTCTATCGGATTCTCTTCTCCCGGACTGGAGTTTTGGGATTTTTGCATCTCATCTTATAATATATCATCATCAGGCTGGCTGGCGGCGAGAGCGTTGATTTATATCTATAACCATCAGATCTGGTAGCGGCTGGTAAAGCGAAAAGCATTATTTTGATTATCTATCTCCCTTGCTCTATCCTGACTACCTATTCATACCCGTACACGATATATACAAGTTCTATGCCTCGTAAAGTCGTGAATAACAATATGCATACCAAAGGTAGAAATGAACCATTCATCCAGGTAACAAGTATGGCTACTGCCCCTTTGACGTGCCAGACTTTGTTTCCTTGGTCTCTTTCGTCTCCTTCGTCTCCTTCGCCTCCTTTCCTTCCTTGTCTTCCTTGGGCCTGATGCTCAGCTTCCCAGTCTGGTCCAGAACGGCCTCGAGGCCGCTCCTCTCCAATATGCCGGACTCGTCCTTGACGACCTCCCGGGCCTCCAGCTCCTCGACGATCTTCTGGTTCTCCCTGTTCCCCTCCAGCAGGAACTTGAGGCACATGACGGCGTGCTCCTTGATGTACGGGTTGTGCGCGTCGAAGCTCGTGCACGCGAGGATCGCCTCCACGCCGCCGTACTTCCGGATCTGGTCCTGCACCTCCGGGCACTTCCACACCAGGGACGACAGGACAAGAACCACCAGCTTCTTGAGGTTTCGCCACTCGAACTCCGACGGGTCTTCGGTGATGGGCGGCGACTCGGCGCCCGAGCCAGCGCTGGCGGTGGTACCGGCGTCAGCCGGGTCGGGATCGCTGGGGTCGTAGGGACGTTCGACCGCGACCGGAGCGGGGGTGGTAGTAGTAGTAGACGTGGTGGTGGTGGTGGTGGTCTGCTGCGTCTCCTTGGGCGTAGTGTTGTTGCGGGATGCGGATCCCACAGCCAGCGAATTCAAGCTGCCCTTGGGGATGCTCGCTTCGAGCTCCTTGAGCAGGGTGACCAGGTCGTAGACGATCTCCCACTTCACCAGGAGATTCTTCCAGTCGTTGTTCTCCGTGAGAACGGCGAAGAACTCGAGAAACTGGTAGACGCCTTCATAGACCCTCTCCATGTCCCACAGGTTGAGAGGGAAGTCCTCCGGGAGAGCGCGGCCAGCGCGGATCTGCCCCTGGAGATAGATCAGAGCACAGGTTTCGGGGATGATATTCCCACGGAAGATGGTGAATATATACCGCACCGTTAGGACGTCGGCGCGCGAGAGTGGAACAGGAGTTTTATTAGCGGTGTTGGACTGTCCTGAGCCGGTGACAGATGCTGGAGAATACTTGGCCCTAAAAATATGGGTGAGAATCTTGATGACGACGGCCTGTGCCGGAGAAATGATGTCCTTCGGCTGGCCAAAGTCGGAGTAGGCGTGAGACATGAGGCCATTCTTAAGTACAGCGTCCATGATCTGGACCATCATCTTGAAGTAAAACTCGTCATCGGGCAGGTCCCAGGCAGCAATGAAGATCAAGAGCTCTCGAAGAAGGTTGCGTCCAGTCTCCTGGTTTAACAGGATATGACACCGAACTGCCTGCATGTTCCTGCCGTTTGCTCTCTCTCCTCCCTTGAGCCCAAAGCTGTCGACTATGCCGGCCTGAATGATCATCGGAAGTGCTTCGATCTCCGCAGGACCCAACACCAGAGGGATGTCTGTCAACAAGCCACGCTGTTGATCGCCCGGTCGACCCCTGTAATCGTCGTCGTCGTCCTCGTCGTCCTCTTCCTCCTCCACCATACTACCCTCTGCGACAGCCTCGAGGCTACGCGAATCATCTTCCCCTGCCGTTCCACCGTCTCCATCGTAATGTTGCTCGCCTTCACCCATAACCGCAGATGTGTCCTGCAACCTTGCCATGAGCTCATCCTTCGCTTCCTGAAGGGTTTCTGCAGCCGACTGGGCCGAGCGAGGCAGGCTAGTGTCTTCTTCCGTTACCGGAGCATCACCTGCCGCGAGAGCACTATATTCCTCGAGATCGGGAAGGTCAGTCCAACATATGCGGGGAAAGCCCGCCGTGGCACTGCGGTCTATACAAATTATACGCTTCTTCCGGGGCTCCTCGTCTTCCGGAAGAGCAGGAGGCAACTCCTGCGCTCTTTCTTTGAGATCTGACCACCCATCCACTTTAGCGCCAAGGATGGCAGTAAGGGCAGCACGAATCTCCTTCACCTGTTCCGGGTCCTTGCCCATTTCTTGTATTTCCATCAGATCCCGTCCGAGAATCTTCTCCATATGATCCTTAATGTTGGCGAGGAGCAGCATGGCGGCCTCCTCTTTAATGGTGGCGGGTTCTCTTGGGAAGTTGGAAATCGTCTCCAGCAAGAGATCCTCTGCTGTCTGATCATAGAGAGCCCTGATGGGAGGATTGACTATCCTCTCACCAGTCTGCACGATGGGCGCAACACCCTGCTGCGGGCCGCTCGAAGGATCAAAAGGCTCCTTGGGTATGATGACTTTGGAATCGGTAGTTGAATGGTATCCGAACAGATCCAGCCAGAGAACGAGCTTTCGCTGCTCATTATGCATGATAAAATTGTGGAGAAACTGGAGGCAAGTTATCAATAGGCGCTTGTAGAGGTTGACCACTTTCTGCCACCGTTCCTCATTCCTGGCATTTGTTTCCCCATCAAAGCCTCTCGCCGTGACTCTCACACAGGTATCAATCAGCGCCAAGATCCGCTGGTCGAACCCCTTCTCCGCAGCCAAATTTTGTGCCCTCCTTGTAGTTGCGAGCAGGTTACGTGCTATCGTACACAGGTCGTTCAGCCGTTCGATATCCTTGACAAGGGAAAAGTAGTTGTAGGCGATGAGGTTGGAGGATGAGTGGTCGTAGTTCGCAGACGGAGGACTTTTCCACGCAAAAGATTGAGACTCCAGGACCGGGATAGCCTTTGTCAACACGTCGGTAAGGCCTTGCCAAATGTCCGGCGACATGCCGAGATTTTGTCTATATAGAAGTCAGTACAAGCTGGAGCACGGACAACGCGGAACATCGGAGCTCGAAGATACATACCTGACCTCAGGCTCCTGGTGAGTTTTGTACAGTATCTGCTTTCCAGCAGAGAGCATATGCTCCAGCCGTTTGTCGTCAATCATCCCACGAGTCTCATAGTGGCTCAAGGTCCCCGCCAAGATCACCTTCAGCAGCAGTTCCGCCGGCGTACACTTGGGCCTCGCCTCTGCTGGAGGATTCTCTGCCATCTTGGTGGCGAGCGCTGTGGCTGGCGGAACTGGCGAAAATTATGCAGCTGTCGAGAAGGTGAGGACCCCAAAATATATACTGTCGGGTCGGTCTTTTGAAAGGCGAGAAGTGCGGCGGCTTTTTGGTGCTGGATTTTTTCCGGCGCCGAAGGGGGGTTCCGGCTGTTGCGATTGGTTCCGCTCTTTTTGTATGTTTACGAGGGGCGATTTTCGGTAGTCCAACCCGGTTGAACAAGTTTGCAGTTGCAGAGAATTAACTTGAAGTTCCAAAGTATTAGAAATGTCACTTCTTCCGCTTATTATTCCAAATCTGAATGAATCCGTTATCTTACAGGTAGCCTCAAGGCATCACGCAGATTACCCCAAAACCCCAGGTCGTAGATGTTGTCCACATCTTTTAGGCTTCTTACCTTAGTCCACCTAGGGTCAAACGCAGCGTTTGGATCAGTTGGCTGAAGAATTGAATTGTCACAGCTCGATAGCATATATCCAATTCTTGGGGGCTGACCATCTGTTAAAACCAGAATCTGGTCACTGTCCACTGGCCAAGGCGTATCGAGCGACTCATCTCGAGGCCTGAATCCACCATATATCTCACTCTTCCTGGCTTTGAAGACAAGCCCGTCAGCAATATCATCTTTCCAATCCGCCCACTTGGCAGTCTCGTTCGTCGTCGTCCCCGCCCAAACCAGATAGGCGTGATACAGAAGAAAGCCCAAAGCTAGAGGTGCTGTCATCAGCGCTAACAGGAAAACCACTCCGATGCGGATATCGTCAATGACAATAACCGCTGCCCAAAGAGAGAAGATGTTCGACCAGGTTTCGTTTTTGCTCCAGTGCTCCGCCGTCCCTGGAGACATCTCTCTCTGTAGTGTTCGATCCAAAAGCATGTATCCCAAGTATACGCCATACAGCAATAACGTTGACACAGACAGCAGTAAGGACAGAAAATAACGATAGTTATCACGGCCAACGCAGTTAGTCAACCATATACAGTGGTGGTCATGCCTAGAGACGCAGGCGTTGCAAAGGCTGCAATGCTTGCTTCGCGCAGGTTTCAGAAAATGACACGTACGACAATGGTGCCCCGGGTGAAAGAGCACTCGGTCATATGGATAACGTCTCATCTCCTTTTCATGATTTTCCGGCGTGATATATGGCTTTGAAACAACGCAAGCGTATAAGAATATGTACGGGAGTATTATCACCACTGGAACGCACAGCCGATGTACTGTTCCAAGTCTTGGCCATGCGCTTGGTACAAACAATATCTCTGACACTGATAGAAGAGCAACGAAAAATATCTATTGCAAACGTCAGCAAAATAGAAAGAGAGCTCCTCTCTTTTTAAGGGCCGGCTGACCAGGACCAATGGATGATTCTCGTGCATCAAGTATCTGCCAGACCTGTTCCAGCAGTGCAAAGCCCGGCCGCCGAGTAAGCGGGAATCTAGATACATGAGTCCATTAGGAATGTATATCCAAATGGCTCTATGGAGAAAGCCGATCGGCGTCTTTCTGAATTGACTGCTGGTAAGCTTTCCGCTCCATAATTCTTGAAACGACAAACAGACCTACCTCAACGCCGGGAGACGTCCAAAAAGGGCTACAAATGTGAGGAATGAGATGCCCAGCACCACGAGAGCCACATTTCTTAGGACTCCCATCCTTGAACTGACAGTATGACTTCAATAATGCCGACTTGCATTGGTCAACTGTTTTGCCCGCCACACTCGGAAAAAAAATTCTAAACAAGACTTAAATATAAAGAGCGGCTACCTGAATGAAAGCATTAGTTTTCCATAGCAGCATAAATAATTGGTGCTGTGTTGAATCCTAATGTTTCTTTTTGCGCCGTCGAACAACTAAGCGCGGGGGCTGCTTGCCTTCGATCCGTTCACGTGATATTCTCCTTGAAATGGAACGCTAGTTAGTAGCGTCGGAGTTCTACCGGGACTACTCCGTAGTAGAGTACAGGACTGATGCCTCTCATCTCTAACCACTACCTTTTCACCCGAATGCTTCATGATTAGTGCATTGCTGGAAATCGCAGCTACAGCATAGTCTTCCATTATAAATTACCTACTCTTTATATAGTTATACACGCAAGCACGTGGCAGCGCGTTGTGGGTCCTAAGCAAGCCTCCTATCCTAAACACGAAACACGAGACCGCGTTCTCTCGCCGCCCAGACAGAGCTCAAGGAGCCAACATTGCAGATAGCACTCAGACTCATGTGCTGAATGAGCATGGCGGACGCCAAAATTGTATATACTGGCACTAACCCTAATGGCGAATCTGGTACTCTCTTTGAGGGAATGAAATTCTGGTTATCGCATAATGTCCCTCAGAGGAACCGGTTTAAGGAGCTCATTCAGGTGACTATACCCGGAACTATTTAACAACTATACAAATCCTTAGATACGCTGTCGATTCTAACAACTCTGTTAGAACAACGGTGGCGTCGTAGTGTTGCAGGATCACCAAGCAGACATCAAACTAGTCGACCACCTCAAAAGAGAGCTCGCTCCGGATACGTAAGTGGTCTTTGCATGTTCGTCTCCCTTACGCTTTTTACTTAAAAATGGTTTTAGATATTCGTACCAGTGGGTGGAGAAATCCATCAAGAATGGAAGGCTGGAAAATCTTGAGCCCTATCGCGCTGGCCGTCCTTCACATGCAGCCCGCCCTGTGGGAGCATCTGGGGTCCCGACAAGGCGCCATAAAGTTCACTATACATTAGAGGATGATCAGATCCTTTGGGATTGGATGCAGCCTTATGAAAAGAGCGGTGCCCCCATAATGGGGAACAAAATCTACGAAATGCTGGCAGAAAAGGTATTTCGTTTCTTTCATTTCCCAATGTATGGAAATTTCTGAATTCAGGTTACTTATGACACTAGCATCCACAACATACCTTTCAATCGTGGCGAGACCGTTACCTGAAGAGACTCCGCGGTCTACCACGTCCAGGCGGTCCACCTTCGACAGCCCAACAAGCAAGGTCTCATCAAGAAGTGGACAAGAGAACAGACGCTGATGCCGCTCCTCCAAGGGATGCGCACGGGAAAAAACAATCATCTGGACGTCAAACCGATGCATCATATGAGCCCACACGGAGAGACGCAAATCTATTAAGAACTCAAAACGAGGACCCTGAATCGAGAGACTCTCGAATCCAAGCATCACAAAATAACCCAGAAACACCATCTAGGCAGATTTCCAAAGCATCCTTGATGCAGCGAGGAAGCGCTCTATCCCCGCAGCCCCAGAGGAGCCCGTCTCTTCAACTTCAGTCACCCAACGTCCCTGAAAGAGCATCTCGCAGCCTTCACGCACCATCAAAAGCTGCAAGCCCGAGTGATGCCGCAGTATCCAGTTCACTCACTGGGAGAGACTCTCGGACGGATATAGAGACTGCCAGAGAACAGGGTATCCGAAAAAGGAAGCGTGAATCCGCCGGTGACATCTCCTCTGAAATTCCAGAATTTGACATAGATCGCCGGTCAGATCAGAAACGAAGGGCCACAGATTCTATCCCAAAGCGAATTGCTTCGACCCGAGACGAGCCTCGTGTCAAGATTGAAGAGGATGACGGTGAGCCCTCACCGGAGAGAGAAAGCGACGAAACAGACTCTGAGGAGCGCTTCGAAACGGCGCCGCAATTTCGGAAAACCCAACAAGAGAGACCTACAGCCCCACCAGAGACTGTTGACAGTCTGTTCATGGAACTTCCATTCCCACCATCCAGTCCAGAGTCTGAAGAAGACAGCGCCGAAGAACCCGACGAAGGAACCGGAGGTGCTGTTCATGACATAGACGAATGGATCGACATCCGCCTCAGAACAGGCAAGGCCGAGAATGAGCAGCAGGTCATCCAAGCGCTGCGCTGCACGAGCATGGATCCTGACCTAGCTGACCGGGTGCTGGACCAGCTGGTGGCAGGAAAGGGGATTCCGCAGGATATGCGAGGAGTGTGGACACCTGAGGATGACAGATGTTTGGAGGGAACGGACGCCAGAGACATCGATCGTCTACTGAAGAAGCACGGGACGGAACTGTACAATAGAAGGTTTGAATACCTCGAAATGGTCAGGGCTGCAGAGAATGAAATTTAATGATTTCCATTACCTAATCTAAGTACAGTTCCCGCCTTGTAGTTGGAAAGCAGGAGAGTTGTTGTGCATGTGTAGGCAAGCGAACACTATGGACAAAGCAAGAAACTCGAAAAAATCGCGTAACTGGAACAGCAGAAAACATATGGGAGCTTATTAATTGATCAGCAGGGTCATTCCCCCGTCCCTATCTTCAAGCATAGTACAGGCCATCACGGAAACGGTCCCTTTAACACAGATCTGGTTACAGTAGAGATAAGAATAATAATAGAAAGCCACAGAGTACATGGCAGGCTACAGGTGAAATTTGCCAACCTGGAGAATAAAAAAAGTCATGGAAACCCGAGCCAACTCCCATCCCATGCATTACAACCTTGAGGGAAACACTAAATAGCCAAAGAGAACCTAAATCCAATAGAGATGGCAAATAAGAAAGATTGTGCAGGAGAAAAATCTTCGGTCCTGCTATTAAAGAAGTTGACATAGCAGCTGAAGAGCAGGTATCTCGAACTGAGAGTCGATACCGACCAACCACTAAATCAACCTTCCTTGAAGACGCTGTCCCGTTGTCAGATAAGAGGGTTCACGGGGTTAAGGTCAGATTGGAAAGAACTTACAGATGTTGCTCGTAGAACCGAAGCATCTCGAAAATATGTAAGCCTCCATGTCATCAAAAAGATTGGGATCACCTTACCTTCATCGGGCACCTTTCATAGCACAGCTCTATCGAGACCCGGGACTTCTTCCCGTTCGTCCAGTGCAGGTAAGCCATGAGGTTGCCAGTCTCTGGGTCCCGGATAATCGTGTCGACCTTTTCGATCTCCTTCTCCCAGTTTTTACTCTTCGGGACCCAGTCCGGGACGTCTTGCTTCTCCTCGGGCGTTTCTGTGCCGGCAGCACCTCTCGACTTCCGTGGTTTCTTTGGAGCAGCCTTTCCCGGGGTGGCCTTCGCCTCTTCCATCGATTTTCGCTTCTTGGTTGGCTTCTCTGGCCGGCCGCCCTGGGCCTCATAGTATTCCTCAAGAATCTCCTTTGCGCCTGGCCTGCAAGCTAGAAGTCAGCAAAATTTTGAAAAGCTGCCGGCGTCGGAACCGGGCTGACCATACAGCAAGTTCTCCTCCGGCTCTAATGTCTGATCTGCAGGATCATCATATCCCTTCCATTTCACCTGGAGCATTAATTTGCCCTGGCGAAGTCTCAGCAAACGTCTCAAAGGAACCCATATTGTAATTTCTCAATAACCTACCTTGACCCACTCATGTCCCAGAATCTTCTCGACGACGTAGCTAGTAGAGTGAGCGCTAGCTCCCGACTTTGAAATCGTGTTGCGCGCAACTTACATATCGTCCCCTTCCTCCTCGTCGCTCTCCTCAGAACCCGACTCGTTCTTTTCATTCTTGTCGGCCTTCTCGCCACTGTCGTAAGGAATCGCATCGCCGGTAGACTCGTCCTCCGAAAGCTCTACTGGTGCTGATAACAACGAAGTTAGCTCGATATGCGACATACATGCGCTGTGAACTTTACCAATTGCAAAATGAAGGTAGTATAGAGAATTGCGCAAGTCTAAGAAGAGGGCACTCACGAGGCATGATTCCGAAAAGTGAAGGAAGCTTGAAAGCTCTGGAAAAGGAGCGAAACGTGTTGGGTAGAAGACCGGTCTTAGCAATTAGATGGCGAACGCAGTTGGTATATACTCGGAATCTCAAGCTAGCGCAGAAGCTCCAGAGTCGGAAGCAAGGCGCCTGGAACGCTCCCGAGGAGCAGCGGGCACGCGAAGGCGCGTGGGAGGGAGAATCACGCCAAACCCTTTTAGGCAAGAAGCTCACTAGCCCGATTTGGACATCTCCAGAATTTCTCAAAAGGTCCATGCGTGTGCAGGCCCGCCGACTGTGGCAGGATCTCACAACGCACCCCTCTTGGCGCATATACAATCTCTCTCTCTCGGAGCTTCTTCCTTGCACTATCCAACCTTCCCGGCTGTCAGTGATTTCGGTTTTGTTCCCGGGACCCTGCCGCGTGGCAGACTACCGTCAAGATGTCGAAGATGCGTACGTTCAACTACCCCTCACTATGAATTCGTGCACTGACGGTATGCTGTCTTCAGAGCTTGATCTGTCCCAAGGTAACCAGCGTCTATTCTCGGATATGACCGACGTCCATCTCCCTCGTACTGACCATTTACGACAGCTGCGGTGATGAAAGATGAGCAAGGCAGGCCGTTCATCATCGTTCGAGAGTATGTTGCCTCGAAAGCCATATCGATTTTCGGAGACGTGAAAGGCGAGGGTTTTGGTGCACAGTATTGACGTTCCATTAAAGCCAGGGCAAGAAGAAAAGGCAGCATGGTACCGATGCCGTGAAGTCGCACATCGTCGCCGCGAAGACGGTTGCCAACATTGTCAAGACGTCATTGGTATGATCGAAAGATCCGCGGACTGGGGCAGCCATCTAAGATATCTTTATAGGGTCCACGAGGACTTGACAAGATCCTGATCTCCCCCGATGGCGATATCACTATTACGAACGATGGTGCTACGATTCTGTCACAGGTCCGTCCTTGACACCCTTTGGCCCTCGACTACTTCATACCCGTACTAAACTAGAAGTGAAGATGGAAATCTCCAACAACGTTGCCAAGCTGCTCGTCGAGCTTTCTAAGTCTCAGGATGATGAAATAGGAGACGGAACAACCGGTGTCGTTGTGCTGGCTGCTGCGCTGTTGGAGCAGGCCGCCGAGCTGATCGATAAGGGTATCCACCCAATACGGATAGCGGATGGATACGACCGTGCTTGTGAAATTGCCGTTGCTCATCTTGATAAAATCAGCGACGAGATCAAGTTTACCAGGGAAGACACAGAAAACCTAATTAAGGTCGCGAAGACGAGCTTGGGAAGCAAGATGTAAGGTCCCACTTCAAGCCTTAGAGTATATTATTGCTAATTCCTCGAATAGCGTCTCCAAATCTCATGACCAGTTTGCAAAGATTGCAGTTGATGCGGTTCTCTCTGTGGCCGATCTCGAGCGTAAGGATGTCGACTTCGAACTGATCAAGGTTGACGGGAAAGTGGGCGGTTCTCTTGAGGATACTATTCTTGTGAAGGGTGTGATTGTAGACAAGGACTTTTCGCATCCTCAAATGCCGGATGTGGTCAGAAATGCCAAATTGGCAATTCTGACCTGCCCATTTGAGCCGCCTAAACCGAAGACCAAGCACAAGCTTGACATCACATCGGTGGAGGAGTTCAAGCGGTTGCAGGCCTATGAGAAGGACAAGTTTACAGAAATGATTCAGCATCTGAAGAATGCCGGAGCAAACCTTGTCATCTGCCAGTGGGGATTTGATGACGAGGCAAACCACCTGCTCCTTCAGCACAATTTGCCCGCCGTCCGATGGGTTGGTGGTCCTGAAATTGAACTTATCGCCATTGCAACGAACGGAAGAATTGTCCCGCGCTTTGAGGATCTCAGCCCAGAGAAACTTGGAACTGCAGGACTGGTCCGAGAGATGACTTTTGGAACCACGAGAGAAAAGATGCTTGTCATTGAAGAGTGTGCAAACAGTCGGGCAGTGACTATCTTCGTCAGAGGAAGCAACAAAATGGTAAGCAACCATTTGTTGGTTTTGATTAGTTCCCTGTGTGTGCATGATACTGACGTCCGTCGTTCGTAACAGATCATTGATGAGGCTAAACGATCACTGCACGACGCTCTTTGCGTCGTTCGCAACCTGGTGCGAGACAACCGGGTCGTTTATGGTGGAGGCGCTGCCGAGATCGCATGCTCCCTGGCTGTGGAAGAGGCCGCTGTCAAGGTCCGTACCGAATCCTCGCTCCCGTGGATTGTCAGCTAACACTCTGTATAGAGCCCTGGCATTGAACAGTATGCCATGAGAGCTTTTGCTGATGCTCTGGATTCCATTCCTATGACCCTCGCCGAGAACTCGGGCTTCAGTCCAATCGAGACCCTGGCCGCAATCAAGTCACGTCAAGTCAAGGAGAACAACCCAAGACTTGGTGTCGACTGCATGGCAACCGGCAGCAATGGTGAGCTCCCACCACTGAAGATCGTTTTGGCGAACAAAAGGATCACTAACAACTCACGTTACAGATATGAGGGAGCACTTCGTCATTGACCCGCTGATCGGGAAGCGCCAGCAGCTTCTGCTTGCTACCCAGCTGTGCAGGATGGTTCTTAAGGTAAGAATTGTCTGTCAACATTTGTCCTTTGCCAGGTTACTAATCCGATGACAGATCAACAACGTTATCATTGCGGGCGAGGAGGACAAGGAGTTCTAGACGGATCCCCTTTCTACAATTTATGTTCGGGGCACGAGCTAGATGAATGGTGAATTATCCATGTGGCGTACAGGCAAGACAAAATAAACATTTTAAATAAATAATTTAAGCCTTATGTAAAGCAGCATGGTCCATAAGAAAGTAAGATGCGACGAAAAGAGATATCTTCGTTAAAGATGCCCCGAAGCCAGCTACGGAAAACATATCTCTATTGCCGGTGCATGCCCGATCGGGAAAACTTATTCGGGGCAAGTATATATCAGATACATTGAAATCCTCTGGCCATTATCGCCTGGTCAGATCGCGGCAATTTAAGTTCCCAAGATGTCCTCGAGCGATGCAGCAACCCGGAACCGTCGTCCACCCGATCATGACATATATTCTACCAATGGTCCCTCGAAATAATTCTGATAGTTTGCGTTAAATACAGGAAGACCACAGGTTGAGAAGTATAATATACATAACACCTTGATATTAAGCTTTCTTACTAGTTGTATGCTTTCTGTCCGTCAAGATGGAAGAGTCTTAAGAGCGCGTGGTACACGCAGATTTAAAAAAAAAATTAATATGCTTCCTGCTTTTATTGTTCTTTTCTTTTTTTTTTCTCTTCACTTCTATTATAACCTGGGAATAATGGATAAACAATTATCAGATATAGCCGTGCTATCTACCCTCAACTGTCCATAGTGTGCGTACTATCTACCCGCTCAATCCCCATCCCATCATGTCCTTCAGCGGCAACGAGAGTATGAGATGATATATGATGAGAGCCAACGGTATGTGAAACATACTTTAGAGCATATACATCCCAGAGCGTCAGATGGTATCATTCCCTCCTGCACTTCATGTTTCGTAGGTACAGAGTACTAATGTACAGTACCGTGCAGAAAAGCTTGACTTTTTCTTTTCTTGTAGAAATCTAGATGATGAGTTGAGTGATTTTTGGGGGGCTTTCGTTGGACATTCAATTCACAATTTAACTTTGAATCTATTTATAAAATATAAAATATATACTTAGATATCTGTAGACATGATACATCCTACCTATCTAATTTTTTCGATGAATATGTTTATTTTCCCTCCCAAGGAAGAATGCAGCACTACACGACGTGATTCCATAGATGCTACACTCTGTCCTTACCAGAAGAGTTTCCCTAAGGCGTCTCGTCTCTCCATGGACCCTATCCTTGTCAAATAAAACTCCCATGTCTTCGTTCCAAGGAGGAGGTAGAAGCCATGGATGAACAAAATAGTTTGCTTGCAACCTCAGTGTTATAGAACAACATCCATATAAAATGAGTAGGTACAGTACATACAGTACTCTGTACCTATGTAAGTAGATAGTGCTACTCCCAATGTCTCAACAAAATAAATATTAATGCATGTGATGAACTACCGTACTCCGTTCTATGAGGTTGAACTCAATAGCCAGTTACATTACTATATAAACCATGCGTCCTAGCTCCTTGATATGGAGGCATACTACTCCGTGCCTCGTACTCTGCAGGGGAAAGCCCATATTGTCAGATCTGTCTGGTGGGTTTCTACTACTACAACTACTAGACCAGTGCGTAATGCATCTACCTAGGGGTCCTGTGTTCTGTGCCAAGTAGCGCAATGATCAGTATACCCCGGTCGACCCAAAAACTTGGACTTGGGTCTTTTTATTTATGCGGATCGCGATATCAAGGCGGCGCGGAACGGTGGAGTCGGTCTGTCGGTGAGTGTGGACACTCCGGACACTGGCAGTGGCAGTTACTCCGTAATGGGTGCCCCCGATGTCAGGCAGGGTGACTGCTACGCTGGAACGGTTGCGGAGTTCTGCGCCGTAGTGGATAGTGGTGACATGCCTAGGCACTGTAACTAGGTGTAGGCAAATAGTTCCGAGTAAAGAAACTACCGCGTAACCCCTGTCTGTAGCAGTAGTGTAGCATCCACCTAGCTTACATCAGGCCAGACATACCGCGGGAATCATATCATCCACAAAAAGGGCCATTCAGCCGGATTCCGCGAGTCATGCGGAGGCAAGTTAACCTTTTCCTGTCCCTCTTCTGATACGGCCGTAGCCGCCGTGCAGCAGCATCGTTTCCTTTTTAGCCTTGGCGAGGGCAATCATGGTCTCCGTTAAGACTGCTAGCTCCACTTTGCACATTGCACGGGAAAGCTGGGGGGAAACTCAGAATCCCTTCTCTCGGTGCAGATGGTCCCGAGCCGTCATCCATGGTGTTTACCATAATGGTTGGGCTGAGTAGTCGGGTAGACAGCAGCCGAGGCAGACGATAACCTCCCAAGCAATAATGCCACATCGGAGGAACGACCATCCTAGGGTAACAGTTGCTAGACCTGTCTGTGCATGCCTGGATAGCGTGCGCCACGTGCCATCATCCGATGTACTGTAGAAAGCTGCAGCTTATAGCAGTTCTCTTCCAGAGTCTGAGATTAGTTGTTTCTGCCAGGAGAACTGTGGTTGCGCCATCTTTGCAGATGCAACACTGCGCAAGAGTGCCTGAAGCGTGGCTCTGTGTCAGCTCAATAATAGACCTCTAACATTGTGCATAGTTCTGATAACCTGACTTTGAACAGACGTTCAATATCAACGGCGCGCGCAAGGCGAGGCTTCACATACACTCTGTACCCCGTGCATAGCTAAAGCAGTCAATTGCCATGTGTTTATCGCGCTTGTTAGAGCAACATACCCCACTATTGAGCTATGGTAAAAAGTCCTGTCTTGTGTGGAGCAAGGCACTGGTTGACACTGACAAGCCTGATCTAGTCAAAAGTGATTTTCATTAAGGAGGCGGCCCAGCGTCCCAGGGGCATGGTTGACGGGTCACCGGGGGATCAGAGCACTGGACCCCCTCGGCTTTCTTGTCCGCAGGAGGACGTATGAGGCCGGTGTTTTGTAATTCTGGTGGCAGGGCTACTAGTATCTGTCAGTTATACTCCGTACAGCATACAGACGTGGCTCCATATGCAAAACACCACCGCGTACGATACAGAGAACCCGAAACGAAGACAGCCGGAAGAACTCCGGTGACTTACCCGTAGGTAAGTTAGCAAGCATTCCAGAATTTCCAGCTCATTCCAGGAGTATGGGCCCTGGGACTCTATGGGGTTAAACAAAGATATCATTATCAGAGCACCAAAGCTGCGGACACATGCTTCGACAAGTATGTAGTAAATCCAGCTCGAAAGGTGTCGTACTGCTATTACATCTGGAAATAATAGCTGTTTAATTTATTTTTAACCATTTGCTCTTCTGCTCCGTACTGAACTTCAGGCTTGAAAGTTCACAACAATACGTCTCGCGAAGTAAAAGCAGGTAATGCATGTCATCTCTTCGTAGGGCATCCATAACAGCATACCCGTTTTTTCCTGGAGCTGGGTATACTAGGTACCGTCGGGCCGCTGTCCCTAGGCCCAGACAGAGGCTTGGTCGGTCACCTTGGTGTGTAAGAAGACCATTGGTTCGGGGTCAAAGTTCCGCTCTTTAAGGCTCCAGTGGAGTTAAGGCTCCAGTGGAGTAATATCCCGAGACGGTGGAGTGGCATAGCTGTTCGATACTCCGTACGCGTCCAGGATTGAAACATCTCAAGAAGGAATTTCCAACGCTGTCATATGCTTGATAACATGAAATAGACCTAGGAATGGAAATTTATACGCAGCAGTAGATCACGCCTATTCTTGGTTGTGAAAAGGAGGTTGTTATCACACCTTGGTACGGAGATTGTAGTAGTGCTAGAGTTGGCGTCCGGCTTGGCTTATGAAAGTCCTGTTGATCCTGCTCCTATACTGCGTGCTCCTTACTTTCTTTTCTTCGAGTCAAGTTGCGTGTCGAGCTATCCCGTAAAAGTCATGTGCCCTTTAAGAATTGGATGTATTGAGCATTCTGTCGATAGGTTGGAATGCAACGGTCCTAATGTCTTCTCCAGTTCGATCTCTGGAAATTGCCGCGGACAAGTGCAGCGCCAGACAGAGATGATGTACTCCGTATATCAAAATTGAATATACGGAGTATAGAAGGATAGTATTCTTACTCCGCAGAGAGAGAAAGCTCCCATCGCTATAATGAAAACAAAAATAGCAGACCCTTTACGGGTTTCCACAGGAGTGGAATGACGTTAGACTTCCAGGGGTTTGGAGCAGTGCCCGAAGGAAAGCGATACGACAACGGATTTTCTTTGCGTACCGCAATACGGTACTGCTTTTGTTAGATATCCATCGTTACATTACCGCTTGTTATTCATATGATAGAAAAGAGAGACATGAAAATGATAGACAGGTGGCAAAAATGTCAAGTAAATATAAGTATCTGTTCCTGATCGATTAAATTTAGGGTGTTCGGGCCACGTCCGAAATTTAGCGGCGCGGCCCGATGTCTGGGGCAACTTTAGGAGGATTTCTTGCGCATGAGTTCAGGATCACATGGTGCGCCCCCTGGCCCTAAAGCCCCGTAAGCCACTGCTCTAATCGTTAGTGTGTCCCATCAACCGAGTTGTGAGAAACGCGTGGAAGTGAAACCCCTGTTCCGCGCACTCGCGCCCGAAGAATTGCGTACTTTATCATTCCACACTCAACGCAGTAGTAGTATACGCAGTTGGGTAGGTTGAAGAGCTAGTGTGGAGACTTCTCGCAAGGGGCAGTTTGAGACCTGTACGCGGTACGGAGTCTTCGTACAAGTGCTGTTGCTAACCGTGAGGGAAGTGATTATTAGGTTGTAGCTTGTGAGACCCGAAGCCTTGATGTCGGTACCGACAAAGCACAGGGCATCGATGACAGGGATAGGTAACCTGGTTTCCGGTAACGAGATCTTCGAGAATCGAAGCCATCGTTGTACTTCTTGATTTGTCATGAAGCCCGTCCGATGGCCATGACCAGTGCGAACCGCAAATTTTTGCGATACCATTCCTGCCCAAGTTGTTGTAGAAGTACTGCGAAAGAGAAGAATTATGAGGTAACAAAGCTTTTTCTGGCGCCTAAAGCTTTCAGCGTTCTGTCTTGACACCGGAATTCAATAGGAAAATTGTGTTCCCGGAGCTCTCCTCTTCGTGCCTCCAATATTGATGCCACATATGTAAGAATTGGCCGATAGATCTGATGCGAAAAATGAAACAGGGCTGCGAATATTCCGTAATTCGGATATTTTTATTCTGAAATTTGGTACCCCGTACTCCGTACACGGTTGGATCTGTGGTAGACCGGACTCCAGTAATAAGCTCAATATTCTTGACCCAAAGTATTGTTGGTAAGACAGCATATTGTTAATGGTCCCTCTGTGCCTGAGGTAGTGACAGCTTCAAGAGTTGGCTTCGAGACGGCAATCCACACAGGGTTGGGACCCCAATCACTGGAGAGATCGCTACATCGACTGTTCACTGTTTTGTGTGAGCTTTATTCAGCTCGCAAAATATGCCTCACTCGATCGTAGTCATTGTAGCATCGATGTCAAGGATCTGCCACTTCGCCATTCGATATGGAGCTCTCTGTTGTTGCTGTTGTTGTTGCCAAGCTGTGCAAAATCTGAGTGTTCAGATGACCACAGGTTGCGCAATCCTTTGTCGTGGGACGAACGGAGAAGGCAATTGGCATTATTATTGGGCTTATTGGAGTAGACCAACAGCAACGGCGGCTAAGCTTGTGCCTGAGAAAAGGGAAGGGAGCATCAGCCTAGGCAGGCCGGAGACTGGACAACATCCCCTGATGGCAGTGCTGCAGTCACGCGGTTGACAGAACGTGCATCTTCATGCCTCACCACAATATCACCATGTTCTTGGCGCCATCCTCGCGATCCTGCTGCATGAAAGTCTCACCACATGATCGGGATTGCGACCCGTCACACGGGCACGAGAATGAGAGTCGAATCCTCAGCAATTGTAAAAAGGACTGGGTGGGTCAGACTTGCCGGTGATGTTGAAGATCCTGTGTGCATATTAGAGCTATCCTTCGATACCGCCATTTTCGAAGATCGACCCTCATGCTGATCTCACGATTTCATTGGCAATCTGAGTCGGAATACGACTTCATTTTGTATCAGATGTAAATAGAGAGTATCAGGTCCAGATACGAGAAATGTCATCAAATGTTCATCCCAAACTTCGTACAGTACATTATGTGTGTATGTTCTGGTATTTCTCCAGATTTTCCCTTGGGGAAGGCGGCCGGGAGGTGAAGGCGCCTGAGTTGTGGGCTTGCTGGAGCTCCCCAGTCACAGTGCGGCCACATGGCGCTCCCCGCCTCACCCCAGGCACCCGTGCAAGCCCCAAGCGCTCTCCACCGACGGCCTCGGTCCTCCGCTGTCAAATGCTTGTTTTACCACAAAACTCGGCCCTCTATCTGGCAAGCTCTACGGAGTACAGAGTACGCAATACCTACAACTGCATCCAGGACAGTAGGATTCTATTGTACATACCAGTGATATCACGCATCCTAATACGCACTCGCTGCAAGTATAAGTCGCCAGATAATACACTAAATATCTCGGAGAACGAGTCAAAGAGGTACCGTCAAAAGCCATCTTCCAACCACAGTTTGTACATCTGTAGATCCATGTTTAGCTAGACAACCTAGCTCCTTCGCATATTCCAAGGATCGCTCAATTTCTTCCCCATGCCAGTGGCATGGAGGATGTTCGCTATAGCCAGATGAAACGCGAGAAGGGTCGCATCGGGTACTTCGATGTTATCTGTTGAACGGAATGTAACTCGGCGATCCGGGGGAAGTGGTGCAGTTTCCAGAAAGTAGGGAAGTTTGGATATGTCTTCACAAAGGAAATGTTCTCCTCACTATCCTGCAAGTATCGGTAAGCAGACGCCGGCATTTGTTGAGATATACAGTACACATACGTCTACTGCCTGGAATGCCATGTGGAATTCTCCAAACGCTTCGTGGAGGCAGCGGATGAGAGCCATGGCATTGCGAGGGCTATTGATTGCTGAGGGAGATCGCACATCCAGCCTGGCATCCACGGCTGGGAAGTAGCGGTAGATGAATGCCACGTTTTGGACAGTGCGCTGTCAAGCTAATGAAGATAAATATAATTCAGACAGCCCCTATACGCAATAAGAAATCGAGTTCTTACATAGGCTATGTCCGCCGTTCCATCCAACGGCCCAGGGACGGTAGCGAATGGAATGATGTGGGTACATTCAGTCCATGTTGTTAGGACTTCTCCTCCCGCAGTTGTCGAGCTTTATCTATGTCGTAGCAGCCGGTAATAACGCATTTGTTCTCATCTCGATGGAGACACATGTCCCTAAGCTTAGCTTTGGCGCTCGGGCTCCTTGGCCTCTTTAGTCCAAGATCCTGCTCATTCCCAGACGACGATGTCGACGGCGTCTTAGACGGCTGGGAGTCCGTCCTCCGGCGGCCTTCACTATATGTATGGATATAACTTAGACTTGCCAGATGAGTCTGTCAGGTCAGATCTTACATGGAATAATTATGAAAGTCCGTATATCCTGCACGAGCTCTCTTAGCCTTTCATCTCCCCCCCGGCGGGCTATAATGTCACGAATTATATTTCTCCGACCATCCTGTGGCAGAAATGACAGGAATGCATTCAGTATCATGGCAGTCTTGTCTTCCTCACTTGGCTCTTGTAATCTCCAAGTATTGTCTTGGCGACCTTCAGTAATGCATTGTCTGATAAATCTGAAGGCACAGCAGCAGCAGCAGCAGTTTTAATTCACGCTGAATTTGATCTTCGGACTTTATCACGCTTGAAGATGATTCTGCAGCGACAGATGCATTATTCGAAGAGCATTGACCCGTCGACTCAAGAAGCTGGCGTCGTCTCTTCTTCCTTTCCACAGCTGCAGCAGCTGCACCGTATAGCTTGCGTTTAGGAGCTATCCCGAGCTATAATTTTTATAAAATGTACACCGTTAACGTAATCCACCACCGAGCTGCGCGGTCCACCGAGCTGCGCGGTCCCCGAGAAAAAAATTCAACCACCAACACAACTATAAATTTTGAAGCATTTTGCAACCAAATTTAATGAATTTGACTATATAAAGAAGGAGACTATTTACTAGGGCATTTAAGCCAATTATGGCCTGTTTGATTGCAATTACTGCATCTTGGTGGCCTTCAAGTCTGTGGTCTAGATGATTCCTGTAGTTGCTCCTCATGCTCTTGAGCTTTTTGCTGTCCTTCAGCACCTGTCAAGCTACCACCAGTTGCTATAAAGTATCTTGATGCCTCTCGCTTCCTTTTTAGACACTGATTTGCTGCACGAAGTTGATTAACTTCTTGCTGCAATAGGATAGCATTCTGCATGGTGATCTCTGTGCTTTTGATCACCTTATCAACTGCCTGTTCCAGTGTGGAAGGAGACACTGTTTGCTGACTTCACAGATGTTGAATTCGCTTCTTTTGCTGGTCCAGTTGACATATATTAGCTGGAGTTTTGCCTGGGCCATTAAAAGATTGATTGCTATGTGCTGTAGAAGGTGGTGTTGGTGTTTTCAACTAGATATGAAGCTTTGAAAGCACTCTTTCAGGTGATAATGGAACCAGGCCAGTTGCTGCAAATCCGCTTTGAATATTTGATAAGGATAAAGCACATTGATGGACTGTAGGATAGATATAGAGGAAGTCTTCCTTATCAATTGAATGGATTCCATTCTGCATCATCTCCTCAGTCTTCTGGCCATAAAGGCGCTTCAGTGGCGAGAAGCAGCTTACATCAAGTGGTTAAAGCAGATGTGATGAATGTGGTGGTAGATATAAAGGAATAATATTCCTTTCTGTGCAGAATTTATCAAATCCTGCTGTAGCATGACTGCTGTGACCATCCAGAATCAAGAGGTGATATCTCCCAACAGTACAAGAAGCTGTATGCTTTTCAAACATCTCTTGAAGCCATTCAAGGCCTAATTCATCATTTGTCCAGCTATTCTCACTGGTGCTGATTTGGTAATCCTTTGGGACAACCTTATACCATTGGGATTGATGGTTCTTTGCAGCAAGAATAATCTGTGGAGGCAAGGCCCATCCAGTTGCATTCACTGCTACAATTGCAGTGACCCATTCGCGGTTTCCAGGTTGTATAGTCTTTGCATGACTTTCTCTTGTCTCTGAACCACAGACAACTTTGGCAGTTGATATCACACCCATTTGAAAGCCAGTCTCATCCATATTATAGATATCTTGCTCAAGGATCCCATACTTCTGAATAGCATTATAAAACTGTGTAAACCAGCTCTTAATAAGCTCTGGATCTTTGCATTTAGCTTGCTGATAATTGTACTTTCAGCTGTATTTAGAGCAAAGTTCTTTATAGCGCTTGATAAACTAGTTTACTCAGTTCTCTCTAATAGAAGCTTCTTGAGATAAAGATAACTGCGCAGAAAGCAACAATTGCACTAGATAGCATACTGTTGATATTTGTGGAGGTAAACCACATCAGTCCATATCAAGAATCCATGCTGAAAGTGTAGATTCTTCAGTATCTGTCAATTTGTGATAATTTGCAGTTGAATTTTTGTGAGCAGTAGTCCTATTAACACATGTGATAAAGGTCCTTGGAGGCACATCAAAAGCTTTGGCAGCTGCAGTTTTTGATGGAAAAAGACCTTTCTTATAGGCTTCAAGTGCTAATTGCATACGCCCTTCTTTTGATATATCAGCCATGACGCGGTGCGTTGGTAAATCGCGATAAATCCGATGATAGGGGGTGGCCGAGGTGGTGGCCGCGCAGCTCGGTGGTCCGCGCAGCTCGGTGGTGGATTACGTTATGTGAGCGGCTAATGATAATAATAATGGTAGCACTTTATATAAGACCATTGCCAATACCGAAGATTATAGATAATGGGCAGGAATGACGGATGACCTCACGATGATGGTTGACGGGAGGCACCCTTTTACGCAGTCTGCGTAGTGAGTATTCTACAGTGAATAATGTCGATCTATCTAGTTGCATGAGTAAAGCACTCTTTAATTATTCACCAGGAGGGCGCCCAACGACTACCGGGGGAATTGACTGTGTCTCCATACACCGACCGGTGAAAGCTGTAGTTGGATGACCACCAGCGAAACCCACGTTGCTGGAAACATTTACTTCTATGTTCTAAACCGGTGATGCCGACATCACAGGATATGAAATTAAGGAGTAAGTAAGGGGGAGACTCGTCGGAACGGAGAGTCGGAGACGGTTATTGTTGGAGAGGGGCAGATTCCCGCCGAGGCACGTTCAACCTTGGATCGTAGAAATGTTCCTCCTGACCATAATAATACCAACCGAGCTACTTACTTAAGTACGCACAGGTCCTAGATTTTCCGAAGGTATGCACGTAAATTAAGAGGGGAGCGTATCGGTGTATCAATTTAGTAGATGACACCGGCACTATGGATCGGGGGAATCTCATCGGGGTCTTTCTTTTCTGGCATGTTACAGTTCCAACAACCAGAATAACTATGTAATCATGCAGTGGAGATCGATACGCATAGTCGGAGACACTGCGAGGTACGTACTGTACGGAGTATACTCCGCGCTCTCGGGCCATATAATGTACAGAGCTCGTACAGTACATACATACAGTAGTTGTAGCAGTAGTGTACAGTACAGAACCAGAAAGCATTGGACAGTGGTGGGTCTTGTATTGCTGGGGAATGGGGAACGATAATAATGGATATGAATTCGTCCGTTCACGGGCCCGTCCCATCACCAGCGTGGCCGACATACTCCGCAACTGACCTAAATTAGTAGCTGGGGTGGTCGATTTGATGGGCTCTCATCGGCCGAATGTAAGCGATAGATATGCGGATTCCGCTACTGTATGAATTGCAGGAACAGGAGGGGCGCTGTTTTCTTCTCTACCTATGTAGAGATGAACGGACCTGCTCAGTGATTGAGTCAGCGACACGGCAGTCGAATTAAGCTCATGTTTAGGGCCGCGTTTGGGGATGCGTAATTCGCTGCCTGACATGTCAAGGTCGAACCAAACAGGTATACGGAGTTCTCTGTACAAGCGACTTCACAACTATTATTAATGGAGTATCAGGAAAAGTGAATAAAGGGGTAGGAGTTTTGCTTTTTGATACTTAAAGCGTAAAAAAAAGTAGTATGAAATTGTCAAATCTTCATATCAAAGTCCCTGGCATAATGTCCTGCCTGCCGGGACGATCTTCCGCCTTCCGCGCTCCGACCGACCCCATGCATGAAGGCGCAAGGTTGATGATCGATCACAGATCTACATTATGCTCCCAGCAGCTTTGTTATAGATCGCTTTTTTCCTCCCCTGGCATCGAGGAGGTCCGTGTAAGGCTGCACATGCTCTTTATTATCCGGGCCAGCTGCATAATCAATGTGAGATGGGATCTACAGATCCTGATCTCTGGATGGCTGGGCTGGAGCCTTGGAAAATAAATGAGGAATGTGACTGCTCATACGATTGGTATGCGGACTTTTAAGTAAAATGAGATCCTAGATCTCGCTCCCGAAGCGAAGCGAAAGTCTGGCCCTGATCTACATATATGCTTATCATTGTCACTCAATCCGGCAACTGGATTATAATATTTCAGCCTGTGATGAGAGAATGGAATCCGATAATAATGGTGATCTCCGGCCTGCGAAACACCGGTTATGCGTAACATTTTCTTTATAAACTGTCGGACCATCCCTGTCGTACCGGTCGAAGTCGGAGTTTGATGTTCGAGCCCGGCAAATAGTTGGCACACAGCGCTTCATTATGACCTTATTTCTTCACCAGACGCCACTGTTCCCAAAACCCGCTGGATGCGCCTGTAGCATCAATCCAATCCCTCATTATCCTCTCGCTTCTGGCTCAATTGCCGACAACATGAGCCGCATAGGTGATCCATGGAGCCAAATCCAACATATCGCTCCGGATTCGCCATCCAGCTAAAAGTTACCAGACTTGCTACCGCGGAATGAGGCTTTATTGCTGTTTAGGTAGGCAGATAAAAAAGCCGCTCCTTTTCTCCGGTATTAATCTAGATTATTATTGGTTTGTAACTGGCAAACATCGTCTTGATATTATCCTCTCGTTCCCCGTCCATGGTAATGTCCCATTGCAGTGAACTTCGTACAGTAATAATGGACTATTAATTGTCTCATCACCACTTGTCACTTGACTCCCAGGTCATGTGCGAACTATCGGTTACTTGCGCGGGTGCGGAAAGTTCCATTTTAGATGATCGTAAGTCACCCATTCCGATATGCTACCAAGGGTCCCTTTATTCCTCCTGCCGTCATCAGGCTCGCGCCTTTGTCACGATCACACTTCATGAGGGGAAAGGCTGAAATAGGGGAAAAAGATGGGGGCCTGCTTTCCCCGCATTTGTCAAAACCTGGGTCCCGGGGGGGGGGGGGGATTCAGTAGGAGTCATCGGGTGACGTTTTGCCTGCTCTACCCTTTGGTATCACAGCTAATGAGGCGTGGAGGAGTCAATTGAGGTTGTTTGGTCCAATAATGGTTGCCTCATTTTCGTTGTCTTCAGCGAATACGTGTCGCATGGAGCGCCATGCGTTCAATGATGGATGGGCGAGAGATACGCTCGACTGGGGAAAGATCCGGAGCTCTGGGGTCCGGCAGGTCATGTGCTCTTCAGCCTCTATGCTGCAGCCTTGTTCCATGGACCAAAAAGGTCCAGGCCCCTTTGCGGCTTTGCCACATGCGGAGCGGTGGCGCTGTGGCGCGATCCTGGAGCAGGTAGTCGACCCCGCAGTGGCAGTGACGAAGTGGGGGCAGCTGTTCCCGTGACCAGTTCTCAATGTCGCATGCGACTCGCCTCCTTTGGCCCCCGATTCATCCCGACGGGGGATCCCGGCTGACTCCGTGCATGGTCAGGATATACAACTCTTTGAGGAGAAACTGAAAAGGTTCTATGAGTTTTTTCGAGCCGCGCGGAAATGTAGAATGCGGACCTGGCATAATTTGCTGTTGTTTACTACTGAAGTCGCAAGGATTTTTAAAATTTTCGATTGTATACTTTCGGAGAGATTTCGGTGTTAAGCTTGCCAGAATGTAGATCACAACTTCGAGGGGATGAACTCCAGCACCAAGTAATCACCTACTTGGCAGGTACTCCGCAATTAAACGCGTTCTCCGGAGAAGAGAGATGTGACGTGGCCGTTTTGCTCTCCAGCTAATAATTAACAAAACTTCTCAAGAGGAGAGATCCACGGATACCTTCCTCTTCCTTTTGACCGTCGGTTATCCCGACGGGATCATCAATGGAATAATGGCACCTTGAATCCGTATCAGGGAAAAGGTCACAGGCTGGCCACTCGGCAGGAAAGGGTCAGCCTTGTCGGAATGGCATCATCCGACTACTGTGGTTGATCGCCGTACATGTCTTGAGGCGGCTGCAAAGAGTTTCCGGATTATTGGATTATTATTTCCGGCGGCTAATTCTGCTTCCTTCTCTTTTTTGTATCTCTACTGAGCTACACAGTACTCAATGCTAGTATTCTTATTCATTATTGTTATCATTGTTATTATTATTATTATTAGCGCTCCGTGCTCTGATCTTAGCCATCGAAGTGACGCTGAGGCCATTTATTGAAATAGATAAACAGGTGGAGCCAAGGTTCAGCCCTCATGTGGAATGCAAACCATTGCGAAATGGCTCGATGATATGTACATGTATGTACATACGGAGTATACGCAATAATGTGTTCGCTGATTAAGAATAGTGCATACATCCAGCTGCTGTCAGTTCGTTTTGAGGAGCGAAGCAAAATGCTGAAAATGAGCCATCGTTGATCTACATAGGAAAAGGTCGGATCACTAACACTCTACTACTCCGGTTTCAGTTTCGGGGTCGAGACGCGCGTTGTCACCTCACTGTCTGTACTTCGTACTCCGTAACTCGGTACTTCTACACAGTAGTAATAGCCGCCATGCGCTAACTACTACTGTGTACATGATAGTGCTGGCAGGCCAAGAAGGTCGCTGACGAAATGTGGAACAAATAATGTCAATAACGATCGTTCGCCCTGTACGGGGTACTCCATACGGAGAGCAACTCCGTAACAGGACCTTCATGGACCATGGTTGAGCAGGCAAACATAAATTTATCACGGCTATACTTTTGCCTTATTATTCTCGTGAAGGCAAACTGCTTGTAAAAAAGGGAGCGCGAACCGGGCCGTTTAGCCGATGCAGAGAGAGAGGGGCGATTCTGCACTTTTCCATCACAAACCGCGTGGATGCACGGTTCAAGAAGCCCGTGCAGAGTACTCCGTAAAGGGGTTAAAACTCGAAGACACCTTGAACGGTTGCCTCATATCAGATTCTATGAATCTCCGGCTTGAACTCTACCGCATTCTATGGGGCAGGATCATCGTCTCACCTGGGCACGCTCGGTAGTTTGCTTGGAGAGGAACCCGTTCTAGTCTCGGCCAACGTCCGCCGCTGGGAACCCTGTCGATATTATTGCCATGGCCTCGCCCCCCGTGCACCAGCATCATGTCATGAACCAAGATACTACACTACCTGAAGATTGTGTGCTGGTTACATCGTTGCATTATTATCGAGCGACGAGGATGGCTAGTCAACAGTTCAGATCCGGCAGGATGTGCCAAGGTCCGACTGCTTGACATGGCAGTGAATGTCCCTTTTTGGAGGTTCAACAGGAGCCCTGGCGTTTAGCGCTTAGCCCCGAGATTGCGTGCCTAGCGATTCTTGACACAAAATTGCACAGACTGCTCATTACTTGAAGAGGTAATAGTATGGGAAAGCATGTCTTTCTGGCCGAAGAAACAGCGAGCGCCATGAGAGACAGAACATGTCTCTTCCATCAGTAATTACGCAGACATGGAGTACCTAGAGGTCTTCTCTCGAGGCCAGCGTGAGCTCGCGCTGAGTCCAACCACTCTCACAATCGACTTGGCCACACAGCGCCGCCTTACCACGCTCCAATGTGCTCCGTAAGAGGCATGTCTATTATTATCCTCCACGAGGATAATCACATGTTCTTTAGGTCTGCATAGTGCAAGGCGTGCGATGGCACGATCTTGAAGGACGACCGCCCCAGTCTTCCCAAAGCTCTTCAGCATGGACGCTTTGCCTAATCCCTTTGTCTGGTCTTGTAGCATTTTTCTAGGACGAGGCGTAGATGAGCACATGATCGTTGGGCGTCCGACTCTGGCATCCTACTGGCACAGGGATCATTATTATTATTATTGGTAAACTATCAATTTTTCCCCGTCGAGTGGAATATACGGAGTACATGTCGAGAGACACGACCACTTGCTTGCCGGGGAGAGACAAGGCGCAGACGACGAGGCTTAGTTAGGATTGTCACGGGAAAACCCCGTGACAGGGCAGATGGATCATCGAGAAGCTTGACACTCGCAGTCGCAGCTCCAGCTGGCGCTGCGAGTGATGCACCCAACCATTGCTAGTTCAGACATTCTTTGAAGAGGGTACGTTATGGAGCACGGAGTGTCCTTCTGACGCCAGAATGACCCTTGTGACCCCAAGTTGAGCTGAGCTGTCGCTGTTTGGCAGTGCTGGGTTCCGAACACGTCAGGGATGATCTGTCGGAATGGTGGCAGTCATGATCTTCTCGCATCGACTATTTGCTCAGGCTCCGGAAAAATTGTCCAGTAAGTTTTGGATAAACAGAGCCCTGATGAGTTCGGCATCTAAATCTGGAGTAGTGGCGTCTGGAGAACTATGGAGCACTTTGTCAGAAAGAGAAGGATCTCCAGATGCGGTCCCCGCAACACGGCAGGACCTCTGATATTTCCCCGTACATGCCTCAGGCTGCCCCATACAGAAAAGCAGACCACTGCTCGGCCGTACGCCGCAAGCGGCTGAATGGCCAAACGGACAGGTTCTATTCAGCCGGAGGGAGAAGAATTGAACATGTCTGCGAGACAAAGCCAGCCGTTAAGACGAGGATCACTGCGCTAGAGGTCAGCCACACAAATCCGGGGCGCGCTGGGCTGGTGGCTCGCGTTTCAGCCCGAGGCACATCTCTCCCGGTCTAGCGGATTGACTGCACCGAAAGGAGGCTGCTGGATAGATTGGCTCCCGTCCAGTCAATCGATAGAGCAGAATCATGGCTAAGCACATGACCATGTGCGGGAAGGAGAGCTGGCAGTCACTCGTTGGCGTGCGGAAGCGCAAACAGCAGAGAGGGAGCTGACAACACGACAGCGAGATGATGACATCTGGTTCACAGCCTATGAAACGCGGTGCTGAGGGGAGGATCCGATCGTCGTGCTGACCACAGCAAGGCAGGGTGGAGGGGAGATCGGCCCCAACATGTACCCCGGCCAGCAGTGGCGGACGAACGCGTAGACCGATGTAGCGATGTACCGTACAGGTACCCGCTGTATGTACCGTGCGATACGGGAACGAACCGGTAAGGATACGGCGACGTCATGACGATGTTTACGATACGGACATGACGCCGGGGGTACTTCGGGAACGACGGCCGCAGGCGCCCCACCCCTGGACGCGCCGTCCGTCGCCCTCCGAGCACAAGCAGCAAGGAACCTGTCCCTCGGTACCCGCGCCGGCTCCTAGTGCAGGTGCCCTGGCGCGGGTGGCCACTCGCCCTCTTTCTGGCCCTCGCCTTGCCCCAGGTAACGAGCCTGCCCTCCCCTGTACCGTAACCCCCCCGTACCAACCGCCGCCCGTCAAAACCACACGGCCGCCCGCAACACACACCCCCCCCTTCTCCGTCTCTTCTTCGTCATATTTTCCTTAGTTCCTATCGCTCTCCTCCACCTCTCTCTGGCTCCCCAGACTCTGCTTCTCCATTCCTCCTGTCCCACACTCCGTCCTCTATATACTCAAGCCTCTCCAAGTCGACTCCTGTCCTCCTCTCATTCTCCGCCGATCCTCTCACCCGGGCCACCGCTAATCGGTACTATACTTCGGCGTGTGTGAGTGTGCGTGTGTTTGCATACTCACAAAGGGAGACCGTGGATTGACGCCAGACCACCACCACCCGCCTTACAAACGGTTCTTCTCGCGGGACCGCCGGTTGTCCGTTCTCACCACGACATTCCCTGCTCCAGACAACGAGGAGCTGTGTTCTTCCAATCAGGTCGACGGCCAGCGTCGTGCTTGCACAAGTACCACGACGCGGATCCACCTTCTGTTGTTTAATAATAACTCCAGTGCACCCTGCCTGCGGGCACAGCTTCAAGGGAAATCCGGTTTGAAGAGGACGGGTTTACAGGAGAGAGGGACACCCCTTCGCGTTCACGCGCCGTACAGACACGCTCGGGGAAGGCGGCGACCCCAAACCCATTCACCCACAGACATCATCGATCCTGCAGTAACCACAACGAGACATTGAGGCGCGGTCACGATGCCTTCACGATTGTCGACGCCCGTCCTCACAGTGGACGCGGCTAAGATGCACAAGGTCGACACTGCAAATGCGCAGAGCCTTCACGGCATGTGGATGGGTGAGTGGCCCGTGGTCAGGCTCATATATGGGACATGCTAATCTGTTGCCTCACAGTCTTCTCCAAGTGCGCAGACTACATGGAGGAGGGCAGGCGACTGGAGAACCTGAGTTGGCGACTGTGGACCCGAGAAACCTTCTGCGTCGAACCCGAGAGCTCATGCGATACCTCCGTTTTGCCACTGCTGCGCTCCGAGGCTGGAGAGGTCCCCGAGCTGTCCGCCAGTGTCGAATCCGCCGCGTCCGACGATGCAGAGAGAATAGAGACTCACATCAAGCGTACCCAAAAGTCTCTGGACTACAAGCCCGCTATCGTTTCAGAGGACTCCGTGCTGAGTATGGGCAGAGGAAAGCAGCAGCACATCACGTCGCTGGGCTTGGAGCGGATGGTGCTCAACATCAAGGAGAAGAAGAACCTCGAACCGTTGTCCCGCTTTGTTGCTCCAGTTGCGCCTCCCGTGGTTGATGTGACGCCACGGCAATCGTCCCCTACGCCTGCGCCCGCTCCCGCTCCTCCCCCTCGTGAACTGGTAGAGTCATATCCCGAAAAACAGCAGCAGCAGCAGCAGCAGCCACAGCAACAACCACACCAGTCTGCCGGTTCGTGTTCGACAACAGCTCCCGAGGGCAACGAGAGTGACGCTGCGGTCGCTGCTGCCTCGGACACCAGTGTCTCCTCGCCGGGCATGATGCCTTCGAAACCCTCCCTGATCAAGTCTCCCAGCATTGTCCGCGGTTTCTCTCCGTCTCACGTCTCCTCGTCGTATCGGTCGCATCCCAAGCTCGCTGCGGAACCTGGTCCCGTTAAGACGACGCCACAGCCGAAGCCCTCGCCTCTCAAGAAGAAAGGAGGAATGTTCACACTGGGCGGATCATCGGGTGATGATGATGAGAGTTCCTTCGAGGAGCGCATGGCGGCGCCTGGTCCCCATACCAGCTCCCTCACTGAGGAGTTGAGCAAGCCTGGTGCAAGCACCCCAGGTCCGAACAAGAAGGAGGCGGCGTTCAAAGACGACGTGGAATCGGAGACCGGCAAAGAAGGAACTTGTGAGGACGAGGATGCGATTGAGACGGAGGATGAGATATCGGAAAGTGCCATCGAAGATGATGATGACTCTGAGTGGGAAGATTCGGTTACGGAGAGTGGGCGCTCAAGCGTGGATGACAAGGAGCTTTTCCAGCGTGTCAACTCGCGACCGAACCTCGTGTCACGACGGTCCCTCCTCACGATGATGATGCACCAGCCTGTGAGGGTGAATCCGACTGGATCGCGGTCCAGTCCTGCTCTGCAACGCTCGCGGCTCTCGCCCAATGGCCCATCCATTCCCGCATCGCCAGCTGATGACGACGATGAGAACCTTACGATGAAGGGACCCGATGTTCCACGCTCAAAGCCGATCATTGTGAAGCAGATTCCGCAGCACGCCGTTGCTCACTCGCCGCGCACAACCCGAAGGAACATGCTCGCCACGGAGCTTACGGAATCCCTTCGAAGGCATCTGCTGTGGGAGCGCCAACAGAAGAGTTCTACTGTCAATGCCGTTTTCAAGCGACGGCACACGGCTAATGACATGGCCAATCTGCGGGAATATCCGGGTCCAAAGGATGCGCAGAAACAGGGCCAAGGTATTGGTATCGCAGGCGCAAATGCCGCGAACCAGGCAAAGGACAAGGACACATCGAAGAACAGCTCATGGAATAACTACAACGACTTCGGGCCGTGGGAGTACCATGTGAAGGGATGGTAGAGAGACCTCGAAAACTCGGTGGTTCTATGAGAATGTATTCTGAATCACTACCTGCACATACGGAACCTCTCCCTTCGGCCCCATATCAATGTATCTGACCCCTCCTGCATTATTCCTCCCTCCAAACGGCCGTTGTCTTGATCTCCTCACGGGCCGACAAACCTCTCCAAACACGCCTTACCCGCCTGATCACGACACTTGCATTGCATTGGCGAATCTGTGGCATGTTTACTCATCTTTTTTAGCTGATCTTTCTTCTTTCGGGTTTTTATTCGCATTGCATGGCGGTCTTGTTTTTTTCTCGGTCGGGGTAATTGGTTGGGTGTTTCTCTTTTTTTTCATTCATGTACGGCTTTTTTTCAGCTTTTTTTTTCATTCTCTGCCGTGCTTCCATTCAGATTATGGTGGCGATTACGATGACAATGTCATGGTCCCCAGAGAATGGTGGTCATTTTTGCTTTAAGCTGTTCGCTTACTACTGGGGTCGCGGCTTTATGACATCACACAAGGCGTAAGAGCTCGTCGTCATCACGTTTACCGATTGCACGTTCTAATGGATGTAGAACGTATTTTTTTTTCATTTTCTCTTTTCCTTTTTTTTTTTTTTTTCCTTTTGCTGCTTTCTATACCGGATACCACTTGTGTTTCTTTTCTTTACCTGGACTGGTGTTGCTCCAGAGGCAGTGTGTCATGTATGCTACTCACTCTTAAAAGAAGTTGCTTTTTTTTTAAACAGTCTTCCGCATTCATCTTTCTTAGCAAGGTAGAAATGGCAACGTAGGGTTAGACAAGCACAAATTGCGATAAAGCGTGATAAGCAGCACATGATCCGTACGGATTGAATGTCCCGAGGAATGCGCATCCAACCCTGCTGCATTCAGATACCAGATTCTCGGTGCCGCCGCCAACAGACAGACGGACTAGGAACGAATGAACCTCGTTCGCCAGCTTCTTTGTCTCTGGATGCCAGGGCCCCTCGAGCGACGGACAAAGAAAGACAAGATTACAGAACAGAAATGGATCTTGTGATTTTCTTGGCTACCTCACTATCGACGACTAGTATACTATACTAGTAGTAGAACGAAATCCCGATCTCCGGACTTCAATTCCAAATTGATTTATTAATTTTTCCCCATTCCATTCCCTGATCGAAAGTATCCTGTCCAGGCCCCTGGTCGGCGTTCCGTATCCCGGGCGCGGTCTCCGCGCGCCTTCATTTACAAGTTTACATTGCCTGCTGACATATGTATTCAAGTTTTGACCGAGCGGTCCTGACTCTGTCTGACTCTGACAGCTATCCGGTCCTGTCTGTTCATTTTGTCATTCATTTAACATTCACAGCCGAAGCCAAGGGCTGGATGTCTGTGGTGTCGTGTCGGAGATTGGCGGCGGTGGGCGTACATAGAGGCGTTGTTCTAGGCGTTTCCGGCCGGACTGGTAACTGCAGTGACTGGGGTCTGATCCTGGTTCTGGTCATGGTCCTGGTCCTGGGGTCCGGCCTAGATGGGGAGCTGTAGGGTGTTGGCATGTGCCAGTGCCCGTTGTCGCATGCATATCTAAACTTACCTACCTTACTATCGATATCGATATCGATATATGTAGTCTAGGCTCTAGCTCTATCGCATATGGACGGTGGATCTTCCATTATTGGGTGATCGCATACTGACAGGGACTTTTTCGGCGGAACTGGGGGCAAGGATCCCTGCAGGGCTGATGGGTACTGGACATATCTATTTATCCATGTACATGGATGTATGCACATTCATACATACATATAGGTACAGTACGTGAGATTGGGGCGGGGGAGGGAAGGGCGGACCGGGACCGGGGGGCCGGGGGTGGAGAGGTTGCGGTGAGCTGCATGTTGCATGTTGCATGTGCATGTTGCAGATTAGTTAGTAGTAGTTAGGTTGGGTAGATAGATAGCCCTGGAGATTTGGATCGGCACAGATATTTTTTTCTTCTACTGTAGGAGTTCTAGCGAAGCTGGGATGGAAAGGGGTGGAAGAAAACGTGACCTTGCTGATTGGTGCTTGATTTCGATTGATCTATTGTTATCATTATTAGTTTTAGTATTATAGGTATGTACTGTACATACCCAGGTATCTAGGTAGCAGGGAGCACTCAATTGTATGCACTTGTGCTATCGCTAATAGAGACATATGACGTGCGCGTGGGCAATCGGTTGGTTGGCTTTCGTCGAAGTTCCACGGATCCTCTATCGACCTCTTTGCCAACCTGGTTTTAGAACTTCTCTTCTCCCGTCCACGGGCTACGGGTGATGCAACGCTGCCTTATGCTTTTTTTTTGCTTCTTCCTTGACCGTATTTCTTATCGGTGAAGGAAGCGAACAGGGTCAACATTGTGATTGGACTGGATTGGAGGACTGGACGGACAGATAGATAGAGCGATTCGGAGTGCCTATGGCGAAATTCCGATTCGTGTCATTTCATTGTTTCTTTTGATCGGGATCGATCGATGATGCCTGTCGCCGTCACCGTTGCCCCGCTGCCGCCGGCGGACTTCCTGTACATTTACTGACTCATGCTGGTTTGGTTATCGTCAGAACCTGGTTGGTTTGGCGTCTGTATATACTCCCGTGCATGCCCTGTAGTGCCTGTTGTCTATTGTACGCCACGCCACGCCTTGGCCATGTGGTTGGTTGGTTGGTCTGGACCGGGGACAGGCCCAGATTCGATCGATCAGATTAGAGTAGGCTCACATGTTGATATGATTTTTCAACATCGATAATGGGTTCTATTCCCATTTCGTCGGTGTCCTCTCGGTCGATTTATCGACCAGAGTGACTGTGGGGTAAAAAAGGACTGTAGTACGACTACCTGCGTAGGTTAAGTACTACAGACAAACCCACGCGCGAGGGAGCGCGATGGCTGGTTGCCTCCGTTACTGAGCGGAGATTCATCAGAATCGGTATAACACTGCGTGGCACCGTACGTAGTGGTACGTGGTCTACGTCAGGAAGGCGTTGGATTGATTCAATGTCTTTCTCAATCTTCGTTCCTCTACCTAGTTGGATCGATGGACGGACGGGACGACAACGGATCGCATGATCACGATCCATGGTCACCACGTCAGCAGATGCTAGAATTGCCACTGCAGATCGTCCCATTCCTGCTCTCTATTTTCTTAGAGATGAGACGAGAGGATGTTGTACACACAGAGCGGGGTGTACGTACCTCTCTCTGTTCAGGGCTCCGACGGAGGTACCGGTACCGCACATGCTGTGCTGCAGCCTCGAAGTTTCGCGCATATCTCGGTCAGCGGGGTACATTAATCACTGGAGGAGCACATGCTACCTCCCGCTAGGTATCTTATATCGATCAAGGCAGATTCGTCGGGCAGTATGCATTGATCTGAACCACATTGGCAGAAAGAGTGAGGCAACACTCAAGATCTGTGTTCCCTCCTTCCGTATGTACATGTGCCTATGTAAGTACTATTTTCAATTATCGTCATCATTTCACGTGGCTGGCTATTTTCTTCTTCGAGGGAGCATCTGAAAAAAGATCGCACCGGTGTAACTCTGTCAGACGATCAGGACCCGTGCGTTTGGCACTTGGATGAGATTACCGGGACAGCAGAACTCCCCGGGATATGTTGCACACGGGGTAGAAACTTCGAGGGAGATAAGTACTGAATATAACAGCTCAAAAGGACAAGATCACCGACAATAATGCGGATGGGAGCATATGAGCTTCTATAAGGTACCTCGCCTATATCTGAAGTACGATGTGAAGTAGTATTATGCAGGGCATATCATGTGTCCTGAAAAGCTAAGGATATGACCGCAATGCGCCATTAATTCAAACTCATCTCCTTCAGCTGGAATAACAACGACTTGAATAAGCACCACTTCTCTCACGTGCACAGAGAGTGACTCGAACCCGGGGAGATGTGTCTTCTTCCAGACGCTTCCCCGCCTCAGCTCTGGGGTTCCCCCAACGGGTATGTATTCCGTACTGTACGACGTTGCACGCCAGCCGCTGCACGGAACAAAATCTCGAAGTGTCATGTGAAAAGGTGGATGGGGACAAGACGTGACCACGAGATAGGAATGTTAAAAAAAAGGAATCTGTCAGCAGAGAAAATGCTAATACCAATGCGCTGTTTATAGCTCGTGTATTAATTATCACCATCATCATCAGGCCGGGTCCAGGGTCCAGGGGGTTTTGTGCGAATTTGTCATGTCCTCCCTTCAGTCTCGGCTTTTAACTATCCCATTTCAGCTGGTGGAGGTTGGGTTCATTTCTCTTGTAGGCACAACATCTGGCAGTTCCGTAGAATGCTACGTATGACTAGTATATAAAAGTACAGTACACTAGTAGTTAATTTCCTCGTCTTTTCAGCTTATCATGTGCGATAATAAATTAGCTATGTGAACTCCCTTGCCGGATATGTTGATCCTTCAAGATGTTTCTCTTACTCAATATGCACTGTACTCGCATAAAACTAAGGTATTGGATGTTTCACAGTGTGAATAGTCGTCTTTAAAGCTTGTCACAAGATAGATAGATGGATCTAGACAGAGCTGCAGCTGAAAGCTGAGACGCCTCTGGAGCTGAACTGATTATGTATAGATATACGTTCTTCTGATACTGCATACTTACAGTCATTCAGCTACTGCCAGCTATTGTTTCTGGTTTCGAATCTCTCTCGTCTCACTACATACAGGATGGTATAGTAAGTCAATCGATGGTAACTTCTCAATTCAGGCATGATCTGCTATGTATACCTAGGTACTAATGCATAGTGCCAATAGATAAAAAATGTTTTGGAGGATGTATGTCTGGCCCCCCGAAAAAAAAGCGCGACAGAAGAAGGCACTTGGAAGTTTGACGGAACTTAAACATTCCAGCCTACCTATTTAGAGGTACTTGCCCAAGATCTGGGCTGTTAATAGGGCTGAGCTGAGCCCTTCTACATAACCTGATTGTGTGTCTGTGTATCCATTTTCCGTGGCGCGAGGTTGGCGCACATATTCTTCTGAAAAGAGGAGGAGAAGCTTATTTTATTTCTTCCATACCTCTTAGGCACATACTACTAGTACTCGCTCGTGCTCTCTCTCTCTACTTATCAGCTCGAAAGACATCCAAACAGATGCCTAGCAGTCTCTGTGTATGGATAGCTACATGCACACTGTCTCAACTTATGCAAGACACCGCATCTCGATCCCGTGAAGGAATCTCCGGTGTGATGACTCTCAACTTACTAATAGCCAGCTGTTTGCTGCGTGCGCACGTCCTCGACGATTTGAATGGATGGTGGGCAGTGCCATGGACACCTGAGACTCGTACGGTGGCTTGCAGCCCAGACCGGGGGGCTTTGACGGCTTGACCCTCGTCCAGTTATATGTAGGTAGGCATGCTTGCTTTTTTTTGGTGAGCGTTCTGGGCATGTCTTCTTTTCATTTCTTTTTTTATAAGATTAATAAGATTTGTCATGTTCCGTTCATCTCTCTCTGCGCCCTCGTTTGTATTACATTCATTGATTATAACTCTGATAATTCCATCCTTTGCTGTCGTTCCGATCGCGGAGGCTCTTCCTTCTGTCATTCTTTGTTTTTGGCTGTAATAATGTCGATATCATAGTACTTTCTGAGATCATATGTTGTGGAATGCTCGGCTTGGTCTTCCAACTGATGTACTACTTACAAGAACGTCAGCTATTATCACTGGAGAACTCCGTCTTCCACAGGCTTTTCTCCAGACTCCAAAAGCTTGCATGAAGAGTTTTTCAACCAGCTCGTGCGCACTGACTTTGCATCCGTGTTATCTTCGTGCCCTATGCCTCGTAAGGCGGGCCAATTAAGGTTCCTTCTTGCATTGGTGCAGTATAGCAGAATGTCCATGTGACTTCACGCCTACACGCCTTAGGTAGCCTGGGTACCTACAAAGTCGCAGCCGTGATATCGAGAGACCGTGTTAGCACGGATCGGTTGCTGATGTGTGCTGGAAAGATCTCTAGGTCCTTGCTTTCTAAGTTCTTCCTTCTTTTTCTGTCTGTCGCCTTGACAACATCGATCGTTTTTTGGTTTCGAGTCTCTTACGAGAGAGTCGTGTATGCGCTACGTATCGTATCGCGCTGAACAGGTCGTACGCAGAACAGCCTTGCAGATGAAGTCGATACAGTCTAACGCTTGGAGAAACCTATTTGGGTTATGGGATGGGGAAAAAAAAAGGTCTTTGTTCTCCACTTCCCTTTCACATATACAGACGGGTCCAGGCTGTATTATCTACCCAGTTAGGCAGTCTAAGGCAGACGCCTCAGCCACAGTTGTCTCGTCTTGTTGCCTCTAGCGGATGTTCTCCGCATGGGAGCTTTCCTGCTCTTTCCGATGATCTGGTGCGTTTTGAGCCAACCAACATCTTCGAAGGGCCGTTGACTCCCGTTCCCGCCCGATGCGATGTGGCTGTGAGCGGGCAACTGTGGCTGGGGTGTCATCTCTGTGTCGAGTCATCTGTCTCGGAGTATGGAGCTCCGCCTTCACTTCAGCTCCACAATGGTCGTTGACAGTGGGACGAGTGTCACGGCCAGGGCTGGGGAAATTATTGTGACAGGACGATACTCACCGGTAAGCCGCTGTACAGCGTATTCTCGTGACGCTCCCCGGCGTGAAACGGCGGTACGGACGATGCGAAGCTAGTTGCGGGGCGGATCATAGGATATGTGGACCCAGAGAGGGTGGAGAATGGAAGGAGAGGCCACGCTGTTGCAAATGCGGAGAATGACAAAGCAAGAAATGATAGAGCGAGCGGGCGGACGGAGGATTGAGACGAGAACCGAGGAATTTACGATAGAGTATGCTGTATACATTGTATGGTGTTGGACAACGATATGGATTAGGCACAGCGTGCTGTCGATGAGTTGTCAATTGGAATTTGAACCGTGCTCTGCGCACCTGTACACACCGACACTTGCTGGGGCAGTTTGGCGGTGGAGTTGCTTCTTCTCCCACTGAGACAGAAGAGAAGACAGCAAGGCCATGCGGTGCCCAAACACCGCGAAGATGCCCTTCGGGTACCAGGGCCAGCCATGGGAGAAAGCCGAAGCACGGAACCTTCGAGTTACACACGGCAGCCCGATCCCTGCTGGCTCGGCTGTTGCGGCTTCTCGGGGATGCCGACCCGGAAATGAACGAGACGGCTCGGGATAGCAACCAGGAACGCTGTCAAACGTCTTGCTAATTGCCTCTCTTACAAATCATGTGAGTGTGGATCTCGCTTGATTTTTTATTTGTCTAGAACGCCTCCAGGAGCGGTTTTGATTTCCTAATTTTTTACAAGAAGCCGTGGTTCGAGACACGGTGGTCCATCCTGTGCCATGGGTGCAGCGGATCTCGGAATGGAGCATCGGTAAATCCCACTAAATATCCTTTTCTGGAGTAAAAACTCGATAGCGTATAAGTTCATCATTTTCATGTGATCTGTTACCTGTGAAAAGCCTTGTTTCGAAGTGAGAGCTGTTCCTGGTTGTCAAGCAGTCGAGGTTTCTCAAGTTAGGGTGGCTAGGCGTCTAAATTGCTGCAAGGCACAAGCGGTCAAGTTTGTGTGGCTGGCTGTTCATTATTATTATTTGGCCGTCTGGCGGTTCCGCATATCTGCCGACGTGTTCAGGACGGCGGTCTCTCTTCTTGCAGAATGCTCCGTACCTCCACGTAGCAGCCACATGCTCTGACTCCCTGGGCTAGCAAAGCGGAGCTCCAGCCTCCCTGTAATTGGAGTCCTGGAACATTGGATACTGACGTTTGGTGGTTGGTTGAAAAGAAATTGGCGACGGGGACGTTGCTTGGTGCTTTGGTTGCCTCTGTTCTTTTTCTCTCCTTTAAATTTTTTCTTCTTCGCCCCGCGGTCACGGAGACAACTCGGCGAAGTGAGGGGTGAGTAGACGCGCCGCAGGGGGAGATCTGACGTCATCTCCACCATCGCGCTTCCAGGCACGCCAATGAAAACTGAGAATAGCCGATCACCCCACTTACACGATCGACAAAAAGCGAAAGATCTAGGTATATACAGCCGCCGTACATCATTACTAAGCGAGGTATGCTCTAAATTTGAGAATAATGCCTTTTTCTTCTTTCTGTTTGTTCGTTTAATTTTAGCTGTTAGGCTTATGCATGTATGGGATGCAGTCGAAGCTGCAATATCGCGGCTGTCAATATGACAGCTGTAGCACGGAGAGGTACCTGAATCTCAAGCGATTACCTGCGTGGGAAAAACACTACGCATGCAAGATGAAGGCTCAATCATGTGATGCTGCTGCTGCTCCTTGTAGCTGCAATCACTATCGCGTCGCACACCGGTATAAACAGATCGGGAAAGTCGATTCTTCAATCTTGAGGTGTCTCGTGGCCTGATATCGGAGAATGCCTAACCATCCCCTCTTATTTTTTCTAGTTTCTGTTGTTGGTCTCGCTTGCCCAATGTGACGACTTCTTTAGAGGTATTATTTACATTTTTCCAACCCGGTATACCTATATACACTCACCGAGAGGTAGTATTTTTTTTTTCTTCTTTTTGCCTTAAACTCTATTCTCAAAATATCAATTCTGATAGGTGAAGAAAAAAAATTTTACTACTGTTGGGGGTTATTCCTTTCCCTAAATCCTCACTTAGATTTGTAATACTCTTCGGACTCTGCCCGAAACGTCGAAGTGGTATCGGTTACATGCGGGTTTGTTACATACAGAGTAGAGCTCTTCTCACCGCTTTCCGTTTTGAGTATGCAGGTACGGGTCCACTCCATTCGGTCGAGAGACAAAAGCGGGGTTGACCAGATGCGAATTTTGGGAAGATAACTCGATGTTTACGTTTTTCTCTTTCTATCTTGACGCATTTATTATTCTATCACACATGACTCTGCAGAGATAAGAGTGAGAAGCTAAGAGAGAGGATGTTTGAGGGGTAGTACGCCGGTTGTTGGTGGTAACTCCTGTTCGTACCTCGGTATACTTCCGGATCGAGGGAGGTCACGTGGAACCGCAGAACGCGTCTTTATCTCGCGTGTGAGTCATGCTACCAATAATTGGGAAGTTTGATTCCTTACGAAGGTACAGTACAAACCTTAATTTATCGCCCAAGTTAGGAAGTTTTCCCCCGTATGGCATGTTTGCTGATCGTTAAATTCCTCGTAGTAAGGCGTGATGATCTGGCGCTCCTCTTTTCAAATTTTTTGTGGGCCTTTGAGTTTTGACATCTGCGCGGTCGATTTACTAAGCAGCGCTTAACTCTGTGTGCGGCTGCTGGGCGAAGATCAGACCAGGTCTCGTGACTCGCAGATTTTCTCCAGAGGATCATCTATCCATGGATTATGACACACGCTTTACCTTTTAGCCGTTGGAGTAATTAACTAGTTGAATTTCTCATCAAACTTCTGACTGGTGGACGGAGTGGAAAAAGGAACCAACTTTCATTCAAATTTGTCACTCTACTCGCGGAGTGTCGGAAAAGTCACCCCTTCCTACCAGAACACGTCTTTTGTTTCCGCCTATCTACCCGTCAGGACTCTCAGGACCCCTTGTTTCAGGACCGGAATGCCTGAGAATCTGCAGGCTTAAAAGACTTGCATATATACTACGTATGCAGGTCGGAAATAGAATCTGCTCCAGCACCCGGAATTAATAATAAGTTATCAATCGGGGGAAATTTTTTTTGTGGGATACAGACATGCAATGCAGGTGCGGAGCCCGCTGCCGGATAGACCGCTTGTCATGACTTTCCTGCTGTTTCGGGCACTCCATCTGTGGACGACAAACCCACCTTGATATTTTTGTTGTACTCCATCAGCGGAGGTTTTTTTGTGGACCGGGGTTGCATTCGAATATTCGATCCACTCCACGAGGGGACACCTCAACGCCTTGTGGGCACGATGCTAGGGCTAAGTCCTAACGGTTGGATGAAGTGGAGTCGATGCAGAGGTTCCAGAACTCTGCAGTGTTTGCTGTCTGCTCATCGCCAGACTCGGTGGGGTGAAACAGGTGCAAAGGGAACAAAAGAGACAGAGAGCTCGACCAAGTGGGATGGTACGAATTGGATAGCACCGTCTAAAGAGGTCTCGTCTTGAATTGGGCGTTGCTATGACATTCGACATATCGCGGCGCTAAGGGCGGCACTTTTGGGCGTTGAGGCAGGCAGCATGCCAGCACAGCAAGGGACAGTCAGTACCTACATGTACAGGTACATGGTCTGCAGAGGTAGTGCGGTGTATCTTCGATACGGCTGCATGTACCCGGTGAAGATGTGTATGTATGGTCTCGTTCCGTGTCATGTCCTTTACATACAGCGGTACTCCCGTGCTTCGAGCTTGGTTACCCACGGCGGTACCAATGATAATGGAGAAGGCGGCGGAGCTTGGTCATATTCACGTTTGACTCTTAACGATTATTCTTCTATGCAAGGCCATGCAAGATAGTGATTCGGAGATGAAACACTAAATTAACGTGAACGTGGATAGGCATGCCCACAGTCCCTTCTCTGATACGTCATCGTCACCGCCTTGTGGTGTCGCTTCTGGCATGCCCCATCACAGCTGATAAGACATGATGACGGTCGCACGCAATAGTGATGCGGTTTCTCTCGCCATGGCAATGTCAAACTGATGTGGCTTGCTTCGACTCTTCGAGACGGTCTCGAGAGCCTACTACTACTGCAAGCCGGAGAAATACGCACCCCAGGACGGGACGCCCCAAAAGGGCCACCCGGAGCAGGCCCCCGCGGCGAGCTTTTCCAACCATTGAACGGGAGCCGTGGCTCAAGCTTCATCGCCATGTTTTCGCAAGAGGATATAAGCTGAGCCACCACTACGACTGGCAGCTTCGCGCATCGAGACCTGACAGTGTGATTCAACCGAGGTGTTCCCGGCGACAGCGTGCAGTGGCAGGTGCCTTGTTTTCTCCCAGTCTCGATATTACTTTGCCTTCGTCATGGCCGATGTCATCGTGACCGCGTAGTATCGAGCCAGCTCTGCGAATCTCGGTCTCTCTCGGACGAGATCGCGCATCTCGGGTCATCCACGGTGGTTAGGGCTACACCTTCAGGCACTCACGTCTATCCTTGTTCGTATTATGTGGCAGAGGCATATTATGATGGGATGCCTGAGCAGTAGCAAATGGACGCGGACAGCAGCGTCATGTAGTGCATGGTAGATTCTAGTAACCATAAACCACTCTGTAACCCCCGAAATAACGATGATTCCTAGGCACCAGAGGTTATACGGGGGCTCGCCGTGTATTCAACATAAGCCCAGCCAGACAATTCCTCAAGACAACTGGATGTCCCTCCTCAGCTTGGGTGACCCGCGTCCCGCGTAGTACTCCGTTCTGCTGTAAGGTGAAGAGTCATAGGCTATTCACCGCTGAGTGTACTTGCTCAGCGGTGACTCAAGCATCGTATTTGTCCCCGGATTCCCCGCATCAGCGGATGGATGCAGAGACGGAGGAGCGCCCTGCCCGTGTCTCACAGGATCATAAATCGCCATCTGCCTCTCAGCTGCCAGTATCGATCTGTCGATCGGGAAGTCTTCACGCTTGCTGGAGGACGGTGGCGAGTCTCCACGCCTGTAGCCTCTCGACATTTTCTCCCATCGAAGCCATCAGGCGCCTTGTCCTGATCGCGTCGGCATCTCGTGCCTCACGTGGCCGGCTGACCGCCTGGCGTCGGGTCTCAAGTGGCGCCCGTGAGAAGCATCGAAGCGTCTAAAGTACACTCGCAGCGGCCCCGTCTCCCCACGCGCATCATTGCCGGCATAAGGTGTTTCTTGCGTTGTCCGTCGGGCATTCGTCGATCAAGATCCTGCTTCTGGCATCCCCGTCGATCTCAGGTCACCAGATCTCTCTGCCGGGTCGGACTGCTTTGTTGGCATCCAGGCTGCTTACCCGGCCGCCGGAACCTGCGGTGCTTCCCTGCTCGCGCTGCTGGGGAGGTATAGACGATTCGACAGCATCGCGGGCGTCAAAGGAAAGCCCCTCCTCATCCACCCGTTCCCCAAGCACGCCATATCGCTGTGGCGCCCGATTGTCTTGGGGCAGATCGACGTCGCAGTTGCTATCTTAAACTTCCGTCTGAGGTCGGCGCGGGCCTGTCGCTAACGCGCTTCGCAGCGTTGTACAGCCCATGTACTCGGCCCCGGTGGCGCCGCATTCGCAGATTTCGATGGATCTAGGCAACGACCCCAGGTCACTTGACAGCGCTCGTCGGGAGGCCCAATCTGACGGTGAGCATCCTGCTTTTTCTCCTGTTGCTCTGTTATTTTCTCCTCATGCAAGTTGCATGTTCCCCTGACCCCTCGGGCTTCTTTCTCCGCGACGCTCGTGTTCCAGCCAGTTGTTCTGTCCCATGCCTCCCCCATCAGTCAACTGTTCCGGTCATCCTCGTCTGTCCCCAGGCTTTGCCGCTGCCAACTGGCGCGCAGTGGTCAATCTGTGGTCAAGGCGCTTCCCCTCCACCCCTCCATCCCTCCCTGCCTTTTCTCCGCCCTACGGATAGTCCCTGACTTCTGACATTCGCGGCTCGCAACCTTTCTGGGTCACACGCTCACGACGATATCTTTTATTTTTTTTGACATAGGCCGACCACCTTCAGCGGCTGCTGAGTTGGCAGGCGCTCAGCCTCAAGGTTCTGCAGCTGCACAGCAGCAACGTTCCGCCTATCGGCGCTCGGGTCGGATACAGACCAGATGTCGGTTCTTTGGTTCCAAAAAGGGTAGGTTGCGGTCGTAATTCTCCTCGTCGTTACTATTATTTCATTCAGCTTTGTCGTATCTCAATGGTCAAGACCTCATGTTCGTATTTCCGATACGCTGTTTTGCCATTACATGAATTCCGTATCGATGCAGAGTGTGGGGGTTCCCCCTATCTCTCCCGGAGACGGATTCTTTGTTTCTCACTGTCCTACTCGATTGGGTCCGTTTACGTGGGCTTTCCATGTGACCCGGTTTATTTTTCTCATGATATTGTACTGTTGCTGACATCTGTCGAGGATGTCGGGCTGGCGATGCCTGTCCCTACCTTCATGATGCTTCCACGCCGGAGCTGAAAGCTGCATCACCTGCGGACGCAATTACTCAATCCCAGGAAAGTCGCTCAGGCGACAATGTGCCTGAGTCTCGGTCCTCTGCGCAGGGCGCAGCCGGCGAAGCCGGGCATTCAACAAGGGATCCTTCTGTTCCTGATGCCAATCACCATGCGGCCTCGGGCCCTAGAGTCGTCCAGAAGCCCGTTCCGAAGGCTCAAAAGGATAACCCCAGGGAATTTCAGATCAATCAATTACGGCGAAGATTCCGTCCCAAAGAACAGACTGATGAGTCTGGAACGTTACTAACGTTTGGGATGGAACCATCTGACCCTGACTTTCCCTTTGACATGAAAGAGCTGCAGTGCAACCTGCACGTACCGTGGTCGTATCCGTCCAGTGGGAGACCTACTCTTAGAGTTACTAATCCCGAAATGGAGAGGGGCTTCCAGATCAACGTGGAGAAGGGGTTCGATGAAATTGTCGAGTCTTCTTTGAGAAATAACCGTCCAGGAACCCTCCTGAGCTGGATGAATAGCCTCGATAGGCAACTGGAACGCTTACTGATTGGCGAGAAGGCACAGACTATCAAATTTATTTCCAATGCTGGCAGCGGGAAAAAGACGGAAACTAAGGAAGAAGATTCTAAAGAGGATTCCCATCATGTGTCGCAGATGCAGTCTCTTACGTTGGATGACAGTGGCCCGTCTCAGAATCCGCCGCCAGCTGCTCCTAGCACGGGAAGGATCTATAGCGCTGAAGAAAAGGAACAGGCCGAAAGGACACGGAAGAATGAGACGAAACAACTGGAGGCTCGCCTTGGCAGAGTCCCGCTGTTCCAAAGATTATCAGATGGCATCTCTTATATCGTTCCTGTTCAGCCTAGCAAGCCTGATCGGCTTCCTGCTTCTCTTCGATCTGTCAAGACTGTTAAGCTTATCGTTCCTGCACTGTACCCCCTTGAACCGAGTTCGATAGAGGTTCAAGGAGTTGAAAGGACAGCAGCTCGAGCACTCGAAGCAGGTTTCGAACAATGGTTCCGCGAAAGTCCCCATTTAAATTTGATGTCCCAGATCAATTATCTTGTGCACAATATGCATATTCTCGCCAATAGGCCAATTCAAGAGACGCCAGTGTCTGCCCCTGAATTGACTCCTCCAGCTCCAGCTGCAGGACCACAGCCGCAGCAACCTCATCCTGCTGCTGCAGGCCCAGTAGAAGACCTGGAAGACCGGTCGCACATCAAAGTCATCCCACGGCCGCCAGAATGGTCTGTTCCACGCACGGAAATTGACAGTGACACGTCGGATGAGTATGAAGAGGATTTTTCAGATGATGATGACGAGGACAATGACGACGGAGGAGCCCCTGTCCCAGAGCCTTCTGCCGCTCCCCCTGGTCGTGGGGTGTCGCTTTCGTTTCCCTCTCTGGAGCTTTACGGTATTGAACTTTTAGAGCTCAAGAATTTATCTGTGACTTTGAAATGTGAACGCTGTAAAGAGTTTCTGGATGTGAAGAACGTGCGGCCTGCCAATGAACCGGACGGTGCCTCCGCTGCAAGAGTCGAATCCTGCAAAAAATGCACGAACCATCTAAGCATTGGTAAAGTAGCCGTACATGATATTACTAACACGTTCTATTTTCTGAAATCAGATGGCAGAAGAATTATGCGGTTGGCTGACACGAATGGATATTCTCTGTAGGATTCCGAAGGGAGTTGATGCATCCAACCTCCACTCGTGCCGGGTACTTGGATCTGGAAGGATGCACAGTGGTTGATCTCCTCCCCAGGTGAGTGTAACACTTGCTTTGGCCCTGCTCGACGTGGATGGAATTTGTTCCACGACATATACGTCCCGACTGCTCTCACGGATTCGCTGTTCGCGGCTTTCCCGTGTCAGACTACCGATTAGGAGAAGACAAATTCTCATCATCTCTGCAGTAACTTTGTTCCAACCTGCTCCGAGTGCTCGACCGCCTTTCCCGCTCCGGGAGTCACAGCAGTTCGTGGAGAGAGCGCGACGGCAACGTGTCGCGAATGTCATCGAAGAATGGGTACGTATTACCTTGGATTGCATATGAAGAATACACGAGCAGGCCTGCCTCGACTTCTATGGCCTGTCCTTACGTTTGAAATAATTTTTTGATGGACAGCCAAGAGTTGGCGTTGAGGGCAGTTGCATAAGGTCTTCGAGACTTGGACTCGATGGCAATCTTCCAAGAGTAACCGCATATGGGAGAATGATGTTGCTGACCAATTGCGCTTTATTTTCTACAGTATTCAAAATTCCCGAGGTCAAATTTCTGGTTGTGGGACCCTCAGCATGTGAGTTTTCCATCCTTTTCTGTTGTTACCCTTGCGCGTTCTCTCGCACGGTTCGACCTATCTATCGCGTGACGGCGAGCTTTGCCCGGTCAACCCCAGGTCAAACGCTTCTTTCGGGTTCCCTAGCTCCTGTTACCCGGACCTCATTGAAGCTTATTGCGCGAATAAGTGTACATTTCCGAGATGGAATATCGCTAACCTATTGTAGTCACATCTCACCGTCCCCTTCCACCACGGAGGAAGGTGCGTAGTCATCGCAGACTATCTCGTTTCCATTTGTCCATACCTGCGTCGAGGCTAACGTTGATGTTTTGTTCTCCAGCAAAAGGAAACCTTGGGTATCGTCGCTGGCCAGGAATTGCCCCGTCGTGGTCGATGCTCCCATTACGCGAAGAGTTACCGCTGGTTCAGGTTTGTGCGCTCTTGCAACTCTTTACTACACCGTTACTTGCAATCCGGAGCAAGTGATAACCGATCTGTTGCGAGTATTATATGACACGCCTTATTTGGGCTGTTTCTGGCTGACGTCTTTCCCAATACAGATTCAGTTGTTGCGCCAAAGTCTTTCCTTGCGACAAGTAAGTGACTGCATTTTCGTGTCGCTCCAATACCATTCAATTCCCGCTTCGCTTCCAGCACGCCTCGTCCTCTACATGATGGTGTAAAATGTTGACCACCTTGCAGGTGCCATGACGCAGCCACGGACCATCCAAATGAGCATGCGAACCGCATGATCTGGTAAGTTTGCCTTTGAGTTCAAAACGCGATGGCTTGTGCTTCTATCTGGTCTTGAACGCCAGCTCATCGATGTTCTATTTCCAGTGGATTTTGCTCCCGTGAGCAGTTGTATCGCCCCGAGGACTGTGGAATTTGCCACAAGGTCCTCGTCGGAAAGTCGGGTAGCGGGTTCTGGGAAGGTGGAAAAGGAACAAGGGACAAGGTCCGCATGAGTCGAAAAGGTATGTTGCTATTGTCCCTTTCGATTTTCGTAAGAAGTCGTGTTATGCAAGAGAATTGCAGGATCACTCGTTGCCGTTCTTTTTATGATATTGCATAGCTAACTCGGTTTTCCAGACCCGCGAAAATACAAACGCCTTGGAGGAACGAGCTCGTCGAAACGAAAGTAATACCGTCGAGGATCGTGCTTCTAGAGAAACAAAAAGTCCTTTTTGGTCAATGCTATTGCCACTTATTTTACACCCTGCAGTCAACGCATAAACCGGGGTTACTCTACGGCAGCCTGCCGGACCGATAGGACCGATAGGACTTTGTCAACTTGGATGAGTTACGACCCCAGCATTTGGAGACTGAATGATTTTTAAATGAAAAGAGTTCAGTCGCTAGATGCTGTTATGCTTCTGATGAAGTAACTATGATACCTATTCTCTTTATGGCTACTGTTATTACATTGCGTAGAAATACTAACAATAGAGGGTAAAAGCAATTTCAAAGCATTGAGCGACTAGCTAAGGTCTGGACATGTGGTTTCTAGTATTACTCCCTTCCAGGTATTGGCGGAAGATGCGTAATTTCTACTAGGTATCAGAGAATGAGGATGGAATGTGGAGAGAGCTCTCATTTTTTCCACCAAAGTCCGCTCTGCTCTCCATTGTACTGTATTATAGAGTAGAACCATCAGGATAGACTCCACTATGGCTCTCTGTCCATTGGAAATTACTACATCTTGACTTCCACAACGTTGTATCACATGCTGCGCGATGATGATGATGAATATGTAGTCAACATCACGGTTTCTGCTGCTGAAGAAGCAGCTATATATACATGTTATTATATCTCTGTTCATTTCACAATAACATTTATTTAGGTGTTTATATGCCATAGAGCGCGAACCGAATCAAAATATCAAGGAAATTGGGGGGGGGGGGGGGGGGAAGGAATATTAGTCCCAGGGAGTCTGAGTCAATAAAAAGAAGTTGGGATGGTAGCCTGGAGTCGGTCACAAAATTAAACAGATAGTTGTGGGCAGTGCATGGGGGTAAAAATTGTTGATGGTGGCCGGCCATATTCTTATATTGTACATTATTATTACCGTTGTTATTGGAACGGAATCAGAGCACAATGTAGTGAATAAATAAATAATTCAGGAACTTTGGGTTCTATCTCTGCGGATTTATATGAGAGCGTCCATGTATATATATTCTTATCTGAGCCATTTTAGTGGTTCTGTTGTTAAGGAGCTGACTGGACTACTGAACACTGGTTTTTTTTTCCGCCATTATCAAATGATTTATATTCCTTTCTCTCTTTCTCATGGATTTTAGGAAAATCAGGTATTTATATTTGTTTGTACTCGATGGATTCATATGGGAAAGTAGCTTTTTTTTACGGAAATATAAAGCTTGCTCCTAATAGAGGGAAAAGGAGAGTGTGGGCAAAGGGGAGGGGGCAGGGGGCTCTCGATATCTACCTCACATTTGTTGCGACGAAATTTTGAAGAATTTCCTCGGCTCCATGACCGGATCTGTCGACGGATTTGTGCTGTCAGTGTCATCGTGGCTTTTAGCGTCAAGACCGGATCCTGTGTATGTAAATATATACATGGTATTGGGATCAACATTTGTATAAGAGTGCTCAGGACCGGGCTTCTCCCTCCTCCTATGGAGACGCAGTCAATGGTCTGATTAGTGTGATACTGTTGTCAGAAAGGTTTGTTGTTGTTGTTGTTGTTGTTGTTGTTGTTGTTGTTGTTGTTGTTGTTGTT